>Ga0302140_10007250_pt1 | contig 13860 bp, 12 predicted proteins | sample I_Bog_E1_1_FD_202095 | JGI IMG/M metagenome (GOLD analysis project Ga0302140, IMG submission 202095) | Peat permafrost microbial communities from Stordalen Mire near Abisko, Sweden - I_Bog_E1_1 | ecosystem: Environmental > Terrestrial > Soil > Wetlands > Peat | place: Sweden: Abisko, Stordalen...
ACTAAGGGGAGGGCTTTAACCCCTAATGGGATAAAATACCCAGCCTGAACACAACGAAGCAGTTGCCAGAATCTGCCTCCGGCTTGAAAATCTACTGGTTTTGGTGATTTTTTAAGGAGAATTTTACAAAAAAAATCAATTTACTGGTTTTTTTTTTATAAACTGGTCTGGTGTCCAAAAAATTTTCTAGTCCTGAATTTTATTGTAAAAAAAGTCTTTAGTTTTTTGAAAGAAAAAATTTTTTTCATACCAGAATCTATAACTCAATTTTTACAAAACCTTTGACCTTTCTTAACTACAAAAATTAATTAAGTAAATTAACCGCCTGCTCCAAAAACTCGTTTAATTGCTTCTTGTTAAGTTTCTGTATCTCGCAATTCCTAATTTTTGTTCCAAACACTGCATAATTCCTAAACAAGCACTTATGTACATTCTGATGGCTTACGATCAACACATTCCTCCCCCTGTCCTCCAAGAGAACCAAAGTAATAAACATCAGAACTCTTAAATAAACCATATTTTTGCTTTCATCAATGATCTTTTCTTTTGAAAGTTCTTGATAATTATCCATTTCATTCGACCTCCACCAAATTTCCCTCGATACATATTTGAAATCCACATTTTTGCCAAATTCCTCAACGAGAATCTCTTTTTTCGAGCCTATATCGCATGCATAATCCATCCTTTCCCTGATCAAATCCATCGCCAAGACCTGCAGATCCTCATTGGCCTTCTTTAAGCTTTTATCAAAATGCATATAAGTTTCCAAGGCTCTTGTCAAAGGTGACACATATACTGTATCAATATTAATCCTTTCTTTGTTGTTGAAAGAAATCAATGTGTCCACAGCTTTCCCGGCTTGCTCATGCCCCTTATCGGTGAGTCTAGGGTCGTAATTATTTGGCTTGTTAAGATAGAAGATAGGCAGGTTGCAACAGGACTTTTTGCGCCAATGGTTATATTGGGATTCCCCATGACGGATGAAAAGAAGGGTTCTATCCTCAGATGATAAAGACAGAAGGAATTCATGGAAATTGGAACGGTTGGATGAAAAGTATTTGGAGAGGAGAGAAGTGAAGAAGGTTTGGAGGGACAGGAAGTTATGTGGTTCGGACTCGAGGAAAGTGTGGAGATCAAAACAGAGCTTCTGTTTGAGATCGGAAGGGTTCAGGTGGACTTTTTCCATGAATTTATAAAATAATAATATACAAATGTTGCCAAATTAAAATATTATTTTTTATACAATCGAAAAAATTTGATAAAAAATTAAAAATTGATAATTTTTTGGGGGAGAAAAAATATTATTAAAATTCCAATTTTATGATCTTTAAATTATTCATATGGTTTTATTTAGTCATGATGGTCCTCTTCAAATTCTTCTTCATGATAGCTTGGATTATCAGTGATCATTGGTGATTTTTGATGCTTAAAATGCTTATAAAAACTTGTTAATGACTTTTATTTACCTCAAGTCCAGGTGATTCAAGAACACTATGCGAATTTTCCGTCTTTCGGTTCAAATTTAAATCTTTCCTTGTAATGACGGCTTCTAAAAATTCTGCGAAATTCACAATTTCATTCGTTTTTTTATAATCAACAAATTCCACCAAAAACTCTTCGACTTCCTGTCCAGTCATTTGAATTCCATTTTCCTTCATTTTGTTTTCAATGAAGCTTTTTGTCAAAAATCCATTTTTGCTAAAGAAATCTTGCATTTCTCCAATCAAAGCGGCTTTTTTCTTATCAATTTCTTTAAGTGTGAGGTCTGCGAATGATTCCAGTCTATTGAGGCCATATTCTCCAATTGCGAGTTTCAAAACAAAGAAAATATCGCTTAATTTCAATGAACTAGAATTTTGTAGGATGAAACCACCGATTTTTTCTAAATAAATTCCAGATCTTATTTGAAAAGGGGAAATAAATGCCAAAAAGGATAACACATCATTTTTTGTTAAAATGAGTTGACTTTTCAGATTTTCAAAGAATGTCTAAAATTAATAAAAACCCGCAAAAACAGAATTTTAATGAGGTTAAAATTACATTTTCGAGAGAAGTATGGGGGATGTTCTTAAGAATGAGTTCAGCTTTGAGTTCATCGAAAAATCCTTCGATTTCCTGTTTGGGGTGGTCTTTGGGATTGGGTCGACTAGAGGATTTGAAGGAAAGACGCATGAGGTTGAGGGGTTGTTTGAGATGATGGGATTTTAAGGATTCTAGTTCTTGTTTGAGGGATGCAATTTCTTCATTCAGGGCCTTTTTTGATAATTAAAATCTATTTTTTCTTGATTTTATATTACCTGAGAATTTTTTTCGCTGATTTCAAGACTTTTCTTCAAATTTAGAATGACCAGTTCCTTACTGCTGCTCTGCTCGCTTATAAGCTTAAAGATAAATTCCATGAAATCATTTACTTAGCATTGTTTTGTTGTAATCCGGCTCTTTTCTCATTGATCAACATATTCTTTTCATTATTCAGATATTTGATCTCGATTTCCTTCTCATTGACTTTTTTTTTCATGCGGTTCAAGTTTTTTTGGTTGTTATTTTCAGAAAAACTCATGATATCCTTTGAATTGATTTATTTTTTAACAATAATTTTATTAACAAACCTTGAGTTTTTGAATATTTTCCTCTGATAATTTAAGACTGGCTATCAAATCTTCTTTTTCTTTACTCAAAGCCTCGAAGAAATTGTTTTGTTCATAGAATTTCTGCTCAAGATTAGCGAAATCCTGTTCTTTCCTAAGAAACCCCTATAAATCCTGGATTATTCCCTTCATAAATACATGAAATTGCTGTAATTATTCATATAATTTTGATTGAGCAGGTTCTTGAGTCTGATATTTTCTTCACTAAAGCATTTCCTCTCAATCTTAATATTATAAAAACTTCGTAAAAATCTCATTTTTATATATAAAATCAACCTCTAATTCTTGCACTCTTGTCTGTTTCACATTTTTCTTCATAAAGGAAATTTCCTCCAATTGTTGCTTAATTTGCGTCTTCAAATCCTTGATATTTTTCTTTAAAGCAACGGCCAAAGTCTAATAAAACCCTTAAGAATTTCTTCTAAACCTTAATTTCTTACATCAGGACCTGAAGCCTTGGTGATTTGGGTCTTCACTATCCCATTTTTCTCAATTTCCTCTATGATTTTCTGATAATTCATTGATTCTTTCTATGAAAAACCAATATATATATATATGTTTTCTCAATAAATGAGACCTCCAAATTTGATATCCTGGCCTTCATGCGATTGTTCTCCTCTCTAGTTATATTATAAGCAAGCTTCAATTGCTTTAATTCATCATATAAGGTTTCAGCTTGTAAAGGCTCACCTTTTCCACCAGAAGTTGTAGGGAAATTATATCTTGCGTTCTAATAACTCAAATATAAGTTATAAATTCTCTAGAATAAAAACCTTCATTTTGGAAGAAGATCCATGTTGGCTCCTATTTATTTGGGAACTGGACTGTTGGGGGAAACCTCTTTATAGCCAAAATAAATTATAATTTTAGAAAAATGATAATTTTTAAGAAAAAATGGTCAATTTTAAAGAAAAAATAGTAGAAAAAATTGTAAATTTTCAAGGAAAAATGTTTATTTTTAGAAAAAAAACCGAGAAGAAATCCAAGAATCATTGTTTGCTATGGGGAATAAAGGAACCAAAGTTTTGGATTGAGCCGATAAAAGTCGAGGCTCGTAAAATCTCGAGGATTTTTGAAGAGATGCTGTGCCTGGACGGATCAGGTAATTTCGTTTCATTTGGTGCTCAGATTGTTTTTTGTTGAGGAAAGTTAAGAAATCACGTTTTTCAAGAGATGAAGAATGCGATTGAGGCTGAAAAATAGGTTAGAGGTAAGGTAATTAAAGGAGTACTGGAGTAGCGTTCTGATCGAAAAAAGTCTGTTTCATTTTTATTTTCAATTTTGAAAAGTAAAAATTAATTTAATTTTCGAAGGAAAAATTTTAAATTTAGAACATATTAATTTTTTGAGGAAAATGATGAAAACTTTTTGGAATTTTAAATTAAGTATTCCAAATTCCAAAAAAAAAAACGCAATTTGATTTAATTATAAATTTTTATTGCAAAAAAAACCAAAAATTTTTGTTATTAAGTTTCTTGATTTTTTTCTTCAAAAATTAAATTTTTTCATCAAAAACCCAAAATTTTATTTTTTTGTTTAGTTTAATTAATATAAATTTAAATAAAAACAACATTTCCTTTTCACTCTGTTTTTCATGACTGATTCCCTAGTTTGGCAGGACCGTGAGGTTCGTTTTGATGTCGGAGCAAACCAAATGTCTATGCGTAAAGGTGAAAAATTAGTAGAAACCTTGAAAAACATCGAAGATAAAAAGGGTAACGAAGGTGAATATGGTACCCTTCTAATCACCAATCTGCGTATGATTTGGCATTGTAACAGCAACCAAAGAGTCAACCTCACCATTGGTTACGATTGTATTTTGAGCATAGAGATCAAGATTGCCTATTCAAACTCGCAGGGGTCAAGCCAATCGCTTAACATTCGGAGCAAATTTAATCAAAATCGTTTTGAATTCATTTTTTCCACGATAAATCACGAGTCTCCTCGAATTTTCACTACTTTCCAAACAGTTTGCCGTGCTTATGAAGGGACTAAACTATATAGAGATCTGAAGCTAAGGGGGTCAATATTCACTGATAAGAATTTGAACCTATTGCAATTGGAAAAAATCATCAATAGACATAACAACATATACAATTTATCTTCTGATCAAGGCAATTTGGGTCTGTTCATCTTTACAAATATCAGATTGGTATGGTATTCTATAAGTGATGATGGGTTCAATATAAGCATTCCCTTCATTCAAATCAAATCTATTAAGAAGAAAGAAAGCAAATTCGGCTTAGCACTTGTTATTGAGACATCTGTTGTCAGTGGAGGTTACTTATTAGGCTTTCAAACTGATACTTTGGATGCGATTTTGCAGGAACTCCAAAAACTTTACACTACTTATAGTGATAATCCCATATTGGGAACTGAGATAGTCATTGAGGATAGTCCAGATATTACAGAGAAAGTGATCAAGAGAAATCAGGATGATGTGAAATTTGTGGAAAGTGAATATAATGAGCTGGAGAAAATCGGGAACTATATGGTAGATGATGGGGGGATGGAAAAAGATGGGAAAAAAGAATTAATTGTGTCGGAGGAATTGGGCTTGGCGATTGAAAAACCAAAGGGGAAAACCACAGTGGAACAGTTGTGGAGGATCATAAATGTAAATGCCACAAGTTAATTATAGAAAAAAAAATGGAAATTAAATTTCTTCTTGGTTTTAATTTTTTTTTAACAAGAAAATAATTGTTTCCATTAAAATTCAAATAATTTTTTTCTTTCTTTTTTTAAAACAATTTTTATTTATAATAAATTAAAAAAAAAAAAAAATAATTTTTGCCTCTTTATATTGAAAACGCTTAATCAATCAAATCAAAGCCTTTATAATAATCAATATAATTTTATTAAAATGTCATTTCTTTTAATCCCATATCTCCTCCTTTCCCTCATCCTCCCCTGCTCCAGTCAGCTTCAAGCTGGATTCATAGCTCTCGGTGGAGGTCAAGACAACAATTGGGACTACAAAGTGTCCTGTTTCCCGTTTTCCTCTTTCCAGATTCTCTACCTTTCAGCAGCAAACATCAACACCGATGGTTCAGTGGGTCTTCGTTTTGACAACGATCCCCAACACATCCCCCAAATTGTGGCCAAAGCCCATAACGTAGGTGCACGAGCTCTACTTAGTATTGGAGGTCCTGCCGGTTATCCGAGCTTTAGTTTTGCAAACGCTATAAAGAACCCTGCTAATTTTATCAAAAGCCTTGTGGGTCTGCAAACTAAATTTGATTTAGATGGGTTTGATCTAGATTGGGAAGATAATCCCAATGATCAAGACATACAATTGATTCGTAATTCCTTTAGAGCAGAGCAAGGCTTGAGTCATGCGATGATCACTTTGGATGTATATGGGGGATCTGGGCTTTCAAGTGAGACATTAACTGGTTTTGATTATATAAATGTGATGAATTATGGCAATGGTGCGAGTTTAGTGAATGAGGATGTGGATAGTGCTGCCAGAGCCTTTCAAGGCAGGGTCAGTGTTGAGAAATTGCTCATAGGCGTGAATTTTGAAGCTTATGGCGATGATGCAAGCGAAAGGAAGGAAGTTACTAATGATTTAATTACAGCAGTTGGTACATTTAACAGTGGGAACGCTGGAGGGGTGTTCTCATGGAATAGTTTTGATGACAGTGGAGCGTCAAATAAGGCATGTGTTTGGAGCGGCACCCAAGAAATAGAGAAGAAAATGAAAAGTTGAGGGACAATAAAATTAAAGAAAGAAAAAAGAATTTTTATTTAATATGAAATTATTTGAAATAACAAATGTTAAAGATCAGTTTTTTCACTCACCCTTTTTTTCCTATTTTTTTTATTTTTGGACACAGTTTTTTCGCTCACCCTTTTTTTCTTATTTTTTTTATTTTTGTACATTGATTTTTGTGAATTTATATTCGAATTCCCCTTTGTGTCTTTAATAGATCCATCCTTGATAATAGATCCAGCACCATCATTTTGTGAGTTTGAGTTTGACTCTTTTGAGTTTGGCTCTTTGGTTGAAACACTAAAAAAAAAGAGACATTTCTTCCCACTTTCCAGTAACTCCAAAGATCTATTTTGAGCTCTTTCTAACCCATTCGTCATGATTTCAATCGGACTGGCATTCTTTTCAGATACCATCACCCCCAAAATATAAATGCATACCAACACAATACATAACATAACCATAAATTTCACGTTAAAGTGATTGTCTTCATCCTCTATCAAAGTTTTTATTTTTTCTGAAGATATTTTTTGTTTTTTTGGTAAAGTTTTCTGTTTAATTTCTTGTGGAGGTGGGATACTTCTTTCCGTTGGTTCAGGAGATGCAAGCTCGGGTTTCTTGGTTGGGGGGTGGGTTTCCACCTCAGGAGGCGGTTTTTCATGAGGGGACATCATGTTTTGGGGTTTTTTCTTTATTTTATATTTGGTGGTAGGAGCATTTTCTTCCATATTTTCCATGAATGTGAGAAAACAAAGAAATTTTTTTTATTTTAAATAAAATCGAAAAAAATTACACAAAATTTGAAAAAAAAGTGCTGGCTTTTTGAAAAAAAAATGATAATTCGATAAAAAAATTATTTTTAAAAAAAAATTCAAAATTCCTAATAAGAAAAATGTAAAAAAAAGGCTAAAATAGAAAAAAAAAACTATAATAATTCAAAGAAAAACCATAGATTGAGAATTTAATTTTTCCATAAATAATAAATGCAAGTTTATACTTGTCTTTCCTTCATTTTCCGGTTCACGTATTTTCCTCCGTACTTTTTCACTACTTCATCGGCAAGACAATATTGCTTTTGTCTCACATTATTCATATAAGCTGCCCAACGCTCGTCTTTGTATATGTGTTCTTCCTCTAGTCGTTTTTTAATATTAAGAAACATTTCTTTTTCTTCTTCTGTTATATTATTGACTCTTGGACAATCACATTGTACCTTTGGTTTTTCATCTATGAACCATTTTAAATTGAATTTTTCTTTAATTTTAATACCAATTTTTTCTTTTTCTTCTATTTTCGCGGTTTTTTTTGTTCTTTTGGTTTTTTTTGTTTTCTTCGATGTTTTTTTCCTTTCTAATATAAAAATCCTTTAAAATTCTCAATGAATTATTAACCAATCTCTTGAGTTTTATTGAGAGACAACTCTTCTTTCACTGGTAAATCAACTGCCCTATCAAGGTCTTTCGAGAGGCCTAAGACCTTACAGAAATTCTCATTTGTATGTCCCTTGAAAATAAAATTTCAGATTTTTTTTAAAGATTGATTACCATGGACATTATGAAACCCAGCAACAATATGAATAATACTGCAAGCAAAGCATAAAATAGGTCTGAAAGAACGAATTTGTGGCTATGGGCCTCCATGAAAAATCGAGGGGATGATTTTTTTTAATTTATTAGCGCGGAAAGAAAATCTTTAAAAACATGAATAATAATAGTTACGCATGATCGTATTATAATTAGACTCGTCAAAATTAATTTTCTGCTTTAAAAAAATTAAAAGAAACAAAGAATTTTGCATTATTAATGGGTCAATATATTATAAAAATTATTAAAAATTTTAAAAAATTCTTAAAAATAAAAATTTTTTGGAAAAAAAAAAAAAAAAAAAAAATAATCTAAAAAAAATTGTTTTGAAAAAAATATAAATTTGTTTATTTTTTCCATAAAAAATGAGTTTTAACTTTTAAAACTATTTATTTTTTCATTTTCTCTTCCATTTTCTCCATCCTCTCCTTTATTTCCGATTCATTTTCCTTCGTTTCCTTTTCCTCAGCTTCTTTCGCAGTTTTCTCCACCCATTTCTCAACCTCTCCGATTATCCTCTCCAAAACTCCTTTGGCTCTTTCCTTCACTTCCTCCACAAATCCTTCAACCCCGTCATTTTCAATTCCCCCTCTTGTGCTAAAATAAACAATTGACATTGCCAATCCCAAGCTAACTCCCAAGATCCCTGTTTTAGTCATTTTCTTTAAGAATAAAATGCCCCCTAAGGACCCACTTAAAATCCCTAGAACTAATAGCCAATTGTTTGCATTTCCATTAGATCTACGAATTATATTTTTTTTAAATTCAAAGCATTTGGTTTCGAAAAACTGCTTCACCTCGACTTTTTTCTCAAAATGCTTGAACATCAAGTCTTGGATGAATTTCTCCAAAAGGGTTTGAATCATCCCTCCAAACCTAACTTCAATCTCTTGATTAAGCCACCATTCAGCTTCTAATACACCCTTTTTTCTCATAATCTGTTTGAGTTCTTTATGATCGCCTTTCTCCAATGCCTCAAAAAAACCTCGAATTTCATTATTATTTCGTAAGTCATTCAGAAGCTGTGACACTTTTTCAGAAATTAAATCGTCTTTTTTGCAAGGTTTTGCTTTCGCTCGTTCCAAGATGTCCTTTAACTCTTTGACTGTGTTTTTATGGTTTCCCTCTGCATTTTTTTTTATATCTTTAAATTTCTTCAATAAATCATCATTTTCCGCCCTTCTCTTCAAGTAAAACTCGACTCTATCAAGCAAAAACTCATCAAATTCCTCCATTATCTCTTCTTTTTTCACATATTCATGTTTGCTGGGTTCAACCTCGATGTCTTTTTTATTTACTTCCACAAATTTCTGGCTTTCGGTTAAATTATCATCAGGGTCTTCTTTTTTGATTTCATTGATAACTTGAGCTTTTTTGTCTTCCTCCTTCTGTTGGCTGGCCTCTTTGATAACGGTGTCGTTTTTGTTCACTTCCTCGAATTTCTGACTTTCGGTTAAATTATCAGCAAGCTCCTCTTTTTTTATTTCATTGATAACTTCGACTTTTTTTTCTTCCTCTTTATGTTCTCTGGCCTCATTGATAACGGTGTCATTTTTGTTCACTTCCACGAATTTCTGGCTTTCAGTTAAATTATCAGCTGGCTCCTCTTTTTTAATTTTTTTGATAACTTCGACTTTTTTTTCCTCCTCATCATCGCTGGCCTCTTTTATTGCTGCCTCGTTTTTGTTCGCTTCCATGAAAACCTGGCTTGAGGTTAAATTATCAGCGAATTTGCTTGGACTTTTTATTTGTTTTGTTTCTAAAACATCTTCACCTTTATTTTCCTCCTCATTATCACTGGCCTCTTTGATTACCGACTCATTTTTATTCATGGCCACGAGAGTAATGCTTTCTGTTAAATTATCAGCGAATTTGCTTAGAAGGTCCTTCTTTTTGGTTTCTTTGATTTCTCTTTTAAAACCTGCACCCGAAGAACTTACCCCAAGTTCATGCGAGTCTTTCTGGGATGAAGAGTTGATTAGACTGGCTTCCAAGGAATCAATATTTCCCTTATATTCTGGAGGGATTTGGTTCGGTGAGGTGGACTCAGTTATTATGGACGATTCTAATGATTTAGAGTCATCTTCCTGAATAGAATCCATAGTATGTATGAGAAGTTTTATCGATTTATTTGATACTATATGGATTTTATATTTTTCTATAGTTTCTTATAGGTTTTAAAGCTTCCTTGGAAGTTTTTTATGGGTTTTTTTTTTGGGGTTTTTGTGTTTTGATTTTATGTATTATTGCTAATTTTAAATATTTCCATAGTTTTTATTCTCCAAATTCTAAAATGTTAACATGTGTCCCTTAAAAATAATGAATGATTCTATTTAATTTTACCTTAGCTCCTTTGTTTCAAAGAGGACAACCTCACATCATCATTCAATCTCTGATCCATTTCTCCATATTTTTGCAATGCCATTGCTTCAAACCTCGTGGCTCTTTGTTCTAAGATCCCGATTTTCCAATTTTTCTCCTTAATGATTTCCTCAAATTGTTTCTCATCCTCCTTTGAAATATGTTCTCCCTTCCTAGACATCTGGGTTTCCGCAGCATCCAAATGCGACCTTTCCTTCTCCAATCTCTTTTGGATAATTTCCGCTCTGCTTAACAATCTATCCTTTAACTTTCCCATCACATCATTCTTAATGAGCATAGCGTCTTTGAAATCTAGAACCTTGCCTAAGAACCCTCTCTTTTCCAAGAATGGATATAAGTAATCATGAGTATCTACACCTTTGCCTGCTTCCTCATCCTTTTTCTTCAGGTTCTCCTTATGTTTTTCTCTGGCCTTCTCATATAAAGTCTTTTCAAGAACCACCTTTTCTTCTCTAATGCCTTTTTCGTCTTCTTTGGCGGTCGTTTCCTGGGTTTTCACATTAATATAGCATTCTTTTTCCATGGTCATCATCTTCTGGTTCTGTTGTTGGGCTATCGGGTCATCAGCCTTCTTATCACTGGAAGAATCCGTCTTCGGGAAGTTCAAAGCTTCTCTTGAATATTCCTTATAGGCAGGACTGATTTCACCTTCATTCATGTGATAATATACCATCACCTTATTTTTAATCAAATCGATGATCATCTTGGCAATTTGCTCGTTCGGTGGGTTCTTCGAGTCCTTTTCGAATTTCTGTGTCATTTTTGTCACCACAACATCCCCTAAATGATTATCAGGGAAAGTGCAATCCTTTGTGTTATTGGCTTTACGGTTGGGATCGAACCTCACACTTCGATAAATTACTTTATCACCACGATGTTCGTAAAATTCAATGGTTTTTTCTCCTATTCGCTCCTCCCGTCTGATCAATCCATCCATGTTCCGATTAGGGTAGAACTCGATGATTCTGAGTTTCCGGTCAATTTCCATTACTTTCTTCCAATGTTGTGGGATTTTTCCTGGCTCGTATTCTTCTATGGCTTTGAATTCAAAGGGGAACCGTCTTCTGATAGATAACTTGTCGCTGCGATGTTGATAGAAGTATCTAATTTCCTGCACTTTCAATCTCTTATAGTCATCATAGAAAGTTATGCGTTGGACTAGGCCATCTTGTTGTGTATAGGGCGCATAATTATCTACTCTAGATTTCTTATAAAACACTTGAGTTTCACCCAAAGGAGATAGTTTCAGAAAGCTCTCCTTATCAATGTAAAGTTTAGGGGGCCATGGTGGAGGCATATCCAATTCGCCCAATTCTATTGGTGGTTCGTCTTCAAATTTGAACTCTTCATTATCTTTCAAAGCCAAAGTCCTTCTTTGCTCATCACTATTGAACTTGAAGCCAGGGGATTTCCCCTCACCATAGTCTTCTTCCTTCTCCCCTTCCTCGTTGTCCTTCTGACCTGAGAACCCCTTGTTGATTGTGTCCAACATCACGTATTCCCAATTGACTGAAGTGTTCATTTCATCAAAATTCACATCTTTAACCTCGAGGCCAGGCTTCATATTGATCCAGAAATTTTTGTTGCTGAATACTGCATCCACGGAAAGATAAGGGTTATATTTCAAAGGGTAGATCCTGCCAGATGCTGGCTCTATGAAGACATTTTCTTCCACATCTCGCTTGCCTTTCATCAAAAGCACCCAACAATGCAACCTACGGCCCACATACATATCAGGACCCAACTCATCAGGCTCATCATCGTTGATATGTTCGGCTTGGTACTTGCGCTCTTCATCAAATTGTCTTTTCTGTTCTGCGGTTTTCTTGTCGAATTGAGACTCCAGAGGTGGCTTTTTATTTATAGCAAAGTCATTGGGCTTGGCGTTCTCATCAGGTTTGACAATTGGAGTTTCTTGAATCTCACCCTTTGATTGGAAAGGATTGTCCATTAGACTTTCATTTTTTGTGGTGATCTCTCTAGGGGCGAGCCCATAGACACAATAAGCATCATAACCCACACCTATTAACAGGGAACAAAGCACGATGGAGAGATCAAAACTGTCGCCTTTCTGCCAATTGATCACGTTGTTCGGCGATGGAATCACGGAAGGGAATTTGTCAGGAGGGTCAAGCTCTTCATACGCTAGGAAAGAGGCGATGCATCGAGAACATTGCTCATAATCATAGACTTCCAAGTAGCCGACCTTGGTGGGTCTGATTGTGGTGCAAATGAACTAAAGAAGAATTAAAAAAAAAAATTATGGAACTTTTTTTATTACTTTATAAACATCGCATTCGTTTTTGGGATAGAGAAACAACTCTCGACCTTCAATTTCATATACCAGCTGAAATTGTCTTTTGTATTGAATAACGTGCTCTAACACCAGCTCCTCTTTAGGGGTGTTCTCCTTGAAACAAATTGGGATTGTGACATATTTGCCCAATTTGAAATCAGAACATCTTTGCAACTTCTCATTGATAACCGGAGCGGGGGTCTTTGAAGCTTGTAAGAGAGCTGTTATGTTGGCGTCTTGCTTCAAACCGAGATTTTGGCTCGTCCCAGGTAAATTCACGTTGGTTTCCATTTGATTAAGTGGGACAATGGAGGGCTCTTGAGACATATTGCTCAGATTATTTATAAGCGTTGGAGGACGAATTGAGATACTTTTATCAAGTGCCACACTGGTGGCGAGGGGTGGCAGAGGACGAATTGGTTGGCTTTTGTCTATTTGATTGGAAGAAGATAGGTTGGTGGTCATCTTTTGATTAATATGTTTGATTTTTAAAAAATTAGAACAAATTCGCTTTCGGTTGCATAATGAGTCTTTGTTTCAAAATAAAAATTTAAATTAGGAACCATTGTCTTTTAATTTCCATTTTATCTAAAATTTTCACATTATATTTCAACATATTTCAATATATCTGCTTCATCATTTTCCTGAATTTAAAATAAAAAACAGACCCTTTATTTATGAACCCCTCTAATCCCATCACTGGAAACCGAGTCTTTTTGCACAAAGCTGTCTCAGTCAACATGTCTCTTCAGGATGAAGGTTTTGACAACATCGAGGAATCAGCAGAAAAAATCATTTCGGGTGTTAGTCCCCGTCGAAAACTCAAGGCATTCACCACACAAATTGAAGCCCGGAAATCTATCATTTTCCAAGATGCAGAAAGCAATTTGGACGGGGAAGATTTTGAAGAACAACTGATAAAATCCACGAAAAGAAGATACTCTTTCGATGAGATGTCGCAAAGTCAAAGTCTGATGCATTTTGAAGAGGAAGAACGCAAAATGGCGTCAAAGCAGAATCTTGACATCAAGCGCAATGAGATAAAGAAGAAGAAGTTTATGATTTCCGAAGCCAACCCCAAAGGAGTCAAGGAAGACATCTTAGAAGTCCAAAAGATCATGAGTGAGGAAACCACCAATATGATCAAGTCAACCCTCAAAAGTCATTTTCTCTTCGGAAACATGGACATGATCCAGATGTAAAAAAAAAATAACCCTTCCCCATTTAAAAACAAAC
>Ga0302140_10007252_pt1 | contig 13859 bp, 10 predicted proteins | sample I_Bog_E1_1_FD_202095 | JGI IMG/M metagenome (GOLD analysis project Ga0302140, IMG submission 202095) | Peat permafrost microbial communities from Stordalen Mire near Abisko, Sweden - I_Bog_E1_1 | ecosystem: Environmental > Terrestrial > Soil > Wetlands > Peat | place: Sweden: Abisko, Stordalen...
AGGGCGAGGGTGAGCGAGAGCAGCACAGCCCAGGTGTCGAGAGAGACGCGGCGCGCGGATGCAGGCATTGGAATTCCTTGTGATTGAGTTAAGGTGCTAGACGACTGAGCGCAGTCGGAAAGGCTCATGAAAATCGAAGGGAGAATGCGTGCGAACGGAGCCTTCAGCAGCAAAAACAGCGGGGACAACACAGGGAAGAGCGTCGCGGCTGTTTGTGGTGGGTCATGTGTGGTTAATGATTATCACTTGGAAACAAAACCAGCAAGTTTCGAGAGTTGGACGCCTGATAATTCACTGTGTGTTCATATCCGAGACCCGCGCAGCTCTAGAGTAATAGCCGGTTATTTCTCTTTGTTATGCGCTGCAGGGATTCGAAATTATGGGGACTTCACAACTTGACGAGGATTCGCTTAAGGAGATTGAAGTGTAATTCCGTTACCAAACATCTTTTGTCAATCACTGACACGAATCGGCCGCGGCATCTCATTGGTCGCGCCTCACATGCAGGCTCTACCGCAATCTCCACCCTCTCCCTTGCCGTCGAAGCTCGCGGAGGTTACGGGATATCTCCTGGCGTATGTCCGGTCATAATGCAAGGGTTGACTAGGTATTGGCGATGCAATTTGAATTGGATATTTTTCGTCGATGCGGTCGAGCACCACGTAGAGCGAGTTGCCCTGATCGTCGAGACCCGAGAGGATGATGCGTGAATCCGTTGGTCGGCTATAGTGCCACACGAGCTTCTTCACTGGTTTAGGTTTCACGTTTTTCTTAGGAGCTCGATTCGGATCATCGGAATCGCTTCCTTGATTTTTATCCTCCAGATACAGAACTTGATGCGCTTCATCTGCTCGGTAGTGCAGATATCGTCGCGTCGCGCCGAAGCGAATAACAGCAACCTTGCGCTGCCAGGTTTCGGGCGTCCCGGGAAGGGAGTTGAACGGTGACACTTTACCTTCTCATAGGGTGCTTGTCCAAGGTGAGCATTGCGGCTGTGGACTAGTGAGTCGCCGCTCGCTATGAGCGCAGCGAGCGGCGACAGACAGCCGGTTTAGAAAATCAGCTTTGCAGCGATCTGGGTGTTGAAGGGTTCGCCGGGACCAATTCCTGGAGACCCATTCGCGTCACCCGTCGTATCGCTGACTTTACCGAAGGAACTAGAACCGAACGTGCCTCCGGGCTGGGCGTAGTTGTTGCGGTTATAGAGGTTGAATAGTTCTGCGCGAAGTTCCAGAGTCACTTTCTTGGCGATGCGGGTGTCTTTGAAGATGGAAAGATCGATGTCTCCATAGCCGGGACCGAAGACCTGGTTCCGTCGCAGATTTCCGAACGTTCCCTTGGCGGGGGTTGCAAAAGCCGCCGGATTAATCCATTGAATGCCGCTGGTGGCGAAGGTGTGCGTAACAGCATAGGGATTGCCGACGAGATTCGGACGTTGATATTTTTCGCCGGTGCCACTGGTGTCAGAGGAAGTGGCGATGTTGAAGGGCAAACCATCGCGATATTGCAATGTGCCATTCACGCGCCATCCCTCCGAGAGCCAGCCGGGGCCGCGACCGAGTCGTGGGAGAGCGTAAAAGAGCGCTCCGTTGAAGACGTTGCGGACGTCGTAGTCACTATTGCCGTAGTCGCCTCGCAGGTTGTTGCTGTCTTGCGGAAGGCGGCTGCGGTAGACCGTCATGTCATCGAGGTTGTGGCTCCAAGTGTAGTTCAGCACAGAAGTTAAGCCATGGAAGTCAGAGGTTTTGAAGGTCGCCTGCAGGGAGTTATAGTTCCCGTCTCCATTGCTCTCAACCTGGTTGATCACTCCATACCGGGGATATTGCGAATAATAGGGCCGCGTACTCTGAATGGGCGTCGTCGAGGTAGAGTTCAAAGCAGCCTGGTTGATGTCTCGCAATGTGACCTGTTTGCGACTTTGGCTACCTACATAACTCAGAGTGAAAATCGCCTTTGAACCCAAGGACTGTTCTATACCTACGTTGAAGTTATAGGTGTAGGGCGTTCTGAAGTTGGGATCCACGGAGAAAATCCCGAGGATGCTGGCGGCTCCGGTGGTGAAGATAGGCTGACCGCTGACGATGGTATAGCCGGACGGCGTCAAGGTTTGCACAGGACTGGTTCCGGCGGGGTTCCCTTCGAAGCCATTCGGGCCGCCGTTGCTGGGGCGGTTGTCAAAGAACGGACTCAGGCTAGTTGTGTCGAAGTACACTCCGAAGGCTCCACGAACGACGAGCGTGCCTCCTTCTTTCGGCTGAAAGGCGAAGCCGATGCGGGGGCCGAAGTTATTGCGGTCTTGCGGATAAAGATTGGCGATACCGTCTCCTTGAACTACCAGGCCGGTAGGCGTGCCCGGTATGAAGGTAGGGAGATTCTTGTCGCCGTTGTGAAGCGGACCAATGTAGTCATAGCGAATTCCGTAGTTCACATTCCAGCGGTGAGAGAGTTGCCACGCGTCTTGCGCAAAGAAGTTGTAGCTGTTGACATAGACGAGGCGCTCCGCATTTCCGCTCGCGAAGGAAGATGTTTGTACTTCACCGGCCAGAAAATCAGCCAGAGCCTTCACCGTCGACCCGTAGGCATTGGGGTTGATTGTGTAGCCTGTTCCCTTGCCAGCTACCTTCACCCCCTGTGAGCCATCAAACGTAAAGGCGCCGAGTGAATTACGGAAGTAGAACTCATCGAGTTGGGCTTTGCGGAACTCTCCGCCGAAGCGGAATTGATGAGCGCCAACGTTGTAGGACACTGCATCATCTACGTGACCGGTAACGTCATTACGGCCTTCGGGAGGCGTCTCGCCGGTTCCATCGAAGCCAGAGATCGTGATGCTGGGCGCGCCTGTAAACAAGGCTCCGGTATCTAAGCCGAGGGCGTTTACGTTGATGCTCGTGTTGTAGTCGTGAAACTTCTGGTTGTACGCGCTGACGCCTAAGAGAACCTGATTCACCAACCGAGGCGAGAAGGTCCTGTTGTAGACCACGGAATAATTTTGTACATGGATGGGAGCGACTTCATAGAAGTTTTTGAGGTTCGATCCGACAGGAGCTATTTGATTGCCCTGACCGATGCTCCAGCGTACGGATAGTAAATTGCGGTCATTGAAATTGTGGTCAACCTTAGCGACGCCGTTATTGCTGAAGCCGGTTTCGGGATCGGGGCTGATGAAGTTGTTGGCGGCCGCTGGTCCGGTTAGCGAGGAAGCGGGATAGAGCGCAGCGATCAGGGCCGTGGATACAGGGTTTACGGCGATGTGGTTTTCGGAAAGTAAAGCGAGGGCTTGCGTCTGGTAAGCAGTGGATGGCTCTGTGGCAAGTCCTGAGAGTGCGATCTTGAATTGCTGACGCTCAAACGACGTGAAGAAGAAGGTTCGGTCGCGGGCAAATGGGCCACCCAGCGAGTACCCAAAATTTTCGTTGCGCAGCTCGCGTTTGGGGACAAACACCGGGGTCGCCGCGAGAGCCTCGTTGCGATTGAAGTAGTAGGCGCTGCCGTGGAGATGATTGGTTCCCGACTTGATAATCAAGTTCGCGGTTGCCCCGGGATTACGGCCTGTTTCTGCGGTTGATTGGGTCTGAAGTGAGAACTGATCGATTGCGTCGATCGGCATCAGGGTACCTGCGATACCTCCGATGCCACTCTGATTGACAGCCGAATTGTTTGCCCACAGGTCGTTATTGTCGGTTCCGTCGATCTGCCAATTTGTCTGGTTCGAGCGCGCACCATTCACCGAGCCAAGCACGCCGGTGTAGCCGCCAAATCCTGGGATGACGGCCACAATCTTTTTGAAGTCGCGCGAATCCAACGGAAGGTCTTGCAGAGAACGACCCGCGATGACGGAGTTCTGAACGCTGGATGCCGTATCCAATGCGAGGTCAGACGCGACGACCTCGACCGTGGTGCTCACGCTCGAGACAGCGAGCTTCAACGGCAGCGCGTAGATCACGCCGGCATTGACAGGGACGGCCTCGACTTCCAATGGCTGGAACCCGCTGACCTTCGCGTGGATGGTGTAATGACCCAGCGGGAGGTCCTGGAATCCATATTCGCCAGCGCCTGAGGAGAGGGTCGTATGCACCTGGCCTGTGCCGTCATCTGTAGCCGTCACGGTCGCGTTGGGTACGGCACCGCCGGAAGCATCGAGGACAGTGCCACTGATGCCGCCGCGGAAAGTCTGGGCAGATGTTTGGGTGGGACTGAGAGAGAAGAGCGCGGCGAGCCCTAGAATGACGAACAGCGCCTTGGCGTTGCTAAATATTCTGTGCATGATAAATAACCTCCAAAGTCTTGCGGCAAGAGTGTTGCATGGACATGGCACACGGGCGTGAACAGCCTCGTATCCATGGCTCAGGATGGAGCGATCTCCTGACGGAGTCGCACTGGTTTTGGTGGCAAGGGTGGGAGCACAGGTGGTTAAAAAGAAAACCCACCCGGCTGTTGGAATGCGTGGGTGGGATTCGCTATCTTACTTAGCTTGTAGCTTAATAGGATTGTTCATTCGCCCGCGCGGGATCGCAACAACAGATCCGGCAACAGAATTGGGCGAGCATTTTGATAACAAATCCTTTGAATAAAGCGTGATTGCCAACAAGGTGAATGAAGTCGGCATGCAAGCTTGTGTGCTTCAAACTATAAGCGCGGAGTTTATTGATGTCAATCCAAACACAAGGCCTGTGACGTTGAACGGCTCTGGGTCTCAGGTGCCGACACTTCCACGAAATTCCTGAAGGCAGCATGAGCGACGCTAGTGGGTATTGGGTTGAATTTATGGCTTGGATAAGAGATGACGTCATATGATAGCGGCATGGTCAGTCTTGAAGTGTTTTGGCTTGTGGTCATCTTCTTTTTAACCAGTGCGATCAGCGTCGTCACCGGCAGCACGTCGCTCATTACGGTTCCCGCGATGCTTCAGTTTCACATTGAGCCGCGTACGGCGCTTGCCACGAATATGTTCGCTCTAACTTTTATGAGTATCGGGGGCACGCTGCCGTTTCTGCGGAGCCCTGAAATGAATCGCAAGCGGCTTCCTCTGCTGGTCTGCCTGACGCTGCTTGGCTCCGTTATAGGCGCATTTCTGCTCCTACGTGTGCCGACCGGCGTGGTCCCAATGATCGTGTCGATCGCTGTTATCGCCGTAGCAGCTTTCTCCGTGGTCTATCGTAAGTCTGGAATGCAAGATTCGGCGATTGCTCCGTCTGCTGCTGCCGAAGTAGTAGGCTATATTTTGACTTTTCTGCTTGGTATTTACGGCGGGTTCTTCAGCGGAGGCTACGTTACGATCCTGACCGCCGTATATGTCGCGGTCTTCAGGTTTACCTTCGTCGAGGCGATCGCCACCACAAAGTTGATGAATGTTTTTTCGTCCGCTGTCGCCACTGGCGTGTTCATGTGGCACGGCCTGGTCAATTACAGACTTGGGCTGATTCTCGGCGCGACGATGTTCATTGGAGCTTTGTTAGGCGGACGATTTGCTATTCGCATCGGCAACGTGTGGCTCCGTCGCATTTTTCTCACCGCAGTTTGGGTGCTGGGGCTGAAGGCGCTGGTTTTTGACGTATGGGCCAATCGGACCAGACACGAGATCAGCCCGCTTAGCCGCTAGCATCATTATGGACCGCGACCGCCATGGTCGGAGAGTCTGTGCCCCGGCGTAGTCGCATTTTGGCAACTTCGAACGACGCTCATCATCTACCGATCTCACTGATCGGGAACGACAATCCGAATCGACTCTTCTTAAGACAATCAGGGTGCGACTGCACCTATCTTGGTCGCTTCCTGTATTTCGATGAGCTCGCCTGTTTTGACGTCGTAGATGTAGCCATAGACCGGGATGGATTTCGGGATGAGAGGATGGTTGCGGATTCGTTCGACGTCGTCGATAACGGCCTGCTTTTGATCCGGGATGGTAAGGAATTCGATGAACTGCGCCGCGCGGTTGCCTGGACCCTTACCAACATCCTTGAAGCCCTCCGGAGTCAGAGCGGCGGTTTCAAGACTGTTGGCGAGTAAGCCGCGTATGACGTCGTTGGTGAAGAACTCCATGCCGCAATTTGTGTGGTGAATGACGAAGAATTCCTTGGTCCCGAGTAGCTTGTAGCTGATAACCAGAGATCGGATAGCATCATCGGATGCGCGACCGCCCGCGTTGCGGATTACGTGCGCGTCGCCTTCCGCCAGGCCGGCGTACTTGGCTGGATCGAGGCGTGCATCCATGCAGGTCAGGATGGTGAAGCTGCGCGCCGGCGGGAGCGCGAGACTACCTTTGTCGCCGAAGTTAGCGACATATTTGTGATTGGCGGAGAGAACTTCTTCGAGAATTTTGCTCATGGTTGGGCTCCTGGATAGTTGATCGCGATTGAAAGGAATTCGTAAGTGAGTTCTTCGGGCAGAAGTACCCAGTTGTAACCACGACGTGTGAATGGCGGGATGGGAGCAGTGAAGCAGGGAGGAATGACTTCGCGGCGTTTTCTTTAATCAGAACCGGTGAGATCTACGACGTGGATGGGAAGATCCCAATGATTCAGTGTCAGCTCCCAGCGACGGTTTTCCTCGCGCTTGAAAGTGGCCTGATCGGGAAATAATTGTTTGGCGATCTCACCTTCTGACTGTCCGGTAGGCGCGTCAGCGGACGTGCGAACTATGATGACGCGGTAGTCCCAACGCGAGTCCTCGCTGGTATGGAGGCTTGGAGCGAAGACGGTGAACTCTTTCACGTAGCCAAGCTGTTTCTGGCGTTCCAGGATAGCGATTTGATACTTCTTGAAAATTGTCCACCATTCATCCTTGTAACCGTACTTCGTGCGATACACCCATTCCTCGATGATTGGCTTGGGGGTTGTCGGGGTGGCGGCGGCAGATTGCTGTGCGGATGCGGGAGTTGGCAGGAAGGTGGTCAACGGCAAGAGGGACACTAGTAAAGTAGTTGCGACAAGACGGGCGTGCAATTTCATCGAGTGTTCTCCTGATGGATAACAAGTCCCATGATGGCCGACTGGTCTTGCGTTGGTGGCAAGCTGCGGTTCGTCGGAAGTAGAAACTAACGACAGTGACGCATGGGGGGTCGTGAAGGGGGAGTGTTCGCCTAATTATCCAGGTCGAAGCGTTGCTTACCTAGCGAGAGGAAGGTGGTCGCAACAACAACGATGGGTCGAAGAAACAAACATAGACTGAAGGTAGTAAAAAATTCGGCGGGCGTCAAGGATAGATGCAAAGGGTGGCTCGATGCGTCGGGTTTGTGGCAGGTAAGGGATTTGCTTATGCGTCGCAATATAAGCCAGAGTGATGCTTGATGCGTGGTCCCAATACTGCGCACGCGCGCCGCAAGAGGCACTGGAGCGTCGTGACCGACGTGCACTTCGAGGGCGTTCCAAAGTACCTCCACGCGAAGCAAGCTCAACGATAAGAGGGGGAGAAACTTCGGATAAACAAGAAGGCAAGCTTACAACGGTTTACCAAGAGCATTTCTACTCGCGTGTGGCGGCCATAGTCGAAAGGTTTCCTTAGTTGGGCGTCTAATCTTCCCTCGCAACGGCTTAAACTTCGAGCGCGCGGGGAAACCGTGCCAGTTCTTCGGCGGTTGAGGCATCGGGAACCGAGCATCCAGGCGTGGCGATATAGTTGCGTCCTGCCTGTGACCTGGCATCCTTCCATTGCTGGCGCATCTCTGCTGTCGTCAACTTCCGGAAGTCGATCTCGTTGACGCCTCCTGCGATGGTTTGTGAATAGAGTTTCCGGACGTCGGTGATGGGGATGCCGCTAGTCTTGACCGAGTACTGGATGACCGGCGCGCGAAAATCCTTGAACTGATCGAGGTAGGGCCTCTCAAGATAGTGGAGATGAAGAATAGAGAGCTTCGTGTCGGCGAGGGCATCGAAGATGCGCTTGTCGTAGGGGCGAGTGAACTGCTCGTAGTCGGCGACAGAGCCGAACTTGCTTTCCGCGTTAAAGATGCTGACGAGCGCGCCGGAGGAGCCGATCTCCTTGCTTTGCCGGATGTGGTTGAGGGTGGATTGCGTGATGGCTTCGAGCGCGTTGTGCCAGGCGTCTGGATTTTGTTGCTGGAATTCGTGGAGGCTTTTGATTTGCTGGTCTTGCACTTCTTCTGACTTGCCCAGGCTGGCGAACTGCGGCTGCGACTGGAAGAGGATCATCGCGGTCATGTAGGGGCCATAGAGGGTGTCGAGGAAGTAGGCATCCCCGTTGAGTCCGTCGCGGACCAGTTTGAGTGTCGTGAGCTGGTCGGGATAGGGAGAGCCGAGCGGTTTGAGTTCGTACCACTTGTCGGTCTTCGATTGGGGGTAGTCGAAGTCGTTCATGATTTTGACGATGTCGGTGTTGTAGGTGCGATGAAAGTCGAGGTGATCCTGGGCCTCGAGCTGCGGCGTGGGCCTTTTGTAGTGGTGGTAGAAGGTGAAGGGCGGACGATCGAGATCCTTGCCCTGCAAGGCGCGGTCGACTCGCTGCTTATGGGTCAAGGTGGAGGAGCCGGCCTTCCTGGCGAAGGCGGGCGTTGCGAGTGCGACGCTGGCGGCAGCGGTATAAAGAAAGTCGCGACGATTCATGGTCAGGTCCTTTCGGAACGTTGGTGCGGTCAGATGAGGCCGATGGCGCGGCCGGCAACGCCGACACCGAGCCAAAGCAGAAGCGAGATGACGGCGACGGCGCGTTGCGACAGGCTGGCGGTTGTGGTGCTGGCGCGCAGGGCAGTTTTGCGGTGGATGGTGAAGTAGAAGGTGACGGCCGTAACAAGAAGCGCCATCTTCCAGCGGAAGGCGGGGCTGTAGAAACACTTCATGGCTTCCTCGGATAACAAGCCGATGCCGGAGAGGATCATTACGGCAAGGCTGACGAGAAGGATGCGGCTGAGGTCGCGGCTGATGACTGAGGCCGATTCGTTTCGGAGGGTTATGCCGAGCAACCGCAAATCGAGGAAGAGTACAGAGCCGCCGAGGGCCGCGAGCGCGAGAAGGTGGACCATCTCGGTGACGGCGAAGGCCCACTGGCTGGTCTGCATGAAGCGGCCTAGCGATGAGTGCGCGAGTGACTCGAACGCGTGTTGCGGTGAGAGCAAGACGACCCTTTCTTTCGAGTGCTAGAAGTAAGCGATGGCGCGGCCGGCGACGATGACGCCACCCCACAGCAGGAGTGAGGCGCAGGCTGCGGCGCGTGCGCGCCACGGGGAGCGATGGTCGATCTCCCACTGGGTTACGCGGCGGTAGACGGTGGTGTGAAAGATGAGCGGGTTGAGACCCACGAGGAGGAGGAGCACCATCTTCACGCGGAAGGCGGGGTTGAGATAGTTCTTTGCGGCCTCTGCCCAGAACAGGAGGAAGCCGCTCGTGAGCATGAAGAGGAAGCCGGCCCAGGTGAGAGGAAGTACTGCGCGGGCGATTCGCGAAACGCGGATCTCGCGGAGGATGAGCCCGAGCATACGGAGATCAAGGATGGCGATGGTGCCTACCAGCAGCGTGATCGATAAGACATGCACCGACTCGATGACAGAAAAGGCATTGTCCGATTCACGGATAGCTGTGCCGATGGGCGAGTCGTAAAGGATCTGGCAGACGTGCTGGATGAGAGGCTGCGTCATAACGAGGCGCCGGCGCCGTGTTGCAGCGACGCCGGCCGTTGATAACTCCTAGCTCTTCTTGGTTCCGGGGAGAGCACCTTGGTCGGTGCCGTTGTCGCCGGGGCCGCCGTCACCGGGGCTTCCGCCGTAGACGGAGCGGCCGTCGGGAAAGGTGACGCGGCGGGCGTCGATGAGGTGGGAACCGTCCTTCGCGCGATAGCCATCGACAACGATGGTGTCGCCGAGCTTGAGGTTGCCCTTCTTCCAGCCGCGGCGGCTGAGCGCGCCGGGACCTGCGCCCTCACAGCCCCAATTTTGGCTGTGACCCTTTGCGTCGACAATGTCGACGTAGAAGTACGAGTGCGGATTGGTCCACTCGACGCGGGTAATCTTGCCGACCAGGCGGGTGGGCTTGTTGCCGTCAAACTCGGCGGCGAAGGAGTGATGAGCGTACGCCGGGACTGACGAGAGGAGGGTGGCGAAAACAAGGGGAAGAACTCGGTGTTTGGTGTTCATGCCGATTCCTTTGGTTGTTGAGAGTGTGGGTACAGCGTTGGCAAAGAGAACCGTCTCCGGTTGGAATGGGCTTCGATCCTTTGCGCTCAGACTAGGTGTGGTTAGGTTGTTCTCTAGACTGCAAAACCCTTGTGCCAGACAGTCGTGTGCGCGCCGAAGCTATCCACTCGGGTGGTGAGCGGACCGCAACAACAACAGCGCGAACCTGCGGCGGGAAACATAGGCAAACTTTAGCCAAGAAGGCAACTGGTGTCAAGCATTGGACTTGACGGCACAGGACGGATCGGCTAACTTCCTCACATGCCCAGCATCTTCATGATGCGCTGTTCGCGCCGCTGTTGTTGCTCCTGTTGTGGAGCATAACCGCGCGATCGTCACTGCTGCTTATGTAGTGACAATTTTCAACTCCTCCAAATAAATCCAGGGTGTGACGCAATGGTCTGGCCGCAACGCGATCCCTGCGTTGCTGTTAGCGCATCTCGACGAGGGTCTACACACATGTACAAGAAGATTGGCCTGGGCTACTCCATGCGTTTTCGATCGACTGCGCTGATCTTGGCGCTGGCTGTTGTGATGGGAGTGGGGCTTCGAGCGCAGGCGCCGGCAAAACCTGCGCCGGCGGATGATACGGGTCGCGCGAACTCCCCCTTCTCGCGTGACGAGGCCGATCTACCCAAAGGGCCGGCGCCGCGGCTAGGCTCTCATCTGGATCTCTCGGGATACTGGGTGCCTTCGCACGCGGCGGCCGATAAGCCGGTGGGAAATCTTGGCAAAGATTATCCCGGATACAAACTTCCGTTCACCGCGGAAGGCGACAAAGCGCACCAGTTCAACGTGGAGCATACGGTTGATCCGGAGGCACTGTGCATCGTTGGAGGCTTGCCTCGGCATAACGCCAGCGGGCTTCCATTTCAGTTGTTGCAAGGGCAGGACCACGCAGTTTTTCTCTACTGGTACACGACGTATCGTTTGGTGCCGTTCGATGGGCGGAAGCATTCCGACGATCCTGATCCTTCCTTCTTCGGTGAAGAGCTTGGGTCCTGGGACGGCGATACCTTTGTGATTGACTCCATCGGCTTCAAGCAGGAGCGCACATGGGCGGACGAGAATGGGGATCCGCATAGCGACACACAGCATGTCGTCGAGCGGTGGACGCGTCCGGACCTTGGGCATCTGCACGTCGAGATGGTTGTCAACGATCCGAAGTTCTACAGGGAGCCGGTTCATTACCAACGCACGTGGCTGCTGGGTAAGCCGGGGGACGAGGTACGCGAGTATTCGTGCTCGGAAGACAACGTGGACGCGCCACATCTTCAGCCCGGTCCCGGACTTATTGGGCCGGATGGTCAGCGCGGCTATGACAAGTTAGCGCCGCTGCCGCCTCCACCGACGAAGGATCATCCCGCAGTGACCTCCATTCCCGACTAGCAAGCGATAGGAAACGAATTGTGACTACAAGACTTGGCCGCACCCGTTGGTATACCTCCACAATGTTTCTAGCGATGCTTGCCTTTGTCGGCGCGATCGCGTTGCCAGCGCAGGTGCGGCAGAAGCCAGCGCCGCCTACGGGTGTCGAGGAGGTATGCTCCATTCCTTTCGATAAGGATCCTCTGCGTCCTGCGCGCGTCGAGAATCGTGCGCTTGCTTGTCTGAAGCAAGCTGCGCAACGACTGAAGAGCAGCCCTGATCGCAAGCTGGTTCTCGTGGGCGTGAAGGATCCCGCCAAGGATCATGAGGCTGCAGAGAACGGTTCCGATCGCGAGGAGGAAGACGCGACGGGGTTCGATGTGCGATTGGAGGACCTGTCTGCATATCGGGTTGTGAATACGAAATGGTACCTCGTCCACTACCTTAACGCGGATGCGACGCGCATTATTCCGACCACCGATGAACGCTATTTTGCTCAGACGGTAACGTTCTACCTGGTGCCTGCATCGGCGGACTTCAACCACAACTTTCTTGAAACCACTAAGACCAATGAGAAGCCTTGCACGATCAAGCCGTGCTATTCGCCGGACGAAGAGACGCTGACGGCGCAGCGACGGCCTGCCATCGTCGCGGGCTCGGTGGATGGATCGCCTGAGGAGATTGCGGCGGAGAAAAAAGAACTAGATGCGTTCGGTCATGGCAAGACTCCGGTCGATATGGACGGCGCCGAGGGCAAAGTTTCGTTGAAGCCGCTGGCTCCGCGGCCAACGCCAGATCATCCTGCGACGACTTCGATCATTCCGCAGTAGCGGAGATTAAGCGATAGAGGTTCGGCCGAGGCGAAGGTTCCAGAGCGCGGTCACCAGGCGGTCGATGTCGTCGAAGGTGTTGTAGAGGGCGAGGGAGGCGCGGACGGTGCTCTCGAGGCCGAAGCGGCGCAGGATGGGTTGAGCGCAGTGGTGGCCGGAGCGGACTGCGATTCCATTGCGGTTGAGGTAGTCGCCGACCTCCTCGGTGCGGAAGCCTTCGAGCGTGAAGGAGAGGACTCCAGCCTTTTCTTTCGCGGTACCGATGATGCGCAGACCGGGAATGCGGAGGAGTTCGGCGGTGGCGTAGACGAGCAGGGCGTGCTCGTGGCGCGAGACGTTGTGCATGCCGACGCGATCGAGGTAGTCGATGGCCGCGCCAAGTCCGACGGCATCGGCGATGTTGCCGGTGCCTGCTTCAAAACGCTGCGGCGGGCCTTGGTAGAGAGTTTTCTCGAAGGTGACGTCCTGGATCATGTTGCCGCCGCCCTGCCAGGGCGGCATGTGCTCGAGGAGATCGGGCTTGCCGTAGACGACGCCGATGCCCGTGGGGCCGAAGACCTTGTGGCCGGAGAAGACGAAGAAATCGCAGTTGAGTGCCTGCACGTCGACCTGCATGTGGGAGACGGACTGGGCGCCGTCGAGGAGCACGGGCGCGCCGTAGCGGTGGGCGATTTCGATCATTTTGGTTGCAGGGGTGACGACGCCGAGGGCGTTCGAAACCTGCGTGATGGAAACCAGGCGGGTCCTGGGGCCGAGGAGTTTTTCGAATTCGTCGAGCAAGACCTGGCCGCTGTCGTCGACGGGTGCTACGCGGAGTTTCGCGCCTTTCTCGGCGCAGAGCATCTGCCAGGGAACGATGTTGGCATGGTGCTCCAGCCAGGTGATGACGATCTCGTCGTCCTTCTGAACGTTGCGTCGACCCCAACTCTGCGCGATGAGATTGACGCCTTCGGTGGCACCGCGGACGAAGACAATCTCGCGTGTGGAAGGAGCATTGAGGAACCGGCGGACCTTCTCGCGGGCAGACTCGTAGGCGTCGGTTGCGCGGGCGGCGAGCTCGTGGGCGGCGCGATGGACGTTGGAGTTTTCGTGCTCGTAGAAATAGGAGAGGCGATCGATGACGCTCTGCGGTTTCTGCGTGGTTGCCGCGTTGTCGAGCCAGACGAGTGGGCGACCGTGGACGCACTCGCGGAGGATGGGGAAGTCGCGCTTGATGGTCTCTGCGTCGAAGGGGTAGGAGGAGAGATTGAGGTCGCGCGGGACGTCGGGCTCGATGCCAACGGGCTCGTGAGTGGGTGCGGATGTCGAGGGTTCGAGCGTACGCGCGGCATCGAGGAAGCCAAAGGAGCTATGGCCGGACAGGAGCGTGAGGTCAGGGGAACGGGCGAAGTCGTGCGGGAGATTGAGGTCGAATGGAAGGGCCGTTGAGGCGAAGTCAGCGTTCGGTGAAGCGGGCAGGGGGCCGGCTGCGGCGGGCGGGTAGGTGGCGATGGGACGGAGCTCTTCAAGGAAAGAGAGCGGGGGAATCGGCAAGTGATCGG
>Ga0302140_10007253_pt1 | contig 13859 bp, 12 predicted proteins | sample I_Bog_E1_1_FD_202095 | JGI IMG/M metagenome (GOLD analysis project Ga0302140, IMG submission 202095) | Peat permafrost microbial communities from Stordalen Mire near Abisko, Sweden - I_Bog_E1_1 | ecosystem: Environmental > Terrestrial > Soil > Wetlands > Peat | place: Sweden: Abisko, Stordalen...
CGTCAATCGAAAAGCATAAGGAACTGCTGGACCGGGTTCCGGATCTGGTGGCTGCCGACGCCGGATTCTTCTCCGCCGCCAATGAAACCGCCGCCCAAAAGCTGGGCGTAAAGCAAGTGGCCGTTCCTAGCCGCTCCACCAAAAGCGAGAAGCGGAAGCAGGAACAAAAAAAGCGCTGGTTCAAAAAAGCGCAGAAGTGGCGCACCGGCTGCGAAGGCCGTATCAGCGTTCTCAAACGGCGGCACGGGCTGAATCGATCCCGCTACAAAGGGACTCAAGGCATGAAACGCTGGGTTGGTTTTGGCGTCATGGCGGACAACATGATCAATATTGGAATCCACCTGGCGAAGCGCTGAACCCAATCCCGCCAGGCCTTCTGTAACTTCTCTGCTTAACCCAACTCCCGCCCGAATCGTTACCCCACTAATCAATCAACCCTTCTTTTCATTTCCTCAACCGGCGTTCCCTTCCTTACGCACAGCCAACTTCGAGCTGACCCAGGCTCAGCCCTTATCGAGATTTTCAGAATTTGGAATTTTGCGCCGGAAAGTAGCTAGCTGGAGCGTGTGCGCAAGCATGGCGGCGCCCTGAGTCAAATCCGGCAACTCCCGGCCCTTCCCATCGCCCGGAGCTGGCCTTCGTCCACTCCACTTGGTCCCTTATCAGAACAGCGGCGACCCCGCGCGCAAGGACGGGTCGTGCTTCTCCAGCTCGGAGCTGAGCGTGCCGAAGGGGCAGCCATGACGCGCGATCTCGGCGGCCCTCCGACACCGGTAGCACCAAATATCAAAGACTGGGAATACGGAGAAAAGGTAGTTCGGAGGAAGAAAACATTGGCTCGACCGTAACTTTCCATTCCTGCGGCTCGAAGTAGTCCATGTGCAGCCGAGCTGAAGCTCAACGCTGGGTCCTTCGGATGGTCTGGCTCCGTCGACTCGCGTGACCCGCGAACGGGTGCCCGCCAAGGTGGAGCGGATGGAGGCAACTTGGTACGACAGAACGACCCGCGAAAGGTGGAAACGACATGCTGATCAGGACACTTCGGGACATTTCATATTCCGAGGTGACTCCACGCTCGGTGTATCTTACCCGGCGCAGCCTGTTGCTTGGACTGCCAGCCGCATTTGTGAGTAATCGTGCCCAGGCCGGCACAGGGCTGGGGAACCTCGTAAAGAGTTCGTTCAGCACCAGCGAGAAAATTAACTCGGTAAGGGACGTCACCACGTACAACAACTTCTACGAGTTCGGTACCAGTAAAGAACAACCCGTCCAGCTCGCGAAGAATTTCAAGACGAACCCGTGGGTTCTGTCGGTCGAAGGTGAAGCAGCCAAACCTCGCAAATTCTCCATCGAAGAAATCATGAAACTGGCGCCACTGGAAGAGCGTATTTACCGACACAGGTGCGTCGAAGGTTGGTCAATCGTAGTGCCATGGGTTGGCTATTCGTTAAGCACACTGCTGAAACTCGTGGAGCCGACCTCCAATGCGAAATTCGTTGCCTTCGAGAGCTATTACGATTTGAAACAGATGCCAGAGGCCAGGCACGCTGGTATTCCCCTGCCATATGTAGAGGGCCTCCGGCTGGATGAAGCCCTTCACCCTCTGGCCCTGCTGTGTGTAGGCATGTACGGGGAATCGCTGCCGCCCCAAGACGGTGCGCCGGTGAGGCTTGTGGTGCCGTGGAAGTATGGATTCAAAAGCATCAAATCACTGATTAAGATCAAGCTGGTAGGCGGTCAGCCGCCATCTACGTGGAACATCACGAACGCCTCAGAGTATGGGTTCTATTCAAACGTGAACCCGCAGGTAGACCACCCGCGCTGGAGTCAGGGCAGCGAGCGAAGGCTGGGCGAGCTCCGTCGCCGCCCAACGGTCATGTTCAACGGCTACGGAGATCAGGTGGCGCAGCTGTACGCAGGAATGAATCTAAAGAAGTACTTCTGATAATGCTGCGCAATCAATGGACAAAAGCGCTCCTGTTCGTGTTGTGCATCGCGCCTCTGTGCTGGCTATGCTGGCGGGCTTGGCACGACGATCTGACTGCCAACCCTATCGAGTTCGTTACACACTTCACCGGCGACTGGACCATCCGTCTGGTCGTCTTCACACTGGCCGTTACGCCGTTGCGAAAACTACTCCGGCTTCCCGATTTGACCCGGTTCCGCCGGATGCTCGGCCTGTTTGCCTTCTTCTACGGCTCACTACATTTTCTGACGTGGCTATGGTTGGACAAGAATTTCAGCCCTCAAGAGATGTGGCAGGATGTTGTGAAGCGGACATTTATCACAGCCGGTTTCGTGGGTTTGGCATTGATGCTTCCGCTGGCGTTGACATCGACCATGGGCTGGGTGCGACGGTTAGGCGGCAAGCGATGGCAGTTGCTGCACCGGTTGGTTTACATTACTGCCATCGCCGGAGCGGTGCACTATTACTGGCTGGTGAAGTCAGATATCCGATGGCCTGCTTTTTATGCGACGAGCATCGCGCTGTTGCTGGTGGTCCGACTCGCAGGCCTGAGGAAAAGCGAGGTCACAGCATCGGCATTACTGAAACTTGCGAGCGTAAAGGGGGAGACCTGGGACACAGTAACCCTGCGATTTCCCTTGTCTTCGGGAAAGACGTTGGGCGCCAGACCTGGACAGTTTCTAACCTTCGATTGGATCGTGAATGGTAAGAAACTTCCGCGATCCTACTCGATCTCTTCCTCGCCTTTGGAGACAGGTTTCATCGAGGTGACTGTTAAAGAACAAGGCATCGTTTCGTCGTTTCTGAACCGAGACGCACGGGTTGGACTGACAGTGGCGGCCCACGGACCGTTCGGTCAGTTCTACTTCAACGAGAACTTCCACCGAAGAGTTGTCCTGATCGCGGGCGGAAGCGGAATAACGCCAATCATGTCGATGCTGCGATACATTGAGGCGACGTCGCCTGGTACGGAGGTCCTGTTGCTCTATGGTGTCCGTAGCCAGCGGGACATCATCTTCAAGGAAGAACTGGAACGGTTACGAGAGCTGGCTAGATTCCAATGTGTGATCGTGCCGAGTAGACAGGTTCCTGGCAAGTCGGGAGGCGCGCCAGGCCGTCTGGATCGCGAGCGAATCACGCAGGAGGTGGGCCAAATCACCGATCAGTTCTTCTTTCTTTGCGGTCCGGCCGGCTTTATGGCGAGCATAACCGACATCCTGACGTCGATGGACGTCCGTGCCGATCACATCCGACAGGAGCGCTTCGCCACTGGCATGGGCGCGTCGACTGAAGCTGAAGCCCCGACTTACATAGTGGAGTTTGTAAGGTCCGGCGAGAGATTTGCGGCACCCTCCACCGAGTCTTTGCTTCTGGTAGCGGAAGGTCATGGCATCGACATTCCCTACAGTTGCCGGGTGGGCCAATGCGGTACCTGCGCCACGCGTGTACTCGATGGAGAGGTTGATATGGAAACCGAAGCGGGGCTTGACTCTGAGCGGCGGTCACAAGGTTACCGCCTTATGTGCATCGGACGTGCTCGGAGTAATGTGAGACTGGATGCGTAGGTACGCGGCACTTCAGACCGGCGTGGAGTAATGACACTGTTCGGGCTTATACCTGCCGAACCAACTGTGGGAATAGATCGAGTTCGAGAGCCGATTCCGTCCGGCTCTGGCCCGGACCTCGAAGAACTATAGTGAGGTACCAGCAGGCGGACGCGCAGGCGACGACGGCCCTGATCGCGACCGTTGCGCCGGCATTGTTGCGCTTCTTCGCATCCCATATGGGAGATCGTTCCGAGGCTGAAGACATGGAACCGCGCTATAGCGTTCAGAGACCCCTCGATTCTGGTTGGCTGCAAAGCCGCCGCCGTATGCGACAGCGTCGGCATATCCGGTCCGTAATACTTCCTCTCCCCTGAGCCCGTCATATCCGCGATTCACCACGTAGAGACCATTTCGAGGTGTTCTCAGCGAGCCGACAAGGCAACGATGTGGCTGGAAGCCCACACCGAAGGCGCGTCTTTACTAGCGACCTTGCCCAACGCAACCCCGCTCAGCTGCCGATAGGGCCTTTCTGATCGTGCGCTCGACGTAATCCTCTCGCCGCTTCTCTGTACCCTTGTGGGTCAGATCTCGTGATCGAATAACCATCGGCCGAAAGACCAGGCTGGCATGGAAAGGCGAAGGCATCCGCGCTATGAACCCTCCTGACGGTCTGGACATTCATCCCGAACCCTGCAAATCCGTTCGGATCAGCCGGCGCGCGGGAATGGCGATCCTCCTCGTCGTCGTCGGTTTTATGATCGCGTTTGCGTATGGAGGATACCGTCGGACGGAAAACGCCCCGGCGGCAGTGCGAGACGCCGGGCTGCCAAGGAACGTGAGTCCTGCAACCCAGGCCGGGAGCGAATTCACGAAGATCATCCCGGAGGGAATTGCCCCCTTGACCCGCAAGACTGTCGCCGAACTCCAGCCGCCAGACCTTGCGGCTACCGTCAAGGCACAATCGCTATGCGGTTCGAATCCACAGACCGGGCAACCGTATCGCTTCAATCCCCAGACCGGGCAACCACGCGACGGCCTTCCGCAAGAGCGGCTCGTGGTGCGCCAGGCACTACCTCCACCACTGCCTCCGCTGCCGCCGGTTCCGGTGGTGACGGCGCATGAGCCCACACCTGAAGAGCGTCGAGTAGCGGCGCTCTACGCCCGCGAACAGGAGGCACGACTCGCACCGACGAGCATCCGCGCTACCGCGGGAGCTTCCGCCGTCCCGGCTCTCACCTCAACCGGTCGCTCCGGCGCAGACGACCTCGCTCAGGTGGCCGCACTGACCCAGGCGTTAACACGTAGGCACCGTGACGTGGCTTTAAGCGTACCTCCATACCGTCAGGGAGTCGGCATCCTGTTCCGCGACTTTTCGAAGCTCAATAGCCCCGCCCACTGATACCCCTGTCTACGCCTCGACGAACACCTCGCGATGCCAGCCGCAAGACTCGCGGCCAAGATGGATTCGCGTTCTCCTTTCTTGTAGGACTCTTTCATTCCCTACAACATGCCGGTTTATCCCGGCGCTCGGCGGTTGGTCGGCTATCGCCAAAGTGGCGGACTCCTCGGCGCTCCGCGCCTCCCGTAAAACGGCGTTACCGTAATGTGGATGTCGTTTCTCCGCCGGAAATCAGATCGCGGACGAGTGACGCCACTCAGAGAGAGGTTTCGGCCCGGCGACAACACGCAACCGCGGCGACCATCGCCAGAACTGCAGCGGCTATCCACGAAATTCCTGTCATCCCTGCCCCTGACCGCGGTCACGCCGACGCTGATAGATCGACAGGTTCACGAATGCAGCCTGCACGAGAGGCGTTCTCAGCCCGAGCTTGTGTCCGCGATCCAATAGATCCCCGAGGATCGTATCCACCTCGACAGAGGCACCTTTGATCAGATCGCGGTACATCGATGAGGTCATGGACGACCCTGGAGCAGTGATGTCTGCGTGGTGTTTTGCAAGAAACTCTTCGGACGGAGGATAACCGCAGGCGGCGGCCACGTCCGAGCATTCTTTCAGCACCGCACTCGCGAGGTCCGCTCCGCCTTCGACGGCCACGATCTATCCGATATTGCTGCGGAGAAGGCACGTAACAGCGCCCAGACTTGAAAGCTGAACCCATTTCTGCCACATGTCGGCGATAATGCGATCCGAGATCTCCGCGTCGAAACCCGCGCCGCGGAGCGCATCATCGAGTTTTTCGATCCGAGGCGTTCGTTCGCCGTCGATTTCTCCGTACGTCAGACTCTGGAACCGGGCAAGTTGGTGGATTCGGCCCTCGTCGTCCAGTTCTGTTGCGACTTTGCAGACACCGCCGATTACGGCGGGTTTTCCGAAGCGACTAATCAGCACATCGATGTGGCGCATTCCGTTGAGCGCGGGAAGAATCATCGTGTCGGGGCCGATCGCGCCGGAGAAGTCGTTCATCGCATCGGTTAGCGCATAGCTTTTCACCGCGAGCAGGACCACGTCGTAGTGTTCGTTAATCTGGTCCGACGTCACCACATTCGGATATACGGTCAGATCTCCGTGTGGGCTGACAATCCTGATGCCGGCTTGTTTCATCCGCTCGACATGCTTCTGGCGAACCAGAAAAGTCACGTCGCGGCCCGCCTCGCCAAGGCGAGCTCCAAAATAGCCGCCTACCGCGCCGGCCCCCACAACAAGGATTCGCATGGTTTTCGCTCTATTATTTCAGCAGCGGTTCAGTACACGTCGACCCTATTGCGGACCGGTTCCGTGGTAACGGCTCCCTCAGCGCTGGATCAGACCGATCTCGACGCAGTCATCCTCGGCGTCGATCGAGCCCGCGCTTACATAACTGACCCGCGGCATTGCTCCAGGGTTCGGCGCCTGCGGACAGATGATCTGAATTGCGAAACTCTGCCGACCTTCGGGTTCGAGTTCGCCCGTTGCACGGCCGAGCAGCTCAAGGCTTTTCTGAGCCGCGTTGAGCAGCGGCGCGATCGGCGTGATATCCCGCGCGCCGAAGACGGCATTTCCTTCGTGGTCTTCACTCACGCGCACCGCGGCCTCAGCTTTGTCCAGCGTCCGATCAGCTCGTTGCCAAAGCTTTTCCAGCCGTTCCCTGAACATCGAGAGACGCGGGGCATCCTGTATCGCTGTATCGGCTTTCTGTATCGCGGCTGGAGATGCTTTCCGTGGAGGTGCGGCGGGTGGTCTGGCCTGCAACTCCCCCAGAAGTCGTTCAGTTTCTTCAGCCTGGCCAAGGATTGGTTTGACGATACGAGTTTTGTATCTCTGTATCGCGTTGAACCCTATCGGCGGAGATACGCTGCGGGCGATATCTCGGACTGGTTGCCCAGAGAGAATCCCGTCGATGATCTTCTGTTTCTCTGGGTGCTGATCGACCAGAAAAGACTGTCCACGCGCGGCCATTACAGAAACATTTTACCGCGTTTTTGTCGCCCCGGGTTGGAGCAGCGATCTCGCGGCGTGAGTGGCCGGCAAGGTGGCCCTCGATCATGCGCTCAATTGAGGGTGTGTGCCGATTCCCTGTGGGACGATTCTTGCCGACATTTGACCCGATTCTGCCGCTGTAGTGAAGGCTTGGACCATGTGCTGTTGAAGAGGTCGCCTCTTTAAGCGGAGGCGTGGCCGTGGATGGAGCAATTTAGATGGCGGATGGTGACTGAAACTGCGTCACGGCCGTTGCGACTGGGAAACCGCCGCGGGCTGAAGAAGGCCAGACATCACTGGGCTTGAGCGACCGTCATGCGGGAGTCATTCGACGTAAAGCTTTTCCTTTCTGTCACGTCACTCGTGTCAGGCGAAAATGGCTTTTCAACATCTTAATAGCTGCGGACTAATATTCTCTCCTACGGAGCAGATTCCGCTCTTTATCCCACGAATTATTCAAATGGCATGAGTGACGAGATAGAAAAGAAAGAGCTTAGGTCGAATGACGTATCTAGTGTCCGTCACTCGACCCGAGTGACGGATTGATCGCGGCGAAGGCGCGTGCGGAGTTCTTCTCATCAGAAAAGAAGATGAATGCTTCCCTGAAGAGTGGTGGCTAGGTTATTGCCGCTTTTTAATGCGGGATCGCTTCGGGTCGTCACTGCTCGTGAATCGTGCTTTGTTCCGGCCCTGATGAGGGCTCCGTTTCCGGCGGAATCCAGTACTCCGGGCGGTATTCCGTGCCGTCCAGCCTTGTTTCGAACTCCGGGGATCGAATCTTCTCGTACTTCGCCATTCTGAGTATCCTCCCCACCCGCTGACTGGCCTTTGGATGCTGATCCTTTGGTTGCAGTAATAGGCAGTGTTCCAAGATCTCCGCCAAATAGATCCGCCCAACACGGGAGCGGAAGTCCCGCAGCGGCGCTGATGCCTGGCTGCGGATCGGTGCCGCTATCCATTTCAGCACTGCATCAGTCCATGGATCGATTTCCTGACGTTGATGCTGCTCTTCAGCAGCAACGATTTCCATGGGCTCCGAGAGATACGACTTTTCTCCCGCGTTGTAGCGGTGAAAGGCTTCGGCCCAGAGTTGATCCCTGTTTTGCGGCCAAGCCATCAATGTCGATTTTGCCGCCGACACGCACGGGCCAGAACCTGCGAAGACCGGTATCGTCATTGCCCCAGTCGTCTTTGTTGGTCGTGGCTACAAAGACGTTCTGCCGTGGGAAGTCGTCTGGGCGACGTCCATATGGTGGCCGGAAGTGATCGACGCGGCGAACGAGCCACGCTTTAATTGTCGTCATCTCCAGTTTCCGAAGAGGATCGAATTCCGCCAGTTCGACAATCCACTTGCCCTGAAGTTGCATGGCGCTGTCTTTGCTGCCAATGTCGGTGACATCATCTGAAAACCAGTCTGACCCTGCCAGTACGCGCATTGCAGTTGACTTCCGCCTGCCCTGGCTCCCTTCGAGGACCAGCGTGTAGTCGGCCTGACATCCGGGTTCGGATACCCGCTGTACCGCCTGGATCATCCACTTTGACGCGACGTTCTTAATGTACTGATTATTTCCAGCGCCGAGATACTTAGTAAGCCAGAAGTCGAGTCGCGGCACAGCGTCCCACTCCAACCCGTCCAGGTATTCGCCCACTGGATGATAGGGGCGCTGCCTTGCTATTTTCTCAGCGGCGTTCCCAATCGTTCCTGGGTACGAGATATTCAGCCCCTGCCGCTGGCACCATTCCTGGCCACTGACATCATCGTTGTCGGTCCAGTTACCGGCATCGCCCCAAGGTGAATCTGCAGTGAGAAATGTCCGGCAGGAGAAAGAGATCCATCGCAACGGAAGTACGCCCATCATTGTTATGGCGTTAGCGACATTGGCAAGCATGTTGCCTTTGTCGTTCAGAAGATAGACTCCGGCTGGGTTCTCTTCGTCTTCGGCCGAGTTCTTCCGCCGCATGTCGTCTTCCGCTTCCTTAACCTTCGCCTGCCAGCCGCGAATATTGCCCTGGAAGTCTTTCGGAAACGCGGCTTTGAACGCCCTCACAGCATCGTGTTGTCGCGCGGAACCCGCGCGCGATGGTCTCTATAAATTCCGGAGACCAGCAAAGGGAGACTTCTTTCTTCTCTACTATGGCGGCGATAGCGAGTTCTGCCTGGGTCCGGAAATCGGGTTTCGGTTCTGGGGATGGGTCTGGTTCCTGGTGCGGGGGTGGTTGGGCAGCCGCATGGCCCTTTACGGCAGACTTATGACCGTTAATGTAGGACCGCGCCCCGAGTCGCGACGAAGCCACCGGGTTCCACTTCATCGAGCGGCGAGCAATACCACGCATTTCTTTTTCGGTGCCGGGCTGCTCGCATCTGTTGCGGTTCGCTACGATCAATGCGGCGGCAATCTCCTCCTCGTCGCACTCGCGTCGACGCATGGTACCCGCAAGGGATACCAGCATCCTGTGTTGCTCGCCCTTGGCAAACTTCGGCTTAAGCGGAGCGGCCGCCGGTTTGCCTCCGGGTCCCATTTCTCCCTGAGCTAGGCGTACGAGCCACTGCGGCGCCGGCAGGATGTGCTGTTGGTCGAACTCCGCGGTCCCGTCCCAAATGTACGGCCTGTGCGTCTCGGGGTGAATGCTGGGCGCACCGACAATGTAGCCGTTGCCGGTCTTCACGTCGAGCCCGGGGCCGATCTTGCCGACAGACTGAGGAATCTCCTCGCCGGGCAGCCGCTTCCAGACGTAATGGCGGCCGCCGCCGCCGGTCTGCTGTTGCAGCGTGGACGGTAGCTTCCAATGGCGCAATTCCAGAGATTCCAGACTCTCGTCGCCACCGTGCCGCGGGTCGACGTCAAGCACCCAGTTGTCGGTGCCAAGGGCGATCCCAATATTGGCGTTGGGGTAGCGAGCCCACCAGTTCAGGATGATTTCGGTGTCCATTGTGGCGTCCAGAACGCCATGCGGAGTGAATGCGGTCTTTCCCTTGAGAGGGATGACGCGCCAGCCCATTGCAGCGTAGCGGAGAGCGTGGTCGAGGAGATCCCGTTTCTGATTCAGAGTCACATGCGCCTCTCATAGTTCAGGCGCGTCAGGCAGTCGCCATAACATCGCGGGCGGCATGCTAATGTCCCGGACCTGGACACCTCCAGAAGGTTTTGCCGCAGCCGTCTTATTAAGCGCTCTTTCCACCCGCCCTCCGTAGCCACTCAGCAATAGCAGTTCGGGGCAGTATGTACCGCTTGCCCAGCTTAATGTGGGGAATGAGGTTCTCGCGAAGCGCGTCACGTGTGGACCGCTCGCACATCCCGAGGTCCTCAGCCAATGCCGCTACGGATGGATAGGTGCTCTTGTTTTCCGCGTTTTTCAGTACGTCCATTGCTTTTTACCTCATCCTGCCGGATAATTCATATAAGGTAAGTCTATGATGACTTATCCGAATGGAGAAGTCAATATGGAGAAGTCAGTGCGCACTGCAAATGTTGTTTGTCAGGCGGTACGGAGTCTACGAGAAAAACTGGGAGACACTCAACAGCAGTTTGCGACGCGCCTGAATATGGCCATTTCAACCGTAGTCCGTTACGAGTTAACTAGAGCTCCCCAAGGGGAGGTCCTCGTAAAGTTCATGAACTTAGCTGCAGGCAACGGTGCAGACGATCTAGCCGAGGTCTTTCGGGGTGCTTTGTCAGAGCAACTGGGTTATCAGGTACCCGTTTCACCGATTTTGGGGGAGCACGTCAGCTACCCGCCCGCGCCAAACGAACAGCAGGAAATTGAATGCCTGAAGACGATTCTCAGACTGGCGAATCTCGGGTCCGGCGAGTTTAGGGAAATGAGGGACCAATGGGTCAAGTTGCGTCAACCGGTCGAGGACCGAAGGGTCCGGGCGGACCTTTTGCTGATGGCGAGCGAAGGGATCATCGACATGATACAAGAGCGGGTGATTGATGGCGCCTCCGATGAGGCGATCCTGGCGGAATTCAAACCGTCCGATCGAGAGTTTGCAACCATGATCATTCAGTCGATGAGAAAACCGGGGTTCAAACCGATCCCTCCGGAGCTAAAGAAACAACTTGCGCAATGGAAGGCTGAGGTAAATCGTCAATGAAAGGCTGCATCTTCAAACGAAGGCTGCCCTCAGGAAAGATCACCTGGGGTTACTCGCTCGATCACGGCAAGGGTGCTGACGGCCGGCGGAAACAGCAATTCAAGAGCGGATTTTCGCTCAAGGGCGAAGCCGAAGAGGCGCTCCGAAAACTGCTGAACGAGAAGGACACCGGCGAACTCGTGCGCCCCGATCCCACAATGTTCGCGGTTTTCATTGAGGACTGGTTTCGAGAACATGCCGCAAGACAATGCACCCTGAAGACGGTTGAACGCTACCGCCAGCTTGCGGACTACATCAAGCCGCACATCGGTGCCGTCAAGCTGCAGGACCTTACGGCCCTCATGCTTGAACGAATTTTCAACCACCTGAAGGACGCCGGTGGCCGCGATCGGAAGACGAAGAAAGCCCGGCCACTGTCCGCGAAGACTGTTCATCACATAGCCGGCGTGGTCAATGTTGCCCTTTCGACGGCTCTACGGTGGAAGCTAATCAAATCGAACCCTATGGACGCGGTAGTCCTTCCGAAGGTCACAAAGAAGGAAGCGCTCGCCCTCGATCCGTCGCAAGTGGCCTGGTATCTCGATGCTGCGCGCGCTTGCGGCCTGTACGCGTTCCTGATGATCGACTCCGCCACTGGGTGCCGCCGCGGCGAGTTGCTCGCCCTTACGTGGGCAGACGTGAGCTTTCCTCTGCGCGTACTCACCATCTCAAAGAGTCTCGAGCAGACGAAAGCAGGCCTCCGAGTCAAGGCTACGAAGAACGAGAAACCGCGGCCGATCTCGATTCCACAATCGGCGATCGAGATTCTGAAGATGATCCGCTCCGGGCAGGAGCATAACCGCCGGATGTTCGGCCCCGATTATCGCAGCGATCTCGATCTCGTGTTCTGTAGTCCTGACGGCAGCTACCTCAAGCCCGATTCAATCAGCTCAAAGTGCTCGCTGATAGCGAAGAAAGCCGGGCTCAAAAGCGTAAGCTTGCACACGCTCCGGCACAGCCATACCAGCCTATTGCTCTCCTTGGGTGTCCCGTTGCCGACCGTTAGTAAGAGGCTGGGCCATTCGAGTCCGCACTTCACAGCAACTGTTTACAGCCACGCATTGCCTCGTGACGAAGAAGCTGCAGCCGAGATCTGGGAGTCGGCCTTTCAGAAGACCATGGCGACCGATCAGAAAGCGAAAGTCTCCTGATGGCTACTAATTCGTTAGTCGCTGGACCAAGGCGGATGTTTGCATATGTTTGCACGGCGCTCGCATCTACAGGGTCAAGCTACTGAAAACGAATGGGTTTAAGTGGTAGCGCTAACGGGAATCGAACCCGTATTCGCCGCCCTCCAGCGTTTTCTTTATGTTACTGAAATCGCAAACGCAGGACTCTCTGACTTCGCAGGAATCTCAGGGCTTTTGTACAAATTATGTACACGGAATTGGCCAAGGTTCTTGCTAAGACCGAGGGATCGCAGGCAACGGCGAACCGGTCAGGCGATCCCTGACAAGGTTGGCAAGGAAAGCTGCGAACGGCCCAATGTTTTCCTCGACGCTCGCTTTTTCGAGCGCGGCCATGTACGTTTTACGTTCCGAGACGGGAATAACCGTCCACGGATAGCCTGCCGCCGCCATCATCGTGTTCATGAGAAACCGTCCCATCCGCCCGTTGCCGTCCATGTAGGGATGGATATAGACGAAGATAAAATGCCCGAGCGCCACTCGGACAGCCGGATGTTCCTCCGCGCGCAGCAGATCGAAGAAGGCTGGCATGGCATCCCGTACCGCCTCCTTGTTCAGCGGAACGTGCATCGAGTTGCGGATAAAAACCTGGCCATTGCGATAACCGGCAAGGTCCGAGGCCCGCAACAGACCCGTCGCCACGCTCGGCGCGAACATCTCCCGATACCAGACCCGGTGATCCTGCTCGGCGACAGCTCCCGGGTTTTCTCCCCTGAGCACCTTGCCGATGCTCTGCTCGACGAGTTGGAAGGCCTGCCAATACCCGCGCGCGGCCATGGCGTTGCGCTGCTCGCGGTCCTGTTCGTGAATCTTGGGATTCCAGCTTCCGCTGCGCACCCTCTCGATCAACGACGCCGTGACGCGGTAGCCCTCGATCGATAGCGAGTGATAGGCATCTGTCACGTAGGCCTCTTCCACGCCTTTCAGATAAGCGGCCTTGTTACGCGGCAGACCTGGGGCGTGCGGAAACGCGTCAATTACCGGTCCGCGCATCTTCTGCCAGAGAAGCTTGATCCGATTGACGTAGGGCGAGATTTCCCGCAGTGGCAGCGTCATGATCGGCAGTTCGCTGAACGGATCGTTTTCGCGAACGCCGTAGCCGGCGGCGGTCATGGCGGCAACGATTTCGTCGGCAACCGCGCCTCGTCCGCAGTTGCGGAGTCCCCCCGCCAGTCTGCCCGCGATGGTGCTGTGTCCGCCGTCCAGCAGTTTGCCCAACAGATCGGAGGCGTCGCGGATCATGGCCAGGGCCGCGCGGGCGTCGGTTGCCTGATTCATGAAATACCGGGGCGAAGCTTCGATCAGCGCAGCCTCCAACCGGTAAAGGCGCAACCCATCCCTTTCAACCCTGTCAGCGGAGGGTGGCAGCACCGCCTGGAGGTCGAAAAGCGACGTTCCGTGCGGCAGCTTTGTCACGCTGTTGGTGCCCTTGGACGAGCGTACGGCCAACTGGCGGGGAACGGTGCCGTTCCCGACGTGGATCGACAACGATTGTTCCGGAGACAGGCTCCAGTTCTTGTGGAACCGGTGCTCCAGATAGGCCGCGGCGAAGCGCCAGAAGGATGCATACCACGCCGTGCTCTCGCCCATGCCGTCATCAGGACGG
>Ga0302140_10007254_pt1 | contig 13858 bp, 6 predicted proteins | sample I_Bog_E1_1_FD_202095 | JGI IMG/M metagenome (GOLD analysis project Ga0302140, IMG submission 202095) | Peat permafrost microbial communities from Stordalen Mire near Abisko, Sweden - I_Bog_E1_1 | ecosystem: Environmental > Terrestrial > Soil > Wetlands > Peat | place: Sweden: Abisko, Stordalen...
GCGGTACCACTGGAGTCCCCGAGCCGGGCACCTGGGTGCTCATGTTGGCCGGCTTGACCGGCTTGTTGTTCCTGGGATGGCGCATGCGCCACCAAAACGCGTCCAACTTGCGTTGCGCAACCGTTGCCCTGCTGGCTGTTGTTGCGGTCGCCGGGACTGCCTCAGCGAAGGCGCAAGAGGTGCTTACTGTGCCTTGGGATCCGACCAACCCTGCTGCTCCGCACACCGCCTACCAGGGTGCGACCATCGTTCTGGGAGCGACGTTCGTTGGCGGAGTATCGGGTCATACCTACACCTATTCCTGGAACTACGGTGACGGAACGGCGCCCACCGCGCCCGCAGCGGTAACCGTTCCCAACGATATCCACGGCTCACACGCCTACCCCAGTGCTGGATCGACGGCGGGCGTAACCAGTTGGACGGCCGTTGTCACCGTGACCGACACAACTGTGAATCCGAATGTCCAATACACCGGCAACTACCTCGTGATCTGGGAGAACAATACCCTGCAATCCCGCGTGAACGTGGGCATCGATTGGGGCCTCTGGTACCTTCACCAGAATATGGATCATCCCACAGCGGCCACAGGCAGTTGGGCAAAGGGATGCGCCTCGGGATATGCCGGATACGCCTGCGGCAACGGGTATGGCGGATTGGATGCAAATAACGTTCAGGCCTTCGAAGTGAACGGCCACCTGGGTAACGGGCCGGCCTCTGATCCGTATACGTCGGATGTTGCCGAAGGGCTCGCCGACATGATTACCTATCTAAACCAACAGGGTGTCCAGTCGAAGTCCTACACTTTCAACCCCGCTACGACGAATTATGCTTGCAGCGACGGAACCGCTCCCACGACGACCAACCATGGTTCCCCGTCGTTCAATTGCGATACCAGCGCCACGCCTGTCTACTACAACCCGAGTGCGACGTCGTGCGGTTCGCCGCCTTGCAGTTTCACGTTCGATGGGAACAGCAACGGCTTGGCGGTTTTTGTCAACGGAGAAACCTGGTACTACGAGCCAGGGATGTTCGCCGACGCCTTGGTTGCCACTGGCGAGCCGACTCTCACAGCGGCTTCGCTTCCCGCACCGTCTGGCTCTTTTAGCGGGAGCCTCGGATCCGAATCCTTCAAGGATATCGTTCAGGACATCGTGGACGCCGCGGCTTATTGCCAGTATGGCGGTGACGCGTACGACATCCAAAACGGCTACGCCCGCGGTGAAGAACCGTACCAGGGCGGGGGCTGGTGGTACAACTGCCAGGAGGGAGACGATAACTCCGTGTCCCAATGGGCGTCGATCGGGTTGATCGCGGCGCAACGGGGATTCGGAATCACTATCCCGCCGATCGTCACCGATGCAAACAATTTCTGGGTCACTGCCAGTCAGGACGTTCAGTCGGCGGACGTACAGGGAACTAACAGCGGCAGCACCGGCAACGTCAACGACCCGCAAAACTCGGGCTACGGCAACAATAGTTACGACTACGGAGCTTTCGGGTACAACGGATCCTTCTACTACTCCGACGCCTGGGGACCGTGGGCTGTTACGCCTTCCGGTATGGTACAGATGTCTATGGACGGAATCGGCCGGACCAAGAACACCGCTTTCGGCGATGCTTCGAACGATCCCGACCAGCGCTTCAACGCCGCGGAAACTTACTACGCCGACAACTTCTGCGATCCGCTCACCGGATCGTATGCCGACGCCTACTACACGCCAAGGCTCTACACCTATGGCATGTTCTCGTTCACCAAGTCCATGCTCCTCCATAACCCGGGTGGCGTGCTCACTCCCATTCAGTATCTGCGCACGAAGACACCGAATGTGTTCACCACCAACGGCAGCATTCCAGCCAACACGATCGACTGGTATGCCGCGCTCTCACCCGCCAACGGCGGCACAGATCCTTGTGACGGCGTGGCGCAGACACTGCTCGACCGGCAGAACGCCGCCGGCTACTGGTATGGCAGCAACGTCAGCGGAGCACAGTATCCTTTCGAAACCGCCTGGGCGCTGATCATGCTCCAGAAGTCTGTTTTTGTCGCCTGCGTCAACAACCTTCAAGGCTTGGGAACTCCGAAGAAACTGACTAAGGCGCGCGCGGACCTTACATGGACAGGAATACCCAGTGCGAGCGGGTACGAGGTGCTTCGAGGAACCGTCAGCGGCGGCCCTTATACCGAAATTGGTACCACAAAGAATCAGTCGTATTCGGACACCAACGGGCTTGTGAACGGAGTGACATACTATTACGTTCTGCAGCCCACGAACGCGGGCGGAACGGCGCTCTGCCAGTCGAACCAGGCAACTGTACCGATACCCTAACGTAACGACTAAACAATTTACCAGCGCCGAGAGGGAGAAATTTCAAAATCGGCTTCTCCCTCTCGGGTTGGACCAACGTAAAAAGCGCTCCCCTCCTTTCATCGGTTTCGCGCTGAACGAGAACCCGATGACGGGAGAGGTGCGCAACTCTATTTAAGGTTGTGAACTAGCATCACAGGCAATCGTGTCAGGAGAAAAAATGAAGCATATCTTTCATCTGGGTCTCGTTCTGCTTTCTCTGGTTGGGCCCGCGATTCGGGCGCAAATCCCGACATCCGCGCCGGCAAATCAAGCCTCAACTCCGCAGCCCGTCTACTTCTATCTTTATTCCAAAGTCACCGATCACGTGAACATGGACATCACCGAAGCTCGATTGCGCCGGCTGCTGCCGATGGTTGAGCAGTTCCGCAAGGAGAACCCGCAGGCGCACGTGACCGCCACCATTTCATTCACCGGCGCAGTGAGCCAGGCCTTGGCCGATCGCAATGCGAAAACTCACATCAAAGACTTCGTTCTCAAGTACAAGAAGATGGGAGTGATCGAGATCGGCTACGACGGCACTGACGAGCCCACTTACGAGCATCGCCCCATGATCGACGAATCCATCGAGCAAAAGCCATACCAAGAACGGTGGATGGAACGGGCCAGCGAAGATGAGAAATTCTTGACCGAGGGGAGAGATCCGCTTACGGGATCTCCGCGGCCGGAACAGGTTGGCGGGCTGAAAGAAATGCAACAGGTCTTCGGGCAAGCAGCCTGCATCGCCGGCGCCAGCGTTGTCGAAAAGATGAATCATCCGGCCATTAATGGCGAGCACCCCGACCGCACCATCCCCTACCCAACCAAAGCCGAGATGGGAGATTGGGAATTAGTGCCGGTCCTGCGCCGGTACAACACGCAGGCCATCCTCTTCGGGCTCTCGGCCTCGAACCGGGATTACCTGCCCGGCTATGGCGCCGGTGTCGCGCAAGTCGGGCGAATCGTAAGCCCGGAGCCTGACGCCGCACCCGAGCTTTTTTGGGCCGACAATGTTCTTCGATTCTCCGAGGCAGGGGGTGGGGGCTCGCGCCTGGTTACCCTGAATGCGGGATCGGATGCGATCAAAAGCGCAACCGCAAAAATGGATCGATCCAGGATTCATATCTTCCATGTCGAATTGGACAACGAAAACGACTATCTTAAAGACGACTTCACGAAGGGAAAGATGCTGACTCCCGCACTCGCTTATGCCTATGACCACCCTGACAGACCTGAAGTGCCGGCCGATGGCAGGCTAAGTCCCACCGAGGTCGATGCCGCCGCCGCTAAGAGAGAAGCAACGTTGAGATGGCTGATCACGGAGTACCTGCCGAAATCGGCCGGCGGCCGTTTCGTATCGAGCAGCGACTTGCGGCGGATGACGGCCCCGAGCACAGGCTTCACCCTATCGATAGACGAGTTACGTGCCGCCCTTAAGAAGACCTACGAAGAATTGGGTGATGCTAACTACCTGCCTCCTTATTTCCCGGTTGGCGAACGCTACCTATCTTTGGCCGAGACATTTCAAGTGTTGGCGGACGCGCTTGCCGAGATGAACCGTACCGGAAGGTTGCCCGCTACTGTTCACGTTGCGCAAGTCTATGGGCCTCTGGTGATGCTGACGGGGCACGGACCAAACATCGGAGATGTGAAAGTTGCATCGATCGCCAAAGTCTGCGCCGGTTTAACGGCAGCCCTACACGATGACACCGGTTACCCAATGCCCAAAAACGTCATTCCATCGCTAGTCGATGTCGATGGAAACAAAGTGAACGCGGCACAATTCCTGCGTTTGATGTCGCAGGCGTTGCTGAACCCATCCCCTGAAACGGTTCTACACGTCCGCATGACTTACATGCTCACGGGCGCGGCGCATGTGTTCCCCAAAGCTCGCAACCTGGAGGATGTTGGTGCGACCTGGACGTTTAAGCCGGCTCCTTTGAATATGGCGGAGCCGAATAAGGACGGCAACGGGACTCTGGCTCAGGCCGGCACGCGCAGCGAAGTCTATTGAGGGTCGGACAATTCGCCAACAGCCACCGCGCACTCATGAGCGGTGGACGAGGTTTCCATGGGTATAGGTTTGAAGGCTAGAAATGCAGCGGTTTTTATATTCCTGATCTGCGTCGGATTTTTACGGGCACAAGTAACATCGAGTTCGATCTCCGGACACGTATACGATCCCGCGGGGAGGGTCTTGCGCCAGGCGCGCGTGACCCTTGAAGACGAGCAACATTCCTTCGCTAGGACCTCGATGACTGGCGAAGCCGGAGTCTATTCCTTCATTGGTCTGGCTCCGGCGGTCTATTCCATCGAAGTCGATGCGACTGGATTTGATGAACTGAAGCGTCTCGGTGTCGCCCTTGAAGTAGATTCGTCATTGAGCCTTGATTTTCACCTCAAGGTGGGCGGCCCCAAGACGCAGATCGAGGTGCGAGTTCCCGTCAACGCTCTGCAGACTGACACAGCCAGTGTCGGCGCGGTTGTCGATCAGGATTTCGTTCAAACGCTTCCGCTGAACTCCCGCGACTTTTTGCAGCTCGCGTTTCTTGCACCTGGGGTATTCCCGCCAGTGGAAGGATCGCAACTGTCCTCAAATGGCAGTTATGCGATGGAGGTAAATGGTGGGCGCGAGGAATTCAACGACTTTCTGCTGGACGGCGTGGATAACAACGATCCGTATATTTCAGGCTATGTTGTCGAGCCACCGGTCGATTCAGTCCAGGAGTTCAAGATGGTGACCAGCAGCTACGATGCGGAGTATGGGCGCGGCGGAGCAGGTCAAATCAATATCATCACGCGGCGGGGAACCAACGACTTTCACGCTTCTGCATATGAATACCTGAGGAACAAAGTCCTCGATTCCCGCAATTACTTTGACAGCGGTGGATTTATCAAGCCTCCGTTAGTCCGCAATCAATTCGGCGCAGCCGGGGGAGGGCCACTGCGCAGGAATAAGACCTACTTCTTTGCGAACGCCGACTTTTACCGGCTGCGTGAAGGGAATAGCCAACAAGCAGTCGTTCCCACAGAGGCGGAACGCAGTGGCGATCTGAGCGCCCTGGGAACTCCAGTCATTGATCCGTTTACGGGATTGCCGTTCCAGAATGAGACGATTCCGTCTAATCGTATATCTCCCATCGCAGCCGACATTCTAAATCTGTACCCGCAACCAAATCTTAAGGGATCAGTTAGCAACTATCTCGGACAGCCGGTAGAGCCTGACGATCGTACCGAGAACACGTTTCGGGGCGACCATCAAATCTCGCCAAACGACGAACTCACGCTGAGGTACTCACAGGGAATCGTAAATCTGTTTCAGCCGTATCCGGAGGGCGTAAGTACCACCGTCCAGGTGCCTGGTTTCGGCGATTACGATTCCGACCACACCCACAACGCAATGATCCGCGAGCAGCACAGCTTCGGTGCGAATGCGATCAACTCGGCGATTCTGGGCTTTAATCGCTTCTCGCGTGATTTTCTCCCTCAGAACTATAACCTTAACGTCGGACAGCTGTGGGGCGTAAGCTGGCTAAACCTGCCTTCAAGAGACAACGGATATCCGAGCATCTCAGTCACCGGCTATTCGCAGGTCGGTGATAATACCGCATTTCCCAACCTCCGGCATACCGACACTTACCAGGCCGCCGACAGCTTCACCCTGCTCCATGGGCGGAATACATTCAAGTTTGGAGCGGATGTACGCAAGCTGCAGTTGAACGGGCATCTGGACGAATTGGCGCGCGGTTCGCTCACCTTCGGGGGAGGAATCACCGGGTCCCCGCTGGGCGATCTTTTGCTGGGGTATCCGAACTTTGGGTTGCAGGCGCAGGTGAACAATTCGATTCGCCTTCGCTCGATGAGTTACGACAGCTTCTTCGAGGACGAATGGAAGATGTGCAGTAATGTCGTTCTAAGTCTCGGCGGGCGATATGAGTTCAACAGCCCGGCGACCGATCCATTCAACGGCATGTCGGAGTTGGATCTCGGGACGGGGCAGATCGTTCAGGTAGGAACAAATAGCGTGAGCGACTCAGGCATTTCTCCGGACTACAAGAATTTTGCTCCGCGCGCCGGAGTCGCATGGAATGTAGTTCCGAATTTCGTGATACGTGCGGGCTATGGGGATTTCTACGACGCCGGGATGTTCATCATCGGCTCCGCGGCTTACTTTAATCCGCCGCAATTTTTGCTGAATGTCTTCTTCCCCTCAGCGGCCGGATTGCTGACTTTGGATAACCCGTTTCCTGCAAGTGCGGGCTATACGCCTCCCGCCTCGCTCAGCGTGCTTGATCCGAAAATTGTTACGCCCTACATGCAGCAGTGGAATCTCTCAGCGGAACAATCGATTGGACACCACGGCACTTTCTCAATCAATTACGTAGGCTCTACAGGTTCACGCTTGATCCGTGTGCGCGATCTAAATCAGCCGCTGCTCTCGCCGACCGGGAGTCAGGACAATCTGCAATCACGCCGGCCATATACGCAGTACAGTTCGATCTTCTATGTCGAAACGGAGGGATCTTCTAACTTCAATGCCCTGGAGGTACGCTATAGAGGGCAGATTGTCCCGGGAGTCTCGCTATGGGGCGCATATACCTACTCGCATTCTCTCGACGGGCAGTCGGCGTTTCTCGGCGATGTTGCGGATCCGAACTTTCCTCAAAACAGCCATGATGTAGCCGCAGAACATGGACCTTCAAGCTTCGATATGAGGCAGCGATTCGTTGCAGCTTATGTCCTGTCCCTGCCTCACAGCAACCGCTGGACCAGGAATACGGAGTTTCAGGGAATCGTGACTGCGGAGAGCGGTCAGCCATTCACCCCGACACTCTCGCTCGGAAACGACAACAGCAACACCGGAAATACCGGACAGCAGGCAGGGTCCGACCGGCCCAGTCTTGTCGGCGACCCTTACCGCAGCGGTTCTGTTGCAGCGAACCCTTCATGCGTGCCGCCGCCGGGCCCAACCCGAACCGCCGCCCAGTGGTTCAATCCTTGTGCGTTTGAAACTGCGCCGGCGAATATGTATGGCAATGCGGGCCGTAACTCGCTTGTAGGGCCTGATTACAGTTCGTTCGACCTATCGCTTTCGCGCCAGTTCACGTTGCCCGAGCGAACCACTGTTACCTTTGAGGCACAGTCTTTCAACTTGCTGAACCATCCTAACCTCGGTCTGCCGAACGTTTACACCGACCAAGCGAGTTCCGGCACAATCAGTTCTACCTGGATGAACAATCCACGCCAGTTGCAGTTCGCTGTACGTCTTTCGTTTTAGAGAGAGGATCTTGAAGCAGTCACGCTGACCATGAACGCGAGCGAGGAGAAGTAGAATGTTGGCGATGGATGAAAGCAAATGCTCACCCGTCAACCTTTTCGTCCGGGATCACAGGGCCCGGTTGCTTTGGTCGCGCGTCGCGATGTTTGCGATCGGATGCATGCTCATGGCATCGACGCTATGGGCCAATGTCGAGGGGAATATCTCTGGAACGATATTCGATTCCACGGGGAGGGTCGTGCCGGGAGCAACCGTAACCGCAGTCGACACGGCAACCAACATCAAGCGGAACATGACGACTGGCTCGGGCGGCATCTATTCTTTCCAGGAATTGCCGGTGGGTGCCTATGAGATTCGAGTGACAGCTCAGAATTTCAAAGCGTACCGAACGGTGGGAGTCGCTCTCAATGCAAATAGCGCTCTCCTTCTCGACATCACGCTCACGGTGGGTGAACGGACCGATTCAGTGACCGTGGACGAGTCGTCCACACACATCGATTTTGCCGATACGCAGACAGGTGAAGTGATAGGCGATAAGAGAATGACTGCGGTGCCCTTGAACGGGAGAAGTTTCACGGACCTTCTCTCGCTCCAGCCCGGCGTGGCCCCTGCCACCTCCATTACATCGCACTCGATTAACGCCGCGGGAGCAAGTTTGCTGAATCCTTCCGGAGACCTGAATCCGGGGACGATAGCCATCAACGGGCAACGCGAGTACGCCAACGGGTTCGAAGTGAACGATGCCGACACGGTCGAGAGATTCACGATGGGCGCAGCTGTGATTCCGAACCTGGACTCCATTGCCGAATTCCGAATCCTCACCGGCAACTTTGATGCGGAGTATGGGAATTACAGCGGCGGCCGCGTCAGCGTGGTAACAAAATCCGGCAGCAATTCTCTCCACGGCTCCGCCTTTGAGTTCCTCCGCAATACCTGGCTGGATGCGGACAGCTTCATTACTGGAGACCGTGGAGTTTATCAGCAAAACCAGTACGGCGGCGCGGTCGGAGGGCCAGTGCTGCGCAATGAGCTATTCTTCTTCGCCGATTACCAGGGCACGGGCGCGAAGCAGGGTGTCGACAGCGGACTCATCTCTGTTCCCTCTGCAGCGGAACAAACCGGCAATTTCTCCGATCATGCCGGCATGTTATCAGCCTCTACCGTTTCTGGCAGTTACTGGGCGCAGTTGCTTACGGGCAAATTAGGCTATGCGGTGTCGCAGGGCGAGCCGTACTACTTTCCAGGCTGCTCCAACTCCACATGTGTATTTCCAAATGCCACAATTCCGAAATCTGCATGGTCGAGTCCCGCTCAGAATCTCATCCGGTACGTCCCCTCTCCCAACCAGGGCGGTGATGAGTTTTCGACCACTGCGCAGGCACTGACCCTGCGCGACGATAAAGCCGCCATGCGTTTGGACGGCAACACGCGCTACGGAACCATGTCCGCATATTACTTCGTTGACAAGTGGTCAATGGACAATCCATATCCGATCGAACAGGGAGGCGCAAATGTCCCGGGGTTCGACGCCGCGAATGTTGGGCTGACTCAAATGTTCACGCTGGGTGACGTGAAAACCTTTGGTACGAGGTCGGCAAACGATCTCCGCCTTTCTTTTGTACGCGACGTCAATACGCTCGGCACCCCCGCAGGGCACACCGGAATATCGCTCGCCTCCCAGGGGTTTGTTACTGCAAGCGGAGCACCGAGCATTGTGCCGCAAGACCCGGGCGCTGAGGGCGTTGAGAATCTCATCTTCAACAGCTTTACCATCGGCAGCACGGTTACCGGCTTGAACCAGGTTGACGATACGTCCGAGATTCGAGATGGATTCTCCCGCGCTTTCGGCACACATACGCTGAAGTTCGGCGGAGAGGGAATCTACAGTCAGGTGAACGTAGCCGCAGATGTTCAATCGAACGGCACATTCCTCTTTACCGGAACGGAAACCGGAATCGATTTCGCTGACTTCCTCCTGGGAATTCCGAGCCAGTACACACAGGGTCAGGCGCGGCCAACCAGTAATCGCAATGGGTATGGCGCGATGTTCATACAGGATAGCTGGCGCGTGCGGCCGCGGCTGGAATTCAATTATGGTTTTCGCTGGGATGCGATCATGCCATGGTACGAAAGGTCCAATCAGATTCAATCCCTCGTGCTCGGCGAACAATCAGCTGTCTATCCCGGCGCACCCCAAGGCATAGTCTTTCCGGGCGATCCAGGAATTCCGCGATCGCTTGCTCCGACGCGTTGGAACAACTTTTCTCCGCGACTCGGAATGGCATGGGCGCCGGCAGTACGCAGCGGCTTGATCGGAAAACTCATCGGACAGGATCGAACCAGCATCCGCCTAGGGTTCGGACGCTTCTTTTCCGCGGTTGAGGGCGTGTCCATTGGCGTCATGGCCGGAGACCCGCCCTATGGCAGCACCTACACCAGCCCAGCGCCGCCCCTCTTCGCCGACCCCTTTGTCAATGCGACAGACGGCGTGGATAACGGCCAGCGCTTCCCTCTTCAACTCCCGCCCCTCGGCGCATCGCCCGGCAAACCAGACTCAAACGTCAACTGGGCGCAATTTGAACCGATCTCTGGAATGCCGGCCTTCGATCCCAGAAATCTTAGCCCCTACACTGAACAGTACAACCTCTCAATCGAGCGTCAGTTGGACCGCAGCACATTGCTGACTGTTGGCTACGTGGGGAGCCAGGCGCATCGCTTGCTGGTGATGCAGCCTGCAAATCCCGGCATCGCTTCGCGCTGCCTCGTCATATCCGGATGTGGTCCATTCGATGAAGACCTCTACCAGACGCGCGGCCCATTCAACACAAATTTTGGCGATGTTAATTGGATGAGCACGATCGGCAGCTCTAACTACAATGCACTCGAAGTCAACCTGCGTCACGATAGCAGAACATGGGAGTTCATGGCCGGATACACCTATAGTAAATCGCTCGATAACGCATCCAGTATCTCCGAACAATTGGATCCCTTCGATCACCGCTGGAGTTATGCTCTTTCAGCTTTCGATCTCAAGCACAATTTTGTAGCCAGCTTGGATTACGGGATTCCGGCCAACCGGCTCTTCCGTAGCTCGAACTTGCTCACGGACGGCTGGAGCATTTCAGGAATCACTCATGTTTCCGGCGGGTTTCCTGTCACCATGCGTAACGATAGCGACCGATCGCTGACCGGCCTGCAACGCAACGGCGTCAACAATACCTGGGGCCTGGACACTCCTGACGTCCTTTCCGGGGCGCTTAAACTGAATGGCAATCCGCACACCGGGTCCTATTTTGATACTTCCCTGTTCAGCTTCCAGCCGCTGGGCGAAGTGGGCACTTCGAAACCTCGCTTTTTCTACGGGCCGGGCATGATCAATGCGGATCTGACTGTCCAAAAGAAACTGGAACTCACAGAAAAAAAGTCCCTCGATTTCCGTATCGACGCATTCAATGTTCTTAACCATCCGCAATACTTCGGGCCGGATTCTGTTGACGGGGATATCAGCAGCGGCACGTTTGGTCAGATTATCAACGCTCAGAATCCGAGGTTCATGCAGGCGGCGGTGAAGTTCCACTTTTGAACGAGGTTGGAGTATGTCGTCTGCAATTCAGAGTAGAGCGGCGGTTCGGCCAAGGGCCCGCGTCTCAGCCAAACTGCTATGGCTGCCCATTCTACTTGCGTTGGTCCTTTGCCTCTTTGCCCTCGCACTGCGGGAGCGGTCGGCGCCAACACTCTCTCTCTCGATTCTGGGCGCGGCAGCGACGCTACTGGTTTGCGCTGCCGCGGTCGGGAGGCGGGCACTTGCTGCCGGCCGCGTCCTGACGCTGGAATTCGCTCCCAAGACCGCGCATTGGGTGCAGCTCATCATGCATAGCTGCATCTATAGCTATTGGGGCTGGTACTGGCCTCAGGTCTTCGACGAAATCCCTCTGATTCTTGCCCAAATCATATTTGTGTATGCGCTGGATATGCTGGTTTGCTGGTCGCGGCGCGACAAGTGGCTGCTTGGTTTCGGGCCCATTCCCATCATCCTGAGTACTAACCTGTTCTTATGGTTTCGCGATGATTGGTTTTTCCTGCAGTTCGTAATGATCTCGATCGGGGTTATCGCAAAGGAGTACGTGCAATGGAAACGGGAGGGCCGGAGCACGCATATCTTTAATCCTTCCGCGGTGGGGCTTTTTCTCTTTTCCGTTATTCTCATTGCCACCCACAGCACCCATATTACCTGGGGTGAAGACATTGCGCTCAACCTGCACCTGCCGCCCAATATTTATCTTGAGATCTTTCTGCTCGGGCTCGTTGTGCAAGCCTTGTTCTCCGTAACCCTGGTGACGCTCTCAGCAGCGGCAGTGCTGGTGATTGCCAATCTTATCTATACGCGAGCGACCGGTGTTTACATGTTTATCGATTCGAATATTCCGGTATCGGTATTCATTGGACTGCACCTCCTTGTAACTGATCCCGCAACCTCGCCTAAAAGCAAAAGCGGCAAGTTGATCTTCGGCGGTTTGTACGGTGCTTCTGTATTTTCGCTCTACGGCTTCCTGTCGGCGATTGGGGCTCCGCGATTCTACGATAAACTCCTACCGGTTCCGCCTCTCAACCTGCTCGTGCAGATATTCGATAAGGTGGGTTATAGATTGGATCGGTGGGTGGTTGGGCTCTTCCAAAGTATCCGCACGCCGCGTTTCATATGGGCTGCCTCGCCTCGACAGATGAACCTGGTTTTCATGTCCTGCTGGGTTGTTCTGTTCGGATGGATGATGACCACTGGCTTCGTAACTACAGAAGTCGTGGGAATCCCGCACCCAGGAAAGGACCCGGCATTCTGGGAACAGGCCTGCAATGCCCATCGACACAAAGCGTGCACCGTCTGGGTCGGTGTTTTGAACGTTGAGTGCGAGAAAGGATCGCCGGATGCATGCCTGTCGATGGGGACGATCACCAACGTCGGGGTACTGGTGCCTCGCGAGCCTGCGGCGGCCGGGCGCGGGCTCGGTCGCGCCTGTGATCTGGGGGCGCCGAATGCCTGCGGTTTGTTCATCGATTTCGTGAAAGACGGCGGCGACCGGTCTCTGCAGGCATCATGCGATAAAGCAGATGCCTACAGTTGTTTTTACCTGGCGACGGCGCTGCATGCCGGCAAGGGCGTAGGCCAGGACGATCCCCGCGGACTTTCACTGTTCCAGAGTTCTTGCAAGCAAGGCTACGTTCGCGGTTGCGGTGTAGCGGGGGAGATGTACATGAACGGCCAAGGCGCCGCAATGGACAATGCCAGGGCTCTTAAGAACCTGGAGAAGTCATGCGCCGGAGGTTGGGCGACCAGTTGCGTGGAAGCAGCGACGGTGTATCACCGTGAGCCAGCGGGGCCGGCGAGCGAAGAGCTTGCGGGACAGCGATTGCTGCAAGGCTGCAACCTCGGCGATCAAGCGGCGTGCAGAATGTTGGCGAATCCCTCGCTGTTTGTTAGTCCCCATCCATAGTAGGCTGCATTCAACAGTACAGGCCTTCGTCCCGTGCCCTTCCCGTAGTCAATGAAGTCACGCGGCTTTGATTTGCGTCGAGTGAGACTACCCCCGGCAGAGCCGGGGGCTTCGTTTTGTGAGCCGCTCGAAGCGGCTTGAGTGTGGTCGCTAACGCGGCCCCGGTTGGTTTGAGCCACCTTGTCGGTGGCAGGTCACTTCCACATGTTCAGTTGGTCGAGCCTTTTGTCTTCTTGCTCCTGGTTGCGGATGTGGTCCCGAATGGTTGCCTCGTCGCGGCCAACCGTGTTTACGAAATATCCGCGCGCCCAGAAGCTCTGCCCGGCGTAATTCTGCTTTCGCTCTCCATACACCCGCGCCAGGTGAATCGCGCTCTTGCCCTTGATGAACCCAATCACCTGCGATACCGAATACTTCGGCGGAATCGAGATCATCATGTGTACATGGTCGGCCAGAAGATGCCCTTCCTCGATCCGGCACTCCTTCTGCTCGGCCAACTTGCGGAACACCTCGCTAAGTGTCGGCGCAGCGTTCCGTACAGCACTTTGCGGCGACACTTGGGGATGAAAACAACGTGGTACTTGCACTCCCACTTGGTGTGGCTTAAGCTCTCATAATCGTCCATCCGGGACTCTCCTTGAAGTGTGCTTGGCGGCTCACCTCTCGGAGTTTCTTGGATGGACTCCCGCAAATGTCAAACTGCTACTGCCACCCCGGCAGAGCCGGGGGAACTCCCATTACATTAG
>Ga0302140_10007255_pt1 | contig 13857 bp, 12 predicted proteins | sample I_Bog_E1_1_FD_202095 | JGI IMG/M metagenome (GOLD analysis project Ga0302140, IMG submission 202095) | Peat permafrost microbial communities from Stordalen Mire near Abisko, Sweden - I_Bog_E1_1 | ecosystem: Environmental > Terrestrial > Soil > Wetlands > Peat | place: Sweden: Abisko, Stordalen...
CATGGTCAATGTGACCAATCGTCCCTACGTTGCAGTGCGGCTTATTCCGATCAAATTTCTCTTTCGCCATAAAATTGCCGGGCCTCGCTTGTCAGTAATTCAGTAATACTGGTACAGCTTCCTAAACTTGTGCCGCATGGCGACGTCGATGCCTTCCAGCTTCGACAGGTAAAACTCCCGCATCTGCGCTTGATCCGAAACCGGCAGCGCCTGGTACAACTGCCATGCACTCAGATCCGAAGCGCCCGGCGATCCACCCACCGCATCTTCCAGCGCGCGGGCCGCCAGCACTCCATCGAACTCCCGCACGCGAATTCCTTTACGAGCCAACAGCTTCAGGAACCGCTCCACCTTCTCGGGCAAAAACGCATGCTCCACAGCGGCTTGCAGTTTCGCGAACTCCTGCTGCTTCTCAACTTTGATCGCGGTCTGCTCGAAGCCCATTTTTCTCACTCTGTCATCCTGAGGCGACATGGTTTTCGTCGCCGAAGGACCCGGGCGCGCCGCGCAATCAATCTCGCGCTTTTTGCGAGACTGCTAAACCGCGCGTCCGGCGCGCTTCCAAATCTCTGGAGCGGGAGACGGGAATCGAACCCGCGACCAACAGCTTGGAAGGCTGTGACTCTACCACTGAGTTACTCCCGCTCAAAAACAGCCGTCAGCTATCAGCCGTCAGCCCTCAGCAAAAACCTTCCATCCGAGCCGGCTGAAAAATCTAAATCTGGAGCCGATGATCAGGATTGAACTGATGACCTCTCCCTTACCAAGGGAGTGCTCTACCAACTGAGCTACATCGGCCCGAAACCAGCTGTCAGCCATCAGCCGTCAGCTAAACCTTCACTCTGATTCACTGTCGCCATCTGAGTGCAACGCGTCCTTACGCCGCACCCAGCTCTTTACCGCGAACAAACCCAGAATCAGCAGCGTCGCCATCCGAATCCGTGGATCGCTCAGCGTGCTATAAGCCAGCGCACCCAACACCAGGTACGCAATCATCGCCATCGCCAAGCGACTCATAATTCCTCAGATCCCGCGCAAAAAACGCTCGGGATTTCGCCAGTGGGCTCCCGCTTCGCTCACGCCCGCTAACCGGCTCAAATTCTGGTGCACAGGGAAGGATTCGAACCTTCGTACCTCGCTAGGAGGGACAGATTTACAGTCTGTTGGCTTTAACCACTCACCCACCTGTGCAAAACCGCCGGGCGATGCAGCCGTCGCCTCATCCAGCAGGCACGCTCATTATCGGGTCACCGGAAAGCGCGCACCGGGAACCCGCACATTGAGGCGGCGCACTTCAGCCGCTTTTGCCTTCGCCAGCCAGACTTCCGCAAACCCAAGTTTTCGCAGACTGGGTTGCAAATCACGTTTCGCAAATCAGGGAAACCAAGAATCGCGCTTACGCATTACCGCGCGAAGATCACTACACGCCGGAATCCTTCCGAATGGAGTGCGTTGGAAAAACCTGTTGCGCCGCCTACCGAGTCCTGCTGCCTGCCGGAAACTCGTTTCCTGAATTTCGTTTCCGGACTTTCCGTATGCTGGAGCTGGCGAAGGGATTTGAACCCCCGACCCCCTGATTACAAATCAGGTGCTCTACCGACTGAGCTACGCCAGCATTGCGGGGACAAGCACCCTTCCGGGCACAAGTAGACCCTTAATCCCGTCCAGATGTCCGGGACAATTAACTAAGTTATCACAACGGGTAAATTTCGCGCAACAGGCACTGCGTTCAGCCGCAGGCTTCGTTGGTCGGGTTCAGCGCTGAGGATGATCGCCAATGAGTGCTATCGCGACGTTTCGCCGGCTAGAATGCGGTATGGCTGATCCTGCCCAACCTTATGACGAGCTTGCCGCTCACTACGACCAAATATTCGAGGACTGGGAAGCCAGCATTGCGCGACAGTCGACGGTGCTCGCCGACATTCTCGACCGCGAGTGCGGCGACGGGCGACCCATTCGGGTGCTGGATTGCGCCTGCGGAATAGGAACTCAGTCGCTCGGGCTCGCGATGAAAGGTTTCGATGTCACCGGTTGTGACATAAGCATCGGAGCGGTCCAACGAGCCCGCTCAGAAGCCTCGAAGCGAGGACTTAGCATTCCATTCTCGGTCGCGAACATGGTGGAACTGAGCGCAATCCCGAAATCGAGCTTTGACGCAGTGATTTGTATCGACAACTCGCTTCCGCACTTGCAAACCGATGAAGACCTGTTGCAGGCCGCTCAACAAGCATATGGGAAGCTTCGGCCAGGCGGTTCTTTCATTGGCAGCATTCGCGACTATGATCGATTGGTTGTGGAAAAACCGACAACCCAGGGGCCGAGCTTTTATTCGGATAACAGCAGCAGGCGCATTGTCTTTCAAATCTGGGATTGGCTGGATGAGCGACGCTATCGCTTCCATCTGTACATCACGCGAAACACGCAATCTGCGTGGCAGACGTTCTATTTCACCTCGACGTATCGTGCCGTGCTTCGGAGTGAGTTGCAGCGCATTTTGGAAGAGGCAGGATTCATCAACATTCGATGGCTGTCGCCATCTGACAGCGGTTTCTATCAACCAATCTTTATTGCGCACCGTAACTGTTGAAATCAGATTTTTCAATGCCGATCTGGTATGCGTTGGCAAAGGGACACAAAGATTCACGCTAAGTATCGTACTCGCCGCTGTCCCACGGTTCATGGAACGCCATGTAGTTCCCTGGTTGCAGTTCAACCCACCAGCCATCTTCCTCCTGCTCGGGCGCACGCGGCACCAGGCCAAATGTCGTGCCAGATCTCTCAATCGCGAAGGGTTGCACCACTATGCGGCCGTAATCGAGTGGACCCAACTCCGACACTCTTTGCTCAAGAAGGTGGCGAGCGTGATCCGGATCCAAGGCAGAACGAGGCCCGAGATCATCAATTTTTGCTTCAACCAGCTTCCCGTTCGGGTCGAAGATATAAACTGCGAGGAACTCCCGACCAATCTCGCCGCCCAAAGCTGGAACGAACGGTGTGGTGACGAAGACCTGCAAACCATCCTTAGTGCGGCCGAAGTGCGGCCGACACGGCTGGCGTGGTAGTCATCGTGGTCTATGGCAATCAGAGCTGGAGCTTGGGTTGGCATTGGTGACGTGCAATCATCTTAGATCACGGTGGCGGCTAACTTGCCTCGCTAGGCCACTTATACCCACTCGGGTCCGTTGCCTACTCCCGCCTTCCACCATAACCCTCTCCCACAGTGTTATGATTTCTTTCCTGACCGCATTCCATGCGAATTAGGCGCACCTTCCCCATTGTTGTAGCGGTATTAGTCATCGCCGCTGCGGTGACCCTCGCCGTCCAACTGCGCAAGCATGCTCCGCCGGAGGCCGCCCGCTTGTTGCCCGGAGGTGACGCTTATTTTTATCTCGATCTAAACTGGGCCCGGCGTGCCAACGCGGGCAAGGAACTGCCCGCCGTCAGCCACGATCCGGAATACGAGCGCTTCATCCGCGAGACCGGCTTTCAGTTCGAACGCGATCTCGATGAGGCTGCCTTTGCCGTTCACTACCCAGCTAGCTGGCCCGGCGGCGGAACCGGTGGCACCGCCCCAGACCCGCGATTCTCCGAAGTGCTGGTAGGAAAATTCCACGGCGATCGGCTCACCGCCTATCTGCGGCAAATCGCCAAATCGATCGAGAACTATCACTCGGTCGACATCTTCACCATTTTTGTGGAAGGCCGATCGTTGCGGGTGGCCGTGCTTACTGCCGATTCGGTGGCCGCCTCCAATCTTGACGACCCTGCAGTCATCCAGGGCATGGTCGACCGCTCCAAGCGGCTGGCTTCTCCCTTCGGAGGCCCGGCACTGTTGCGCCAGTACTACAAGCATGTTCAGTTAGCCAGCCTGGCGTGGGTGGTTGCTCGCATTGAGCCTGCCTCGCCCGGGGCCAGCAGTTGGAGCACGGTGTTCTCCAAGCCGGCGACTCTCGTGATTTCCGCAAGCGCTCTCAGCCCGCTTCATCCCATGGCGCAGGCGGTGCACCTCCGCGCCGAGGCCTTCACCCAGTCACCCGACGACGCCCGCGACATCATCGACAAAGTCAGCGTCTTTGCCGCCCTCACCCACGCCGCCGAGACTTCTGTAGGAACCCGCGGTCCCGATGCCGACGTGAAAACCTTCTTCGACAGCCTCCAGATAAAGCAGGAGGGTGATCGCGCTTTGCTCACCGCCTCCATGCCATACGGGTTCCTGCACAAGATGCTGTCGGGATCTTCGCCCGAGTTAGGCGAGCCCGCCGCCCCGCCGACTCAAGCGCCTGGGACATCGCGCTAGGAATTTTGCGGCGGCGTGCAACTAATCTCCACTCCAATCGTCTGATTGCTTACGAAGAAGAACTCCGGCAGGTACAATTAAAGACGCATGTCCAGCCTCCCACTTCCGATCGCCGCCTTTTTCGCTGGGCTCATTTCGTTTCTCTCGCCCTGCGTGCTGCCGCTCGTGCCGGGATATCTTTCTCTGATCTCCGGTGCTGGCCTGGAAGAACTCAAGGCGCCGCAGGCGCACCTCATGCGGCGCGTGATGGTGAACTCCATTGGGTTCATCCTGGGCTTCAGTGTAGTTTTTATTGTGCTCGGGGCGGCCGCCACCGAAGTTGGCCAGTTGCTCGGGATCTACAAACACACCCTGGCCAGGGTAGCGGGCGTGGTCATCATTCTCTTTGGCTTGCACCTGACGGGCATTTTCAAGATCAAAGCTCTCTATACCGACGCTCGTCTGCATAGCGTGAAAGGCAGCAGCACCCCGGTAGGCGCGTTCGTGATCGGTTTTGCATTCGCCTTCGGCTGGACTCCGTGCCTGGGTCCGATCCTCGCGACGATCCTCACCATCGCGGGAGAACAAGATACTTTGGTGAAGGGGATCCTGCTGCTCGCCGTCTATTCGCTTGGACTAGCCGTGCCGTTTCTGCTGACGTCGCTTTTGATGGAGCGCTTTCTCAAGTTTTACAGCCGCTTTCGCTCGCACATGCACGCGCTCGAAGTGGCGTCGGGCGCCTTGCTGATCGGCCTGGGGATTTTGCTGGTGCTGGGACGCTTTACCCTGATTTCGAATTGGCTTTCGTTCCTGAATCGCTTTGCCTTGTAGGCCGGTGGAAGCATAAAGCAGTCTGTTCTACTTCTACGATTTTGTTGTTGTGAAAAGGAGTTTGCCAATGGAACCGTCATCCGAAACCGTCGACCATGCCCAGAGCACCGGGGCATCCTCTGGCCCTCCCGCGCCGCCATCGGCCTCACAGGGGACTCCGCCCAGTACGCAGCCCCCACAACTATCCCACAAGGCGGCCCGTAGTCCTCTCGCCCTCGTAGTCGTGGCGTTCGTGGTCGCGCTCATGCTGTACTTTGGCTATCATCAGGCGCGGCGCAGCGCAGCTTCGGCGCCTCGCCTCACTCAATCAAGCCTGGCTCCCGATTTCTCTCTCGAATCGCTCGACGGCAAGACCATGCGTCTTTCCGACTTTCGAGGCAAAGCCGTGCTGCTCAACTTCTGGGCCACCTGGTGCGGTCCCTGCAAAGTCGAAATGCCATGGTTCGTCGACCTGCAGAATCAATACGGCTCGCAGGGATTGCAGATTGTCGGCGTCGCCATGGATGATGCCAGCAAGGAAGACATCGGCAAATTCGCCAAAGACATGGGCGTGAACTATCCCATTCTGATTGGCAAAGATTCGGTAGCCGATCAGTACGGCGGCGTCGACGGTTTGCCGGAAACTTTCTTAATCACGCGCGACGGCAAAATCATGGATAAGATTATCGGACTCAGGGGCAAGTCTGAAATCGAAGACGCAATCAAGAAAGCTCTCGACACCCGCCCCGCCGCGAGCCAAGCCTCGACTTTAGAAAAGAGTGCGAAAACTTCGGTCGCGCCATGACGATCCAACAAACCAAGCGGCAGAATTTCGGCACTCTCAGAGCAGCACGTCTAAGCGTCCTGCTCGTTCTTCTCGCGGCCGCTAATCTCTCGTCCGCGCAAACCCTGGGCAAAGCTCCGTCCCTCACGTTCGGCGCAGTGCCGCTAGTCACCGCTCAGCGCGCCCAGCAAACCATGGTCGACCTGAATTTTCGCATCCCGGCCGGCTACCATATCAACTCGAACACGCCCAAGTCGGAGTTCCTCATTCCGACCGCTTTGAAAATGGACCTGCCCACCGACATCATCCTGGGAAAAATTCAATATCCCGCCGGCGAGGATGCTAGCTTCCCCTTCTCGCCCGATGAAAAGCTGAGTGTCTATAGCGGAGACTTCACCATCGCCGTCGCGGTGCATCCCATGCACTCGGTCGTGCCCGGAAAATACGAGATGCACGGCGTTCTTCGTTACCAGGCCTGTGACAACGCCGCCTGCTATCCTCCGAAAACACTACCTGTGAGTTTTGAAGTGAAGGTCGTGAAAGAGCCGGCCGAGCACAAGGCCAACCCCGCGCAAAGCCCACACGTGCACAACTAAGCCAGCGATTCGTCGGAGCCTCGAACTACTTAGCGTTTCCCGCCCGCTTCTTCTCTACCCGCGCCCAGGTATCCTTCAGCGCCACCGTCCGGTTGAACACCAATTTGCCGGGTTTCGAGTCCGGATCAACACAAAAATATCCCAGACGCTCAAACTGATACCGGCTGCCTGCCGCCGCATTTGCCAGCGACGGCTCCAGTTTCGCGTCCGTAATCACTTCGAGCGAGTTCGGGTTGAGATTATCCAGAACATCCTTCCCGTCCTCAACCTCGCTCGGATTCTCTTTGCTGAACAGGTGCTCGTAGATCCGCACCTCGGCATCAATCGCATTCGCCGCCGACACCCAGTGAATCGTCGATTTCACTTTGCGCCCGTCGGGAGCGTTGCCGCCGTGCGTCGCCGGATCGTAGCTGCAATGCACTTCCACCACTTCGCCCTTGTCGTTCTTCACCACGCTCTTGCAGGTAATGAAATATCCGTAGCGCAGGCGAACCTCGCGCCCCGGCGATAGCCGGAAGTATCCTTTCGGCGGATCTTCGCGGAAGTCATCCCGCTCGATGTAAAGCACGCGCGAGAACGGCACTTTCCGCATGCCGGCGCTCGCGTCTTCGGGATTATTCACCGCGTCCATCTCTTCGACTTGATTTTCCGGATAGTTGTCGATCACCACTTTCAGCGGACGCAGCACCGCCATCACCCGCGGAGCGCGCTTGTTCAAATCTTCGCGGACGAAGTGTTCCAGCATGGCCAGCTCGATCGAGCCCGTCGTCTTCGAGACGCCAATCGCGCCGCAAAAATTCCTCACCGCTTCCGGCGTGTAGCCGCGTCGGCGAATTCCACCCAGCGTGGGCATCCGCGGATCGTCCCATCCGCTCACCCGGCCTTCCTGCACCAACTGCAGCAGCTTGCGTTTGCTCAACAGCGTGTAGGTAAGGTTCAGCCGGTCAAATTCAATCTGCCGCGAGGGAAAAATGTCGAGTTGCTGGATGAACCAGTTATAGAGCGGGCGATGATCTTCGAACTCAAGCGTGCAAATCGAGTGCGTAACCCGCTCGATGGAGTCCGACTGCCCGTGCGCGTAGTCGTACATCGGATAAATGCACCACTTACTGCCGGTGCGATGATGCTCGGCGTGCAGAATGCGATACATCACCGGATCGCGCAGGTTGAGATTGGGCGAGCCCATATCGATCTTCGCCCGCAGCGTGCGTGACCCATCGGGAAACTCCCCGGCCCGCATGCGCTCAAACAAATCCAGATTCTCTTCCACTGAACGATTGCGATAGGGACTGTCCTTGCCCGGTTCAGTAAGCGTGCCGCGATGCTTGCGAATCTCCTCTGCGGTTAGGTCGTCAACGTAGGCCTTGCCGTCCTGGATGAGCTTGATCGCCCACTCATAGAGCTGATCGAAATAATCGGACGCGTAGAACAGCCCGTCCCAGTTGAATCCAAGCCACTTCACATCGGCCTTGATCGACTCGACGTATTCGGTCTCTTCCTTCTCCGGATTGGTGTCGTCGAAGCGAAGATTCGTATGTCCGCCAAATTCGTCGGCCAGTCCAAAGTCGATGCAGATCGCCTTGGCGTGTCCAATGTGCAGATAGCCGTTCGGTTCGGGAGGAAAGCGTGTCTGCACGCGGCCATTGTGCTTGTTGGTCTTCAGGTCTTCTAGAATGATGTCGCGGATAAAGTTCGACGGAGCGGACGACGGCGAGGCAGCCACAGCTTTTTCTCCAACTTCGCTTGCGGGATGAGATGGATTCATTACCCTTTGATCTTATCGCAAGATGAAGCGCCGCCGCCTCATTTCGCCGCCGCCGCGCGCACTCTGAACCGGACCTTTTCCTTTTGCTGAAGATAGCGGACGATCTCGAACAGATTACGAGCCTGCGGATTCCCCGACGGACCGAGCATCCTCATCAAGCTCTTTGGTGAGTGACTCGTGCTCTCCGCCAATTCGGCAAACCCCACGGTGGCATGAATGTAATCGCGCAACACGGTTTTACCCGTTTCCACGTCTCCCGATAGAAAGCTTTCGACTGCTTCGCGCAGCAGTTCCCTGCGGAATGCGGGATCGCGTCCCGCCCGCGCCCGAATCGTTTCTTTGAAATCCCGCGTGAGCACCACTATTGCGTCTCCTGTTTTTTTCTTCGCTTGTAGTCCTGCCACCGGACAAGCGCGTTCGCGATATCTTTCTGCTGGCGTTTCTTGGTTCCTCCGCCTAGCAGAAGGACCACTCGTTCGCCGTCCTTGGCGAAATACATCCGGTAATCGGCTCCGAAGTCGATCCTGTACTCGTGAACACCACTGCCAACGCTCTTTACGTTGGAAACGTTTCCTTGTGACAGCCGCGCGACGGCGCTGGCTACCTTGGCGGCGGCTGGCGGGTTCAGGCTGTCGAACCATTCAGCATAAGGGCTGTGGCCGCCTCGCGCGAGGTATTCGAGAACCTCAACAGGATTCGATGGTAACATAAATGTTACCTTAACTCAACCTCGAGACAGTCGGCTTTGAACGCCCTACTGCAGTCTTCCCGTTGCCTGCTCGATCCGCGCCAGCGTCGTCTCCCGCCCCAGCACCTCCAGCGTCTCAAACAGCGGCGGCGCATTCTTGCGGCCGCAGACCGCCACGCGGATAGGCTGGAACATCTGCCCCGCCTTCACTCCCAGTTCCTGCGCAGCGGCGCGCAGCACCTGATCCAGGGGGTCGTGTTTGAACTCAACCTTCGCCAGCGCTTCCCGTGCTCGCGTGAGAACCTTCAGCGCCATACCCGCGTCGCCCTTCTGCGGAATAAGTTCTGCCGGGTCGTAGGGTGGCAGTTGGTCCACGAAGAAGAAATCCGCTGCGGTGAGCGCGTCGCGCAGTAGCTTGATGCGCTCGCGAATCAGCGGCGTGATCCGCAGCATCTTCGCAGCGTCTACATTAAATCCCGCCTCACGCACAATCGGCAGCAGCCGACCGCTCAACTCCTCCACCGCCAAGCCGCGAATATGCTCGGCATTCAGCCAAACCGCTTTCGGATCGAACATCTCTTCCGGAGTCGTAGCCGGTTCCTTGAAGTTCACCACCGCATTCGAACGATTGATGCCTCCGAGCGAGAAGGCGTCGGTGAGTTCCTGCAAAGACATATTCTCGCGGTCATCTTTAGGCGACCAGCCCAGCAGACAAAGGAAATTGATGAAGGCCTCGGGAAGAAATCCGGCGTCGCGGTAGGTGGTGACGCTCACGACCGGCCCGTGGCGCCGCTTGGAAAGCTTGGTCCCATCGGGTGCAACCAACAGCGGCAGATGGGCGAACTGCGGCGGCGTGAACCCCGCAGCCTCAAAAATGAGCACGTGCTTGAAGGTGTTCGTGAGATGGTCCTGGCCGCGGATGATGTGGGAAATGCGCAGGTCGGCATCATCGGCGCACGAAGCAAGATGATAGGTCGGCATGCCGTCGGAACGAAGCAGCGCGAAGTCTTCGATGTCGGCAGAGGCTTTTACCTGCTCGCCATAAACTGCGTCGGTAAACCGCACCAATTGCCCGATCTCACGCGGCACGCGAAAACGCAACGCAAACGGCTCGCCCGCGGCGGCGCGGCGGTCACTTTCCGCGCGTGACAGCTCGCGCGCTCCGGGATTGAACAGCCAGGTACCCTGCGCCCCGGATTTTTCGCTGTCGCCGGTATGGGCGGGAGTGAAGTCGCGGTAGGCAAGGCCTTTCTCGAAGATCGCCCACGCGGTCTTGCGATGCAATTCGATGCGCTCGGACTGTTTGTACTCCTCATCCCAGCCCAAACCCAGCCACTTCAATCCATCGAAAATGGAATCCACCGAGGCCTGCGTGTTGCGCTCGACGTCGGTGTCATCGAGCCGGAGGATCATGGCTCCGCCGCTATGTCGGGCATACAGCCAGTTGAAAATGAATGTGCGGGCACTGCCCACGTGCAGAAAACCGGTTGGCGAAGGCGCGAAGCGCACGCGCGTCTCGGATGCTTTGGCATGAATGGCGTCAGGCATAAGTGGCGAAGCTTCGATGGTATGGGGACGAGAAAAGTATCGTCAAGCGAACCACAAGGCCGTCCCTGGGATAAGTGACTGATTCCAGACATTCTTAGGTTCAGGACAGTGTACTTAAATCCTATTGTGTTCACAGCCCTGGCTGTGAAAGCATTAGGCCATTAGATTCTTCCCAACTTCGCTGACCCAGATCTACCAGGGAACTCTTCACCGGGACTCATGAATAGCATGGCCACCAGCATCGTCATCATTCCAGGCGTTGTCGCCTTGCTGCTGTGCCTGCTTTTTACTTATCTCTACCAGCAGAGCCGCCAGGCTTACTTCCGCGCATGGCAGGTTGCCTGGGCATGCTATTCCATCCATTATGCGCTGGATGCGTTCCGCTATTTCCGTCCCCCCGCAATACCTGCGTTCTTTCTTAGCTCTTTGTTCACGGTCGCGATGGCGATGTGCATCTTCGTCTCGACCCGCCTGATGCGCGAGTCTTTCCGCTTCCGCTGGTATGACGGGGCCCTTGCCTTCGCCGGAGTGGCGGCATCCGCGCTCGATCTGCGGACTTATCTGCTGACTGGAATTCGGAGCGAGCGGGCTACCGTGATTTTCCTGAGCGCGGTGCTGCTGTATTGTTCAGCAGCTTTCTATTTGCACGCGCACCGCAAGGGCTCGGTCGCCTTCCAACTGCTGGCCTTTTCGTTAGCGCTGTGGGCCGTGCTGCTGGCCTCCATTCAGTCCAACAATCCGTGGATGGAGATGTTCGGCAGCGTCGGTCACGTGCTCGGCCCCGTGCCGCAGATGCTGCTGGGCATCGCGATGGTCATGGTGCTGTTTGAAAACGAACGCAACGCGGTGCAGGAGAATACGCTGGCCCTGTCCACGTTGGGCGCCGACCCGCGGCGGTTGCTCTCGGCCGACGATTTGCTGCCCAGTATGCAATCGGCTCTGGAGCGCTTAGCCGGCGCTTTGTCCGCGCGGCGCGCCGTCATTTACATCACGCAGCGCTGGCGCGACCTGCTGCCTTCGGTGGCGCTGGGATTCTCTCCAGATTTCTTGGAAACCTTAACCAGCAGTGGCGCGGGAGAGTACGTCTCCGACCTCGCCTACCGGCACAGCGGGCTCTTCACCGTGCATGACGTGGCCCACATGGCGGAGCCGTTGCCCATAGCGTCAGCCGGCACATTCGCCGAGCTTAAGCAGGTACTCAAGAACGCGGAGATTCGCAATCTCACGGCCGTCAGCCTGCAAACCCGCGAACACGCATTCGGCGTCATTCTCTTTCCTCATGCCCAGCGCAGGGCGTTCGGGACTTCGGGGCCGCGTCTTATGGTGGGACTGGCGCTGCAACTCGGACTCACCGTCGAAAACTACGTGATCGCGCACGACGCTCATCGCCGTACCCAGGAGTATGAACTACTCACCCAGATCGGCCAGGCCATTAGCTCCCGGCTGGATCAGGATGAAGTGCTCCGCACCATCCATACCGAGTTGGGACAGATTTTCAACACCAGCAACTTCTACATTGCCTTCCAGGAAGGGGATGAGATCCGCTTTGAGCTGGAAGTCGAGGACGATCGTATTCTGCCCAAGCGGTCGCGCAAGCTGGAAAACGCATTCACCGAATATGTGATCCGGACGGGGCAGCCGTTGCTGATAAGGTCCGAATTGGAGAAGACGCGGACCCGCTTGGGCATCACCTACCGGCCCGAGCATCCCGCCAAGTGCATGTGTGCGGTGCCCATCCTGCTCGGCAACAAGCCGGCGGGCATTATGGTCGCCATGAGCACCGAACGGGAATTCGTATTCGAACAGCGCGACCTTGATGTTCTGATGACCGCCGCCGGCCAGGTATCGGTTGCGGTGGAGAACGCCCGGTTGTTCGCAGAGGAGCAACGGCGTTCCCGGCAATTGGCATTCCTCAACAATATTTCGCGCACCGCCATTTCGAGCGACGATCCTGTGGACATGCTGGGCCAGATTGTGGGAGAAATCCAAAAGAACTTCAGCTTTGATCACATTGGCATCGGCCTGCTCGATTATGGCACCAAGGAGATCGAGATTAAGGCGGAAGCGGGCGCCACCGCGCATGCCATGGGCAAACGAATTCCCTTGGGCATCGGAATCCTCGGAAGGGTGGCGCGCACCGGCGAGCGGGCCTTGGTGCACAACGGCGTGGAAGGCAAGATGGGCGCGATTCTTGCGGAGTCCCGCTCCGTCCTCTGCATTCCGATCAACTACGGCGAGACCCTGCTCGGCGCGCTGAACATCGAAAGCCGCAACGACAAAGCGTTTTCCCCGCAGGACGTTCTTATTCTCAACACCCTCGCCGACCTTCTGGCCACGGCCCTGCACAATGCTTTCGTCTTCCAGAAGCTGCAACAACAGTCCATTACCGATGGCCTGACCGGAATCAAGACCCGCCGCTTCTTCTGGGAGGCCCTCTCCGCCGAGTGGAAGCGCGCCTCGCGCTCCGGACGGCCCTTCTCCGTCGTGCTGATCGATCTGGACAAGTTCAAGGAAGTCAACGACACCATGGGCCACTTCGAAGGCGACCTCGTGCTCGCTCGGGTGGGACGGTTGTTGGAACAGAAGTCCCGCCAATCGAACGTAGTCGCCCGCTACGGGGGAGATGAGTTCATCATCCTTATGCCGGAAACCGGGCCGGAGCAGGCCGAGGTGCTGGCTGAGCGCTTGCGCCAGTGGATTACCACCGACCCCATGCTGAGCGAACACCACATTACCGGCAGCTTCGGCGTGGCCAGTTTCCCAACTCACGGTTTCTCCATCGAAGACATCATCCGCGTCGCCGATGCGGGCATGTATGTTTCCAAACGTTCGGGCGGCAATATGGTGTCTGCGGCCGAGGAATATTCCGAGGGCGAGGAGTTTGCTCCGCAGCGCCAGCAGATTTCCTCCTATATCGAGGGTTTCTTGCAGCGCGAGCACAACGGCCCGGAACATCTCGAAGAACTGACTTCGATGTTGGTGAAGCTTTGTGGCGGCGAAGAAGACTGCAATGTCCCGCTGCTCAAGGAATCGATCGAAGTCCTCAGCCGGGCCGCCGAATCCCGCGAACTGCACACCTCAGGCCACGGCGACCTGGTGGCGCGCTACACCGATGTCCTCGCCCGGGCACTCCACTTGCCCCCGGAAGAAACAACCGACCTGGTCTACGCCGCGCGCATCCACGACGTCGGCAAGATCTTCGTCCCCGAGCGCATCCTGAATAAGCCGGGACCACTCAACGACGATGAATTCTTCCTGGTGCGGATGCACGCCCGCGTGGGCGCCGAGATTGCCGCCGTCCTGCCCCACAGCGCCATGATGCGCCAGGCCATCGAGCATCATCACCAGCGTTTCGACGGCTCGGGCTACCCCGACGGCGCGAAAGGTGAA
>Ga0302140_10007257_pt1 | contig 13853 bp, 10 predicted proteins | sample I_Bog_E1_1_FD_202095 | JGI IMG/M metagenome (GOLD analysis project Ga0302140, IMG submission 202095) | Peat permafrost microbial communities from Stordalen Mire near Abisko, Sweden - I_Bog_E1_1 | ecosystem: Environmental > Terrestrial > Soil > Wetlands > Peat | place: Sweden: Abisko, Stordalen...
CGGTCAAACAACTTGCATGCTAAACGGAGTATCCTGGAAAAATGGAACATACATACTTACCCTTTGGAATGGTAAGGGGGAAGTTGATTCAGAGAACCTTATAATTAGTCACTAATTGATTTGCTTCTAATTTTACAGATTTAGTGCCAGTCTATTTCCTCTTTGCCTTGCGCTACAAGAATGGCATTCGTTTTAGAGAAGTGCTTGCACCCAAAAAATCCATTATAAGCTGAAAACGGCGATGGATGCGCTGCTTTTAAAATATGGTGTTTTGAGCTATCAATTAAAGTTTCTTTTGCTTGTGCATATTTTCCCCAAAGTAAAAAAACAACACCTTCTTTTTGAAGGGAAATGTGTTGTATAATACTATTTGTAAATAATTCCCACCCCTTCCCCTGGTGCGAACCGGCTTCATTGGCTCTTACGGTTAGCATGGCATTAAGAAGAAGCACCCCTTGGTCTGCCCAGCGCTCCAGATTGCCTGATTTAGGTATAGGGTAGCCTAGGTCGTTCTTAATTTCTTTAAATATATTCACCAGCGAGGGTGGCATTGGAATACCATCGCTTACCGAAAAGCATAAACCGTTTGCCTGGCCTTTACCATGATAGGGATCCTGCCCTAATATTACAATCTTTACATTCGTAAAAGGGGTATGATTAAACGCAGAGAAAATAAGTTTTCCCGGTGGATAAATCACATGATGTTTTTTTTCTTCCACTAAAAAATCTTTAAGTAATAAAAAGTAAGGCTTGGTAAATTCCTCTTGCAAAGCAAGTTTCCAGCTTTCTTCTAGTAAAGGAGTAACGGAAGCAGTTTCCATAATGGATAATATTGAAATAGTAAAAGTAAAAAAGAAAATCCGACCCCGGTTATTTTTCTGTTTTAACTTTATGGTTGTAGTACTTACACCATTTTATTAAGCCACATTTATTGCAAATAGGGTTACGTGCCAGGCAAATATATCTGCCATGCAAAATGAGCCAGTGGTGGGCTAGCGGTATTTTTTCGGCGGGAATATATTTAATTAATTGCATTTCTGTTTGCAAAGGAGTTTTTGCTCCTGTTGTGAGGCCGATACGTGCAGCCACCCTGAAAACATGAGTATCTACAGCCATTGTAGGCTGATTAAAAATAACGGATAAAATAACGTTAGCTGTTTTTCTTCCTACCCCGGGAATGGAAGTTAGTTCTTCTATAGTGGAGGGTATTTCACTGTTGAATTTTTCGACCAGTATTTTGGAGCCATTAACCAGGTATACCGCTTTACTGTTGGGGTAACTGATACTTTTAATATATTCTCTAATTTCATCTACCGAGGCTTTTGCCATCGATTTTGGGTCGGGGAATTTTGCAAAAAGAGGAGGTGTAACCATGTTTACACGCTTATCGGTGCATTGTGCCGATAATATAACAGCAACAAGTAACTCATAAGAATTGCCATAATGCAATTCTGTTTCAGCAATAGGCCTTGTAAGCTCAAAATAGTCAATTACATGGCGGAATAATTCTGCCTTTTTCATTTGTGCAAGATAATAAAGTCTTCTATTACAGGAGTAATAGCGACTTTAAAGGCCGAGAAGAAGGCTTAGTTGGAGATATATTCAACAAACTGCAAAACACTTTTTGTAGGCTTAACATTAAGTGTTTTGGAATAGTCAAGAATATTCTTAACAACCTGAGCTGAAGGCTCAGCAGGGTCGGGAGTTTGTGCCTGACTGTTGGCAATGTTTTTACCCTTTGATTCCATTTCGTTTTCAGATGAGGGGAGTGAAGAGAGCGGAGTATTTTTGTCCATGGAGTGTTTATTTTTGATTTAATATATATATGTAACGACTATTTTCCAAAAATATTGTGAATATGGCCATTTTTTTTGATTCTATTCCGATAAAGCAATTTTATGTTGTTCTGCAAGGCGCCTCAAATTAATTATAGCATAGCGCATTCTTCCTAATGCTGTATTAATGCTAACGTTCGTCATATCTGCTATTTCTTTGAAACTCAAATCATAATAGTGCCTTAATATCACTACTTCACGTTGTTCAAATGGTAGATGTTCAACCAATTTCCGAATATCCTGAAGAATTTGCTTTTTTATCATGGTGTCTTCGGAAGAGTGTTGCTCAATCTTAACCACGTCAAATACATCAACCACCTTGCCATCGGGCCTAACTATCTTACTTATAGTGCTTATTTTGCCATTTTGGCGAAAATTGTCGATAATAAGGTTATGTGAAATCCGAATGACCCATTGGATAAACTTACCTTCACCCGTATATTGTTTCTTCTTCAGGGTGCGAATAACCTTAAAAAAGGTTTCCTGAAATATATCTTCGGCAATAGCTTTATCGCGTACAACGTTTAAAATATATCCGTATACCTTCTTTTTGTAACGTTCTAAAAGCTGTGCGAAGGCATCTTCGTTACCGTTTTGATAAAGATGAATTAATTCATCGTCCGGAATGATTTGATTTTCCATAAGGTTACTTTATTTGATTACAAAGTAGCGCTTTCTCCTATAGTACGTTGAATTTGATAGTTTGTTACAGCTAAACCGCAAGACAAAGGTATGTTAATTTTTGTTAAAAGCAAGGCGGGTTGACTTTTTTTATAAAAAACGTATGTATACAGTTGATACCCTGATAAATAATTTAATGGTTGTAGATAAGATTTATTATGGATTTGATTTCTTTTCCATAAAGAGCACTATTTTATTAAAATCTGCAGAAGCATTAATCACTTTCCTGAAATCTTCATACATGCTTACAGGATAGCTTATTTGTCGGTAATCTTCATCAATAAATACGGTAATTTTATTGTCATCGGTTTTATAGTAAGAATGGAATTCCATGTCTCTTTCTCCGCTTGTTTCATGAAAAACGTCCATGTTTACTGAATTTAAGTTAGTTATTCTGTATCCCTCGGGTATTTCAAATTCGAGCTCGCGGTGATAGCCTTTATTATAATGATTTTCAACCGGTGTATATCTTATCGTATCATCATATAACTCACTTTGAGGGCCAATTAACTGGCCAACTTTAAACAGAAATTTACTACCTGCTTGTTCTAAAGCACTGGTTGTGGTCAAATCAGCTTCAATAGTGAAAGGCTGTCTGAATAATTCATTTTCTTTAAATCCGCTTACATGTGTACTGTCAGGCTTGGCATCCGGAAAGATTTGTTGAATGACTTTGTTAATGAGGTCCTTTTTATCCTGATCTGATAGATAAGAATAATAGGGCTGTATGTCATAAGCCTCATAGCCGGTTAGGGTTTGCTTAAAATGAATATTGGCCGTGCCCATATCAAAATCGAATTTTATATTTTCAAATAAGTCATTCATGCTTTGTTTCCAATCATTGCAATTAATATCACGAACTTGTCCAATTCCGGTTTTAAAGTTCTTTCCAATTGTTACCGGATGCATAAATAAACCTTGTTGGCAAATCCATTCTGCAGGCACAAACCCATAGCGCGACAAAAGTTCCATGGGGGCGATGTAGTTATCTGTTTCCGGAAAATAGATCAGGTATTTTTGTAAATAGGTCCAGGAATCAAAATCTCCGTCAAAGGGTTTGTCAAAGCGGTTGGTGGTAATTACAATTTCATGTTTTATTCCTGCACTATTAAATAGTTGGTCGTATAGCTTCAACATGCCTAATTCATTTGCAATATGGGTAGTAAAGATGGCTTCTAATGTATTGCTGTTTTTGCCAGTTGCATCTTCTTTCAATGAAATAGTGGTTTTAATGCTGCTTTCAATCTTCCTGATTTTATCTGCCTCACTCAGGCTTCCTAATTTCAGAGTGTCTATAACTTTTTGCGCTATCTTTTTATCCTTTTTTGTAATCTCTCTATTGAATACTGTATAAAGATTCTGACAAAAATCGCTCCATGTATCCAGTCTTTCACTGGGATCCCCGTTAGCGTTGTATGCATATTTATATTCCATGCGCATAAGGGCTCCATCCTCTTCAGAATAGGCTTCTTTATCAAAACCCTTAATATCAGTGCCTTTGCAATATATATGATGTTTAGTTGTTATTAAGGTATCTGTTTGCATTTCGGGAAATCCGTTATAGCATTTGGTATCGAATATGAGCGACGGAGGAGAATAAATATCCACATTTATATTTTTGTGTAAACTATTTATCCGGATATATTCAGTGCCATTTTTCTGGGATGGCTCTAAAAGGGTATACATGTACTCTACCTCGCTGCCTTGTTCAATTCCATCGATTGCAAATATTTTAAAGTGCCCCATATTTTCATAATTATCAACATCTTTAATGTTGGATGAATTAAGCATGGTTACTTTTCCGTCTTTAGTAATTGATCTTGCATTCACATCTTCCAATGTTACACCATCGGGTATAGGTACATAAACCGTATTAACTTCATCGATGGCTTTTTCTGAATTAACCCGTATTATCATGTGCCGTGTTATGTACATTACAACATTTCCATCTTGCAGGTAATATTCAATTATTCGGTTGTCTCTGATAACCACCATTCCCATTTTTTGTTCGGTAGGAGATAATGCATGAATCCTAGGATTACTATCCCAATGATCGTTTTTGTATTCCGGATCAGGATAAGTTGTTATGGTCTGCAATTGCGCGAAAGCACCGTGCATTATAATTATGCTAATAAGCAGAAATGTATATTTTTTTGGAAGCATTCTTTTATGCAATTTCATGGTTGAGCTAAAGTTATCGTTTCATTATATGCTTTGGTAAGCTGATGAATCATTTTATTCCACCTGACAAAATCAGAGGTATTTAACATAAGCGTATTGATATAAATAGAACTCCGGTAAATAATAGTACTGTCTTTAACTTGGTAATATATGTTGAACCCGAACATAGGATCGGAGAAGCTGCTGTTGGGCGGAAGATAAGATACTTTATACCCATTTGGGATTTTCAGAATATTCATATTCTTATCAATTCTTTTGTATTCAAATTCCCTGGGAGTTTCTCTTTCGGGTTGAATAAGATCATTCAGGTATTCTTTTTCAAGTTGCATGTTAATATATATATCCTTGTCATTTTTCTGAAGATAATCGTTAATTTCAAATTTATATTGAATACCCAAGTCTTTATCCCTGTCTTTAAGATTATAAATAGCTGTTGAATCAATTCTGAATTTGTTATTCCCTTTTCTTAATAAACCTATAAGTAAATCTTGTTTTTCTTTGTTTTCATAGTTAAGCAGCCTTTCGCCGGTTATTATTTTATCATAACCTTTTGCCCTAAGGTATCCGTTTCCTTCTAGCACTGCATTATCAATAGTTAAGTAAGTGGAATCAATAAATTCATTTTTGTCCGTGTCCATTACAGGTACTTTTAAAATCTCAAATTTGTCCGGTCCCATACCAACAAATGCTTCTTTACCCTGAATCATGGATGTGAAAAAGCCAAAAGGAGCATCCTTGCCGGTAGCATCTAAAAAGTAAACCTGCCCATCCTGGATGTAAGTACAAATCATATGATTTGTAGCCATGGGGGAAGGTATGTCCTGAAATGAATAGGGAATGTCTCTTGTACCGATCCATGTTTTATAAGCATCCAATCCCGCGGCTCTTATCATTTCCACAAGTGTGCTTGCCATGTCTTTGCAATCGCCAAAACGACGGGAGCATACAAGTGCAGCTTCACGAGGAACAAACCCACCAAGGCTGTCTTCGTAGGCTACGTAGGTAATATTGTCCTGGACCCAGTAGAAAATGCGTTTTACTTTTTCCACATTATTCGCGGCTCCGGCAGTAATAGAATCAACCAGGGTTTTTACCCCGGGTGAAATAGCAGTATTTACATCTTTTACCATGCTATAGAACCAAGTATAAAGGGCAGTAGTGTCACTCATTACCTTTTTTTCAACTCCATTTGCTGTGTAAGAATCAAGCAGTACAACAATGTGCGGAACATAGTAAGCTAAAGCAGGGCTATTATCATCATTTTTTAATTTCGCCACATTATGCATTGTCCATGTATAAATGGTGTTATTGCCGTTTTGCTTGGTAGAGAATCCAACCATGCTGTCTTTTACATTAAACAACTTATAGCGAATTTTAACCCCTTCGGGAACGGTTACGGAGTAGGAAGCTTCCTCTGTCGGCACATATGTTTTAAAAAAGAATTTTCCAAACAAATGAGGGTCTGTAATTTTTTCAGTATACGATAATATTTCCCTTGCTCCATTCTTCAAACCAGGATAACTGAATTTGTAAGCCCTTTCGTCGTCATAAAATTCTCCTTCTGCTATTTCGTTGGTGCGTGTAAAATCTTTTACTTTAATAGTTTTGTATTTGTCGCCATCCGGTATTAATGAGCGTGCATCCAAATCTTTTATGGAAGAGAAATCCTGCCAGTAAACTTCGTTATCCATATAACCTGCAACTTGATCAGTCAAAATAAGAAGCTCTTCGTAGGTTGTAGTATAAATAACGGGGACATTATTTTCTATCTTAATTGTGGCGTCTTCTTTCCGGGAAACATATACTGCATTTTCCGATGAGTATTTTTTTCTTAGTTGAGTATATAGGTCTTCTTTTTGTGCAAAAGCAGCAATGGAAGCAAATAAAAAAGATATAACACAGATAAAACGCATAATGTATGCTCTATGACAAAATACGCTAATCATCTTGAAACAGTTTCTGTTGTTTCATTGCCGTAAAAATAAAACACCGTTTTAATTAACTTGCCTTGTTCATCATAATATCTGGATGGCCCTTCTTTCATGCCAAGTGAATAAGACTCTTCGTGTTCTAATTTGCCATTTTTGTAATAATAGCGGCAAGGTCCATCCAGTTGACCGTAATAATAATTGTCTGTCTCTTTCAAGGTGGTATCACCCTCGTAGTAATATTTTTGAATACCGTTGAGGTATCCCGATTCATAATTTCTTTCAGCAGCAAGTTTGCCATCGGGCGAGTAAGTAAGGTCTTTGCCTGCAAGTTCTCCGTGCGCGTATATGCATTGAATGGATTTGTTGCCATTCGGATAGTAACATATAACATTACCCGTTCCTTTTTCCAGGTTTATTCGTTGTAAAGGCTTGCCCGTTTTATCCACAGAAGAATACCCTAAAATGGTTCCATCGTTAGTCCGGAAAATAGCGGCCACATTAGTTTCTCCATAACAGACTTTGTATTCTTTATCAAGCTTCCCTCCATTATAATGGGCTAGTATGTCTACTTTGCCGTCATCGTTATAATGCGTATAATCTCCATCTAAATCACCATTATAGTATGTTCCAATTTGTTCAAGTTTGCCATTTTTATAATAACTCTTACCGATACCTTGGCAGTCACCCATATCATAATTGTAGATATACTTGAGGTTCCCTTTTTCATAAAATGCTTTAAGTGTATCCTGGAGTTTATCGAGCAAATAATTATTTTTCTCCGAAAGGTTCCCATTGTAAAAATATCTTTTATCCGGGCCATCTAAAGAACCATTCATGTAATTCAACTCATGGGCAATATTCCCGTTTGTATAAGTCAAAAGATATTTTCCATTTCCTTTGTCTGAAATATATTTGTATATTATTTTGCTTCCTGTGGAGTCATAAAGGAATATTCTATCAAGGTATCCATATTTGTAAAAATGCTGTTCCGAAAGGGATCCGTTAGCTTCATAAAAATCAATACGGCCATGTAAATTTCCATTTACGAAAAATATATGTTTAACTAAATGGCCTTTCAAATCATAATAATACCAATCTCCCTGTTTAATATCATTCAGGTACCAACCTTGGGTGTCCATTTGGCCATTGATAAAGTAACTTGCATAATAACCGTCTTTTTCACCATCGGTATAATTTGTCGAATCTTTCAGTTTCCCATTTGAATAGTAATTGGCAGTAACTCCATAAAGATTGCCGGAGTAAAAGTTTTCCCTGGTTTCCAAATCTCCATAATCATTATAATATCTCCATTCACCTTCTTTTTTGTTGTCTATATAAAGCCCTTCCGATTTTTTTGCTGCTGCCGGAGAGTAATTTATCATGGAGAGATGGTTGCCATTTAGTTTTCCAGTTGTGACATTATAACCGTCTTTATCTTTAAAAGTGTAGTTCAGTAGCATATCATTTTTAAACGTTTCTGTTTCATATAATATACCATCATCATCAAATAAACTATCCATTCCATCCAAGTTGCCGTTCTTATTAAAAGACTCCGTTTCTTCTTTTTTACCGTTGCGAAAATATAACACCCATTTGCCCTCCGGTTCTCCTTTCATGTTAAAATTGCCTTCCTTTTGTAAATTGCCATCCTTATAATATGTTTTCCAGTTTCCAATTTGTTTATCATCTTTATATTCACCTGTTTCCTGAATTTTTCCATTTGTGAAATAAGATATATATGCGCCATTTTTAAAGTCATTTTGCATAGCTTTTATTGACATAATCTGCCCGGTAACGTAGTACTCTTTTAGCTCTTTTTCAAATTTTCCATTGGTATAATTAGCAAAATAGTGGGTTTTCCCGTCATCATAAAAATAAGTTGCAGGGCCCGAAAGCTTATTGTCGCTGTAAATTGTCTTGCTAGTTAGTATCCCTGAAACATTATATTCCATGCAATCGCCATTAAACAAATCATCATGAAAGATATAGATAGCCTTTGGTGCACCATTTTCATACCATAATTTTGCCGTATCTTCTCTTTTGCCATTAATAAAATTATCGGTTTCTTTTAGTGCGCCGGAATTATAAAACCACTGCCATTTGCCCTCCCGTTCTCCATTGTTGTTGTATTTTCCTTTACTGTATAATGAACCTGTATGCCGATAGTAATGTATCCATTCTCCGGTATCCTTTCCAACACTGTTTTCCGGTCCTACGGCCTCAACCATATCGTTATCCCAGTAATGGCAATTCACTAAGATTTTTTTACCGTTAACTTCCATTTCTTTTTTACCACGCGCTGCAGTTAATTGTCCATCGGCCCATTGGGCAAATTTTTCTATTTTTTTCTTGTTTTTAACCACACCCTTCTGAAGATTTGGGTCATTGGATGTGACCGAAGCCATTATAAAATACAGGTAAGGCTCAAGGTACTTTTTTTGTTGCAGCCCGGTAAAAAACGGTACGTATTTTTCCATCCAGTAATTGCCTGTATTGGGAATGTACTTAAGTTGCTCGAGAAGAAGTTGTATTTGTTTTGCAAAAGTATAATTGATTGTTGTGCTTGATTTATATTGTGCATTCATGGCAATTTTTGAACGTATTAAAAGGTCCAATTCCGTAAATGCACTGTCATGATATTTCGAAGGGTCTACAGAATAGGACTTATTATATTGATATTTATTTCCAGTCATTTGTTCAATTAAACCTACAACTGTATAAGAGCGGTTTTTATCGGGTTGCAGCATAAGGTAGAACTGGAAAGAAAGCAAAGCAGGTATTAAACGCCCTTGCTCTAAACAGCATCTGCCAAGGTAATAATGGCTCACTGCATCATAGGTATCAAGATCAATGGCTTTTTCAAATGAGTTTATGGCATCTGCGTAATTGTGCATTTTGTATTGAGCCAATCCAAGTGTAAAATAGAGTGTATGTATGTTAGGGTATTTCGGGAATATAGTATCCTTTAACAGGGTTATGGCATCCTCATAATTGCCTTCATCTATGTATATATTGGCAAGGGTATTATAGAAATCGGAAGTATATTCACTTTTTTGTTCTATGCCTTTTCTGCAAATTATTATTGCGGCGCTATCTTGCTCGCCGGACTCTTTTGCAATAGCATCTTCAATAAGCGCAAGTGCGTAGTTGGTATCATTCTCCGAAACTTTTTCGTAAAGGGTACTGGCTTGGGCATAAGCTCCTGTATCGTTGTATGCAATGCCAAGGCTTATGGTATCAAATGAATTGATGTAAGGGACTTGGTTTTGCCCATTGATTTCGGAGCTATATAAAGCAAAAAAAATAATTGCAAAGCACAATCCTATGCTTCGTATTTTGTTCATGAAAGTACTTTCCGTTATAATTGAATCAACCAATGTGTGATTTTTAATGCCGTTATTCCGGCATAGCAAATGTAACGGAATATTGCCTTCGTAAATCATAAAAAAGGTTAATTATCGGATTGGCAAGAACCAGACAAATGCCGGTGTTATTGAGATAGCAAAGCCAGTAATTCAGCTTTTTTTTGTCGTGAAACTTCCAGGGATGAACCTTCCGACATAACCACTTCTCCTCCGTCGCCTTTTAAGTATTTGCTCACGTAACTTAAGTTGATAATATTGGCTTTATGAATTCGGAAGAATTGTTTGGCTGGAAGCATTTGCTCAAAATCTTTGAGTGTTTTTGAAGATGTGATTTTATTTCCTTGGATGAGATGAATATGGGTATAGTTAATATCGCCTTGCAGGTAAACAATGTTGTCCGGGTCCAGATAAACAATCCCGTCCTGGGAAGGTACCGGCAGCTTATGCACTTTTTGTGAAAGAGTGGAAATTATTTTTTCCAGATTTTTAAATCCGTCCGGATTTTTAATTTTTTTTTCTTCGCATTTTTTTACGGCTGCCACCAATTCCTCCGGGACAATGGGTTTTAGAAGATAATCGAGCGCATTATGCTTAATGGCTTTTACCGCATATTCATTATATGCTGTAGTGAAAATGACTTCAAAAGGATGATTTTTAAATCGCTGAAGGAGGTCAAAGCCATTGGCAAAAGGCATTTCAATATCCAAAAATACCACATCGGGCAAAATTCCAGTGATGCTTTTTTCGGCATCATCTGCAGAATGGACCATTCCCATAACATTGACATTTGAGCAATGCATTTTCAATAGTGCCTCCAATGTTTTTGCGCCTAAGATCTCGTCGTCTACTATAAGTGCGTTAAGCATAAATAAGTTTATTTATAATTACTGGCATAAATAATTCAACGATGGTACCGGAAGGAGTCCCGTCATTATTTGTTTTATCAATAAGGACTATGCTGGTCTTCGCTTTATTCAACATATTTACTATTTGAAGCCTTTCTTTGGCAATAGATAGTCCCATGGATTCATGCATTGTTCCTTTCTTTAGTTCCATTGAGCGTTTTCGGCCTATTCCATTATCATTAATTGTGCATTTCAAACTACCATTTATTTTTTCAAATTTAATTAATACTTCTCCTTGTTTATCTTTCAGGTGCATTAATCCATGCCATATGGCATTCTCCACAAAGGGTTGTATTATGAGGGGTGAAATTAAAACATTTTCGCTATCAATAGAGCTATCTACTGAAATTTGATAGTGAAACTTGGAAGAAAACCGCAACGATTCAAGTTCTAAATACAATTCAAGCATTCTGATTTCTTCCGCCAGCGGAATGCTTTCAAATCTAGAATTTTCCAATACCTTCCGAATAAGCTGGGAGAATTTAGACAGATGAAGATGCGCCGCTTTCGAGTCATTATTAAGGATGAAATGCTGTATGGAATTAATGGCGTTGAAAATAAAATGCGGATTCATCTGGGCCCTGAGGGCCTTAAGTTCCATTGCGATTTTTTGTTTTTCAATATTCAGTTTTTCTTTGCGCGTCGTCCTCCATAAGCGGAGTATTAATAACGCAATTAATGCAATGGAGCCGGCTATAGTAGCAACTAGAAGAAGAATAATTCGTTGTTTTTTACTTTCAGCCTCAGAAAGGGCTTTATTCTTTTCTTCCTCAGCCCGTTGGAGCGTTAATTGTTTGTCATCCTCAAACTTTGCTTCCAGTTTGCCAAGTTGCTTGCTCTTATCAGCATTAAACAAAGAGTCTTTAGAACCAGTATACTTTTTATAACTCTGATATGCTTTTTGCCATTGGCCAGTTTTAGCATAAAGTTCACTTAGCCTTTCATTGCCTTCATTCTCCATGTTTTTAAAGTCAATGCTGTCGGCTAATTTTACCGATTTGGAGATGTATTGCTCGGCTGTTTTATATTTTTTTTCGTCAAGATAGACCTGCCCTATATTATAAACATATTTTGCCACCTCTGCCTCGTTTCCCATTTTTTCCGATTGTTCCAAAACGGAATTGAAATAATTCATGGCCTGCTTATAGTTGCTGTCGGCTGCATATACCCTTCCAATATTTCCCAATGCAGATGACATAGAACGTTTATCATTTATTTCTTCACTTATTTTTAATGCCCTTCTGTAATAATCAAGCGCTTTGGGGTAATCTCTTTTTTTAAAATAAACATTGCCTATACATTCCAAATTATATGTTTCACCGTTTTTGTTCCCTATAGTTTCATAAAGTTTAAATGATTTTAGAAAATATAATAAGGCTTGCGGGTAGTCATCCTGATATAAATAGGCATCTCCGATGTTTCCGGTGCACATGGCGATCAGTCTTTTATCATTGGCCTCCTCAGCAAGTTTCAGGGCTTTAAAAAAATTGGCCAGGGCATCCGGAAGTTTTCCTTCTGCATCATAAATAAGTCCCATATTTGTTATGATGGCAGCGGCTCCTGATTTATTGCCTATCCGCTGGGTAAAATCCAGTGAATGGGCATAATAATAAAGCGCATTTGCATAATCGCCTTGTAAATAATAGGTGTTTGCCAAATTAGAATAAGCTTTGGCAAGTCCCGAAGGATAGAAGAGTCTTTCTGAAATAAGAGATGCGTTTATGCCGCAATCCAAGGCCTTTTTCATATCGCCCTGGTCAGCATATAAACCAGCCAGTTTATTGAGGTGTTTTACTTTTAAGGTATCTTCCTTATCTGCTCTCGTTAATAACCTTAAAGAATCAATCTCCCGCTGCTGTGCCGTAAGAAGTGAAACCAAAAATATAAAACAACAAGTAAGCAGCTTTTTCATAGAAAGCATATTAGTCTATAAATGCTTGTATAGCAAAGGTAACAATAAAAATCTGATTTTGCACCACCAGCCCTGTTAATAGCTTTTCGTAAGGTTTTTATTATTAAGTGATAGGGGGCAGGGCATACACTCTTACATGTTTTTCCCCAGCAGGAAAACGGCCGGATGATCATTAAAACTGTTTTTAAAACCTTTCCAATCTCCTATGAATTGGGTTTTTATTTTTTCAGTGGGTAGTGTTATGTCCGAGGCGACGCAGAGTAATGTTTCTGCCCGGCAGGTATTTATAATGTCTTTCAAAATGGAATCGTTGCGGTAGGGAGTTTCAATAAATATTTGTGTTTGATTTTTCTGCCATACAAGTGCTTCCAGTTGTTTTAAGGCTTTTATCCTGTCTGGTTCTTTTTTGGGGAGATACCCGTTAAAGGCAAAATTTTGCCCGTTTAATCCCGATGAAATGAGAGCCAATAAAATAGAAGATGGTCCAACCAGCGGAACAACCCGAATATTGTTCCTATGGGCGAATTGTATAATCTCAGCACCGGGGTCGGCAATAGAAGGGCAGCCTGCTTCGCTTATCAATCCGGCATTTTTACCACTCATCAAACCCTGCATTGTGGCATTTAAATCTGCATTTTTTGAATGCTCATTACATAAATGAAACGTGAGGGAGTCTATCGGTTTATCGATGTGGGCTTTAATCAAAAAACGTCGGGCGCTACGAATGTCCTCAACTATAAATTCATCCAAAGAGCGGATGATATCTATATTATAAGATGGTAAGCTATTCTCTATAGGAGCATCACCCAAAAGGGAAGGTATCAGATATAAAATTCCTTTTGGGCTGCTCATAGTATTTCTTTCAATTTAATTTTCTCTGCAATAACATCACACGATTTATCAAGCAAATCGAATACCCTTTCAAAATCCTGTTCGCCGCCAAACCAAGGGTCAGGAACTGATAAATTGGATCCCGGGCGAAGTTCATTCAAAATCAATTTTACCTTTTTGGCCTCTTCTTCATTTCTCGCCAGGTATAGTAT
>Ga0302140_10007266_pt1 | contig 13847 bp, 13 predicted proteins | sample I_Bog_E1_1_FD_202095 | JGI IMG/M metagenome (GOLD analysis project Ga0302140, IMG submission 202095) | Peat permafrost microbial communities from Stordalen Mire near Abisko, Sweden - I_Bog_E1_1 | ecosystem: Environmental > Terrestrial > Soil > Wetlands > Peat | place: Sweden: Abisko, Stordalen...
ACAGGCGCAAAAATCCATGGTGGAAGAATTCGCTTACAACTTCGAGTCTCCCTTTGCTTTGGCCGACTATCACACGAGTCTTACGTTTAACGGTTATCCGGATGATTATTTGCAAACCTACCGGGACAAAGTGAAAGCGGTGACTCAAGTTCAGGCCGCCAGCGCGGCCAGCGCGATCCTTTCCCAAAAAGATTGGGTTTTGATCGTCGCTGGTCCAGAAGAACTGGAAAAAGATCTGGAAGCTTTTGGAACCGTTCACAAAGTCACCAGTATCTTTGATCCGTTGGTTTCCAACCCCTGATTTTGATATGAAATTAGCGGTTGTAAAAGGGGAGAGCTTTTTCTAGAATTTTGCTCCGCTTAAGTTTTCTTTAAGTGGCCTCATCGTCTAACGGTTAGGACGGATGGTTCTCAGCCATTAAATCGGGGTTCGATTCCCCGTGGGGCTACCAATGTATCTTTTTGGGTGTTGATAGTGCTTAGAAGCTTGTAAATAGGTGCTGTTTCGCTGGTTCCAAATCCACCCTTCCCAAACCGCAAACCTTTTGGAAATAGAACCCTTTGAAATCTCTGGCGTTGATTCAAAGGCGAGTTTTTCCATACCATTTCGGGGTTCGATATTACGAACATTGCCGATTTTAAAATACTTTCGGGGTTTAAGTTCTCTTGTCGGTTTTCGCTCACTTCTAATTCTTTAAGCCCTATTTCAAGTTGCAATTTTGAAAGCTGTTCTTGATAAATCTCTGAGTCAATGGATTTGTCGTAGACGAAAGCATCAACCAGTTTGTTTTTACGTTCTTTAAGGGTTTCTAAGTCCTTTTTTACCTTTTGGATGGTTCGTTGTTGTTCTTTAGTTTTATCATTCCAAGAATCCAATAAAATGGCGCTAAAAAGGCGAATTGAGTCGGTGGAGGGCGTCAACTTATTCAAGTATTCTGAAAATTGATCTTCAAGTATTTCTTTGCGGATATTTACTGCTTTGCATTTAGAGTTCTGGCAACGGTAATAGGGGTATTTTCGATTTCTGCCTTTTGACCAACTAGCTGTTAAAGGTCGTTCACAAATTTCGCATGAGGTAAAATTTCTCAAAGGGAAGTCTTCACGGTTACGATGGTGGGGGGTAATAAGATGTTTTTTTCCAGTAATAAGAGCTTGTACACGATCAAATGTTTCTTGGGAAACAATGGGCTCAAAGTTTCCACGGGTTCGACTGCCCCAACTGTTGACGGTTAACCATCCTGCATAAATAGGGTTCCTGAGTATTTTGTTTATAGTTTGGGCTTGCAGTTTATTTCCGGTCATTGTTCTTAATCCAAGGTCCGTCACTTGTTTTAATACTTCCGTTTTTGTGTAAAGCCCTGTTGAGTAAAGCTCAAAAGCCTTTTTGACCAAGGGTGCTTTTTCTGTGTCGTAGGCCAAAGTTTTTGAGTTCTGCGAGTCTCTTGAGTTTAAGTAACCTAGGGGAGCTTTATAGGTCCATCGTCCGGCTTCTAAAGCGTTTTTCATGCCGGATACAGTTCTTTCTGCTCTTACATCATTATCGAATTGTGAAAAGCTAGCTAAAACCCCTTCCATTAACCGCCCAGTTGAAGTGTCTTCAATGGGTTCGGTAACGGACCTTAGAGTTACCCCTAGCCCTAATAGAAATGCCCTGATTGTCGTATGGTCTTGGTTATTTCTAGCGAATCGGTTTACGGAATAAACGACAAGTGCATGGACTTTGCCACGATTCTTTTGGCAGTAGGTCAGCATTTTTTGAAATTCGGGACGGTTAGTTGTTTTAGCTGATTCACCTTCTTCTATAAAAATTTCACCAACGGAATATCCATTTTTTTCACAGTATTCGAGACAAGCTTTTTCCTGTGTTGGAAGACTGTGGTTTTGGAAGGCTTGTTCTTTTGTCGATACTCGACAATAAATGAGTGCTGTTTTCATTTTAATTTCCGTGACTGTAATTTTTTAGATATTTGGACATGGTAATTTCTTCCGCTTCTTTTCTTGTGAATTTACCATCAAATTCAATGATTGAAACCCGTTCTATTACTTCATCTTTTTCGGTTTCAGATAATAATTTGAACATATCTTCAAAAGTTATTGTTTGTTTAGTGGTAAGTGGAGGCGTTGTGTTTGGTGTTTGAAGTTTAGGATAAACTTCGAGGGCGATATCAGCAAGGGCATGAAGCCCTTCACGCAGTTGTTCAATATCAGAATCAGTAAGTGAACAAGACGGACCTAGAATTTTTCGACACTCTTTTAGGGAAAGCATGACACCCCAAGGGATAGAGGTGTCTTTTAAATTTGTCCCTAAATAAAAAAAGGGGCAACACCTCTAGTGTCGCTCCTTTTTCATACTCTTAAGTTAGGATTGAAATGTAACTTTGTCAATTGTTGCTGTTTATTTGGTGTTGTTTTCCTTTTTTTTGCCTCTTAAAACGGGTTTGAAACAGATCGTTTTAGGGTCATTATTACAGCATATTTTCGGGATTGCATTGGTGTCGTGCGTATGACGGTGAAAGCGGCCAGTCAAAACGGAATGAATCCGGCCACCTGCGACGGTTGAAAGCGGCCACCTGCGGAGCGAAGCGACGAGGGTTATCCTCTTGATGTTGGAAAGACCCATAGATCTTTCTGCATTTGAAACTAAATTACTCAGGGATGATAGTCCGATTTACCCCAGTTTGAAAAGGTTTGTCTGATTCCTCCTTTCGTATAATCCTTTTTCCAATTATTTTCGACCTGCCCGGCGGGTTTTTCGCATGGACTCTCCATTCATGATGATCTTGTGGGCGTTGTGCACCAAACGATCCAGGATAGCGTCGGAAAGTGTCGGGTTTCCCAAAGCATCATGCCATTTCTCCACTGGAATTTGGGCAGCCACGAGAGTGGACTTGCGGTCGTAGCGGTCTTCCAGAATCTCGAACAAAGCCCGTCGCTGTTCATCCACCAATGGCATGGAAGCCCAGTCATCCAGAATCAAAAGATCAGACTTGGCCAGGTTTGAAAGAAGTTTCAAATACTTCCCGTCCACCCGGGAGATAGCCAATTCCTCAAAGAGCCGAGGGAACCTCAAGTAAAGAACCCGATAGCCTTCCCGGCAGGCCTTCTGGCCAATGGCACAAGCTAGATAACTTTTGCCCGCCCCCGTAGGCCCCACAATCAAACAGTTGTCGTGGTCTGAAATCCATCGGCAGGAAGCCAGGGACATCACTTGGCCTTTATCCAGTCCTCGGGGCTGCTTGAAGTCCAAGTCCTCCACACAGGCGTTCAAACGCAGCTTGGCCGTGCGCAGACGGTTGGCGAGCTTTTTGTTCTCTCGTACCGTCATCTCCCGGTCCACCAAAAGCCCGAGCCTTTCCTCGAAACTCAAGGATTTGAATTCCTTATTTTCCATCTGCTCTTTGAAGCCTGTCAGCATTCCTCCCAAACGTAAGGCGGATAACTTTTCCAACATCGGTTGAGCTAACATATTTTCTCCTTCAATTTTGAGTTTGGTAATACTCCGCGCCCCTCACAAACTCATGGGTGAAGGCGGGTAATACCGGCTGTTCGGACTCAAGGGGTTTTTGATCCAGTCCCAACTTGAGGATGGATTCGATGTGTTGATAACGGGGTGAAGGGATATTCAAGACCCTGCGACAAGCCGCTTCCAGGCGATTTTGACCGTACTTTTTTCCCAATCGCATAATGCCAAGACAAGACCTATAACCCTGCTCAGGGTGGCGGTGAGAAGCTAATATCTTTTCCACCACAGCCCTTGTGGACTCGCCCGATTCACCGGCCCATTGAACCAACCTTACCGGCGTCCATTCGGCGTACTCACGATGGCTTTGGGGCATATGCTCCAAGACCGTTGAGTGGCGATGTTCCACGAAAGATCGTGCGTGGCTGGCTACTCTTTTGCCCTGGTGGAGGATTTCAACCACACTAGCGGTGAGCCGGGCGTCCAGTTGTTGACGAATCAGTTGGTAGGGCACGCTGTAGTAATGCTTTTCGACTTCAACGTGGTAGTCAATGTTCACCCGTACCTTTTTCCATTCCGCGTATTCGTAGGGCTGTGAAGGAAGCGGCTTCAAAAGGGGTTTTTCCAGGGTTTCAAAGAGGGTTTGTCGGTTGGAAGAAAGCTTTTGGAAAGGCCTTTGGTTGTAGGTTTGAAGAAGTTCCCAAATGGCTTCATTGAGTTCGTGAAGGGAGAAGAAGGTACGGTTACGCAACGGAGCCAGGATACGGCGCTCCACACCTTGAACTCCCACCTCTACTTTCGCCTTGTCCCGGGGTTTGATTGGACGGGCTGGGAGAATAGCGACGCCATAATGTTCAGCCATTTCCTGATAGGTGCGGTTGAGGAATGGTTCGTACCGATGGGCGGTGGTAACTCCCGACTTTAAATTGTCCGGAATCAACAATTCCGGTACCGCTCCGATGAAGGAAAACATCCTTACGTGTGAGCCGATCCAGTTGGGCAACGCCTGGGTCCAAGTGGCTTCCACGTAGGTATAGTTACTAGCCCCCAGCACGCCCACAAAGATTTGGGCCTCCCTCACTTCGCCGGTTTGGCGATCCACCACGCCCATGGTCATTCCGGCGTAGTCCACAAACAACTTTTCACCAGCCTTGTGGGTTTGTCTCATCACCGGCTCTAAGGTCTTTTCCCACTGACGATAACGCACGCGGAACTGGGTGTACTGGTAGCCTTGAGAATTGGCCTGCAGGTACTCCTCCCACAAAAGCTGAAGGGTGACGCCTTTCTTTTTGAGTTCCTGGTGGAGGTAAAGAAAATCGGGGAGCGATTTGGTTTCAACTTTTTCGTTTTCCAATGGGAGAGGGGGATAGAGAAGTTTCTCCAACTGCTCATCGTTCAATTCTGGTGGCAGGGGCCATGTCAGTTGGGCTTGAGCGGCCTTCCTGAGATAGCCTTGGAGGGTGGTCCGGCCAACCCCAACGGCCTGGGCTATCTGTCGTTCACTGAGGTTTTTCTCAAATCTCAGCCGCAATACTTCACGAATCTGGCGCATAGTAGTCCTTAACCTTGGCATGGTGCCTCCCGTTGATAGTGTCCAACGAGAATTACCGTACCACTTGAATAAGGATTACCTACGTCGCTTGGGCCTAAAAGCTCCTCAACAAACTACCCGGCAAAGGTGGCCGGATTGGTCCGTTTTGGGTGGCCGCTTTGCTCCGTTTTGGGTGGCCGGATTCGACCGTTTTAGGTGGCCGCTTTCGTCCGTTTTACGCACTGGGAGGTGTAATTGCCATTCCATATGCTCGTTTCAAAGCTTCAGTGATAGCCAATGCAATGACGAAACCATACAATCTAAAAAGACTGTCTGCGCTTCGGTGTTGTAATTTATTTATCTTTGGCATATATCCCCTTTAACTAAATATTAATCTTAGAAAAAATTATTCGGTTTTAATTGACTTACAATTGGCCCAAAACGGATACGAACATTTTCCCAATTTCCAACACCTATATCTTTAGGTATGTGTTTTTCAATTTCCCCCTTTGGGACTTCGTATAAAACTGGTTTTTTAGGTTCGTTTAAACACCAGATATGAAAAATATAAGTGTTAGGACTATTTACAGCAGTATTCCATTCATGCCTGCTAATAACAAAAGTTGCTTGTTTTATTGGATTTTCGGATGCTTTTACTTCAATTAATAACTTCTGTTGATCTGTTTTTGAAACTTGAGATAAAACATCAAAACCAGAATGATTAGACTCGATACATTGCCAAATTGCTTCAAAACCTGTTCTCGTCTTTTCATAAGATAAACTCAAACGCTCACCGTTACGACCAGTTTGCAAATTCTCAAATTGTTTTTTCGATCGAACAGTTGCTGCAAGTGAATCCCACCAATCCACCGTTTTATCATCAAAATTTTCAAATAATTCCGCTTCCGTAAAACATTGTTGTATTTCGGGTGAAAACCCTTTACTTGCTTCAAAACGTCCTTTAATCAACAGATGCGCCCAAGGAGGTTGCAGTTCCCAAATTAAGTGTTTCAATTGAATTCTAAGCGCTTCAGTAGTTGATATAGCCTCAAGTATTTCGAGTCCTTCTTTTGTAATTTCAGCTTTTCCATCCGGAGTAAATATTATCCATTTTCCAACTTGTGCCAGCTTTAACACTTCCTCGGCTGAAGCTACTTGAAAAGTAGTAAAAACAGCTCCGAAATTACTTGTAACCCCACCATTGGCATTAATTAGTTTGAGTAATTCTTGAACTGAATATAAAAGGCCAACCGAGAAATTCATACGAACTCGCCTTTTAAATGTTTCAAGTAATCTTTTATATCTTCCGCATCTAACCCGTCTTCATCTAAGTTCTCAACAACAGGCGGTTCTATTTCTAATTCAGGATCGCTTAAAACCTTACCCATTAATGCGGTCTTCTTGATCAGTCGACCATTAACTGAATCGTCAATACTATCTGGACATTGAACTATTTCAACAGTAGTAATTTCATCAGGTTTAATTCCAATCCGATGAATTCGATCTTCAGACTGAAGATATTGAGCGGCATTGTAATTTCTATCTAGGTAAATCGCATTGTGACAAACTGTATGAAGACTAATACCTTCAGCACACGCGGCTGGATTTGCGACTAATACAAAAGCTTTAGAATCGTCATGGAACCTTTTTATTTTCGATTCGCGCGTATCTTCTTCTTCATCACTGCCAGCTTCTACTCCGCCATGAATATAATCAGCGCCTAAATCTGAAAGTCTTCTTGATATCAATTCAACGTTTTCAACAAACGAAGACCATATAACAACCTTTTTGCCCTCTTTTGCCAATTGCCTGGCCCTATTACAGACAAATTGAATTTTCGGACTATCACCCTCATCTAGTACTTCTTTTAATAGGTCGTAATCTGCTAAATCGGATTTTGCAAGTAACAAAGGATTCGAAACTAACTGCAAAACCTTTAAAACACTTCTCCCAATATATCGAAGGCCAATTCGACCCAATGCCGATAATGACTTCTCTAGCATTCGGGCTTCTTCATATCTCAAAAGTTGATAAAACTTTCTTTGATTAGGGTTCATTTCAACTTCGATTATTTTTCGGTCAATTTTCGGAAGATGGAGTTGATTCTTAGTAGTACGAACATAAATTGGTTTAATCAGTTGAGTAACGTTATCGTTATCAACATAGATTTCCGGATAAAGAAAACTAAATTGTGGAATTAAATCCGAGATTTCGTTGGGGAGTGGCGTTCCAGATAAAATCATTTTAGCCTTTGGGATATGTGAAAGACTTAATACCGCAGATCCAATCCCCCCTTCTATACCTCTTTTGATTCTGTGACTTTCATCCAGAACCATTATTGTAGGCATCGAACTCATAAAATTCGCGATCTCATTTTTTGCGTTTATTAATTGATGGTATGTAATGAGCATGCATTTAGGTTTTTTATCTAAGAGACTTTTTATGTTTTCAACACCTCCTCTTAAACGAATCATTTCCAATTTGGAGTTTGGCGCACAAATTGATATCTGCTCGTCCCATGCAGCAAAAGCATTTTTCGGAGCAACGACTAACAAACGTGTGTCATTCTCTTTTTTGAGAAAATAATAAGCTAAAGCTTCTGTTGTTTTTCCAGATCCAGGCACTGAAAAATCCGCACCCGCAGATAAGCTAAAAAGCTTTGTTATATTTTGTTTTTGTTCTGGAGTTAAGTTTCTAGAAAATCCAAGAGACTTTAATTTAGATTCAATATCTTGATTAGGTAAAGAACTTTGTAAAGAGGTTTTATAGATTGTTTCATTTTCTAAAGCTTTTTTAAGTAGGGCTGTCACGTCCGAGGAAAGATTTAAATTAATGCTATGTTTATCTACTAAATATTTTAAAGATTTCCGACATGACAAAAAAATCCACCAAGGGACTGTAAATACCATTGGGGAAATATTTATTAGTTCTTCTGTTCTTTCTTCATAAGCACGACGTATTTCCACCCACGCGGAATTTGAAGAATCGGTTGAGATTTCTGCGGTTTGTTGATCACTAATATATTTAACGAATAACACATTCATTTTTTTGACAGCCACTCTTTAAGCTTACCTATAGAATGTTCGATAGAACTAAGCTGTTCAGTAATTCCAGTTTTCGAAGTAATGGATGGATTAATACCAAGAACGGATTCAGAAAGCCTTGTACTCGCCTCAGTAACTAATTTCAGTACATAATTCGCATTCTGCTTTTCTCTTTCAATTGCACGTTCGCCTTCTATTACATCCCGTACTACATCTGAAATCTTTTTGTAATTGGTCTGATCATTTACAACTCTAGCAATCGCGGATAACTCATTTTGTTCGCCAGAACCTAAAATATCAGTCTGACTGGCTTCTTGAACTATTAAAACTGATGGAACAATTTCAATCTTTAATTTTTCTATTATTTTGTTTAGGTATTGCTGAACTTGAGGGATGGCTTCATATAACCTGCGACCCTGATCACTCGCATCATCGAGCAAACAATAACAAACCTTTTCAAAAATATCTCTCTGCACTTCATCTCTAAATGCTTTTCTTCCAGTTAACAATTTTTTAAAAGCAAATTCGGCTTTTTCCACCAAGTGATACTGTTGAGGTCTATTTCTATTACTTAAATAAATATCTGCTAAACCCAACAAATTAATTGCTTGTTGAATATCAGTTATTTTCGTGTCATACAATCGAGCTAAATCTTCGTCCGAGTAAACCTCTCTTTTTTTCCTCAACATACAAGCCCAAGTGATCCATGTATACTCAGCCTTTATATCTTCACGAATTTGTTCGTAAGCTTCCAATTCATCGATGTCTTTTTCAGTACAAGTCGGTAAAAAAACCACTTTTATATTTTCAAATCGAGAATATTCAGAAGGATCTTTTTCAAACAAAATCCTCATTGCACATAATCTTCTATTTCCATTAACATCAAAACCAAATTCTGTTAACACCAAAGGCTGTTCTTGCTCATTTGTTTTAAAATAATCTAACAAACCTTTTTCAGAAACCATTTTCGTTAACAGTTCATGTTGAACCTTTTGTGCTTGTTCAAACTCAAGATCTTTTCGAAAAAAGTCAGGTTTTAAGTCAGAATGACTTGCTAAATATTCTTCTTGAGCTGCTTGTGTACGACCATTGGCCAAACGATATTTGGGCATCGCCAACGGAACGTTATAAACATTAAATTGCTTTAAAGCCCTTTGAAATCTAATCGGAAATTGACCTTCAATACTTTGCCCATTTAATAATTTTTTTATTAAATCCATTCTTTTAGGAAGAGGCCATCCATAATTCATTTATTCTTACCCTCTTTAATTCCTATCACGACCATTGGTATGGAAATGATTTCTTTAAACAATCCGATTTCGGCAACAAACCTTGTATAGTTTGCAATATTACTTCCCATTTTTTCTGCAGTTACTTTCGTAGGAATTATATAAATTGCTCCGATCGCCTTACCTTTTGTAAAAAGTAATTGAAGCTTTAATAAGTCGGCATAAAAGCGACTCATATTTCCTGTTTGCATACATAAAGCCACACCCTTTTTCATCGATGTAATTGAGATATTGGATTCTTGATTTATTTTTGTACTATTAGACCAACCATTTGCATGGAGCTTTTCACTAATAAGATTTCTCAAACGACGTCCGCACTTTTCACCAAAAGTGAAGCTGGTCTCATTTAGCACTTTATCTACGCTTAAAATAATTTCTTTAGATAAAACCTCAGTACCTTTGCAATGAGAGTAAATATTAGTTTCCATAAAAATCCATTTATTATTTATTCATCGGAGAACTAAAAAACGATGGCGCTTTAGATAGATTAGACAGAGTGTGATCATACACAGGCTTGTAATAAGGACGATATTTTTCCGTACCTTTTAACGCCTTGTTTAATCTTCTAGCCCCTATCTTTAAATATTGCGGAAATAATTCACAACCCCAAAACTTACGTTCATGAATTATAGAAGCCACTCCAGCCGAAGCCACTCCAGCAAAAGGATCGAAAACAAGATCATCTTTTTCAGTCGTTGATAAAACTAGCCGTTCAATTAAACCTACCGGAAATTGACAAGGATGTATTGTTTTTTCAACATGGTTACTTTTCACATTCGGAATTTCCCAAACATCTTCAGGATTTTTTCCCATTGGATTGCCAGAAAGCTGACCGGCTTTCGGTCCTTTAAAATGTTTTTTTCCGGGATATTTTGAAGGTACGCGAACAGAATCTAGATTAAACTTATAGTCATCTGTTTTTGTGTACCACATAACCACTTCATATCTACCACTAAACCTTTTTTTGCAATGTAAACCATGTCCAAACTTCCAAATAATTCTATTTCTTAATTGCATTCCTAATTTTTTAAAGATTGGTGCTAATTCAATATCTAAAGGTTGGATGATTCCGTTCTCGATGTAATTACCGACCTGCCAACAAATGCTTCCACTGTCTTTTAACCGAGGGTGAATTTTCTTAATGATACGTTCTTGCCAGTTTAAATAAATATCCAACGTTTTCTTTTTTTCATAATCTTTTCCGATGTTATACGGTGGTGAGGTAACAACAAGATCAAAAATAGGTTTTTCGGGTAGGTGATCTAGAAAACTTTCTGAGTCGCCATTCCAAAGGAAGTAATCTGAAATATTATCTGGTAAGGGAAATTTAGAACAGGTTTGAACTCTTTTCACTTGAAGGAAAGCTCCTTTCGATAGTATACACGAGTATACTAAAATTAACTTTGGATGTCACTTGATTCTAGTTTATTAGAGTTTTTAACACTTTATTGAAAAATCTCAAGGCAAACACAATCCATTTTCATCTCAAAACTTTTATCAAAAACCTTCCCCAAGGTATACCCATTTATCCTTTGAAATAACTAATGAAAATGGTGACGTCCCCATGCTCTTAAATTAGGGCTTTCAAGATGCAAGGGGAAAAATATCATTACCACAAAATTATATGTGAACCCGATTTTTCCCCTGTTTTATCATGCCCTATAACAATTCGAGCGGAGCCTAACACCCCTACTAGCGCCAGAATACATTCCCCATGAATAGGGAGAGGGGGACAGGGATGTGTCCTACTCCTACCCTGGAAAACGCAAAAAGACCCAAATGCGTATTTTTGAAATTTGTACTTAGATTAAAGTAAACCAGCCTGCCGAAAAGAATAATGCCCTTCGTGAGTCACAATTAAATGATCATGAACCGTGATTCCCAATGCCCTTGCGGCTGTCACTATCTGCCGGGTCAATTGCTTATCACCTTCGCTGGCCTCCAAGCTTCCAGCTGGGTGGTTGTGGCTAAAAATAATCCCAGTTGCGTCCAATTCCAGGGCTTTTTTCAAAACTTCTCTTGGATATACGGCAGTATGGTCAACGGTGCCTTCCTGGTTTAAAACCACATCCAAAACATGATTTCGATGATCAAGGTACATCGTCAAGAATGCTTCATTTTTCTTGCCCCCGATATATTTCTGAAAGTAAGCAATTGCATTTTCAGGGCTTGAGACAACCGGCCCTCTTTGATAATCCGCTCTGGATTCTGCCCAAGACACTACTGGAATGGTCGGGGGTGGTATTACCCTCAAATCAAATTTCAGCTCTTCCTTAAGCACTCTGTTTGTTTTCATCATCCAACCTCCGCTTTTATTGAGCGCGGCTGGAAGGCCGCCCCCTCAACGAGAGAGGGGGGCGGCCAATGGTTTGGGGGACGATAGGTAGCCCTGCGGACTATCGGCCTTAATATGTTTTCGAGTTTTCCGACGGAGTGCGAAAACAAAGTGACAGCATCCGAGGCCTGGTGACCCGGACGCAGTTTTAGCGTCCGAGGGCAGGCGATTGATCGCCAAGGCTGTTCGGTAAAGGAGGAAACAGACAATTAGGGTTTGGTGCAAAGTCTCAAAAGAAGGGGGTGTGCCGAAGATCACCGAAGGAAGCTGAGGTCAGGGGGAAGGCTTTCCCCCCAAAAACAGATTAGTTATAAATCATAATCTCCAAATTACTTCTTTCTCATCTATTTCACTTAGGCTTTTTGTCGCATAACCTTGTGCAAAACATCCAAATTCCCGTCCATTTTTATCTCGATATACATGTTCAAGGCACAATATTTTCTCACCAACGACTAATGCGTAATCAAACCCAAGAATATAAAATCCCTTTTTCATCCCTCTTACGTAATCAGTTCTAATTTCAACATATCTATCAAAACTCATCGGACCACTTGGATTAAAATCCCGGTAATAAATCCGAATACTATTTATCCCATCCAGAGTTTCGTATTTTTTGAAGTATTTATGAGGATACTTTTTGGGACTAATCGGGAAAGCATAATTACCAAACCTATCCATGGGCTCTCCCTCAAATGTTTTGAAACCAACGACTGATTCTATCCGGTTAGTCCAGTTATTGAAGCTAATTAAAAGAGCTTGGGGCAAAGCCCCAAAGGAAAGGGACGTGCCAAGGATCGCCAAAGGCAGCCGAAGCCAGGGGGAAGGCTTTCCCAAAAAAATCATAAACCGTTACAGCTTCCTATACCGTGTCGTTCTTCCTGCTCCTATTCTTTCGATCTTTTTCAGACTTACAAGCTTGGTTAAAACCTGGTTCACAGTTGCTCTGACAACCTTAGTTTTTTTGGCAATATCACCCGGAGAGGCTTCCTCCACCGTCTGTAAAAACTCCCAAACGACCAGTTGCTTAGGTGACAGGATTTTGGCCATATCCTCCTCGGTCAAGAGGTTCACCGCCGCCTTGGCTTGGTTGTGGAGAACAGTCAGTAAAAAGTTCATCCAAGCAGAAATATCCTCGTCCTTAGACTTGAAGGTCTTTTGGCTGGTTCGAAGGGCCATGTAATAATCCGGCTTGTTATCCTCCACCAGCTTTTCATGGGAAACATAGGGAACAAATAAATACCCTTCTTGGAGGAGCAAGAGATTCGTGAGGATACGAGAAATGCGCCCATTACCATCCTCGAAAGGATGTATCTTTAGGAACTCAACAATGAAATTGCCGATGATAAGAAGGGGATGAGCTGTTTTATTCTTGAGGGCTTCCGTAGTCCATTCGACTAACTCCTGCATCTCTTTGCCCGTTAAGTAGGCTGGGGTAGTATCGAACAAAGTTCCTACGGACTTTCCCGCCGCGTCCACCATATGGACTTTGTTTTCCTTCTTCTTGTATTGCCCCCGGTGAAGTTTATCCTTCTCCACGAACTTGAGCATTTCCTGGTGAAGATGTTTGATGGTGCTTTCATTGAGCCGGATGGATTTCCAGGCGTCAAAAACGGTTCGCAGGAGTTCAAAATAACCTTTTACTTCCTGCTTGTCCCTGTCGGTGAATTTCTGGATAGAAATACCACGCATGAGCTTTTCAATGTCTTCATCCGAAAGCCTGGCACCCTCGATGCGGGTCGAGGCTCCGGTCGAGGTAACGAGAACGGACTGTTTGAGACGACCAAGAATTTGGGGACTCAACCGGGCACCCGCCGTCCATTGGCCCTTGAGTTCGTCGATCTGGGCAACCTTGGCCCAGGCACCGCCATGGAGTCCTTCAATGCGTTTGTCGAATTTACTGCCCGCCATCCCCATCTCCTATTCCGTCTATATAAGATTATATTAGATTATATGAGATTAAAGGTCAGAAATGGAAGGCACTCATCCGAAAAAGGATTCAGGGGTTTGGGGCAAAACCCCATGTGAAGGGGGTATGCCGAGGATCACCGAAGGTAGCCGAGGCCCCGCGTCAAGATTTTGGGTGTAAATTTTCACGGGCGTCTTAATCAAGCGGCTTGAGCTTCTGTCTCCTTCCTTGAGGTGTGGACTTTAAGCCTATCCCATCTTTCTTGCTGGGCCTCAGCCACTG
>Ga0302140_10007280_pt1 | contig 13832 bp, 12 predicted proteins | sample I_Bog_E1_1_FD_202095 | JGI IMG/M metagenome (GOLD analysis project Ga0302140, IMG submission 202095) | Peat permafrost microbial communities from Stordalen Mire near Abisko, Sweden - I_Bog_E1_1 | ecosystem: Environmental > Terrestrial > Soil > Wetlands > Peat | place: Sweden: Abisko, Stordalen...
GACCGAGGCGAAATTCCCATCGTGTATACCATTCGCGGCTGCGACTCCTGTGTCAAGCTTCTGGCAAAGTGGGACGCCGAGAAGTTCGTCTATGACGAGCGCCGCGTGGAGCTTAGTCAGGCGACACTGGATGAAGCACGAAGATACGGAAAACTGGTGCCAATAGTGGTGTGGCCGGACGGTCGAGTTGAACAAGGGTTCGGCGACAGTTTCGGCTGTTTTATCTGATGAATTGTTCTCGCATGGAACATGGCCTGCCGCTGGAAATGCTGAATCCACGTCCATGGAAGCGCACTTTCTGTCGTCTTCACGTTCGATATGCGACTTTCGCGGACGCTGGAACATCAGACTTGCAATGAGCAATCTTACCGAAAGTCATGCCGCACCTTTGTTTCGACCCTTCAGCATCAAGAATCTGGTCTTATCGAATCGAATCGTGATGGCGCCTATGACGCGCTCCAAATCCCCCGGAGGCATTCCTGGACCGGAAGTGGCAGCCTATTATCGCCGCCGGGCAGAAGGCGGAGTAGGCTTGATCATCACGGAGGGGACCTACGTTCCGCATCCGGCCGCGGGTGTCTATCCAGATGTGCCGCATTTCTACGGCGAGCAATCCCTGGCCGGGTGGAAACGTGTGGTCGAGGAAGTCCATCGCGTAGGCGGCAAAATCTTCCCGCAACTCTGGCACGTTGGTTTAGCGCCCGGTTCGGGTGGGACCTTCGCACCGGGCGCCATGGGTCCTTCCGGACTCGCTAAACCGGGTGTGAAAATCACCGATCCAATGACGCAGCGGGATATTGACGACGTGGTCCGCGCCTTCGGTGAGGCCGCCCGATCGGCCGAGCTTCTCGGCTTTGACGGCTTGGAGATTCACGGCGCCCACGGGTATCTTCTCGACCAGTTCTTTTGGGATGGAACCAACCAGCGTGCCGACGGCTACGGCGGCGATCTCGCCGCTCGCACTCGTTTCGCAGTGGAGGTGATTCGTGAAGTTCGCAGCAATGTGAGTCCGGATTTTCCCGTCTGCCTCCGCTTCTCACAGTGGAAGCTGCAAGACTACAACGCCAGGTTGGCGCAGAGTCCCGCTCAGTTGGAGCGCTTTCTTGCTCCGCTGTCCGAAGCAGGTGTGGATCTGTTCCATTGCTCGCAGCGACGCTTCTGGGAACCCGAGTTTGAGGGCACTTCGTTGAATCTGGCCGGCTGGACCAAGAAGTTGACCGGTAAGCCCACCATCACCGTGGGCTCGATCTCACTCAACGAGGAATTCACGCAAACGTTTCGAAGTGCGGAGACGGCTGCGGTTACCGGAATCGACAAGCTGCTGGAACGCCTGGGACGCGAAGAGTTTGACCTGGTAGCGATCGGGCGTTCATTGATCGTGAATCCTTCCTGGCCGGCCCTGATTCAGCGCGGCGCCGTGGATGAATTGCTGCCATACCAGCGGGATGCGTTGGCGCAGTTGGTTTAGAACCAGGGCTCGCGAACAAAAATCAGGCCCGTCCCAATGAATCCGATCCCTGTAATAATTCAGGGTGCAATGCGATATGGGTCGAGAACGACGCGGTTGTTGACCAGAACGGCCGAAAAGCGGTATTTCGAAAGAAGCAACGATTGGCGCAACTCTTGGTTCGGTTTGAAATGGGAGAGAATCTCCATAGGGATCGGCTCCGGGCCTGCGGGCCGGAAGGCCATAGCTCTTGCAGAAGATGTCGGTTACGCCGTGCAGGTCATCGATAATCGCAATTTTCGCGGCGGAGACAGAAGTATGCTCGTGGGTCGTTTCGTTCGCGAAAAGATACTTGCCATCCTGCGAGTGCGCGCCGGCGATTCCCGTTGCGCGGGCAACCAGGTCATCAACCAGCTGCGGGTTTTCAACGACTACACTTACAAAGCGTAGTAGCAGCTCCGCTTTGTAAGTTCTCCAAAAACTATTTCGCGAATATTTGCAGTCTATTAAGCATGTTTGGCGCACAGTAGGTTTTGAGAGCAAAAGAAGTCATCTCAAGCCGCCGGAAAAGTCGTCGTCCATCTTCAGCTTTTCCCCTGAAAAACACCTCCAAGTACCGATTTCATCTCATCTCCATGAAAATAAACACGTTACCGTATTCTTATGGATAAAAACAAAGGAGTTACGTGTTTTTCGCTTTTCGCTTTTTCCGAAACAAAGGACTTACGTAGGGCGCGAAATACCTCGCGGCACTCCATTGGATGATCCAATCCAGTCGATGGACGATGAAAGTGCGGTGAGAATCAGAGATATTCTTCGCCCGTCGCACGGAGCATTTCGCGAGGATTGGTTGTCAAGAAAGTTTCGTTATAACGAGTGTCAGGCACATGAAATCGCCAAGGCTATGGAATCGGACGGATTTGTGCGCTGGGACAGAGAGCGGGAACGGCGAGACAAAAGCCCTTTTTCCGTGGTACTCGGTCACCGATGCAGGCGAGGACATCATGCGTGCTTCTGGGGCAAGACGGATCAGGAGAAAAACCGCAACTGCCGCACTAATGGAATTCATGAAGCGCGTTCAAAGAGTCAACGCCAGTCATGACGTTTTTCGGCCAGTTGCCGAGAACACTAATCGACTTGAATGGTTCAATGAGCGCTTTGGCCTATTAACCGGCACCAATCGAAAAAAAGGTGCGAGAAAAAGTCGTCGAGCACTGGCAGACTCTAGCGCTTCCTATCGCGAAACGGCGGTTGAAATGGCTCTCAATCCGGCCCGGCACGTACCCAGTCTTCCTCAGCTCAATCGACTTGTTGACATTTACCAACAACGCAAGCTTGCTACGAGATTAGGGTAGATCCAGATCGAGGCGGAAAACATTCACTTGATTGCGACGAAGAGATACGGCGAGGGAGCCGTCCGGCGCGACGCTTAGTAACACGCAGCGGGCATAGCCGGCGTGCAGTAAGTCTCCAAACTCAACGAACAGGTCTGACTTGTTGGCCACAGTTGAATACCGGAATGCGGGTTGGCCGTCGGCAAGAATATCTTGATAGAAGAAGTCCCTGGAATCCATTGACCATTCCACGGGGTTGACGAGCCCGCCATGGGCAATCTCCTGCCAACTCTGGATTCGAGTGTCGAAAAGCAATACGCGGGTTGGCTGACTGGGATTTTGGTCAAAGTTTGTAACTGCGGCCAAAAAACGATGATCTGGAGAGAGACGCGGATGCACCAGCCCTTCCGACCCTGGCACCTTGGTTACGAGAGAAGTTTGCAGATCGAGAAAAAAGATTCCACTCTGCGCTTGTGTCACGCCGCCATCGGTTCCCCATTTCGCAAAGTAGATGAATTTTCCGTCCGGTGTCCAGCGCGGCTCATTGCGACCTGTTCCCAGCGCAAGTTCTCTCAACGGACCGCCGTCTGCCGGCACAACTAAGAATCTTTCGGATTTTGCGTTGTCGACTGCGTGGAACAGGATGTGGGAGGAGTCGGGACTCCATTCAACCTGATCAATGAATGAAAAGCCTGCGGCGAGTGACTGACGCATACTGCCATCCGCCCTGCTTCGCCAAAGTTCTCCGCCGGCAGTAAAGGTTAACCAGGCTCCGTCCGGCGATAGACGTGTGTTGAGGGAGTAGACGCCGGGCAACAATGGCTGAATTTTTCCTGAACCTGAGTAATACCGAGCCACTTCAAACTGCTCGTTGCCGCTCCAGACAAAAACCCGATTAGCCTCCGCACTGGTGATGAGGCCTCCATAGTTATCTGGCCCGAACGTAAGCTGAACGGGCTTTGCAGGACTCGGTATCCATCTTGGGCCGTGGTCTCGAATTGCCCAGATGCTGTGATTTTCATCGCGCGTGAATGTGAAAAAGAAGTAGCGGCCGTCGATGGACCAGCGCCCACAGCACGTAGATCCTTTCTGAGGTAAGTTGAGATTGACTTCGTGCGGATTTTCCCCGTCTGCCGATACTTCCCAAATCGTTGATTCGTTTATTCCCGGGCCTTCGAGCGTAAAGCGCAAGCGCTGGCCATCCTTTGACCATTGGAGATAGTCTGAGCGGCCCGGAAGACGCACGAGCCTCTTCACGCCAGTTCCATCCAGCTCGCACGAATAGATCCCGTCCGGCCGGTTGAAGAAGATGTGCCTCCCGTCATTGGAGAAGACGGCATCGTCCGCAATGATATTGCCAACTCTTGTCGGTGACCCTCCAACGATGGGTGTCAACCATAGGGGCAGATCATTGCTTCGACCAACGAAGGTGGAGGACAGCAGAGTGGCGCGATCCGGTGCGATATCCACAATGCGGGTGTGCTGGGCGGGCTGTAGAAAAGGCTGCGCTTCACCTCCGGATGCCGGTGCCTGCATTACAGTCCAGTGGCTTCCGGAATGATCTAGATAAAAGATGCGGGCACCATCGGTCGTCAGCTTGCCCCATGGGTCGAGCAGTCCATCGTGGGTAATCTGAACCAGGTCCAACACTTTGGGTTGAGGCTCAGGGCGGCTGAGTTCAACAGCCGCAACGATTACCAAGGCCATGATGCCTGCGCCCAGCAGGGCAAAAATCCCTGCGCTCCGGCGACTCTTACCCCGGGGGATCGCATCCTGCTCCGGAACTGACGGGGCCGCATCTTCCACGATTGCGGGCGCAATGAACCGGTAACCGCGTCGCCCTGATGTCGCGATGAAGCGAGGGTTTTCGGCATTATCCGAAAGCGCCTGGCGCAGTTTGTTGACTGACGTGTTCAGGCTGGCATCGAAGTCGACGAACGTATCCACCGGCCATAGCCTCTGGCGAAACTCCTCCCTCGTAACGACCTCACCGGAATGCTCAACCAGGATTGCCAGAACCTCAAACGGGCGGTCCTGAAGTTTCACCAAGACGCCGTTCCGGCGCAATTCGTGCTCAACCAGATCGAGCTCGTAGAGACCGAACCGGATTCGCCGGGATGACTTTACTTCAGTGCCAGCCATATCACCCTCAACGGCCAGAAAGAGGCAGATTGTTGCGATTACGCCAGTGCGGACAGATTATCTGGACCCGCAATCCATTGCAAGCACAAAACTTAGTGGGTAATCCAGAGATACTGAGAGATTTGCGCGGGACCATTGAGTCGTTCCGCACACCTCAGCTATCACGGAATCCGGTATGGGCGCTCGATTCCCGCGAGCACAAGTTAGAAGAAGGGATCAAATGAAAATCCATCGCAAGAGGCAACCGACTGCGGTTTGGCTTTCCGCCCTGTTTGTCGTTTCCACCCTTTGCTCGGCGGAGCAGGATTCAAATGGCCAGGGGATCAGCATTCAGCCCATTTACTATCGACAGCCTATGGGCATTTACGCGCGTTACACTGCCGGGTGCGGCAGTGATGAATGTATCAAAAATGAGGCCTACGCCCTGGTCAGCGTCTATGGGATTGCGGGCATTGATGCCGCGCTCGGCTGGAAAAACCTGAACCCGGCCGAGGATACGTATGACTGGACCGACCCCAGTGCGGTGAACGAGCTGCAGGATATCTTTGACGGCGTCGACGAGTGGAATCGCGAGAACCCCACAGCGACCCCAAAGACCGTTCAACTAGACATCAACGCGGGCTTTAACGCGCCACAATGGGTTTTCAATAAGCTAGCTTCGTGCGACCCCATGTTCGGCTATTGGACACCGGGCACGCTGTTTACAAATCCGGTTTATTACCAATACAGTTCCCCCGAACCCTCGCTGGTCCCAAAGGACTGCGGGAAAGCGACCTTCCTCGAATCGGAAAGTCATGACGATCCACAGTTGCTTCCCCTTCCGCTGCCTTGGAATCCCACATACAAAAAATACTGGGCCAAGTTCATTCACGCGCTGGCACTCCAATATGGGAACAATCCCGACCTGGTTTCAGTCTCCATTGACGGACCCACCTCTTCTTCCGCCGAGATGATCTTGCCCAACGAGTCGAACGACCCCAACGACTTCTATAAGTGGAACCCGCTCATGGGTCTGACTCTCCCGCTCAGCTACCAGAACACCGATCAGATTTTCATCGAAGAATGGGAGAAGGCCATTGACCTTTTCAGCAGGGAATTCAGCGGCATGACGTTGGCGCTGTCCACCGGCAACGGGCTGCCCAACTTTCCCAACCCAGATTTTCCCAACACGGAAGCGATCGTTCCGGTGAAGTTCCAGCCCGTATGCCAGGACGCATCCATCACCACCGAGCATCCGAACGGCGACCTAATGGATTGCGTAGCTGAAAGCACGATCGTCGACTACCTCGCCGACGCATCCCATGGCGGCAATAACGTGAAATCCGTCCAAGAGGACGGAATGGCCGCGGGAGGCGTCTATCACTCCCCTTTAGGCGGAGGAAACCTGGGCTCCTATGGAATCCGGTGGTGGGCGCTGATCTCGCAGAGTGGGTCCGCGGTTCTTCCCGACAGCGGAGGAAAGCCCATTTCCAGAATGATGGGAGGGTTTCAGTCCGGCGGAATCATCGCTGCCAACGCTACAGATATCGAGGAACAAGGATGCAATGTGCCTCTCGCCGATTGCGGAATCATCGGCCCGGAACAGGCCTTCTACAACTTCCTCGCATCCTATTTCGACGGAACCAGCGTAGGGAGTCTCCGAGGACCAGGACACTATGGTGAATATGACGGCGTCACTTATGCGCCCAACGGTGCGGTCTCTGGAAACGTCCCGCTCAACTACCTGCAGATATATGCGGATGATGCCACCTACTACAGCCTTAGCCAGTTGTCATGCGTAATTCATCCGAGTAACTTTCCCGATGACTATGTCATCACTGGAAACGGTGATGCGATATACATGCAAGGGCCAGTTCAGCTCGGAGAGGCAGCGCAGCAGCTTCAACAGATCGCAGATGCGCCCCTTGTCGAATTCCCGTTTTAAGTAATGGGATTCGCGATCGGATTCTACATTGTTTGATCCAGTCCTCTCGCAGCATTGCATGGAACTCCTAGGCGGTTGTGCTGATGCAATCAGACCTCAATACCTCGCCTGAATGATTTGTTTCGTGCGCGCCTCAAGAGTTTCATTGCGACCCATAAAACTGAGGAGAAAACTATATGAAATGCATGGACACACTTATCGTTCCTGCTGCAATGATCTTGGCCGCAACTACTGCTAACAGCCAAATGACAGTAGCCGCGGGCGAGGGCGGCAAGACGATAATCGAAACTGTTACTACCCCCACATACGGTACCGTCACACTTACTTGGCCGGCCGATGCCAACATTGCGGGTGGGTTGCGTCCCGACAGCCCGTACTGGGTTCCTGGCATCAATCCGGATGGGTCGATGGCGTTGGGTACGGCGGCGGAGTTCGTCGACAAGCTCAACCAGAATGAGTACCTGGGGATCACGACCTGGAGCCTGCCGATCACGATCTTTGACGATCGAGCTGCTCGATCGACGATTCGCCGATGACTCACTTTGCATACAAGTGCGGCGAGAATGTGCCGGGCAACCCGGGTTATCCGTACAGCGAACTTGGGAACTTGTTTTACAACGTTCTGGGCGGTACGGCCCACAACAACATCGCGACGTCGCATGGTCCTAACTACTATCTGTTCCGGAACATTCAGCCGTATTTGTATTGGTCACAGACGGGGCAGTCGGACGCGTTGACATTCAGCAACGATTTCTGGTTTCAGAACGGGTTTCAGGGCACGGAGAGCAATCACGACAGCATGTTTGTTCTTCCCGTATCCGTGACTACGACGGGGATGGCGCCAGTCACTACGCCTTCCTGCGCATTGGCGCAGACGTGCACGAACGCCAACCTGCCGGGGCTCGGGCTGGATACGACGGTGTATCCGGCGTGGCCGACGCTGCAACCGCGGTGGGATGGCCAACTCATCTACGACCCAGTGACGAATGTCGCATATTTGGCGAATGCGAACTTGGCGGCTACGCTGTCTCCGGACAGTCCTTATTACGTGAGCGGAATTAATCCGGACGGGTCAATGGACCAGGGTGCGCTGATCAACTTTCTGGCAGCGCTCAACAATCCGGATCATCCGTACCTCGGTCTAACGGGATGGAACGTGCCGACAACTGTGGCGGGCGGCAAGAATCCTGATTGCACCATTTCGACATCCGGCATGGGACCGGATATCGGCTATAACTCCGACGGCACGGCGAACGACCTGGGCGAGCTGTACTACAACCAGTTTGGGATCGAAGCCGGCCGAACTGCGGACGAGACATGGAGCTGGCAACGCTTTTACTTCTATAACCTGGTGCCGGACTATTACTGGGAGTGCAATCCGACGTCCGGGCTGCCGCCTTCGCAGTGTGCGCATTCGACTCCCGATGGGGAGATTCCGAGCTTCTCGTTCCAGAGCGGCTATGCGGGAGTGCAGTCGAACCCGAATGACCTGTTCGTGATGCTGGTGGTTCCCGGCGACGAGGTGCCACCAGAGCAGCGATGGTGGTGGTAGCTTCGACCTTTCCTCTTCGTGCCTGAGAGATTCTTAGAGTTGGGTAGACCGGAGCAGGTCTCCCACTTCTAGACGCAAACTGATCGGCCGATGAGTGAAGACCTTGCACAGACGAAGACGATGTGTATGCTGCGTAGCGAGGATTAAAACGAATGAATCGAAGTTTGATGCCTAAGTTCAGGCTGGAATTACAGCGCCCTGGGCATAAACGCCCACTACGCTTCGGTCTGCTCTTGGGCGCCTCCTTTGCCTTTTTCTGCAGCTGCGCCTGGCCTCAGTCTCTGGTGATCAAAAATGTCACCGTGATCGACGCCACTGGACAAGCTGCTCAGCCTGACAGGACTGTGATTGTCGACGGATATCGCATCGTTGCGGTGGTTCCATCGAAAAAAGCACATATTCCGAATAACGCTCAGGTCGTCGACGGTATAGGCAAGTTCCTTATCCCAGGATTATGGGATATGCATGTGCACGGTGCCTCAGACGCTCGCGCCCACTGGGGCCATCTTCTCTTTCTCGCCAATGGAGTAGTCGGCGTTCGCGAAATGGCAGGCCCGCCAGATGCAAGCGCATGGCGCGCCGGGCAGGCTTCCAGCCCAGATCCCTCGCCGACCATTTACCTTGGCAGTCCCATCGTCGATGGGCCAAATCCGGTTTGGCCTGATTCCATTGTCGCTAGGGATGAAGCACAAGGGCGCCAAGTAGTGGATCAGCAGCAACTGCATGGCGCCGACTTCATCAAAGTCTACAGCCGGTTGTCTCGCAAGGTTTACTTTGCAATCGCCGAAGAGGCGAACAAGCGTGGCATTCCGTTCGAAGGACATGTACCGGAACTGGTAACTGCGGCAGAGGCATCCAACGCTGGCCAAAGAAGCATCGAGCATCTGACGCGTGTTATAGACGCCTCCTCAAAGGAAGAATCAGCCATCGATCCTGAACTGCAGAGGTTCACAACGTTGTTCCGCAATCCGGACGCCACCATGGCCCAGAAGATAGACGCCGGGAGGAACATCATCCTCCTCAACATGCGCACAGTTGCGTCCTTTGACGCAGCCACCGCCCAATCTCTGTTTGCATTGTTCGTGAAGAACGGGACCTGGCAGTGTCCGACCCTTGTTTTACTCCGCGCGCAGATCGACGATCCGTTGCCAGCGGATGATCCAAGATTGAAGTATCTGAGCAAAGATATGCGAGCAAAATGGGATGCCGGCTATTATCGGCGCTTTCCTCCCGAGCCTCGAGCCGCCATGGCAAAATTGACCAAACTGGAATTCGACGAATCCATGAGGATCGTAGGGGAAATGTACCGGGCAGGTGTTCCTATTCTCGCAGGTACTGACGCTATGAATCCGGAGTGCTTTCCCGGCTTCAGCATTCATGACGAGCTCGCGCTTCTGGTTGATGCCGGTTTAACTCCGCAAGCAGCTCTCCAGGCGGCCACGCGCAACGCCGCCCGATTCATGGGACAACTTGACCGCCGCGGGACCATCGAAGTCGGCAAGATTGCCGACATGGTTCTCCTGGACGCGGACCCGCTCGCCGACATTCATAACTCGCGCTCCATTCGAGCGGTTGTGCTAAACGGTAAGCTTTACCCCCGCGAAAAGCTCGACGCAATGCTCTTGAATGCCCATGCTCTGGCAAGCCGTAATGACGGCTGGTCTGACAAATAAATGATTCGACATCTCCTCTGGATAGAGGGCTGAATTGCTTAAGTTAGGTCCGCAACCTCTGGGCGAATAGGCTAACCTCGACAAGACACGGTCGATTCAGTTTCCGCGATATCGCCATAAGCGGCCAATCAGTTCCCAGTTTGAGCGTGTGTAGAATATTACGTTCGTCGCGGTCGACGTCGCCTTAGTCTGCTTGAGATAACCATCGGTCATTTCAAAGTTCTCGGTTGCTCGAGTTACGATCTCCGCTGCAGATGTGGCTTTTGAGACCACACTGGCTCCTAGAGCCTCGACGCTCTGTCCAAATGAGCTCCAGTCTGCCGCCGCTACCGGTGAGCCCGTTATTGTGGGCTGGGCGAACCTTGCCAAAAGGTAAGAAACCCAGCTGAAAAATAATAAAACACCTTTGAGCTCCGCGCCAGATAAGGGTTTCCGGCATCCAGCCAGTTTTGTAAGGTTGGCCGGTTATCTCCGCCGAGTCACTTACCGAGGAAGCGGATTCAAATGGACAAGTAGTCGGCTGTACGTCCAGGTGCCGCGTCGCCGGCTCACCCGGGTTCGATGCCGAGGTTGTCGTTGACCGCTACTCTCAAACGATACCTGCAGCCAATATGGCGTTCAGTGGTTTGAACAGAGACATGTCCGAGAAGAAACTGGATCTGTTCAAGCTCGCCTCCGGAATCATGACAGAGCCTCGCACAGGACCTGCGGAGATCATGAGGCGCTAGACGTGGAACGTTCATGCTTGCAGCAGTCTTCTTCACAACGTGCCAAACCGTTTTTTCTGAAATGCCGCCTCCCCAAGGCTTACCCGCCCGACAGACACATCGGAAGAGTGGACCGTTCTTGATGTCGGCTGCGGTTAGCCGCGCATCAAGCGTCGTCTCTTTCACCCAATTCGGGACGTGAACAGTCCGTATGTGCCTTCCCTTGCCAATGAGATCCACGATAGCCCAGCGTTCCTCCCGGCGCCGCAAGCTCTCCAGAGTCAGCCCGGCAAGTTCACGACGGCGCAGACCGCAACCAAGCAGAATGGCCAGGATCGCCCGATTACGTTTTCCGGTGAGAGTTTGTACATCGAGTGCCTGCCAGAGCGCTGCTGCTTCGCTCGCCGTAAGCCAGTTGCCCAAACGAGACCCCAGCTTGCGGACACCTTTGACGCAGTGAATGCCGGCGGCCAATTCGGGACTCAGCAGTCCGCAGTTAGCCGCCTCGTAAGCCAACCGTCGCACGGCCGCGATTCGCACGTTGATCGTCCCGGGCGCGAGGCCGTGCTCCTCCAGGTCTGCTTTGCTTTTCGTCCCTAGTTACAAACTGCAGAAGCTGGCTGGGCGATCCGGCAGACTGCTTCATTTCGGAATCTGGCGAATCTTCGCCGCTGCGCAGAAGTCCAACCTCCACACCGGCCGAACGCGCAGAATTTTCGGGAGCCTGGATCCCTGGTGGCAGGAGGATGTGCTGCCTGAGACGTCTCTGGGGCAGGGAGAACGTGAACTCCAGCTCACCGGTGTTCCAAGAAAAGGTCTCTGGAGATTCCTGCTCGGCGGCGTAGTCGGATTTAGGAGTTGCAAACAGGGCTCCGAGACCGGTGACCCCAGAAGAAATCAGAAACGTGCGACGATCCACGAGCTATTCCTAGCTGAGGGAGACATCCTTCTTCACGGCCATCCAATGGATTTCCGAAAAAGGCCGCCGATCAACGCCATTCGTGCGGCAGAATACCGAGGGCCTACCGCGTTCCCTCACGCAACCGTAATCTTGAGAGCAGTTGCGTAATCTACTTTCGGACGATAGCTCTTTGGAAGCTGTACCTGAAGAGCGTCGGGCTGCTGCTTCCAATCAAGCCTCACATCCGTTCCGAGAAGTTCCACCCGCCCAATCTTACCGGGGGTTGTGGCCGCCGATAGTCCGAGCGACCTGACCGCGATTTGCTCGCTTGGCCAACCGAGTACGATCGCGTATACGACAGTATTGGCCTTGTTGCGAGTGAAGCGGATGTCCCTTTCACCGAGCTTGTTGACGCTCTCGCCCTGGAACGAACCTGCCTTGATCATGTTGGGTCCCTCGCCGGAGATCTTCCATGGGCGCGTCTCATAGATGGCTTCACCATTGACCTCCATCCAGGAGGTCACACCATCAAGCACTGCAATCTCTTTACTGTCGATGGTCCCGTCTGGCCTGCCGGGTACATTGAGAATGAACGTGCCGTTTTTGCTCACGGTATCGATGAGCCAGTGAATCACTTCTCTTGGACTTTGATAGCCGCCGTATTCACCCGGCTTCTCATACAGGAAATGCAGGTAGTGCCACGCGCCGATGCAGGTCTCCGACTGCCACGGATACTTCATGATGTCGGCTGTCAAGCCGCGCTCATAGTCGGCAACAACCGCTTTCACAAGCCGGTCCGGGACGTCTTTGACATTGAGGACGGCGTCCATCTTGCCGTTCCTTTTCAGGCTGTTGTTGTAGAAATACGCGCCGATGTTCATGCCAGCCCAGCCGAGCGGCAAGAGAGAATCATCGAAGTAGAGAAGGTCGGGATTATGTTGATCGATCAGATCGCGGGTTCTATCGTAGAAGTTCTTCATGTAGGAAACGTCCGGAAGCGCGTCGCCTGGGTGCTTCACGCCGTAGAGACGCTGCGGATCGAGCCCCTGCCACCACTGTCCCTTGCCTTGCGCCTCAGTAAGAGCGCCATCGTACGGAACGCCGGCCAACGGTCCTGATTTATCCGCGCCGTGTGAGGGCTGAAACCACCACCAGTTCCTGGCCTGATGCACGGTCACGCCGAATCGCATTCCCTGCTTGCGAGCCGCGGCAGCCCATGCGCCGACTACATCCCGGCGTGGACCGACGGCCGAAGAGTTCCACGGGTGGTGCTTCGAAACCCAGGCGTCGAAGTTGCAATGATGATTCGCCAGCGCCACGAAGATTCTCGCGCCCGCCTTTTTGTAGCGCGCGATCAACTCGTCGGGATCCCAGTTGAGCAGCGTCCACTGCGCGCACAGTTCTTTGTATCCGAAGCGCGATGCCGGTCCGTAATGATCGAGGTGATACTTGTACTGCCGTTGCCCTTCGACATACAAGTTGCGCGCGTACCAGTCTCCGGCCTCGGCCACGCACTGCGGACTCCAATGAGCCCAGATTCCGAACTTCGCATCGCGATACCAGTCCGGTGCCTCGTAGTCGAGCAATGAATCCCAAGTGGGTTTGAAGGGACCGTCTCCGGCAAGATTGGGAATCGGCGAAGCCAGCGGCACGTCGTCCCACATGCCCCCAGCGATCTGCGAGGGGCCTGGGCTGTAATTCCAGGCCGGCTGCTGCCAGTTAGACTCGTCCAGTTTTGTCTCGACGATCTTGCCATCGGCCACTTTGTAAAAGACTCTCTCCTCTGGCGGCAGCGCACAGAAGGCAGCGTAGTCTTGCGCGTATTGATTGAACCCCGATGGCAGGTCGGATTGACCGCCTGGAGAACTCCGGCCATACGAGGGTAACGCCGTCGATGCGGCTGCCATCGCAATGGATTTGCAAAACTGTCTTCTCTGCATAGACTCGTTCGCTTTTCGTTGCAGGATTCGGCTGAGTTATGGCGGACCGCGTAACCGGGCTCATTGCTGCTGGGCAATGAGCTTCGGGCCCGCTATCGAGAGGCGTTAGCCGGCTGAAACAACCGGGGTGCGAAGTCTTTCAAGTCGCGCCGCCAAGTCTGCCACTCATGGTCTGTTCCGGGCGACTCGTAAAAGACATGCTGAACACCTCC
>Ga0302140_10007282_pt1 | contig 13830 bp, 7 predicted proteins | sample I_Bog_E1_1_FD_202095 | JGI IMG/M metagenome (GOLD analysis project Ga0302140, IMG submission 202095) | Peat permafrost microbial communities from Stordalen Mire near Abisko, Sweden - I_Bog_E1_1 | ecosystem: Environmental > Terrestrial > Soil > Wetlands > Peat | place: Sweden: Abisko, Stordalen...
CGGCGCGCTGAACGGCACGGTGATCGGAGCGGCGGACGTGTTGGTGATCGTTACGACGCCGTTGGTGTCGGTCGCCGTCACCGACTTCGCGCTCTGCGCGCTCGCCCACGCCGCCTGCTCACCGAGCGCCGTCGCCTCGGTGGCGTCGTTCATTGGGGTCAGCGGCGTGGTCGTCCAGGCGTTGTACTGCGAGAGCATGGAGTTGATGAGACTCAGGATCGTGTACCCGGTTGCCGCCGGACCGATGAGGTCGGTCTGGTGGGCGTAGCCAACACGCGGGTTGTTGGCCAAGACGTGACTCAACATGATCGAGGACTCCGAGGCCAATATCGAGGTTTCGGTCGCCGGTGTGGTCAAACACGTCGTGGCGCCCGAGGCCGCACAGTGGCCGGTCTCGCTGGGATAGGTCGTGTTGCCGAGGCTCACACCGGGCGCGACGTAGAGCGTGTTGTACTCGTTGATCTCATCGGGCCAGTTCGAAGCGTTGTAGTAGATGTTGCTCGGGTAGCGCGGCGCTGATTCGGCCGTCGTGCCGCCGGAACTCAGCGCGTACTGCTGGGGCTGACGTGACGCGTCGGCGGCGAAGACGTTGACGCCGACGTTGTGGAGCGCGGCCGGCATGTTGGGGTTTTCGATTCCCGAGTGCTCGCCGGTGATGACGACGGCCGGGCTGTAGTTCGTGAGACCGTTGGCCGCGGCGAACTCTTGGTCCCAGGCGATCTCGGTGTCGATCGACGCGTCGGTCTGGCCGTTGGGGTCGTTCGCGGGGTCCCAGGCGGTGGTGCCATTCGCGCAGTCGATGCCGGGGTTCGTGGCCGTCGGGTCCGTCGTTGACGAATCTGGCGCGACGCCGGGCGTCACCGCACCAGTGTCGGTGAAGGTGTAGTTGGCGGTGGCCCCGGTCGGGTCCTCCGCGACGTGGCCGATGTACCCGTAGGTTGCACCGGTCGAAGTCTTGCGGTAGATGTTGTAGCCCCAGAAGCCCGTGCCACCGGTGTGGTTGGCCTCTTCTTGCCACAGCTTCGGACCGGCGCCGGCCGTGCCGGTGCCGTTGGTGGCGTCGGGCCACGTCAAGGTCGCCGAGTGGGTAGTGGAGAGCGTCACTGCCTTGGCGACTGACGGCTCGGACTCTCCGTACGCGGTGGCGGCCGTGATCTCGTAGTCGTAGGTTCCCGCGGCGAGCGTGCCGCCCGTCGCAGCCGTGGCGGAGGTGAAGGGCTGCTGTTGCCAGATGACGCAGCCGAGGAACTCGTGGCTCCAGGTGTGCGTGGTCCAGTTGAAGTCCTTCTGGTCCGCGAGTAACGCGTTGATGAGGCCTTGGTCGTTGGGAGACGTCGAGTCAACAACTTGGCCGGGCATCGTGTAAGTCGTACCGTTTTCAGTGATCGATCCCGTGCACTTCGCGTTCGATTCAGCGGCGGCCGTCGGCGCGGTACACGCACCGACGCCGTTGAACGCCATGTTCAACGTGATACCGGTCTGCGCTTCCCACGCCACGACGTAGGCGACGTCGGCCGCACTCATCTGCACGTCGGCCGGCTCATCGGCCGTATTGCCGGCGACCCCGGCCGGGCAGGTGAAGTCGATCGGGTCAGTGGCGGCGGGCGTGCATTGGTACTTCGAACTCCACTCGTTGTCCGCGATGAAGTTGTCATCGATGTCTTGTCCGAAGTAGTTCCGGTACAGGCCCACGTGTGTGCTCTGCGTCACCCAGTTGATGATCCCCGGTGACAGTAAGAGCCATTCAAGAGAGGTCGCGAGGTAGTCGAAATTCAACGTGAGCTCGGTGACGCCGGACTGCGCGTCGCCGTTGGGGTGCTGGTATACGCCCGCGAGCACGATGCCGGTCGAACTCGTGAGCCACGGCGTGAACGGCGCACCGGTGTTGACCGTCGCGCCGTATCCGAGTGTGCCGACGTCGAAGGGAACCGGTCCCTTGAGCGCGGGCAGCGCGGCGAGTCCCGCCGCGTTCAGCGTGCCGGTCGTGCCGGCGATCGATCCCGATGACACTTCGGTCTCACCTAAGAGCGTCGAAGGGTATTCGTAGCCATCGACCTGACGAATCTGGAACTGCGATTCGAAAGCGTCGAGCGTCGTTAGCTGCCCCGCCGCGAAGGCGAAGGGTGAATCAGCGAACACGACACCGTCGAAATTCGCGGTGGTGCCACTCGACAACGTCGGCAACGTCATCGTCTCGGAACCGTACGCACCACTGGGAGTGACCAGCGTGTACGCGACACCCTCACTCGAAAGTGCGGACTGCCACGCGGCGGTCGTCGCACCACCAATGAGCAGCACGTTCAGGTTGAGCGTGGGAGGAGTAGCGGCTGAGGCCACGCTGGCGCCAAGTGGTGCCATGAGCGCTCCGCTCATCGCAATGACCGCAATTGCGATTCGGGTCGTCAGCGTCTTTGCCGTAGGCATGTGAACTCCTCGTTCGGAAGGGCCCTATCGGCCCGCACTGGACCGCATTTCCAATGAGAAAATTAGAGGCCCGGCGTACTTGAAACCACCCCAAGATTGCCCACTTTTACGGCTTCGCGACCCTCGCAAAATGTCGAGGAGCCCCCTGATTTATTTGCGAGAGCACCCTTGCCAAAGTCAGAAAGTGAGTGATATCCAATCGATTGAGACGATTCAACACGCCTTGCGTGATTTCGCAATTGGCGCGTCACACGACGAATGGATTTCGCCGAACGAGACGAACGATCCTGCATCCACTTCATCGCGCCGAAGTGTCTTCGCGAGTGGAACAGGTGTAGCGCTGACCACATTCACTACGGTATTTGTAGTGAACGTGGTCAGCGCTGACCCAGTCGAGCACTCCGAGAAGCGGCGCGCCCGTTAATTCTTTGTTGGAACTACCACAACATTCGGTGATGACTTCTGCTTGTTTTCAGCAAGTTTGATTGAGACTGTGTAGAGCGTTCGGCTCTGCAAGAACTTCGCAGTCGCTGATGCTCGCGACTTGGCGAGTTTGGCCTGTCCCTTGGTGTAATACCGAACGGTGACGGCGGCACCCGTGACGAGTTTCTTCGCAAGCTTGTTCAGAGCCTTCTGGTAATTCGCCTGAAGTCCGACCGACGCCTTCGCGAATTTCACCGTCAGGGCGTTAGGAATCTTCGGCGCTGACTTCGGTGGCTTTGAAGGGATCACCACGGCGGCGATGAAGGTCACCGTCGTAGCGGTCGAGGACGCGGACTTGTACGTCGCGTCGGCGGCCTTGGTCGCAGTAACCGTGCACGTTCCCGCGGTCGTCGCGCTTACGGATCCACCTGAGATCGTGCACCCGGCAGTGCCGGGATCAGTGACCTTGTAGGAAAGCGCTCCCGAACCGGATCCTCCACTTGACGTCAGTGTCAACGCTGTCCCGACCGTTCCGGCCGTACTCGTGAGTGAGAGTGCGGCTTGGGTCAGCGGTGTGGTTGGGGCGACTCCGCCGCCGCCGCCGCCGCCGCCACCGACGGTGGTGGTCACTGGCAACGTGGTGGTCGTGGCTGTCGGCAACGTGGTGGTCGTGGCTGTCGGCAACGTGGTGGTCGTCGTCGTCGTCGTGGTAGCTGCGGGACTCACGTCAATAGTGAACGTCTGCTGAGTCGAGCTAGTTCCATTGATGGCCGTGATTGTTATCTGATAGCTACTGGCCGCACCCGTTTGTGGTGTTCCCGAAATCGTCGCCGTGCCGTTTCCATTGTCGACGAACGTGACCTGTGAAGGCAGCGTGCCAGTCTCGCCGAGAGCGGGCGCCGGATACCCGCCCGTGGTTACCGCAAACGTGAAGGCCGTTCCAATCGAGGTCGCCACAGAAGTTGCATTGGTAATCGACGGTGCCTGACCGACAACGATGGTGAGAGTGCCAGTTGCATTCGGCAATACCAAATTCCCAGCCGTGATTGTTATCGGATAGCTACCCGCCGCAGTCGATGCCGGGGTTCCCGAAATCGTCGCCGTGCCGTTTCCGTTGTCCGTGAAGCTGAGTCCCAGCGGCATTGCTCCAACTTCAGTCAGGGCGGGCAGCGGAACACCGGTGGCCGACACCACGACAGAACCCAATTGATTGACTGTAAAGTCCGCAACTGGAAGAGTCAGATTCGTCGGAGCCACAGGCTTGGCTTCAGTTATGACCAACGGAAGCGTCGCGATGCTGCCAGAACTATTCGTCGCACTAATCGAAAGGGAGTACGTCCGAAGAGTTCCGTTCGGTATCGTGCCTGAAATGGTCGCTGTTCCATTGCCGTTATCGACGAACTTCAACTGCGTGGGCAAAGTTCCTGTTTCCGTAATTGTTGGCAGCGGATAGCCCGTCGTCGTGACCGTATAGGTAAATGGCACCGTTTGAACCGCGAGGGCCGTCGCCGCGCTCGTTATTGACGGCGCCGAAGCGACGATGAGCGAGAACGCCTGTGTGGCATTCGGAGTCAAACCGTTATTCGCGGTGACGGTCAACGGATAACTAGCGCCCGTTCCGGTGGCGGTTCCAGCGATCGTGGCCGTGCCGTTGCCATTGTCCGTGAAAGTGAGACCAGCGGGCATGGCCCCGACCTCGGTGATCGCCGGAGCTGGGAAGCCGGTCGTGTAGATCGTGTAGGTATAGGGCGTGCCAACAATCGCCTGCGGCGGTGCCGAGCTCGTGATCGTCGGTGGTACCTGGTCGGTCAATGTGAGCGTCGCGCCTGGTGCGAGGGTGTTCCACGCGGACTGTGTGCCGCCGTACGGAGTTCCGTATGACGCGGTTCCCTCCAAGGTGCCCAGTGGAGCAGTCACGGGTACCGTGACCGTCGAAGTGGAGTTATTGGTGACGGTCACCACGCCATTCGTTTCGGAGTCACTGATCTTGCCTGAGCTCAAGGCACTGGCCCAGTTGGATTGCAGGAGAAGTGTCGACGCGTCAGTGGCGTCAGTTACCTGCTCAAGCGGCGTCGTGGTCCAACTGCTGTACTGCGACAACATGGAGTTGATGAGGCTCAAGATCGTGTAGCCAGTCGCCGCTGGACCGATGAGGTCAGTCTGGTGCGCGTAGCCGACACGAGGATCGTTGTTCAGAACGTGGCTGAGCATGATGCTCGACTCCGAAGCCAGGAGTGTTGCCTCGGTGGCGGGCGTGGTGATACACGTCGTGTCGCTCGAGGCCGCGCAGTGTCCAGTCTCACTGGGATAGGCGGCGTCACCAATGGAATCACCGGGAGCCACGTAGAGCGTGTTGTACTCGTTGAGCTCATCGGCCCAGTTGGAGGCGTTGTAGTAAATATTGCTCGGGTAGCGCGGTGCCGATTCAGCCACGTTGGCACCCGAAGTCAACGAATACTGCTGCGGTTGGCGAGACGCGTCGGTCGCGAAAACGTTGACGCCCACGCCAGCCAAAGCCGACGGCATGTTGGGATTCTCGATGCCGGAGTGCTCGCCCGTAATGACGACTGCGGGGCTGTAGTTCGTCAAACCATTCGCTTTCGCGAAGGCCTGATCCCAGGCGATCTCAGTGTCGATTGAGGAGTCGGTGTTGCCCGTGTTCACTGCTTCCCAACTGCCAGCAGCGGAAGAGCAGTCAATGCCGGGATTGGTCGCCGTCGGATCGGTGGCGGTGCTCGACGGTGAACCACCGGGCGTCGTTGCGCCAGTGTCGGTGAAGGTGTAACTCGTGGTCGCGCCCGTGGGGTCTTCGGCAACCTGACCAATGAGTCCGAACGTTCCCGTCGGCGTGTCCGAGCGGTACACGTTGTAGCCCCAGAACCCGGTGCCCCCAGTGTGGTTCGCTTCTTCTAGCGCAAGCGTTGGTCCGGGCCCGGCAGCGCCGGTCCCGTTGGTGGCATCCGGCCACTCCAGGGTGACCGATCCATTCGTGACGACGGTTGCCGTTTGGACCGCCGATGGTTCAGATTCACCGTACGCGGTGGCCGCGGTTATTTCGTACGAGTAACTACCCGCCGCGAGTGTTCCAGCCGTTGCATTCGGAGTGGCCGAAGTCAGTGCTTGCGGCTGCGCAACATTGCATCCGAGGAATTGGTGACTCCACGTGTGAGTCGTCCAATTGAAGCTGGCTTGAGCTGCGAGGAGCGCATTGACGAAGGCCGCGTCGTTCGGTGCGGTCGCATCGTCAGACGTAAAGCCTGGATCGGTGTAGGTGGTAGTGCCATCAGTCACCGAGCCGGTGCAATTCGCACTTGATTCGTTTGCGACCGATGAAGCATCACACGCGCCGAGTGCATTGAACGCGAGGTTCAATTTGATTCCCGTTGACTGTTCCCAGGCAACAACGTACGCAACGTCGGCCGCACTCATCTGCACATCGGGCGGTGTGTCCGCAGGATTATTAGCGACGCCGGCAGGACACGTGAAGTCACTCGGATTGGTCGCCGCCGGTGTGCACTGGTACTGCGAACTCCACTCGTTGTCCGCGATGAACGTGTCGTCGATGTCTTGACCGAAGTAGTTGCGGTAGAGACCAAGGTGTGTGTCTTGCGTAACCCAGTTGATGAGACCGGGCGACAAAAGGAGCCAATCGAGTGACGTGGAATTGTAGTCAAAGTTGAGAATGAGTTCCGCCACACCAGCCTGAGCGTCGCCACTCGGATGTTGATACACACCTGCGAGTACGTTGCTCGTCGAAGTGGACGCAACGGTCAGCCACGGTGTGAATGGTGCTCCGGCGTCAACTGTCGCGCCATCACCGAGTGTGCCGACGTCGAAAGGCACCGGTCCCTTTAATGCGGGCAATGCGGCGAGGCCGGCCGCATTCAACGCGCCCGTCGTGCCGGCGATCGATCCCGACGTCACGTCGGTTTCACCGAGCAGCGGCGAAGGGTACGCGTACGCGTCAATCTGGCGAATCTGAAACTGTGACTCGAATGCGAAGAGTGAAGCCAATTGTCCGGACGCGAACGCGAACGGTGAGTCGGCGAAAACGACACCGTCGAAATTGGCCGTCGTACCACTGGACAACGTTGGCAACGTCAACGTCTCGGAACCGTACGCACCGCTCGGCGCGACGAGCGTGTACGCAACGCCTTCACTCGAGAGCGCTGACTGCCACGCCGCGGTCGTGGGCGAAGGTGTGACTCCGCCGATGAGAAGAACGTTCAGATCGAGCGTGTTGGGCGTCGCGGCTGACGCGACACCACTTGCCAAGGGCGCAACCAACGCGCCACTCATTGCGATGACGGCACACGCCACTTTTGTTAACAACCACTTCGTCGGCTTCATTCGTACTCCTTGGTTCGTCGAACCCAATATGGGTTACGTCCTTCGCCGATATTAAGAACGCGAACGTGCTTCGCACTACCCCAGAATTGGCTTATTCATAAGGGAATAAACCCCTATGAAATCGAAATGACCCCCCTGCATTACCCAGGTGACACTGACTTGTATCGCGTCATTCCCGACCTCGCCGACAAGAAAAGTGACAGTTGCTTCCTTGCAAAAGCGCCACGTTTCGTTCACCGGACTGACACGAGGGTGTTTCTGAGTTGATACAAGGGTCCGACCTTGGTTCACAAGGGTTGTCGGTCTGATTTTCGAGGATGATCGCACTTCCCTGAATTCAAAGTTGTGGGTAGGCGCGGAGCCTGGAATCACATACCTTTCACCTGATGACTTACGTCGAACCAACAACCACGGATCAGGAGCACGAGTGCCTTCGCGTCGCTCTGCTGACTGAGGGCACGTACCCGTACCATCCGGGTGGCGTGAGCGTGTGGTGCGACCAACTCGTTCGCGGAATGGCGCCGCATCGCTTCACGATCTATTCGATCGTCGCGGCATCCGACCTTCGTCCAACGTGGGAGCTTCCGGAGAACGTCGACGCGCTTCACTCAATTTCGTTGTGGGGCGATCCGAAGTCGAAGGGCTCTCGATTCTTGAAGCGCGTTCGCAAGACGTTGGGTCACATCGGTGACGCACTCGTCGAAGACAAAGAAGCCCCCGGACTCTTCGCGGCGCAACGTCGGTCGGCGAGCGACACCGCAACTCCGCGTCGACTGAGTTCCTCAACAAAGACACGCCGCGATGCTGACGCCCATGACGCGTTCGAATCATTCGCGTGGTCCATCGGTGATCCCGACGGTGGCAGTGACTTCCTTGAAGGTCTGCACCGACTGTTCGACGTATCACGCGGCGCACCGCTCATCGACTCACTGCGCAGTGCGGAGTCGCTCGAGGTACTTCTTCTGGTGATGCGCAAAATGCAACTGGACGATCGTTCCGCAGCGTCGGCGGCAACAGAAGTGACAGTGGCCGACGCGTGCCTCGCGCTCGACTTGATCGAACGACAACTTCGTCCGCTCTTCGAACCACCGCCCGTCGTCGATCTTTGTCACGCGACGTCGAACGGCTTAGCGGTACTGCCCGGACTCGGCGCGTACTGGACCTACGGCACGCCACTCATCATCAGCGAGCACGGCATCTATCTTCGCGAGCGCTACCTCTCCATCAATGCGTTCACGTACTCACGCCCCGTGCGAAGCATCTTGTTGAGTTTCTTCAAGCACCTCACGTGGGCCGGCTATCAAGTGGCGAAGGCGATGGCGCCCGGCAGTGAGTACAACGTGCTGTGGCTCGAAGCCAATGGGTGTGACCCCAGTCGCATCCGTCCGATCTACAACGGCGTCGACGCGGCGAACTTCATTCGCAGTAGTTCCAATCCCGACGTTCCGACGCTCGCGTGGCTCGGTCGCATCGACCCGCTGAAGGATGTCGAGACGTTGTTGTACACGTTCGCGAAAGTTCGTGAGGTGAAGCCGGAGACTCGACTCCGAATCTTCGGCACCGCGTCGAAAGAGAATCGCGGTTATCTAAAAATATGTGAAGACCTCGCCCGCGACCTCAACCTCGGTGACTCGGTGACCTTCGAGGGTCACGTCGAATCGGTGCTCGACGCGTATCACGCCGGCGACGTGGTTCTCCTCACGAGCATCTCCGAAGGTTTCCCCTACACGTTGATCGAAGCGATGGCCGCCGGCAAGGCGACGGTCGCTACCGACGTCGGCGGCGTACGCGAAGCGACCGGAGGCGCGGGCATCATCGTTCCGCCTCGCGATCCCCAGCGCATGGCCGACGCGTGCCTCATCTTCCTCAACGACATCGGACTGCGCAATCTCGTGGGCCGAGCCGCGCGTGAACGGATCTTGTCGCGTTTCACCTTGGACCAGAGCCTGGCCGTCTTCGGTGACCTCTACCGAGAGGTCACCGGCAACATCACCAGCGCCCCGATCCTTGAACGCAATCAGGTTCGCACCGAGGAGGACATGCTCGAGCAGTTCGTCATGCACCTCGTCGAACGATTCCTCGGTCCCACGGTTGAAGAGATTGAAGTACGCGGCGCCAACGGAACGATCCAACAGATCCCCGAAGAGAGGTCGTTCGCGTGACCACGCCTCGCTCCAAGAAGCCCGTGTCGAAGGTCACGTCAATCGACGGTGCCCGACGCAAAGCGTCGGGCACGACCGCCGAGATGCTCCCGGACGTCCAGGGACTACTTGACTGGGTGCTGCGCGATCCGCGACTCGTGGAGTACTGCGCGTCCGCGGTCGACCAGTTTGAAGTGGCCGCGCGACTGGAGACCTTTGGTCTCAGTGCTCGCGTCGTGCGAACCAGCTTCGGGTTCTCCGACGTGTTCGCCGCGGCGGCGGTCGTCTTCGAGTCGATCCCTTATATGGACGTGCGGCCGGAAAAGAAGCCGGGACCCAAGATGGGGAACGCCCAGGACCTCCTGCGCGGTGCGCTCTACGCCGTACCGGCGATCTTCGTGTCGGTCGTCATCCTCAGTTTTCACCTCAGCGCCTTTTGGTGGCTGCTCCCGGTCGGTCTCACGGTCGCCTGGGGCACCACGCAGGCCTTCACCGTATTGAGTTGGTCGCTTCGTGACCGCAAGGATCACCGCAGCGACGCGGTCCTCGCCGCCAGCTCGATTGTCTTCACGGCCGTAGCGTCACTCGTCGTGTCGCTCGTTGTGCGCGCGCTACTTGGCGGCAGCGCGACGAGTGTCGAACTGGCGGTCGCGCTGAGCGTCTATATCGCCGCGAGCAGCATCCTGATCTTCCACGCCGCGGAACGCCTGTTGTTGCTCTGTCTGGCCCCTGGTTTCATAGGTTCGGTCCTTTCATTGGACACCATCTCGGATAAAGACGCCACCTGGTGGATCCTGGCTTCGGGCGTCCTCGTGGTCTCCTTCGCGCTCGGACCGGTTGTCTCCAAGTCCTGGCAAAGGCCCACGTTCTCCTCGAGTACCAAGCGCCAGGCCGGTAAGTTCTTGTTGTACGGCCTCGGCTGCGGTCTGCTCACCTCGGCCGTCATTGGCTTTGCGACCCACAGCACACGGTCTTCGGGGTCCGTTGCAATCGCGGCCGGTCCGCTCCTGGTGACGCTCGGACTAATGGAATGGCAGTTGCGTTCGCTGCGCAGCCGTACGGCACTGGCCTTGCGTGAAACGACCGATTTGCGCAGTTTCTCCCAGAAGGCCCGCAGCGCCATGGTGCGGTCGATGACTACATATATAGGTGTCCTCATGATCACCTCGGTGATTGCCACGACCATCGCGCTGGTTCGTCACGAGACGATGGCGCCACTGTTGATCCTGACGGTTGACGCAATCGGAATCTGCTTCTTCCTCGCCTTGATATTGGTGTCGGCCGGGCTTATCAATCGGGTCCTGCTCTCCTGGCTCGTGGCCTTCGGGGCGATGACGATCGCGCTCTTGAGCGAGTGGTCGGCCACCGGGCATATCGCAGCGGACTTCGGCATCGTGGCTGTGCTGATCTCATCGTGCGCGGCGATCGCCTCGCTCTCATTGCTCTCGCGTCGCGTCCTTCTCTCGCCCCTCAACTTCGAAATCCAATCGTGAAAGTGGACACACAACCATGACAAAACAAACAATCGCTGTAACTGGTGCGGACGGCTTCATTGGTTCCCACGTCGTCGAGACGTTGGTCACCTCGGGCTACCACGTTCGCGCCATGGTGCAGTACAACTCGACGGGTTCGTGGGGCTGGATGGAGGACGCCCCTCCCGGTACCCACGAATCCGTCGAGATCCTCTCGGGCGACGTGCGCGACCGCGATTCGGTTCGCGCCCTCATGGAGGGCGCCGACATGGTCGCGCACCTCGCCGCCCTCATCGCGATCCCCTACTCGTACCAGGCTCCCTGGTCGTATCTGGAGACCAACGCGGCGGGGACGCTGAACGTCCTCGAGGTCGCGCGCTCCCTCGGCACCGCTCGCGTCATCGCGACGTCGACGAGCGAGGTCTACGGCACGGCCCAGCGCGTTCCGATGGACGAGTCACACCCGCTGCACGCGCAGTCGCCGTATTCGGCGTCCAAGATTGCGGCGGACAAGTTCGTCGAGAGCTACAACCTGAGCTTCGATCTGCCGACCGTGACCCTGCGTCCCTTCAACACCTACGGCCCGCGTCAATCGGCCCGCGCCGTCATCCCGACGGTGATCAGTCAACTCGCGAGCGGCAAGCGCGAGATCTCGCTCGGTTCAGTGACGCCGACGCGTGACTTCACGTTCGTGCTCGACACCGCGGCGGCCTTTCGTGCGGTCCTCGAGGCGCCGCTCGAACAGGTCGTCGGACGGACCTTCAACGCCGGGTCGGGCAACGAGATCGCCGTCGGCGACCTGGCCCGACTCATCGCCGAACTGATGGGCGTCGAGATCGAGATCCGCACCGAAGACCAGCGCAAGCGTCCGGAGAACTCCGAAGTCGACCGACTGTTCTCGGACTCGTCCGCGATCAGTAGCGCCGCTTCGTGGAAGCCGAGTCACACCCTTCGCGAAGGACTTCTCGCCACCATCGAATGGTTCACCGATCCCCGCAACCTGGCGCGCTACAAGCCCGACCAGTACAACGTCTGATTAGGAAGAGGCAGTGATATGACACAACTCGACTCCCGCAATCTCAATCGCCGCGAAGTCACGACCGAGCTCCCGCACGTCGTCATCGTGGCCGGTGGCAAGGGCGTGCGCCTGCGTCCCTACACCACGGTCATCCCCAAGCCGCTGGTGCCGATCGGTGACCGCTACTCGATCCTGGAGATCGTCATGCTGCAGTTAGCCCAATGCGGCTTCAAGCGCGCGACGCTGGCGATCGGCCATCTGGGGCACCTGATTCGCGCTTACGTGGGCGACGGTTCGCAGTGGGGCCTCGAAGTCGACTACGCCGAGGAGCGCTCGCCGCTCGGGACCGTCGGTCCGGCCCTGATGGTCTTGGAGAACCTGCCCGACCACTTCTTGCTCATGAACGGCGACATCTTGACCGACATGAACTACGCCGACCTGTTGAAGTTTCACATCGAATCTGACGCGCCGCTGACCGTGGCGACCAACGAGCGCGTCCACCAGGTCGACTTCGGCGTCCTCGATATCCAAGACGGGCGCATCACGTCCTTCACCGAGAAGCCACCGCTCACCTACACCGTGAGCATGGGCGTCTACGCCATGAGCAAGCGTCACCTGGAGAACTACACCAAGGGTCTCCCCTACGGCTTCGACGAGATCATGTACGACTTGATCAACAAGGGCATGTACCCGCAGAGCTACCCCTTCGACGGCTACTGGCTCGACATCGGACGACCCGACGACTACGACCGTGCCAACGAGGAGTTCGAAATAATGGCTCCACGACTGCTCCGTGGAGTTCGGTGACCACTTATCTCGTTCTGGGCGCGAGCGGCTTCCTCGGAAGTCACGTTCACGAGGCGATCAATCGCTCCACTACGCCTCCAGCGATAGTGGCGGTGAGTCGCAACCCACCACGAATCCCTTTGCCCGGCAACAGCAGCTGGGTACCGATGGATCTGACGCGCGCCTCGGTTGAGGAGCTCATCGTCCTCATCCAAGCCAGTCGCCCCGACGCCTTGATCAACTGTGCCGGACGCACGTCGGGCACTTCGGAGCAACTCTGGGAGATCAACACGACGTTCGTGGACAATCTCATTCAGGCGCTGCGCGTCGCGGGTCCGACCCCGCTCGTCCACTTAGGTTCCGCGGCCGAGTACGGCGTCCAGCCCGAGGGCGTACCGATCACCGAAAGCGCCAAGCCCGAGCCGGTGAGCAACTACGGCCGTTCCAAACTGGCCGCCACGCGAAAGATCATCGCCGCCACCAATGACGGCGACATCGCCGCCACCGTACTTCGCGTGTTCAACCCGATCGGTCTTCGCGCGCCCGCGGACTCCCTCGCTCGGCGCGCCATTGATCAGTTGATCCTCGCCCAGAAACACCGGCGCCGATCAATCTCACTCGGATCTCTTAATTCCAGTCGCGACTTCGTCGCCGCCACTGACGTCGCGAACGTGGTACTCCAGACGACCAAACTGGTCGAGCACGACCCCGTCATCAACGTGGGTAGTGGTCACGCACTTTCTTGTCGCACGCTCGTCGACATGCTCGCCGACGCCGCCGGCTTCACCGGCGAAATCATCGAAACGAGTGACGGCTCCGAACGCTCGACCGATGTGCACTGGCAACAGGCGGACGTGTCGTTGCTCGCGCGCAACTACAACTGGGTCCCCAACACGCCGATCGCCCAGGTGGCCAAGGAACTCTGGAGTGCAGCGGACGTCTAGGACGATTCGTTGACTACTGGCAGGGACTGCGCGACCCGTTCAACGCGACCGGGAAGTACGCCCCATTGATGCCCAGCGCGTCGTCGTTCGCACAGAACTGGCTCGTTGGAATGTTGTACTCGGCGTTGAAGATTGCCTTGTGCCCGAAGTACGAACTCAGGGCCGCACACGTGCCGTACTGATTGCACTGCTCGGTGAGCACGCCGTCGGCCAACGGTTCCATCGTCGCGGCGTAGTTGTCGCCGGTGTCGTCCGGGTTCTTGATGATCCAG
>Ga0302140_10007285_pt1 | contig 13828 bp, 14 predicted proteins | sample I_Bog_E1_1_FD_202095 | JGI IMG/M metagenome (GOLD analysis project Ga0302140, IMG submission 202095) | Peat permafrost microbial communities from Stordalen Mire near Abisko, Sweden - I_Bog_E1_1 | ecosystem: Environmental > Terrestrial > Soil > Wetlands > Peat | place: Sweden: Abisko, Stordalen...
CAGCGACGTGCCTCGAAGAGCGCGTTGTCCTCGGTGAGACCGCCGACGATCTCTTCGAAGTTGTTCTGGCGTCGTGCGATCTCGAGTTCGGGGCGACGGGTGCGTTCGGCGTCGGAGTAGTACCAGGTGTTGAGTCGCTCGAACGTCGCCAGTTCGTGTCGCGGTGGATCGACGGTGTCGTGACCGGCGAGGTAGTCATCGATCCCGTGAGCGGCACGCTTGCCGTGTCCGATGGCGATCGTCGCCGTTCGCTCCGATGGCACCGCGTCACCACCCGCGAAGATGCCGTCATTCGTCGCGCTCATCGAAGTGGAGACGCCAACGACGCCGTCATCGATAGCGATGTCCGCCACGTGGTCCAAGAGGGAGAGGTCGCTGTCCTGACCGAGGGCCAGGACCACGGCGTCAGCGCCGAGTACTTCGTACTCACCCGTCGCCTCGGGGAATCCTTCGTCATTGAGGCGCATCTTCTCGACGGTCAGATGGCCACCCTCAAAGTTGCTGATGGTCGAGAGCCACCGCACGGTGATGCCCTCTTTTAGCGCCTCTTCGAGTTCCTCGTCGTGTGCGGGCATCTGTTCGCGGGTCCGGCGGTACACGATGACCGCTTCGCTGGCGTCCAGGCGACGAGCGGTGCGCGCGGCGTCGAGCGCCGTGTCGCCGCCACCGTAGACCACGACACGACGACCCAACTGGGGAGGGTTGTCGTCGGCGACCTGGTGGAGGTACGAGACCGCGTCGAGGATCCGAGCGGAGTCGCCCGAAGGAATCGCTACGCGCTTGGCCAACTGGGCGCCGACACCGAGGTAGACCGCATCGAATCCGCCGTCGTGCCGTTCGCGTTCGATGTCGTGGACGGTGTGGTTGAGTTTCACTTCCACGCCGAGGGCGATGACTCGGTCGATCTCGGCATCGAGCACCTCGCGCGGAAGCCGGTAGGCGGGGATACCATAACGCATCATGCCGCCGAGCTTTTCGCTCGCGTCCACCAGTTGAACCTGGTGCCCGAGCTGTCGCAGGTGGTAGGCGACACTGAGTCCCGATGGGCCACCGCCGACGACGAGCACGCGCTTGTTCGTCTCCACGCCGGGGTAAGGCAATGACCAACCCCGTTCGATCGCGAGGTCGCCGAGGAATCGCTCGATGGCGTTGATACCGACCGCCTCGTCCACCTGAGCGCGGTTGCAAGCGCTCTCGCACGGGTGATAACAGATCCGACCCATGATCGCAGGGAACGGATTGTCCACGACCAGTTGCCGCCACGCGGTCTCGTAGGAGCCTGACTCGGCGTCGTAGAGCCACTTCTGGATGTTCTCCCCGGCGGGGCACGCGTTGTTGCACGGCGGGAGTCGGTCGACGTAGACGGGGCGTTCGACGCGCCATGAACCGGTTCGATTCGCGTGGCTCGAACCGACTTCGAGGGTGATCGCGAATGGAAGTCTCGTCATGTCAACGCCTCTCGAAGATCCTGGTCGCGTGCCCCGTCGACGAGGCCGTAACGCTCGATGTTTCGATCGGCGATTGCCTGGATATGGGCGACGATGTCGGGCCGACCAGGGCCGGTGAACAAGTGGCGATAACGCGACTGGATCGAGAGATACGACTCGACCTTCGTTCGATGTCGAATCGTCGAGACGCTGGTGACGACGCCGTTCACGGCTTCGAAGACCGGGAAGAGTCCGGTCTCCTTAGCGAGACGCGCGACCTTGATCGTGTCACACGACGCCGAACCCCAGCCCAGGGGACAGGGCACGAGGACGTGCAAGTAGCGAGCACCGCGCAGTTCCATGGCGCGCGAGACCTTGTTCTCGAGGTCGTGCAGATCGGCCACGGTCGCCGTCGCGACGTAGGGGATGCCGTGGGCCATCGCCAGACGCGGCATGTCCTTGCCCTGACCGAAGACGTTGCCCGGATTCGGTCCGACGGCTTCGGTGGTCGCGGTTCGTGCCCCTGGTGGTGTCGCTCCCGAACGCTGCACGCCCGTGTTCATATAGGCCTCGTTGTCGTAGCAGATGAAGAGCACGTCATCATTGCGTTCGAACGTGCCCGAGAGGCATCCGAATCCGATGTCAACCGTGCCCCCGTCACCGGCTTGAGCCACGACGCGAACGTCGTTCATGCCCTTCACCTTCATGGCCGCGGCGACGCCGGTCGCGACGGCCGGCGCGTTGCCGAAGAGGGAGTGGAGCCACGCGATACGCCACGACGTCTCCGGATAGGGGGTCGAGAAGACCTCGAGACAGCCCGTGGCGTTCACCGCGATGAGTCGGCCGTTCGTGGCCCTCATCGCCGCGTCGAGGGCGTAACGCGCGCCGAGTGCCTCGCCGCATCCCTGACAGGCGCGGTGCCCGGAGTCGAGCGAGTCCGAACGATTCGGATCGGACTGGATCGTTCGATCCGCGTCCTCGAGCAATCGATTGCCGACGGCGAAACTTCCGACTTGATAGAAGCGAACTGAGCGACGGGTCATGATCGTCAACCGATCCTTGACGCGACGCTGCCGAGGTCCGAGAGGACGTTCTCGGCCGAGGGCCCCGAGCGACGCCGCTCGCCAATCCTGGCGCGCTCGGAATTGACGATGTCGCGATCGAGGTCCAAGAAGGTGACCGAAGGGAGTCGGGCCGCTGCGGCGTCGTCGAGGATGGACTCGATCGAATGCTGAGTGATCGCGCGACCCCCGAGACCGGCGACGACGGAGTGCAGAGTGAGCGACATGTCGTGGGTGGCCGATGCGACATCGGCCGCGAGCACGCCGCCGTAGCCCACGCTGAACGCCTTTTCGATCACGACGACGCGATGGGCCCCCGAGAGCGCTCGTCGCACCTCTTCAAAGGGGAACGGTCGAAAGGTGGTGATGCCGACGACGCCGACCCGATCGCCCAATGCCCGGCGTTGATCGACTGCATCCTTAATCGTGCCGAGGACCGATCCCATGGCCACGACGACCGTCGTCGCGTCGTCGGTCCTATAGGAATGGACGAGACCGCCGCTGGGGCGACCGAACGCCAGGGCGAACTTCGCCGCGAGCGCGGGGATGAGTTCGAGGGCGTCGAGCTGGCGCAGGTGCGACAAGTACCGGACCTCAGTGAAGGCTTCGGGTCCGACCATCGCCCCGATCGAAATCGGGTGGGCCGGGTCGAGCACCTGTCGCGGTTCGTAACGCGGAAGGAACGCGTCGACGTCGCCTTGTTCGGGCACGTCGATCCCTTCGACGGCGTGGGTGAGGATAAAGCCGTCCATACAGACCATGACCGGAACCGACAGTTCTTCGGCGAGTCGGAAGGCGAGGACGTGGAGATCGGCGGCCTCTTGGTTCGTCTCGGCGAAGAGTTGGATCCAGCCCGCGTCGCGTGCCGCCATCGCGTCGCTGTGATCGTTCCAAATGTTGATCGGTGCACCGATGGCTCGATTGGCGAGCGTCATCACGATCGGCAGGCCCAGGCCGGCAGCGTTGTAGACCGCCTCCATCATGAACAAGAGTCCCTGGCTCGCCGTGGCCGTGTACGCCCGTGCGCCGGCGGCGGACGCGCCGATCGACACCGACATCGCAGCGAATTCCGACTCGACGTTGATGAACTCACACGGCGTCAGTTCACCGGCCTTCACCATGGCGCCGATCGCTTCGATGATGTGCGTCTGGGGAGAGATGGGATATGCGCAGACCACCTCGGGCCTGCAGCGCGCCACTGTCTCAGCCACCGCCCTCGATCCTTCAATTTGTTGCAGCACGTTCGAGCTCCTCTTCGGCCCTGACGACCAGTTGGTAGGCCGCCGTGGCGGCCACGACGTTTCGTTCTGCGGTGGTGCCCGAGAAGCGTTGGCCGATGGCGAGCGCTATGGACTCGAGGGTGACTTGCGAGGTGAGCGCCGCGAAGCCGCCGAGCAACACGGCATTGGGCAGGGGGCGACCGAGGTGCTCGAGTGCGAGTTCCGTTGCTGGACAGGTAAGAAGCCGTTCGCGGTGGAACGTCCCTAAGAAGTCACCGAGACCGAGTTCGTCGACGCTCTTGGAGGTATTGATTAACACGTAACCCTCACTCGAGAGACCGGCGAAGACATCGACCTGATGGATCAGCGTCACGTCTTGGATGATGAGGGCATCGGGCTTCAAGACCGGTTCTCGGCTCCGGATCGGTCGGCTGTCGATGCGGCAGAACGAGACGACGGGCGCCCCCGTTCGTTCCGAACCAAAGCTCGGGAACGCCTGGGCGAATCGACCTTCGTCGAACGCGGCGACCGAGAGCATCTCGGCGGCGGTTACGACACCCTGTCCGCCTCGCCCGTGGAATCGGATCTGGAACACGAGACGCCGACCCTTACGTGCGCTTGCTGGAACCGACCAGCGATGCCAGGTCGGCCAAACGGCTCGAGTAACCGGTCTCGTTGTCGTACCATCCGAGGACCTTGACGAGATTGCCCTGCACCATGGTGAGGCCGGAATCGAAGACACATGAGGCCGATGAGTTGACAATGTCACTCGAGACGAGCGGCTCGTCGGAGTATTCGAGCAGTCCGGCCAGTCGACCGGCACTGGCCGCGCAACGATAGGCGTCATTGATCTCAGCGACACTTGGCGTCGCGCGAACGGTGGCGACCAAGTCGGTGATTGACACGTCGGGGATAGGTACGCGTAGAGCCAGACCGTCGAGATGTCCCGCGACGCTGGGCATCACGAGTCCCGTGGCCCTTGCGGCCCCGGTGGTCGTCGGGACGATGTTGATCGCAGCGCCGCGGGCACGGCGAGGGTCCTTGTGGAGCGCGTCGACGAGACTCTGATCGTCGGTGTACGCGTGCACGGTCGTCATCAGTCCGTTCTCGATGCCAAAGGCGTCATCGAGCACCTTGGCCAGTGGCGCCAAGCAGTTGGTCGTGCACGAAGCGTTTGAGATGATGAAGTGCTTCCGAGGATCGAACTGGTCCTCATTGATGCCCATGACGAACGTGGCGTCGGGGTCTTGAGCCGGGGCCGAGATGATCACGCGAGTCGCGCCCGCCTCAAGATGGTCGGTCGCCTTTTCGCGCTTGGTGTATTTTCCCGTGGATTCGACGACGACGTCAATGCCGAGGTCGCTCCACGGAAGGGCCTTGGCCATCGGTTCGGCGAACATCTGGATGCGCCGTTCGCCCACCACCATGAATTCGTTCTGAATGCTCACGGGATCGGCGAACCGACCATGCACCGAGTCCCGCGCGAAGAGTCGAGCCAGTGCGTCGGGTGCTCCGAGGTCATTGATGGCGACGACGTCGAGTTCAGGATGAGAAGAAAGTGTCGCTCGAAGAAGTGAGCGGCCCGTTCGCCCAAAGCCGTTGATTGCCAATCGAATCGTCATAGGAAACTCCCTTGTTTCAACGGGAAAAGCCTTCTCGTGTCGATTTCATCTTGGTTGCGCGCGGGTCCGGTGTCCTAGGGCCATATGTCACGTTTTCCGTCGGATCGCCGTCTCCCATGCTCGACGAACGTGCGCGAAGCGAGAAGGCCGGAACGTGACCGCTCGGCGCGGCACTCTGGCCCGCGGCGCAGTGATCGAAGGTCCGCCCTAGAGGTCGCGAGTCGAGAACTGGGGTGGCGCAGTGGCCAGCCGTTGACTGAGGTCGTCACTCCGCACGAGGCCACTCTGTGTCCCGTACTGGCCCGATACGGTCGCGTGATTCACGCTCGCCCAGCGCAGGGCCTCGCGTAACGAAAGGCCATTGACGAGAGCCGCGACCACCGTCGAGGAGAAGGCGTCGCCAGCACCCGTGCGGTCAATGGGTGGTTCGGCTCCGACGTAGGGATCGATCTGTAGGCGTTCAGCGGCGCTTGCCGCGACCGCGCCCCCGTTGTCGTCGACGACGACGACGTTGCGCGATCCCAATTTCAATAGTTCGTCCAGCACGTCGCCCGGATCGCTCGCCGCCACGCCGGTGATCGCGTTGGCCGCGGCTTGAGAACAAAGCAGCACTTCGGCTCGCGCGTACAGACGAGCGAGCCGTTCGGTTCCCAACTCCAATTGGAAGGTGCCTGGTTGGAACGCCAGTCGGACGTTCGAGAACTGGTCGAGCCAGTCGGCCAGTTCGTCTTGGTAGGTCAACGCGTCGGGGCCGAGCGAGTTGACGTAAAGCCAGGCGGGTACCTCGTGGTCCCGGAACTTCTTCCAGTGGTAGTTGAAGTCGGCGTGGCGAACGAGGATTGTCCGCTCGGCACCGAAGGTGAGCACGAAGTTGCGAACGGTGTGACTTGGTGTATCGACGTGGATGAGACTCGTGTCGACGTCTTCGCTGCGCATCGCACTCAAGATGTCGAGCCCAATTTGATCGTGAGCGAGGAAGCTGGCGAGGCCGACGCGAAGCCCGAGTCGGGACATGGCGACGGCGGCGTTGGCGGCGCTCCCGCCGGTGACCGGAAGCGAGTCTTCTTCGAGTATCAACTTCTCGCCGAGTGGGATCTCGATCCATCGTGTTTCGTCTTCGACGCGGAGGCGTACGGGCCCGTCGGGAAGACGGATGAACTCGTCGGTCACCACGTCACCGAGGCACACGACATCGAAATTTTGAGCGCTGGTTATGAATCCCATCATGATCTCCCGTGCCTGGGCTGTGGCGTGACTCAGACCAAGCGCGCCGTTGGCCGTGAGTCTAGGTCGAAGAGTTGTGGGGACTTCGGGCGACCGGACCGTGACGTCGATGGGTGGCTGGCAATTACGGAGGCCATTCTTCGACGGTCCGCGCGGCCCGTTCGCCCGAGGTTGCGAGCGTTAGTCTTTCGACAATGTGTGGCTGAGGGAGGCATCGTGTCGTACGAACCGGAATCTGACAACCGACTTGATCCACGCGTGAGGGCGATGCTCGTCATGATGCCGCTCCAGGAAATGGCCGACGTCAAGAGTCGAGATGAGTTGGTGGCTGACGCGGCGTCGCCCGAGGGGGCCGCGCAGTACGAAGCACTGGCGGAGTTCATGGCCATGGGCGATGACGAAACGATCGCGCCGTCCCACGGCCTTCGTTTCGCAAACGAAGATATCGTGTCCTCGCCCGACGGCAACACGATCAAACTGCAGATCATTCGTCCGGACAACGACGAAACCGTGGCCTGCGTGTACTACATCCACGGTGGCGGGATGGCCTCGATGTCGAGTTTCTACGGGAACTATCGGGCGTGGGGGAGGATCGTCGCGTCCAATGGCGTCGCTGTGGTGCTGGTCGAATTTCGTAACTCCGTCGCACCTTCGGAGGTACCCGAGGTGGCGCCCTACCCGGCCGGACTGAACGACTGCGTGTCCGGTCTCAAGTGGGTCGTCGAGAACGCCTCGAAGTATGGCGTCGATCCAATGCGGGTCGTGGTCAGTGGCGAGAGCGGCGGAGGGAATCTGACCCTCGCCCTCGGACTGCAACTGAAGCGCGACGGCGAACTTGGTCTCGTCAAGGGCCTCTACGCCCTGTGCCCCTATATCGCTGGCCGTTGGCCCGACGATCGATTTCCGTCGAGCGTCGAGAACAACGGCATCTTTTTGGACCTGCACAACAACCTCGGCCGGGTGAGCTACGGCATCGACGCGTACGACGCCGAGGACCCCTTGGCGTGGCCCGGATTCGCGACCACCGATGACGTCGCCGGTTTTCCTCCTACGGTGATCAGCGTGAACGAGTGCGACCCACTTCGAGACGAGGGAATTGCCTTTTATCGCCTGTTGCTCGCCGCGGGAGTTCCCGCACGAGGTCGAACGGTGCTCGGAACGATGCACGGAGCCGAGCTCTTCCCTCCGCTCTGTCCCGACATCTGCCACAGCACCGCTGCCGACATCGCGGCGTTCGCGAAGTCCTAGGTTTTGCCATCGGCTAGGAAGTCACCAAAGCGAATTGGTCGGTCGATGTAGGACGTCACCGATATGGTGACCGAATGGAATTGGAGTTCACAGGCGATGTCTGGGAGTGGCGAGGGCCGTCACCGTTCTATTTCGTCACGGTGCCGAAGGAAGAGAGTGCCGAACTCGAATCACTGTCGTCGCACGTCACCTACGGCTGGGGAATGATCCCGGTCGAAGTGACCATTGGCGTCACGAGGTCGACGACATCGCTCTTTCCCAAGGACGGTGGCTACGTCGTGCCATTGAAGAGCGCTATCCGCAAGGCCGAAGGCATTGACGTAGGCGACACCGTGAACGTGCGTTTGGGCGTCGCGCTCTGATTCGGCGTCGACTCATCAGTGCATGCTCGCAACCGATCGAACGTGCATCCCCGCTCCCGCAAGAGTCCCGAACTCGATTGGCACCCCGGACCACGACGCGTCACCTTCGGCGACCAGTGGAGCGACGGGCCTCATCACCTCGGGTATGACACGTCGCTCGTACGCACAATCTGACGCGGTCGCCACGAGGGCGACGTGGTTTTTTAGGAGCTCAAACTGTCGCTGCGACGCGGCAGTACCCAATTCGGTCGGGGGAAGTGACAGGTATAGCCATTGGGGTACTTCACCAGATAGTCCTGATGTTCGGGTTCGGCTTCCCAGAACGGACCGGCCGGCGCGACCTCGGTGACGACCTTGCCGGGCCAGAGTCCCGATGCGTCGACGTCAGCGATCACGTCCTCTGCGACCTGACGCTGTTCATCGTTGACGTAGAAGATCGCCGAGCGATAACTCGAGCCGACGTCGTTGCCCTGTCGATCGACCGTGGTCGGGTCGTGGATCTGGAAGAAGAACGTGAGGATGTCGCGATACGAGATCACCGACGGTTCGAAGACGATCTCGATGGCCTCGGCGTGACCTTCGTGGTGTCGGTACGTGGCATTCACCACGTCACCGCCGGTGTAGCCGACGCGCGTCGTCACGACGCCGGGACGCTTGCGGATGAGGTCTTGCATGCCCCAAAAGCACCCTCCCGCGAGGACCGCGGTTTCAGTTTCGTTGGTCATTGTGACGCCTCCTCTTTTGGTGTCGCGTTGTCGAAGAGATCCTTGTACTCGCCGTAGCCCGAAGCCTCAAGCTCGTCGTACGGGACGAATCGTAACGCCGCGGAGTTGATGCAGTAGCGAAGGCCGCCTTCGTCCTTGGGTCCGTCGTCGAAGACGTGACCCAAGTGGCTGTCGCCGTTTGCCGAACGAACCTCGATCCTCGTCATGCCGAAGGTGCGGTCCTTGTGCTCGACAACGTTCGCGGAATCTACCGGCGCCGTGAAGCTCGGCCATCCACATCCACTGTCGAACTTCTTTGTCGAGGTGAACAACGGTTCGCCCGAGACGATGTCGACGTAGAGACCAGCATCGTGACTGTCCCAGAACTCATTGCGGAACGCCGGCTCGGTGGCGCTCTCTTGGGTCACGGAATACTGATGGGGAGTCAATCGCGCGATCGCTTCCGGGTCCTTGGTGTACTTTTCGCTCACTGCCGCTCCTTCGTGTTCTCGAGTCTCCTCGTGCCTTCATAACGGTATCGGGGAGGAGAGATTTCGTTACAGAGCCCCTCTCGTTGGGGAGGGGCTCTGTAAAACCGGGGACGGCATTTCCGCGTGCGAATCGGCCGATAAGAGAGGTCTATTCGACCATCGCCAGTGCGACCATCTCGCCCGCCGTCTCTTCGGCGCTCGAGACGATGTTCTGCCTGGGTCGGATGGCGAAGAAGGCGACCAAGAAGGCCACGGTAATGATGCCCGCGCCCGTCAAGAGTGCGTCGGAGCGCCCGTGGGCGGCGGCGATGCTGGTGAGAGCGGCAACCCCGACCGCGGCGCCGGTCTGCTGCATGGTCTGGAGCATCCCGGAGGCGGCGCCGGCGTCCGCTTGAGGCACGCCCTGGAGAATCGTCACGCTGAGGGGCAAGAAACACGACCCCGCCCCGATTCCGAAGAGCACGAGCGGACCGAACAGACTCTCGAAATACCCCTCGGATGGCGTGGCCTTGGAGATCCAGAGCGTCGCGATACCGAGCGTCAAGAGTCCGAACAGGAGAATCGGTCGAGCGCCGATCCGACTCACGAGTTTCGGCGTGATACGTGAACTCGTGAAGATCAGACCGGTCATCGGAAGGAAGGCGAATCCCGCCCCGATGGCGCTGAAGTGCAGGTCGCTCTCGAGGTACTGGCTGATGAAGAAGAAGACGCCGTACATCACCGCCGGCACCAACATCATCGTGAAGTACGCCGGTCCTCGCAGTCGGTCCGTCAACAGACGCATCGGAAGAAGCGGCTGGGTTCGGCGTCGCTCCACTTGGACGAACGAGAACAGCAGGGCCGCACTGAGCACGAAGGAGCTGAGTGTGACGGAGCGACTCCCGTGCTCGGCCAGTCGGATGAAGCCGTAGATCAGACTCCCGAGACCACCGGTGACCAACGCCGCGCCGGCGACGTCAAGACGTCCGCCGTTTCGAGGCGGTTCCGGTACGAAGCGAGGGGCCAGCACGATGATCGCTATCCCGATCGGCACGTTGATGAACATCACCCAGCGCCACGAGACCCACGAGGTCAACGCGCCGCCCAGGATGAGACCGAGTGAACCACCGCCCGCCGAGACCGCGGTGAAGATGCCCAGCGCCTTGTTGCGCGCGGCACCCTCTTCGAAGGTGGCGCTGATCAGACTCAAGGTGCTCGGGGCGGCGAGAGCGGCACCGACGCCCTGGACCGCTCGGGTGACGAGCAGCATCGTCGATGACGTCGCCATTCCGCCGAGTAGTGACGCTGCGGTGAAGATGGTGAGACCGATGACGAGCATTCGGCGTCGACCGAAGACGTCACCGGCTCGACCGCCGAGGAGCAGCAGTCCGCCAAAGGCGAGACTGTAGGCGTCGATGACCCAGGAGAGTCCGGCCGAACTGAAGTGCAGTGAGTGCTTGATCGGCACCAGAGCGATGTTGACGACAGTGGCGTCGAGTACGACCATCAACTGACAGGTGACGATGATGGCTAAAGCGATCGTTGATGCTCGTTTTTGGGCGTGAGAGGTCAGAGGCACGGTGGCTCCTTTTTGAAATAGAGGCTTAAAACTCCGGAATTTCGGTGAACGAACAACCTCGAGACCCGAAGGCATTGCTTTTGGTCTCCGGAGGACCTAACATGAGGGTGCCTCCACATACTAGACGGAGGATGCCTCCGGTTGCAAGTATTTTCTTGGAAAACTTTGGGCAGGTCTCTCAAAGGAGCGGTGATGAGCGAAACGGTGGTGAGGAAGGGTCCTCGCCGGGCTGACGCTCAACACAACTACGACGTCATCTTGACCGCCACCCGGGCTGCCGTCGCACTGCACGGTGGCGACATCGTCCTCGAGGACATCGCCCGCAATGCCGGCGTCGGGATCGGGACGCTGTATCGACATTTCCCGACTCGCCAGGCCCTGCTCGAAGCTGCGTTCCTCGACGAGGCGCTCGAACTTCGTCAGCGCGCCGAAGAGATGAAACTGGCGCCGTCACCCCTCGACGCACTGATCGATTGGTTACGGCTGCAGATGGACTTTGGCGCGCACGGGCGAAGCATGGGTGCCGCGGTGATGAACGCGAAGCACACCGAAGGCACGGAGATTCAGATCGCGTGCGTCAATATGCGAGAGGCGGGGGCCGTTCTCTTGCGACGGGCGCAAGACGCCGGTGAAGTACGACCGGATGTAGAGATCGTTGACCTGATTCGATTGACGCACGGCATCGTCATCGCGAACGAACAGGCGCCCGATCAGTCGCGCGTCGATCCCATGTTCGACGTCGTCATCGCGGGCATTCGAACCTGAACGCGTTCGTCATCGCGTCGGCACCAGTTCGACGATGACGATTGTTCGTTCCGTCAGTTTTTGATAGTCGCCCCATCCGCTGTAGAACCGGACGAGTTCGCCCCAGAGTTCGGGCTCTTCAGTCGAGGGAATCGCCCGAGCACGCGCGACAAATTTCTTGGCGCCTACCTGCACGCTGACGTCGGGATTGGCTCGCACGTTCAACAGCCATACCGGATGTTCCGGGCGACCTCCGTTGGAAGCCACGACGTAGTACACGCCGTCCTTTTCGTAGTAGAGGAGAGTCTTGGAACGTTTCAGTCCACTCTTTCGTCCGCGCACTTCGAGGATCAGCATCGGTCCCACGGGGCTCTTATGACCGATGACTCCTCGAGTGAGTCGATAGAGGGCGACGTGCCACGGATAGATCGTTCGGCCAATTGTGCGGTCGATGGCAACGGTGAGCTTCACGGTGACCCTTTTCTTTGAGTTTCTCTTGTGAATTCTCTCACGGAACGTCACACGCGTTGGTTCGAAGGTCAAAGGTGACGACCGTCGCCGATTGTCTCGCGTGTCGCGTCCCGTAGGTTGGACGTGAAGGACACGAGGTGGTGTCCAAGAGGAGCGACGTTATGGAAATCATCCGGAATGACGACGGGAGTTTGTTGGTTCCGATTCCCGAGGGACGACACCACGACGACGATGACGCAATTGACGTACCGGTCGCCGAGGGGACCGAGGCCGCCGCGGCGCCCACGACTCGGTTGTTGCATCCCGGTGAAGGCGGCTACAACGAAGCGCTCGCCGAATGGGACCTGCAGCAGAACCCCGACCGTGCTCCGGCGGTATCGACGGCCAGCGGGCGAGAAGAGGCGATGAATGTTGTGCACGCGGTGGCCGAGTCGCCGGATCACGACGTCGTCGGTGCCCTCAAGGACGTCAACGACCCCGAAGCGAGCGGCGAGGCGCTACGACACGTGTTGATCGGTGGAACGCACTCGGTCGAGGCCTTTTCCGATGAAGTGGCTGAGGCCGAAGGGGGAGAGCCCCTACCAGCGCACAAAATGACGAAGGTAATTGGCGAGGTCCTCGCCGAGCTTGACAAGTAGTGCTCAACGAACGTAGTGGCGAAGTGCGCCTACATTCGAATGGCGAGAGGTAAAGGACCGGTGTGACGTGGACGTTCAAGAACTGTTAAGCAAGGTGGCCCAGCATCTGTCGGTGAGTCGGGCCTTTGGCACGGCCTACGAGAAAGACGGATCGCTCGTGATCCCGGTCGCGCTCGTCGCCGGAGGTGGTGGCGGCGGCGAAGGAACGTCGGGCCAACCATCGAGCGACTCTGCGCTCGACGACGAGGACGCCGCCTCCGACGCAGAATCGTCTGGTTCCGGCGGCGGCTTCGGTGGGGTCGTCATGCCCGTGGGTGTCTACGTCGTCAAGGACGAACAGGTTCGTTGGGTGCCGGCGATCAACGCGAACTTGGTCATCGTCGTCGCTTTTCTGACGTTGCGAATGATCGCGCGGGCACGTCGACGAGCGCGCCGCCACGCGTCGTGAGCGTTTTCGCGATCGCCGCCGACATTCTTTGAGGCCCACCAGGGACTCTTATGATTGAGCCATGACGCAGACCGTCGGATCCATCGCGTCACGAATCGCCCGTGACTAAGCGCCAGTGGTTCGCGCGTCGTCGCTACGGTTTCGGCGTCCGGCCGATGACCTGGCAGGGCTGGCTCATCACCGCGATCGCCCTGGCCGGTGCGATCGGCGCCCTGGTTGGCGTGAAGAAGACCACCGGTGACATTCTCTTCGCGGGCATCCTCGGTCTCTACCTCGCCCTCGCGTACAGCTTTGGGGGCACCAAGAGACAAGTCATCGCCAATGCCGACGCCAGCGCCGAGGACGACGTCGCTCAAGAGACCGACGTCGCCAAGGTCACCGTGCCCGCGGCGGTCTACGGCTCGCAGACTCCGCGAGAGATCGCCGAGGCCATCACGTCGCACACCGGGAATTTTGCCGACGCCATGGACGATCCCAAGATGTACGACTCGGTCATCGTGGTGCGTCACCTCACCAAACAGTTCGGTCAGCGCGTGGCGTTCGAGGACGTCTCGTTCAGCGTTCGCCGCGGCGAGGTCTTCGGCTTCCTCGGCCCCAACGGCGCTGGCAA
>Ga0302140_10007286_pt1 | contig 13828 bp, 17 predicted proteins | sample I_Bog_E1_1_FD_202095 | JGI IMG/M metagenome (GOLD analysis project Ga0302140, IMG submission 202095) | Peat permafrost microbial communities from Stordalen Mire near Abisko, Sweden - I_Bog_E1_1 | ecosystem: Environmental > Terrestrial > Soil > Wetlands > Peat | place: Sweden: Abisko, Stordalen...
CTCCTTCCTTTCTCCACACTCGCTTAATCCCCCTTTCCTCTGCAATTGATAAGCGAGTTTGCCCGTAACAATCATCACGCAAAAGGAAGAGAAGCCCATCTTACTAAATGCAATATGGTCTCTAACGCAGCTATTGGGAATGGCCGTGCTCAGCACATCAGAATTAAAATCGGTTACATGTACACAGAGTCCCACACTCAGTCATCGAGCAATGCATCTCACAGCCTTCAGAATTCTGTGAACACCCACACGAAGAAAAACATCCAAGGATGGCGCCAAACGTTTCACACTCCAACTCACACGAGAAACAACCTGGTAAGGTCCGGCCTTTTCCACAATCATGAGGATTCTCATAGTATTTACCGTCATCACAGACTTGCCACCACGTCTGGTTCACCGCAAACAGCGTGCTGTGGAGGAGATCCCTACCTGAGAAATCATCCGGAATCTGAGTACGATTGACGACATAAACCGAGTTATTGGATTTGCTGCAACGACGTCTCCAATGCCCACTTCCTCTGCTTTGAAACAAGAGCAATAGGCATGGCAGTCTCCGTTAGAACAGAAAAGGTTGCATCTGGGCGTGCAAAGGCAAGTCTTTTCACAGCCTAGGAGATCGCATGCTCCGGCGCAGGTGAGGCCAAGGCAATTTCCACACGCCTCGTAGTTTGACGTAGAAAACCTAGGCAGTTGCAGAACGGCCCAGATTGTGGCTCGCGACAGCATGATTCAGATTTAGGATTATTGAAGCGTGTATAGCGAAGAGGACAGCTGGGTGAGAGAATAAAGTATATAATGAAGTAAAAGATCCTCAATACTCGAAATATTACTTCCAAGCCGCGAAAAGCTTATAGAAACAAAAATCTTTGACTTGTGGCACGCAGTTGACTTTGGGGGGGCCAATTTCCACAGTTCTCTTCTCCTGCAGTTAGGAGGTGCGGCTTTGTAACCGGGCAAAGTGAGAAGGTGCCTTGCGGTCAGCCTTCTGATTAGTATCGTTTACTTAGAATCTTTGCATTGGCCAATCATACTCGATAAGAGAACCTTGTAACGCTCCCACCCCACCAATCAAAAATTTTCAGCTGTCTTGTGCATCTGGTGCATGCAACTTGAGAGTCAACCACCAAAAATGAGATCGATTACGACTTATTGTTTGGAACCTACCTGTATGTGAAACAATCCAAGTGAAATATTCAGCTGCACAAATCTCTGCTTCGTGGCAAATTGTCGAGTTGTCAACGCAAATGAGGCTCCTCAATAGCCGCACCAGAATCCTCGAGGATTTTGTCGGGGCCGTTCCTCCGTACGCTATCCTTTCACACACTTGGGAGCACGAGGAAGTTAGCCTCAGCGCCTGAAAAGATGCCAGTATCGATCACACAACCAGGCAGGGGTGGTACAAGATTGAGAGGTCCTGTGACCAAGCCTTACATGATGGCCTGGATTACGTCTGGGTGGACACTGTCTGTATTGACAAGTCTTCCTCGGCGGAACTGTCCGAGGCCATAAATTCAATGTTCAAGTGGTATCGCGACTCATCTGTTTGTTATGGCTACCTCTACGACCTTCCGGCCATCGCTTTTGAGTCTAGCCGGTGGTTCACTCGTGGCTGGACCCTTCAAGAAATGATTGCCCCCCAACATTTAAAGTTTTACGACAGAAACTGGAACTTCATAGGCTCCAAGTCTCACCTTGTCGATCAGCTCTATCATATCACGGGAGTTGATGTGACTATTCTTCAAGGCGGGTCTCTGAGATTTATAAGCGTAGCAAGAAAAATGTCATGGGCAGCTAAACGGCAAACAGCAAGGGTTGAAGATACGGCGTATTGTCTCCTTGGACTCTTCGACCTATCAATGCCTATGCTCTATGGAGAAGGGCCCAAAGCATTCATCCGCCTTCAGGAAGAGATTGTCAAGGAATACGATGACCACTCCTTGTTTGCTTGGAGAAGCAGCACAGCCAGCGAGTCTGCTGGAATCTTCGCAAAGTCACCAGCAGATTTTGCCGCCTCGTCGAATATTGGTTCTTCGATAGGCACGCACTCGGAGCCGGTTATGGTCACGAACCGCGGCGTACGGCTAAGTGCGTGCTTGACGAAGATCGATAACAATAAGCCAGATGATACCATGTTGGCTGTTTTGTGCTGTCGATTTCTCGACTTCGACATGGAGCACAGAAAGAGAATTGCGATTGCTCTTAGGAAGTGTCGTGAAAATACTTCTCCCACGTTTATTCGACTTAGACCGAACGAACTCTTCTCCGGATATACGCGCAAGCAGGAGAGGCAAACCGTATACGTACTAAAGGACAATCATATCGAATACATATCGGGATCCTCACTTCTCTGGATTCGGTCTATGCCTACCACGGGAAATGGCTGCTGCCCTCTGGACCTTGTTATTGCACATCCTCGCGAGCAATGGGACGAAAGAGAACGCCTCTTTCGTGCCAACCTTACGGAAAACCTAAACGTTACTCAATTCCTGCTAGTATTTTGCTATGCAAACTGCGGGAGGGATCCGGTACATTTTCTGGTCTATTTCGGATTCAACAACCGTCACGACGAACGCATCGGATGGTGTAACATAATGTTTCATTCAAGCCCCGATTTAACACATCTAGATATGGATCGCGTTGTACCGGATAGCGATAGGTACGGAAATCATATGATAGAAGAAGTGGGAGTGACTCTAAAGTGCCATATGGCGCTAGTAGCTGTATCAGGCCAGAAGATCTACGCGGCAGACTTGCATGCACAAGTATCAAAAGAGCCGTGATCAACACAACCGGATCCTCAATTTGAAGTGTCATTGCAAAGCTAGCTGCTGTATTCACGGAGGTATTCATCAAGGGCGGAACTTATTGCCTTGTTATCAGAGCGTGGCTGCACGTGCGTCGGTCGTGCGGGTGAACTTCCATGGCTTCGGGACCGGTTCAAGAAGCTGATCCTAGTGGAGGCGCACATGATCAAAGTCATCCAACTGCTTTTAGTGTATGGATTTAGGCAGTTGGCTAGTACAACAACCTAGAACGGCTTGTCTCAGCTTGCGGTACAGCACAACCCCCGGACGTTTTGGGTTTGGAAGAAGGCCCTACGATCAAGAGAAAGTTTTGGAGCCAGAAGCCGAGAAAGACGATCAAGGTATATCCGATGCAAATGGTATGGATACTTCCGTTCAGAGATGATGAGCAAGAGATCGCTAACAGTGAAGAAGGTGGATGGGAGATGGAAGACTCAGAAGGTTCGGAGTCAGCTTGGGTAGACCGAAGAGAAATGTGAGAAAGGATATAGACTGGAAACTGCAGTCGACCTAGTGCCTCTGGACGACTCCAATCCTCAGATCAAAAAATTCGCAACGTCATGTATGCTCTGATCAGCTTCACGACTATGATGAGGAGTATTGGTCTCATATATACGGTCGAGTTATGAAATCAACATTGGATCCTATATCTACAGAGCACCAGGAGGGAAAGCTCAAGGCGATTGCTCGCATTGCTGGCACTTTCGTCTCCTGTTTTGTCTAGAGCTCGCATTATATAGTTCAACGCGGTAATTCTTTCTGGCTTGTCTCTGATCTTGCTCGCTAGGAGTCGAAGTTATCAGCCGTACTGCCAGGATAAGGCACATTTCAAAGACAGCTAGAGATTATGTGCGCTACGGTGGGCGAGCACATGGAACCGGAAAGACAACAATCTAGACAACTTTGCGTGCTTTGTCCTTCCTAACTCTATTCAATTAATATACATTTTGAGCCCCACTAGCCAAGTCCTTATTAACTTGGGTGCAGTCTAGGAGATTGTAAAACGCTATGTTCTCCAATTCTGGTTAGTTTACTCCTCCCAAATCTGGTGAACATCCAAAGCTAGGAACCGGCATGGGAGAAGTATGAGCAAGAATAGCTACAGAGGGTAGATTCGGAAAGGCGTCTAATGCATGTTTCAATTATTTTTCAACAGCATCGATGTATAATAAACTGTGGTGAAGAGTATCAGTTGTGTCAAATGGCGACGTCGCGGTGTCACGTGCAGGGTGTTCTCCAGGGCCTTCCGGCGTTTTGATTCAACTTGATTCTCAACAGGCAACATCGACAGGGAGACTTTTTCACGCCAGTCACGACTGCAAGTAGGGAGGACTCCAGAGGGCCAGACGGTCAATCCCAGCCTCAATTGAGGATTACTTCGTCGCAATGGCGTCGCGTTTCCTCGCAGCGGCATGTCACGTCTCGCCAATCACGCTGTCGAAGACCACGGAAAAATGCATCTCCTTCATCAACCGAGCAGCCAAGAACTCCGCGAACCTCGTCGTCTTCCCTGAATCATACATCCCAGCCTTCCCAGTCTGGAGCGCCCTCCAAGCTCCCACTCAGAACCATGTCTTCTTCGAGCGGAATGGCGAAAGAATCCATCTTCATTGACGGCGAGGAGATGCACGCGATCCGCGATGCCGCGAAGCAGACTGAGACCATCGTCAGCGTCGGGATCTCAGAAAAAGTGCGGTACAGCACCGCGATGATGTTCAATTCCAACATCATCCTCGGCTCAGATGGAGAGATTCTCGTGCACCACAGGGAGTTGATGCCGACTTTCTTTGAGAAGCTGACTTGGTCACCTGGTGATGGCAACGGTTTACGCGTTGCCAACACGAAATTTGGGAAGATTGGAGCTTTGATATGTGGCGAGAATACGAACCCTCTTGCCAGGTATGCGCTTATGGCTCAGGGAGAGCAGGTTCATATCTCTACCTGGCCTGCTGTTTGGCCAACTGTGGTCCTCACTGGCGGTGAAATGGCAGGACGCCGGCCCCGCTACGATAACTCAGCGGCAAACACTCGAAGAGCCGCAGCGCATTGCTTTGAGAACAAATGTTTTGGGATTTTATGTGCTGGTCATTTAGATGAGGCTACTATTGAGGTACTTTGTTCTTTCACGGACAAGGCTGGATTTTTACGCAAGGCACTGACTGATTCGCCTTGAGCGGGCACTATGTTCTTGACCCTAACGGGCGATCCGCTTTCTGGCTACACTGTTGACTCGGCATCTGGGAACAAATCGGGGAGGTTTGAGTTGTGTTCTGAAGAAGACATCTTATATGCCGAGTTAGACCTAGAGAAATGCGTGGAGGGAAAGCAATATCATGACGTTGTTGGAGGCTATCAGAGGCTGGATGTGTTTGACTTGAAGGTCGATAGGACGAGACGAAAACCAGCGACCTTTACCAGAAAGTCAAGCACTGGATCTTGAACAGAATGGAATCAACTTGAGATATACATATTGGACCTTTCTCGTGGGATCGTTTGCACCAATGACTGTTTCTCGCTCCCTTTCACGAGAGTCTATTTCCGGCCTAGTGACCCGATCACCAGTCAGATAACCCCGCTTGGAAGAAGCAACACCAGACATCTTCCATTTCCAAAAATTCGCTATGGATCATAAGACGAATGCAGATGTGGAGCACCTCTGCAACTTTGCAGTTCAGCCTGACGGTGAAGAACGCAGAGCCTGCTCGGGACTGGACCCAAAAGGCTTCTTCATCCGACAGCCGCCTGCCCCGCACCACTTGACCTCTTTAATCACTCCAGACGAACAGCTTTTTCAGACAATCCACATGGGAGCCGCTGTTTATCGACACAAATCGCTATTCAGTCACCATCGATGGTCTCGTCAAACAACCCTTCATGACGTCGTTGGCACAATTGAGGAAATTCCAATCAACCACCATCACCGCCTTCCATGAATGCTATGGAAGTCCAGTCAAACCACCAACAGAGAACGTATGGCGAATAGGAAATGTCACCTGGACCGGAGTGTCTCTACAAACGCTGCTGGATATTGCTCAACCACTTCCGGAAGCACAGTTCGTCTGGTCTGAAGGCCTGGACTTCGGAGAGTTTGCCGGTGTCACAGCAGACCGTTACCAGAAAGATCTTCCTATCGCGAAAGCACTATCTTCAGAAGTTCTGCTAGCTTATGAGATGAATGGAGAACCGCTCAGCAAGAACAGAGGAGGCCCCGTCAGATTAATTGTTCCTGGTTGGTTTGGAACCAACTCGACGAAATGGCTTTGTCGACTTTCGTTGCAGGCTACAAGAGCCCCAGGCCCTTTCACAACAAAGTTCTATAACGAAGAAGATCCCAATGAGTCAAAAGGGGTTATGCGGCCAGTGTGGAAGGTTGAACCCAATTCGATGATTGTCAGTCCATGTTCGGATGCTCAATTGACCGATTCCTTGGTCAAAGTGCGAGGTTGGGCATGGAGTGACAATGGAATAAAGCTCGTTCAAATTAGAGTCGACGAGAGCCAGACCTGGGTTGAGGCTGAGGTGGAGTCTCGTCGAGATTTCAATTGGCAGAGATTCAGTACCGCTGTTACTCTTCCACCAGGCACCCATCAATTGACTGCACGCGCAACTTCATCCTCCGGATTAAAACAACCAATCTCGGGTCGGCGAAACCATGTGCATACTATTAACCTCGAAATTCTAGGGTAGTCGAGTCCGCCACGTCAGAACACGCCGCCCGGCCACTGTGCCTCCGGGCTTCTTTGCATCGCGACACGGAGCCGCAAAAAGAGCGGGCAAAATTGGTGGCGCCCAACTCGAATCACAACCCGTCTCTGAATCATGGTGAAAATGGGATCGACTTCGTGGTCCAGTGATCTTCAATTACCCTCCAGTCGGGCGTTGGGTTACAACAAGGCAAGAATTTATTGAGGGTGTGAATCCGACGGCTTTGGGCTCCATCCAGCTCAGAGCTGCCACGTCGAGGGCTGATGCAGTCAGAGGGTACTTCCCCTCAACAGCGCGCATGAACACGAAATGAGGCGACAAGTGAGCTTTTAATATCTTCCCGAGAACATTCTCGTTTGGTGCTCGTGCTGGTCGCGCATGTGGTGTCGTGCAAATCAGAGGCCTCAATTCTTTTAGTGGCATGCAAGGCTGCTGTGCAGCTGTGCCAGCCCTGCACGTCGACGAGGTCGAACGTGGGGTCAGAGGTACACCATGATATGTTCTGTCGTGGTCCATTACTATATTGAGCCTCTTCCCCGTCTCCTTTCGCCCTGCCCGAATCTTTGTTCTGATTTTCTTTTTGAAGTCTCTCATCGATGTCCCTCTTTTAATCAACAGCCTAGCACTTCATTTCCAGTTCCACCATGGCGGCCCCAGGCTGTAACTTCACCGGGAATCAAGACATGTACGGATTGGGCATCCGTATTGGATTCTACAGCCACTGGTTCGGAGTTATTCTCGCCTCTTGGGTAGCCCGCGGAGAGTTTCGTCTCCTGAAACTCTCCTACTTCTTCTTTGTCGGCGCCATATTCCTCGCCGTCATCTTACAAACCGTAAAGAACAGCCTTCTCCCAGTGGAAACATATATTGTCCTACTCCTGGCATTTGGTGGATACCTGAATGTGGTGCCACTCTATCTATGGAAAGGATTCACTTGGTGTGAGCCAAGAATGGACCCGAGCAGATATCCACGAGCGAGCACTGGCAGGATCTTCCAGCTGATAAATTTCACACTCATGGTCGCATTATCTGTATTCCAGCTGTACTTCTGGATCAAACGAGTTAGTGCGGTTGCCACTGATGGCTGCGTGGAGTTTGGCTTCTTCTTCGCACAACTGCCTCTGAACGAGAAGGGTTTTGTGGTCGCGAACATTTTGTTCCACTTCTTCTTTCTCTTCATTTGTGTCGGGGTCGTAGCCGTCATACTTGCGAAGCAGTATGAGATGTACGAGGGCAGGAGGCACAGGAGGATTGGGTGAGTGATCTGAGTCCAATCTTTATAATAAGCTAACCCTGCGCAGGAAACATCAAAAGCACTCCCTCCAACGACTCCAAGCAATTTCCGACGTCGTCGTCGCAGGCGTGGTAGTAACCGCAATCGAACTCCTGATCCGCTGGAACGGCATCGAGGGCGTCGACTCCGTCTCGACAGCTGGACAAACAATACCCATGATCGTTGGCATCGGGCTCGTAGCAAGAGTCCTTTACATCGGCTTGTCTGGAGACGTGGACAATGGTGATGATGATTGGAGCTCCAGTGGCTATGGGAGCAGCTATTACTCTGGGTCGAAAAGCTCGGGACCGAGATCCGATGACGGCGGTGGACCGCCTCCTGCTGCTTGGCCGCAACAGGCTCCGCCTATGGCGCCTGTGTATGGCGGTGCTGGCTATCCGAGACCGCCTCCTGGTGGTGCCCCTCCTCCTCCTCCTCCTCCACCACCCGGTGAGTTCTTTCTTGAACCTCTGACACGCCAGCACCATGAATGATCTTGTGGCTTGAACTTGCTTCATCACATAAACTAACACATTCTCCAGGACAATAACGAAGTCAGAAAATTCTTTCCTTGCTTAAGCGTACTTGAGCGTTGATATCCTGAAATCTCGTTCTTTTATTTCCGGAGACGGCCTCGGATTAGCCTGAAGATCTGTAGTTTAAGCAGTCCATTGAGATTGGAAGTTGTCAAAAACGCAACGATTCCCTAGTCGCAGCAGTTAGCAAGCACATAATTAGTATTGTCTATTCGTGGTGACAAAAATTGAAATGATAGTTGTCTCTCACTGCTTCTCAGCCGAAGTTCGAAACCTATATTCCCCTCTCCGTTCTTCACAGGATTCTCTCCGTCCCCCTTCTTTTCTTTAACTGCCAGCCTCTGAACTCACAGGCTCTTAGTTAGTATGAGAGTCGCAAGACTACGGCATTTCTATCAAAGCGTTAAGTAATTGAATTATCTTCGCTTCCTAAGTGCCCGGGTGGAGACGGAAGAATACCCCTTGTTTAGCGAGCAACACCCCTACCTCGACTTTACATGAGGCTGTTGTGCCATCTTCACAGTAATCAATTCGAGATCTACCAGTGCATCTGATAGGGTGGTAGATATATCCTAGCTAGTATCCCAAAATCGTGGGGTCAACTGTCCTCACTTTCTTCCTTGCCCGTCTCCGACCTCATGGCAGTCGCATGAGCTTTGTCCCCCATTCGAAGCTCCGAATCAGAGCTACCAAGCTCATGGCACTGGACTGTGGATCTTGAGCTTCAAAATGAAGTTCCTCTCTCTCATCCTCGGAATCCTCACTCTCGCCCTCTCTCACACCCCGCCCACAGATTTCAACGCCTCGCATCCCCTCCCCATGGTCGCGCACGCTTATTTCCACTCCCAATCCCTCTTCAAATCACAAGATATGCCGCGACTAGTGATGTACGTGCAAACGTTCACCACAAAAGACAATAGGCCTCTGTCTCTCCTCCCTTTGCTGGAAAATCACACAAGAGTTACGCATGTTATTCTCGCCTCGGTGCATTTGCATGAGACGCCTGGAGAAATACGCTTGAATGATGACCCTTTTGATGCCAGGAAATACGAGGAAATGTGGAAAGAAGTCAAGATCTTGCAGGATGCGGGGATCAAAGTGTCGATTCTGCTTGGTGGCGCGGCGGCTGGGACGTATAAGAATCTGAACGGGACTGACGACGAGGTGCGCCCTTTCCGACCCTTGCCATTTCCCCCAGACTTAGAATCCCAAAGTAAAGACTAAGAAGTCTGTCTGATCCAGTTCTACGCTTTCTACCACCCTCTCCTTAAGCTAATAAAAGCCTACAACCTCGATGGCCTAGATATCGACATCGAAGAGCCCGTTTCTCTCTCCGTTCCCCTCCGGCTCCTCAACGTCCTGTACCGCGACCTCGGGCCCGCCTTCCTACTAACAATGGCGCCTATCGCCTCAGCCCTTCTCTCAGAAGACGCCACCAACCTGTCCGGCTTCTCCTACTTCGCGCTCGACGCCCTAGCCACCGTCCCAGGCTCCGACACAAAACTGATAAAATGGTTCAACGCCATGTTCTACGGCCATTTTCCCAAGGGACCGCCGCATTATGAGGATGTGATCGAGGCGGGGTGGGACAGTGGGAGGGTGGTTATGGGGGTGCTGGATAGTGCGGATGGCGGGCAGCCGAATGGGTTTTTGAGGGTTGAGAGGTTGGTGGAGGTGGTTGGGGAGTTCAAGGCGTTGTATGAGGGGAAAAGTGGGTTTGGTGGTATCGCGGGCTGGGAATATTTTGATGCGGGGAGTAGTGATGGGTATGATGGGGAAGTGGTGGAGAATTGGAAGTGGGTTAAGAAAGTGGGGGAGGTGCTGTTCGGAGGCTTTGGTATGAAGGTTGATTTATAGATCTAAGTTGAAATTGAGAGAAACTAGTGTTCGTAATGACTTACTTGTGTCAGGCGACAAGTAACAGCTGCGCCCTGTGTTTGACTATTGCGTCTATTCCGAGCTCGGCATGCTGTCCGGAACCTCATTTCCAGAATCGGCTTAGAGCCACATGCATTACAGTAAGCACGCTTCGACACAAGAGTCATCTTCGAAGTTCACATATCTCGCTTCCACCTGCGCTTTTGTTCTCAGCCTTCACGCAACTTCCAGAGTTCTTCAAGTCCACATCAAACCTCAAAGCCTGTGAAGTCTGAATCATCAGCACCAAGATGTCAGAACCACCACTCGCAGTCTTTCCTCCTATACTCCAGACAAAACGACTGACCATGACACTCCTGAATATTGAAAATGATGCTCATGCACTGGCCGAGATCATGAATTTCTTTCTCAGCGGTAAAGACGGTTTTGAATGGACCGCTGAGCTTGCAGCGCGGCTCATGAGAAACTTCACCTTGAGCCCGAGTAATTGTCTTGGACTCAGAGCCCCAGGACCAGCGGTAAGTTGCAGCCCATCTTCTCTTCGAGTCGTTATCATCGTAGATTTAAATACTGATATAATTTACAGGCATACCTGCTTCATCTCGGGTCCGAAACTGGACCCACGGTCGGTTCTGTGTCACTCAATGAGAGGAGACCGGATGTACCACCTGTAAGTCTCTCCTCATCCATCCCTAGACTCTTGTATGGGAGAAGTGATCCATATGCATCCAGAAAGCTAAGACTTAGTCAAAGGATGTTGGATTTCTCTTCAGACCTGAATATCAAAATCAAGGCTATGGTACCGAAGCAGCAACTGCGTTTTTGAACTACTTCATCCATGATTTCGGTCTCAAGAATATCTGTGCTATGGTATCACTTACGAATGATAGGAGTGTGAACTTGATTAGAAAATTGGGATTTGAGGATGGTGGAGATGTTGTGTTAGAGCCCTGGGGCGCGACGAACGTTTTTGTGTTGCCTGGGATGAAGCATTTGAGCAAGGAGACGACGACGGTTAATCGGTGGGGTGTTGAGAAATCGAAGTTGGATGGATGAAAGACGCAGAACGGTTTTTGTAGTAATTTCGTTGCTCAAGAATTAAGGATCTAGGGGAAGAGAGATACTACCGTTTCTCGTGCATGTCATACCAGATATACACGCCCTCGTTGCGCGATATTGACATCTTGTTGATCAATACGCTCTCGAATTAAATCCATTGGGTGTTCGACATCTGTGAGACTTGTCTCAAGTTCCGACAGCTTTAGTATCACCGTTGCCGCTCTTCTAAGCTCTATCTCGAAACTCGTGTCTTCTTCGCGCTGGATTTCATGTCCTAAACGGAACAGGTCATCATATGCTCGCTCCTCTTCTTCAGTTTCGGTCACCTGAAGCATTCGCTTCAGGTCGTCCCTCAAAATGGGCAGATCGGCATCTCGACGTCGCTTATTCCAATTTCTAGTTTCCTGCACAAGTTCAAGGACTTGATGAGCAGCATGTGTTTCCCATGTGGAAGGTTCCAAAGGTTGAGCCCTGTGCAGATTCCAATTTTGGTCGCACAGCAGGTACTGATCGAGAAGATCTCGCAATATAATGTCGTTCTTCGGTTTGTCTGCAAGTTTCCTCCACTCACACATAGCTTCGCCGTCCATCAGCCCATGTGTGTAGCAGTCCCCTCTCATGCTGAAACATCGTCGTCTGATTTGGCCTAGACGGGGCTGGCTAGGGAGTTTGTGCAATGCGCGAGTGCCTGCCTCCCGGAGAATGAAAGAACTTTGGCCACCAAGAAGGATACATAAATGGTCACCCACGCGTAGCTTTGTAGGTCCAAGTCCAATGTACCCTTTATCGGTGATGAAAAGGGTTCGTCTGACAGTTGCTGATCGAATAGCCGCGTCAATACTTGGAGATATCGGTTGGGGTGACATATAGGAACTCAAGTCTCCAAGATCTTGGAATAAGTTCTCCCACCTCTTCCAGCGAAAAAAGTCTGCCGCCTCAGGATAATCTTTCGTATGAGAGTCGAATCCTTGGAGGATCCAAGTTGCTATCTGGCCATGATCGTGCGAAGATACACGCCGACTAGTAAAGCCATTTTTGTCAGAACGAGTGCGGACTGTATCGGCACAGATCATTCTTCTGAATGCATCTCCTAGCTCACTAATACTCTTCTTGCCGTGGAAATAAGCCTCTAATAAAAGAATCCACGAACGGATAGACGATAAGAGCACATCATCTGACAATGCCGTTGCTCCAACTATTGCGATTCTGTCGACGTGTAGCCCCGCCAGGCTAATAACTCCGGAACCACGATTCTGTAAACGCACTGCAATACTCCGCGCCGCATAATCTTTTTCAATGGCTCTCAGATATTGCCCTTCCTTCAGCTCAAGATCACCAACAGCACGTGGGTGCAAAGAAGCAACCCAATCTGAGGTTCCCAAGATATCATTGAATCTCTTCACATAATCTCCTCTGGTGATTGGTTTTGGCTTAGCGTAAAGTTGATTTCTAGTAATGCGCAGATGGCGACAAATGCCACCGAATTCTGCATGGGTTTCATCTTGCACGTAGACAAGGCTTTCGTCCGTGGCCCGGTAATCTCCAGTGTTCTCGGCCCGACGACGATCCAGGTCATCATATGCTGCACTCCAGTCAGGAACCCATGAAGGAAGATCTTGCCGGTCTTTTCTTCCAAGATCTCCCGCAAGTACATTCAGGGATTTTGTATGGTTGATAACGTCCAAGACCGTAGTTTGAAAGACTGCAGGTACGCTGAGGGAGTAATCAGGGGCAATTGATGTCCCATTTCGCACCAAACCGAGCAGAGCATAGACTTTATCCCAAGTATCACTTGCTTGTCGCCCGCTGAAACGCCTCAGCAGCGGTAAGAGCGCAGTCTGCTTGCCATCTCTCCAGAGCTCTCGCATGCTATCGATGTCCAGGATGATCCGAGAGAAATAGGCAAGAACAGTCGAATACTCATGTGGAAACGATAAAGGAGTCGAAGAGGCCCGGTTTCGCAAATCCCATCGTGCGGCATCAACAAACATATCCCACGGCGCCGTGGCAGGACCGTAGACGACCGTAACCTTTTTAGGAACGACCACCTCTTGGATAACCCAAATCCTGTTCCACCATCGACAAAGCAGTAATTGCCTCAGCGCTTCAAATAGCTCTCGTTGATATTTCGAATCAACAAATTGCCCGTCCGGCTCAAAAGATGGGAGATGATTCGAATCCGGTTTTCCAGCGAGAAGACGAAGAAAACAAAAAATGTCGAATGCTTGGACCTTTCTTATTTTGCCCTTCAAGGCAATAGAAGGTGGATTTGCTGTGCAGAGACTACGAAAAGCCTGTTCCCCAATATCTCGGAGTTAGCAACCTTCTCTCAGTGATTTTGCAGAGCAGAATGTTCCAGGAGTTGCTAGACATTGCTACAAAGACTGAACCCAAAACAACACGGAAGAGGAAATAGTACACTGAGAAGTTGAGACTTACTTCAAATTTTTCACGGTCGCTGTCGTCATAGTTGAAAGTTGAAGAAGAGAGTGATTTCTTGGGAGGCTTAGAGCCTTGTTGTTGTAATTCCCTAAGATAGACAACAACTTCTTCGGTAAAAGCAAATATGTCAT
>Ga0302140_10007289_pt1 | contig 13827 bp, 5 predicted proteins | sample I_Bog_E1_1_FD_202095 | JGI IMG/M metagenome (GOLD analysis project Ga0302140, IMG submission 202095) | Peat permafrost microbial communities from Stordalen Mire near Abisko, Sweden - I_Bog_E1_1 | ecosystem: Environmental > Terrestrial > Soil > Wetlands > Peat | place: Sweden: Abisko, Stordalen...
GACGCGTACAGCACCTTTGCAGCAGAAGAGGAGGAAAAACAAGAAAGATCTCCAAGGGTGTCGATCACTTTATTGGGCGGTTATAATTCGGGCAGCCTTGGTACAGGATATACTTTGGGCGGCACCATTCGCAAAATGATCAATGATAAACTGTATATAGAAAGTGATGTTGCCTTTGCCAGCAGCAATAATATGCAGGCGACGCAATATGCTTCGGTATCTGTTCCCGCTTCGGGCTCCTCCGGTCTCAGCGCCCGGCAGCCCGCAGGAAGGACTTCTTCCGTTGAGTCGGGTAAGTCATCAAGCACGGTGACTTCTACCCAGGAAACGGTGTCGTCAAATGTAAATTACAACCTTTACTATGCGCAGGTAAACCCCGGCCTTGGCTATAAGGTTATCCGTCAGTTGTCCATTGGCCTTGGCCCCGATTTCCAGCGTATGCTTGTTGATAACAGGCCCACCATCTCTACCGAGCTCGACCGCAACAACATACAGGTAGCGCCCTTGCTTGACGTTGGTTTCATTGGCAAAACAGAATATGCATTTACTAAAAGGATAAAAACAGGAATTTCATATCGCAAGGGTGTAAATAACATAATTATCCCGTCGGACAAATACATAAACCGCGACTATTTACAATTTCAGCTCAGGTATACTATTTTTAATAAATAGCCAGCTCAAAAAAATACTATCTACTTTTGTGTAGAATAAGTATTTAGTTTGAAACGTAGTTACGATACTATAGCGTTTATTTATGACCGCCTTGCACGCCTGGTATTTGGCAGCACACTTATCCGCGCCCAGCAATATTTACTGGTTAATACGATCTCTCCGGGCGGCAGCATACTTATTGTGGGCGGTGGCACAGGTTGGATACTGGAAGAAATTACATTCATACAAGCATCCGGCTTGAACATTACATATGTTGATGCATCTGCAAAGATGGTTGCCCTCGCAAAAAAGCGGAATACAGGAGCAAACAAAGTGACGTTTATTGCCCTTCCTATCCAGCAAGTAGTGATCGATGATGTTTACGATATAGTGCTCACGCCGTTTTTCTTCGATAATTTTACCAATGAAGACGCGCAGGAAATATTTTCATCTATTGACAGATCTATGAATAGGGGAGGGGTATGGCTCTACTGTGATTTTAATAAGACGACAGTTTTTTGGCAAAAGACGGTGCTAAAAATTATGTATTTCTTTTTCAGGATAAGTTGTGGTATCAAAACCGATAAGCTACCTGATATGGGTAGTTGTTTTGCAAAGCACGGATACCAACTAAAAAATCAAAAAACGTTTTTAAATGGGTTTATTAATGCAGCGGTTTATACAAGATAACTTTACATGACCACTATAAGACTTGCCACTATAATATGCGCACCAATTGGCCGATGCTTTGATTTGTCGAGGAGTATTGATTTGCATTTGATGTCAACTCAAAAAACCGGGGAAAGGGTGGTTGCAGGGAGAAAATCAGGGCTGATCTTAAGTGGAGAAACGGTAACATGGGAAGCCGTACATTTTTGCATTAAGCAAAGGCTAACCATTAAAATTACGGAGATGAGGCAGCCTTATTATTTTGTTGATGAAATGATTGATGGTGCATTTAAGAGTTTGCGGCATGAGCATCATTTTTCCACCAATAATGACAGAACAGTGATGACAGATGTTTTTAATTATGAAGCCCCATACAGTGTTTTTGGAAAAATATTTAACAGCATAGTTCTGCAACGCTATATGAGGAAGTTCCTGATGGAAAGGAATGCAATGATCAAAAGTGAAGCTGAGGGTAGCAACCGGATGCATTTCCTGAAATAACCCGGTGGCGATGTATATTTACAATTCTACTCAAATAAAGTATTAACGAAAAGATGAAACCAATATTATCCATCATCCTGTTCACAATGCCATTGTCTGCAATGGCGCAAAAGAATGTTGCTGCAAGTGGCAATGCCTATCCGCAGGATTATTTTCGTAATCCTCTGGATATCCCCGTATTTCTTGCAGGCAACTTTGGAGAGTGCAGGCCGGGGCATTTTCATAGTGGGATAGATATTAAAACGCTGGGTAAAGAAGGCCAACCTGTGCATGCAGCCGCAGATGGTTATATCTCGCGGATAAAGATGGAGAAGGGTGGGTTTGGCCATGGGCTTTACATTATCCACCCTAATGGCTATACTACTCTATATGCGCATTTGAGCGATTTTACGCCTGCTATTCAGAATTATGTGAAGAAGGAACAGTACAAACAAAAACGCTGGGATGTGGACCTCTCAATAGCTCCTGATCAGTTTCCTGTGAAGAAAGGGCAACAAATAGCGTGGAGCGGAAACACCGGGGCATCAACGGCGCCCCATCTCCATTTTGAGATCAGAAATACAAAGACCGAACATCCGCTGAACCCGGAATTGTTTGGGTTGCCGGTTATAGACAACATAGCGCCGGTGCCTGCCGAAGTAGCTGTATACAATTTGGGAGAGAGTATTTATGAGCAGAGCCCATCGATAGTGCCATTAAAAAAAGGCGCAGAAGCGTATATTTTAGGCAAGCCGGCTGCCACAGATCACCATGTAAATGGAGATACAATTGCTGTAGATGCTTTTGTAGCCGGAATAGGATTGAATATTGATGATTTTATGAATGGCAGCGATAATACGATAGCCTTTGTTGATGCAAAACTATACATGGATGGTAATCTGCAAGCAACGATCAGGCTGGATGACATAGGTTATGATGAAACGAGGTACATTAACGCTTATGCTGATTATAAAACAAGGGAATTAAAACATAAATGGATACAATGCTTTTTTAAATTACCCGGGAATCATTTAGACAGTATCTATCAGTATCTGAATAGTAATATGGGAGGGCTAAATATCGCAGACGAAAATGTGCATAAGGTAAAAATAGTAGTCACAGACGATAGAAATAATGTCACCAATGTGTTATTTTATATAAGGTCGACCGGCTCCGGAAAGCACCAGGATGCACAAGATGGGAAATTGAAATTTAAGCAGGGGCAACAAAATAACTTCACCGATCCGAACATTATTTTCTCGTTAGACAGTAAGCAACTATATGATGACATTTATTTCGCCTTTAATAAAACACCGGACACTAAAGCGTACTCTGATCGTTACATGTTGCATTACGCATACGTTCCTGTACATCACTATTTTGATTTGCAAATAAAACCGAACAAGACAATCCCTATTAATTTGAGAAGCAAGGTGGTGATGATGTATACCGATGATAAGGATGTAGATGGCAGGGCAGCTACTTTTGAAGACCAAGGCTGGTATACAACTAAGGTGCGCAACTTTGGCACGTACTGGCTGGATATTGATACCACAGCACCTGAAATTGTTTCTATGCAAAAGAATGGAGGTAATTTGGCCAGGGCTAAACAAATAGCTTTTGATGCAACAGATGACAAAACATCAGTAAAAAATTTTAGCGGCTACCTGGATGGAAAATGGATATGCTTTGAGCAGCATGGAGACAGCTTCTTTTACAAATTTGATGAACATTGCCCCAAAGGCAAACACAAACTTGTTTTCAAAGCTGAAGATGAAAATGGGAATACAGCAACGTATAATTTGACGTTCACAAAGTAAAACCTCTCACAAAGGCACATTTGCCAGAAACTTTAATATTATGATACTTCAACCAAAAGATAAAGCCCCCGATTTTACAGCTCCGGACCAGGATGGTAACGTGCATTCGTTAAAAGATTATAAAGGGAAGAAAGTAGTGTTATACTTTTATCCTAAGGATGATACGGAAACCTGTACTAAAGAAGCCTGCAACCTGCGCGATAATTATGCAGCATTAAAAAAGAAAGGTGTTGTGGTGCTTGGTGTAAGTGCGGATAGCGAGAAAAGTCATAAAAAATTCGAAAAAAAGTATTCGCTCCCGTTTACCTTACTTGCAGACCCTGATAAAAAGATAATTAATGATTATGGTGTGTGGGCAGAAAAGTTTTTCATGGGGCGTTATTTTATGGGCATATTGCGCACCACTTTTCTTATAAATGAAAAAGGTAAAATAGACCACATTATAGAAAAGGTGGAAAGCAAAAGACACTCAGAACAGATCGTGGAAACGTGGGGGATATGATAAGCTGCAATTTGCAAAAAAATATGCCCCGATTTTCGGGGCATATTTTTTATCGGATTTTTTTGTTCCTTTTATTGGTCTGCCTTCACGAATTTTGACGTCATTAACAACACATTGTTCTCATCGTAGATCATGATGATGTAGAGTGCATTTGGCAGCCTGCTTACATCTAAGGTTGTTGCGCCTTGCTGCTCAATTGCTGTTCTTCCATCTACAGTAAGCACAGTTGCATTTACTTTCACTGATGCCTCGATTGTGAGCACTGATGTGGCAGGGTTAGGATAGATACGAACTCCTGATACAGAAGGGGTAGATGAAATACCAGTAGTGCCACCACCACCGCCTCCGCTACCGCCGGAGATCACGTATCCTGAAGAAGTATCAGAGCAGCCGTTGACATCTGTGACTACAACCGAGTAAAGACCATTTCCTGATTCGTCGAGCACACTTCCTGTGGCGCCAGGTATTGCAACACCGTTTTTATACCATTGGTATGAGTTGAAAGAACCAGTATACAGAATGTCAGGTGCAGTAAATGATATAACCGGATGCGGAGCCAGTGATACAATGGTGCCTGCAATGGTTTCGCTACATGTCCCGTTGTTCACGATAAGGGTATAGTTACCCGGCAAATCGGTAATGTAATCAGAATTTGTAGCGCCAGGAATTATACTGCCATTTAGCAGCCATTGATAGGTTACACCAGCCGGTGTAGTGGTAGTGTGCATATTTACAGGTGTGCCATGGCAAATGGTTGCCGATGCCGGGACAACAGTAATAGAAGAAATTGCAGGGGCTATACTTATTACATAGGTTGCTTCGCCTGAACATCCGAAACTGTTTGTGATCGCATACATGATCGTATCATTACCCGTTGCAATGCCTGTTACTATACCGGTAGAGCTAACCGATGCTATAAGCGTATCAAGGCTGACCCAGATGCCCCCGGTGGTAGCATCACTGAGTGTGACGGATGTGCCGGCACATACTGTGGTATAGCTTGCAGTGATGGATGCAACAGCAGGAATCGGATTAACGGTGATCGGTGTGGAACTCATTGCTGATCCGCAACTGTTAGCTATAGTATATATTATGGTGTCTGTACCTGTAGTGACACCTGTTGCTATGCCTGTTGCAGAGTTGATTGCGGCATTTGCATTTGTTGCGGACCATACACCTCCCGAAACAGCATTGGAAAATGCTACAGATGTGCCCTGGCACACAGCGGATGGGCCTGTTACAGGCGCTGTGGCCGGAGTAGTATTCACTGTATCATAAGCTGTTGTGAAATCACTGCAGCCTGATGCGTTGGTAACCATATAGGTAATGGTAACTATTCCTCCGGAAATGCCCAATACATCACCGGCAACAGGATCAATAGTAGCAATGGTATTATCACTGCTGCTCCATGTGCCGCCTGAAGTTGGATCCGCGAGAGCAGACATTGTACCGACGCATTCGTTAGTTATGCCTGTTATTGCGGATGTCGCTGGCAGAGCATTTACTGTATCAGCGATTGAAACTGACGAAGAGCAGCCAAAGCCGTTTGTTATGGAGTAAATAATGTTTACTACGCCCGGCGCAATACCTGTTGCCAAACCTGTGGTTGGGTCAACTGAAGCTATAGAGGTATTGGTGCTTGTCCAGATACCGCCGCCGGTAGTATTAGCAAGGGTTGTTGTCGAGCCTACGCATTCATTGGCAATGCCTGTTATAGCTGCAATTACCGGGAGTGGGTTAACAGACATAGACCAGGTAGCAGATAAGCTTCCACAGATGCCTGACACGGTATAGCTTATTGTTGCTACTCCGGCGCCTGTGCCTGTTACATTGCCCGACGCATCAACGGTGGCTATGGAAGTATTACTGCTGCTCCATATGCCGCCCGTGCTGGTCTCGTTAAGTGTGGTTGTAGATCCAACGCATATGTTTGAAGCACCTGTGATCGCACTTACCACCGGGAGCATATTGACAGTATCCGGAGAGGTGACATATGAAGAGCAGCCGAATAAATTGGTGACATTGTAAGTTATAGTTGCTATTCCTGCGGACATCCCGACAACACTTCCTGTTGTGACGTCAACAATAGCTACGGTTGTGTTGCTGCTTGTCCAATCACCACCGGCAGTGCTGTTAGTAAGGTTAATAACCGTACCTACGCATTGGCTTGTGGGGCCGGAAATTGCCGGCACAACAGGCACAGCGTGAACATCAATAACCTTGCGGGCTTCGTTTGTGCCACAACTATTTATCACTACATAGAAGATGGAATCAATGCCAGGGCTGACGCCTGCAACAATGCCCGGGCCAACAATAGCAGCCCTGCCGTTTGCACTCAGCCAAATTCCGCCTGCTGCAGTATCAGTTAATGTGATAGCTGAACCAACACAAACATTGGAGATGCCTGTGATGACACCCGGATTGGCAATTGTAGATACGGTAATGATCTTTGTGGCATAAGTTGTGCCGCAGGTATTGGTTATAGCATATGATATAGGATCTGTGCCCGTAAACAGACCAGTGACTACGCCCGTGGTGCTTACAGTGGCATTACTATTACCTGCACTCCATGTACCACCGGCTGTGAAATCGAGCAGAGTGATCGTTGATCCAACACACACGCTGTCGGGGCCAAGAATGGTACCTGCATCAGGTAATGGATTGATGGTGACGGTCTTTGTTATACTTGTGGTGCCGCATATACCGGTTATGGTGTAAATCATAGTATCCACACCGGCAGTTACACCTGTAACATGACCGGTGCTGTTTATGGTAGCATTGCCGTTTGTGGCGCTCCAAACCCCACCGCCTGAGGCGTCGGTCAAATGTATGGTTGAACCCTGGCAAACGCTGGAAAGGCCATTAATAGCGCCAACGACCGTAGCAGGAATTACAGTAATTGTTTTTCTTACCGAACCTATGCCGCAGCCATTTACTGTCGTGTAAGTAACGGTATCAGATCCCGGCGTTATCCCGAAAACCACTCCGGTACCGGATGTAACAGAAGCGTGGGCATTAGAGGCACTCCATGTACCGCCTCCATCAGCATCTGTCAGGCTAATATCAGATCCTACGCATACAGTTGAGGGCCCTGATATTGCGGCCGGAGTGGCCGTGGCGTCTACATTAACCGTCGCGCTAGTAGTGTAAGTACCACATACCGTTGTAACTGAATAAATAATAGTATCTAAGCCGGCAGAAATCCCGGTGACAATACCTGATCCTGAACCTACACTTGCATGGCCGTTAGTGCTGCTCCAGTCACCGCCGGGTGCTATAGCATCTGACAATGTAATTGAAGAACCCACACAGGTGCTTGATGGACCTGTGACCATTCCTGCACCGGTGGTAGATGGCACTATATTAAATGCTTTGGTTGTTGAAACAGAACCGCAGGCATTGGTAATTGTGTATATTACTGTATCCGCGCCCGGGGTTGTGGCATCTACTACCCCCACGGAAGATATAGCGCCCAGCCCGTTGCTCAGGCTCCATGTGCCGCCTGCTGTATAATCGATATAGATGTCAAATGATCCCTGGCAAATGGTTAATGGCCCTATGATGCTGCCTGCTGAACCAAGTGTGGTAACAGTAACAATTGTTGTGGCTGAACAGCCTAAGCTATTTGTATATGCAATTATAGCTGTGCCTGTAGCCACGCCTGTAACTGAGCCCCCCGAAGTAATGCTTGCAATACCTGAAGCGCTGCTGCTCCATGTGCCGCCACCGGTAGCGTCTGTTAAGGTGGTAGTACCACCCAGGCATACTTCCGCAGGATCAGGATTGATTGCGAAAGGTGTTGGGTTAACGCTTATTATAGTAGTAGTGAAACAAGTGCCTACCGTATAAGATATTGTAGTAGTCCCGGTAACAATGCCGGTCACGGTGCCTGAAGTAGAAATACCGGCAATTGCTGTATTTGCACTACTCCATACGCCGCCGCCAACGGCATCAAATAAAGTGGTGCTGCTGCCTGCGCAAACAACAGGCGCTGCAGGAGATATTGCAGTTGGGCTGGTGTTTACATTCACAATAGCTGTTGCGGAGCAACCACCAACAGTGTAAAGAATGGTAGCGGAGCCCGATGCAACTGCGGTAACAAGCCCCCCGCCGGAAACAGTAGCTACAGCAGTTGCGCTACTGCTCCATATTCCGCTCCCGGTTGCATCACTAAGTGTGCTGGTGTTACCAATGCAAAGACTTAATGAGCCGGGGTTGATAGCAGAAGGAGTTGGGTTAACAGATATTATGGTAGTAGAGTAGCAAGCGCCTATGGCATAAGATATAATTGCTGTGCCTGTGGTTAGGCCTGTAACGATACCGAAAGAAGTAATTGTAGCTGTGCCGGTTGCGCTGCTGCTCCAAACACCTCCGGATGTTGCGTCGGATAAATTAATTGCACTCCCGGTGCATACAGAAGGATTAGCCGGTGCAATTGCCCCCGGAGTAGTATTTACAGTTGCAACGGTGGACGCTGAACAGCCCGCAACGGTATAGAAAATAGTGGCCGTTCCAACAGCATTGCCAGTTACTATGCCGCCGGATGTTATTGAAGCAATGCCCGATGCACTGCTGCTCCAGGCGCCGCCGGTAGTAGCATCTGTTAGGCCGGAAGTGCCGCCTAAACATACTGTAACAGGAACCGGAGCGATAGGCGCTGGGGTTGCATTAACAGAGATCGTTGCAGTGGCAGGACAAGCTCCGATAGTATATGATATTGTGGCTGTGCCGGCCGTCAGGCCTGTCACCACTCCTCCAGAAACACTTGCAACAGCGGGTGCGCTACTGCTCCATATGCCGCCAGAAGTAGCATCAGTTAATGTAACTGTGCCGCCTGTGCAAACTGTGGCCCCGGCAGGCGATATAGCCGCCGGTGCTGCGTTAACGGTGGCAACGGTAATTACAGAACAACCTGAGATAGAATAAGCAATAGTAGCGGTGCCAATGGCGTTACCGGTAACAACACCGCCTGAGCTAACAGACGCAATGCCTGTGGCGCTGCTGCTCCAGGTGCCACCTACAGTGCCATCAGTTAATGGATCTGTTCCCCCCAGACAAACAACAGCAGGAGTTGGGGTAATAGCTTCAGGTGCCGCGTTTACTGTAATCGTAACACTTGAAGAACAGTAGCCTATTGAGTAAGATATATTGGCCGTACCTGTAGCAACGCCGGTAACAACACCGCCAATAACTGTTGCAATAGCGGGTTCGCCGCTGCTCCATATGCCGCCGCTTGTAGCATCCGTCAAGTTAGTTGTACTGCCAACACATACACTCGGGTTGGTAGGGAATATGCCGTTAGGTGCAGTATTGACAGTGACAACTGTAGTTGCAGAACATCCGCCGGCAGTGTAGGAAATAGTTGCCGTACCAATCGTATTTGCAGTAACCAGCCCTCCTGAAGTAACAGAGGCAACGGTTGTGGCGCTGCTGCTCCATATGCCACCACCGGTGGCATCAGTTAATGTAATAGTGCCGGAAAGGCAAAGCGTAACAGATGATGGCGTGATGGCCGCCGGGCTTGCATCGACAGTTAAAGTTGTTGTAGTATAGCAAGAGCCGATTTCGTAAGAAATAGTGGCTGTACCTGTTGCGATACCTGTAACCACACCCCCGGAAACAGTAGCCGTGCCTGTAGCACCGCTGCTCCATATACCCCCGGAAGTAGCGTCGGTCAGCGTGATTGTGCTGCCTGCACAAACTGATGGATTGACAGGAGATATAGATGCCGGGGCATTATTTACTGTAATAGTTTTTGTGATGTAGCATCCTGTAGAAAGAATGTATGAGATGTTGGCAGTACCAATCCCTGTGCCCGTAACGACCCCTGCGGAACTAACAGAGGCAATAACGGTAGCAGAACTACTCCAGGTGCCTCCGCCTGTTCCATCAGATAAAGATGCAGTTCCTGAGAGGCAAATACTTACAGCACCTGATGGATTGATAGCAGACGGGTCAGGATTCACTGTTACCGTTTTTGTAGCATAACAAGATCCGATGCCATAAGAAATAGTAGCAGTGCCGGAAGCAACACCCGTAACTACTCCTCCTGTAACGGTTGCAGTGCTTGTAGCGCTGCTGCTCCATGCTCCGCCAGCGGTGGCATCGGTTAACGTAATATTGTTGCCGATACATACAGCGGGGTTGGCAGGAGAAATAGCGCCCGGTGCATTATTTACAGTAACAACAGTAGTTGCGTAACAACTGCCTGCCGTATAGGAAATAGTAGCTGTACCTATACCATTTCCTGTTACCACGCCTCCCGATGTAACACTAGCTATACTTGTAGCATTGCTGCTCCAAATGCCACCAGTAGTTGGATCTGTCAGATTTGTAGCGCTGCCGAGGCAAACAGTTGCAGGTACAGGAGTAATAGCTGATGGGCTTGCGATAACGGTAACAGTTGCTGTGACAAAGCAAGACCCTATTGCATAAGAAATTGTGACAGTTCCGGTTGTTACACCGCTAACCACACCTCCGGAGACAGTTGCTGTTCCTGTTGCACTACTACTCCAAATACCTCCTGTGCTGGTATCTGATAGCGTGACAGTGGTTCCTGAACATAATATGGCAGACGAAGGAGATATAGGTACAGGGGCATTATTGACTGTAACTGTTTTTGTGGCAAAACATCCTGTAGGCAGTATATAAGAGATATTCGTTGCGCCTATCCCAATGCCGGTGACAATACCGCTTGTGCCTACGTTGGCAATAGTGGTATTGGCGCTGCTCCAGGTGCCTCCGCCGGTTGCATCGCTTAACGATGCGGTTCCCGCGAGACAAATATTTACTGCTCCACTTGGGTTAATAGCTGTCACACCCGCACTAACCGTAACAATGGTCGTCACGACACAGCCGGTTCCCAGGGAGTAGGTAATTATTGAAGTGCCAATATTATTGCCGTTCACGAGTCCTGATGAGCCAATGCTTGCAACAGTTCCATTACTACTGCTCCATGTACCTCCACCTACGGAATCCGTTAGTGAAGTTGTGCCGCCGAGGCAAATTGTTTTTGTACCTAAAATAGCAGAAGGTGTCGCATTTACTGTTACCGATGAAACTGTGTTACAGCCCGATATGGCATACGTAATATTTGCGCTTCCTGCAGCAACCCCCGTTACAACCCCTGTTGAAGAACCAACGGTGGCTATAATTGTATTGCCGCTGCTCCATGTGCCCCCGCTTGAGATATCGGTCAATGAGGTTGTAAGGCCTTGACATAAAGTCAATGTACCCAGTATTGTTGCCGGGGTGGCGTTTACCGTGATCACAATAGAAACCGAACATGCGCTCGTACCTATATAGTTGGTGATAGTAACCGTGCCGGGAGAAATGCCTGTTACAATACCTGTAGATGAACCAACCGTGGCAACAGCGCTATTGCTACTGGCCCAGTTTCCACCTGTTACGGTATCGGTTAAGGAAATTGTATTTCCGACACAAGCGCTAGTTATACCTGATATGGGATCTGGTATCGGGTAGACAGTTACAATGATGGTACTTGTGCACCCTGAGGCATTGTAGGTAATAATTGACGTACCTGAATTTACGCCCGTCACCACCCCGGAGGATGAACCAACAGTGGCTACACCCGTATTGCCACTGCTCCATGTTCCCCCGGCGGTAGCATCGCTCAATGGAATAGTCAAGCCAACGCATACTTTCGGGTTGCCGCTAGATATAGCTGCCGCACCGGCATTTACAGTGACGACAATAGTAACATAGCATCCCGATGGACCACGATCAGTTATTGTTGTTGTACCGACGCTGACGGCAGTTACTATACCGGTACCCGATCCTATAGTAGCTACAAGTGTATTACTACTGCTCCAGGTGCCTCCGGAAATGTCTGATAAAGAAGTTGTTGAGCCAGTGCAAAGTGAAGGGTTGCCTAATATTGGTGCCGGATTTGCATTAACGGTGACAACTGTAATAGCGGTAGCACTACCACAAGCATTGGTAACAGTATAGGAAATAGTGTCACGCCCAGCCCCTTCTCCTGTAACAATGCCGGTGGAGCTGCCTACGATGGCAATAGAAGTGTATTCGCTGCTCCAAGTTCCACCGGTTGCAGCATCAGTCAGTGTGATGGAGGAACCAACACACACATTTGTAGTGCCTGTTATAGTGCCCGCATTCGGGGCAATACTAACGGTTACGATCATTGTTGCGTATGTTGTTGAATCGAGTATATATGATATTGTGGCTGTACCAGAAGAGGCCCCATATATAGTGGCAGTGGTGCCGAGTACTTCTATCACCTGAGCAACACTTGTATTAGAGCTGCTCCATGTGCCGCCTGTTGATACATCACTCAGATGTGTAGTATCGCCGGCGCAAACTGTTGCTGTGCCGGTAATAGGTGTTATTGGGCCAAGCATACGTATACGTTGATTAGCTTCGTCAGATATGAATATATTGCCCGCAGCGTTTCCAAAGACGGCGTCAGGGTCATTGAGTTTTGCCAAGATTGCGAGGCCATTGTCTCCTGAAAAACCAGCTGTTCCGCTTCCGGCTACGGTGTTAATGATACCTGATGTATTTATTTGACGGATACGGTTATTATATGTATCAGCAAAGTACATATTACCCGCACCATCAATAAACATGTCTTGTACATGATTTAATTCAGCAGCTGTTGCGGGCCCACCATCCCCACTATAACCTAATGTTCCGGTACCTGCTATCGTAGATATAATTCCTGATGTGTTAACTTTACGAATAACACCATCATTTCCATCAATAATATAAACATTGCCAGAATTATCTGGTGTAGCTCCGCAGGGAAAATTCAACTCAGCTGATGTAGCCGGGCCTCCGTCTCCGGTATATCCTGACGTTCCATTTCCAGCAATTAATGAGATTATCCCGGATGTATTAATCTTTCTTACCCGCTGATTTTGGTTGTCACAAATATATAGGTTGCCACTATTGTCAAGACGTATATAAGTAGGTATCCAGAGTTCTGCGGCTGTAGCTAACCCGCCATCACCACTATAAGCACCTGTTCCAGTACCGGCAATTGTTGTTATGATGCCAGAAGTGTTTACTTTTCTTATCCTGTTATTGAATGCATCACCGATGTATATGTTTCCAGCTGGATCAACAGCTACTCCATATGGTTGGTTCAATTCTGCAGCAGTTGCTTGCCCGGCATCTCCACTAAAGCCGGCAGTACCATTTCCTGCAACCGTAGAGATAATACCTGAAGTACTGATTTTTCTGATTACATTATTGTCCAGCTCGGCAAAATAGATGTTGCCAGAAGCATCTGTTACAACTTGCCCCGGATGATTAATAGTGGCTGTTGTTGCCGGGCCCCCATTCCCAGTGTAGCTGGCAGTTCCATTGCCTGCAATGGTGGTAATGACTTGCGTATAGGCAATAAATGGGAAAAGTAAACCAAGGGTAATTAGGATTTTTTTCATATAGCTTTATTTTAAGTTCATTAGTTAAATTTAAGTATAAAATATAATTAATATTATCACAAAATTCAGCAAAAAAAATCGAGGGATGGCTAAAACGGCCATCTTAAATAAGTCATTTCCAGCATATTTTATTGAGGTTTCTAATCACGAACACTTACCTTCCGGCCTTACCACTGCGCATGAGAAAATATGCATATGTTTGCCAGCTTGCAAAAAAAAACCGTCTCATTAAGAGACGGTTTTTTTTAAGAAAACGTTAGGTTTTTCAGTTATTATT
>Ga0302140_10007291_pt1 | contig 13826 bp, 13 predicted proteins | sample I_Bog_E1_1_FD_202095 | JGI IMG/M metagenome (GOLD analysis project Ga0302140, IMG submission 202095) | Peat permafrost microbial communities from Stordalen Mire near Abisko, Sweden - I_Bog_E1_1 | ecosystem: Environmental > Terrestrial > Soil > Wetlands > Peat | place: Sweden: Abisko, Stordalen...
CCGGTGGACATCGAGCCCGACATATCGCACACTATTCATCTGGGTGTTCCTCCCTGTTGGCTTTGGTTGTCTGCTCAGCACAGCAACCGCAGCTTACAGGAATGGGGCGCCCTTTTATAATGCGTGGTACACGTCCCCATAGTGTTCAACGGCGCAAAACTGGGTGCCCCAGGTCCCTCGCTTTTGGGGACCTGGGATAGGAAGTTAGATTGGCGGAGACCGTGAGACTAGTTAAACGCTCCGCCGGCAGGAGGGATCGATGCGAATAGTCACCATGGTCGCCGGCATTGCCTGCCTCTTTGCCGTGCTGCTCGACGCCTTCCAGACCATCATTCTTCCGCGCCGCGCTTCGGGCCGTTTCCGGCTCACCCGCGTCTTCTACATAGTTACCTGGAAACCCTGGGTCTTCTTCGCCCGGCGGCTTCGCGATCCACGCAGGCGAGAGTCGGCCTTCAGCTACTACGGGCCGCTGTCGCTGATTTTTCTTCTGGTAGTCTGGGCCGGAGCCATGGTGATCGGCTTTGCTCTCATCTTCTATTCTTTGGGGAGTCCCTTCAACGACAGCACACAAGGTCCCGGCCTCCGTTCAGACCTCTACGTCAGCGGAACCACCATCTTCACGCTCGGACTGGGCGACGTAACGCCGCACGGCTTTGCGCGCGAACTCATCATTCTGGAGGCTGGTACCGGCTTCGGTTTTCTGGCAGTCGTGATGGGGTACTTTCCCGTTCTCTACGGTGCGTTTTCGCGCCGCGAGGTCAGCATCTCACTGCTTGACGCGCGCGCCGGCTCCCCTCCGACCGCTGCTGAGTTGATGCGCCGCCATTCCTACAAGGGCGCCGAGCACGCCCTGACTCTGCTGCTGGAAGAGTGGGAACGCTGGTCGGCGGAACTGCTCGAGAGCCATATCTCTTATCCGCTGCTCTGCTACTTCCGCTCGCAGCATAACAACCAAAGCTGGATCAGCGCCCTGACCGCCGTGCTGGACACCTCGGCGCTGCTGATTGCTGGAGTGCAGGGCCACGAGGCGCGTCAGGCCCAGTTGACCTTTGCCATGGCCCGCCACGCAATGGTCGATCTGGCCCAGATCTTCTCTCTTGCACCGATCAACGATGCGCCCGACCGTCTTCCCCCCGAGCGCTATGAGCAGCTCTACAACCTGCTTTGCCAGAGCGGCATCAAAGTCTGCCGCGACGGCCACTCCATCGAAAGGCTGCGCGAGATGCGCGCGCTTTACGAGGGCTATGCCGAGGCGCTGGGCGGATACCTTCGTATGCCGCTGCCGCCCTGGATTGCCGACCAGCCGCACAAGGATAACTGGCTCGCCGTTGCCAGGCTCCGCGCCCAGACCGAAGCAGCAGACTCGCCATCGAGCAATGGTGATGACCAGTCGCAGACGATCGGCAATTTAGTAGATGATCATCACGATTTCTAGAGCGAAGTTTGGAATCCACCGGCAAACCGTAACTCCGCATATCCAAGCCGCCAGACACAGAAATTCTTAAGCTCCAGGCATCCCGCTGAGCGACAAAGGGCATCCAGATTGACGTCGGGAAAAATAATTGACAATCACAAACAGATGTAGTAGTTCTTCCAATAGAAATAGGAGATCAGAATGTCCGAGCCAAGATTGTCAAGGCTTGAATTCCAGATTATGGAGGCGCTTTGGGCAAAAAGCGACTCTTCGATTCGCGAGATTCAAGAGTCGTTCCCTGAAAAGCGAAGGCCTGCGTACACGACGATTCAGACTACCGTCTACAGGATGGAGACGAAGGGGGTTTTGCAGCGCGTCAAGAAGGTCGGCAACTTCCATATCTTCAGCGCGACGATCTCGCGCGATTCTGCCCAGCGAAGGCTCATTGACGATCTGCTGGCCATCTTCGGGGGACGCTCGCAGCCCGTCATGGCGCACCTGATCGAGTCAGGCAAGCTGTCGCTTGAAGATATAAAAAATGCGGAGAGGGCGCTACATGACCTTTCCCGCAAGGAGAAGCAGCCATGATCTTTCCGGCCTTCTGGAACCAAACCTGGACTGCGGCTCTGGCCAACCATCTCTGGCAGTCGACCGCAGTGACCGGAATCGCCTGGCTGCTCGCGCTGAGCCTACGCAACAATCACGCTCGCACGCGCTATTGGGTATGGATGATCGCCTCGGTCAAATTCCTGATCCGTTCTCGTTTCTCATCGCTGCCGGCGAATCGCTTCGCTCGGCGTTTGCCACTCCGATTCAAAGACCGGCGCTGGCAGCCGTTATGGAGCAAATCACTCTGCCCTTCCCTCAAGCAGCATCGCCCGCGGCCGTTGCTTATGCCGGCGTGGCGCCCGCGGCTGCCTCGCAATCCGGCAATCTGCTGCCTCCGATCCTGCTGGCGGTTTGGCTGTGCGGCTTTCTTCTTGTCTTGTTCTCGTGGGTGCGCGGGTGGCTGAAGATCCGCGCATCGGTTCGCGCATCTTTGCGCATGACGCTACAGGCCGAGGTGCCGGTTCTATCGTCGCCCCTGTTGATGGAGCCGGGCATCTTCGGCATTATTCGTCCTGTTCTTTTGCTGCCGAAGGGCATCAACGAACGACTCACCACGGCACAACTCGGCACCATTATCGCCCATGAGATGTGTCACGTTCGCCGGCGCGACAATCTCACCGCCTCGATCCACATGATGGTGGAAGCGCTCTTCTGGTTCCATCCCGCGGTGTGGTCGATCAGGGCTCGTCTTCTGGAGGAACGCGAACAGGCCTGCGACGAGATGGTGTTGCAATCCGGCAATGAAGCGGACCTCTACGCCGAGAGCATCCTGAACGTTTGCAAGTTCTGCGTCGAGTCGCCGCTGCCCTGCGTCGCGGGCGTTGCCGGATCGGACCTCAAACGCCGTATCGTCCGCATCATGACCGAGAGGGTGGCGCGCAATCTCGACGCAGGCCGAAAGCTGCTGCTGGTGCTTGCGGCAACCGTAGCGATCTCCATCCCGGTTGTCTTCGGCCTGGTGCACATCCAGCAAGCAAATGCTCGAACTTCGGCTGGCATTCAATTGCGGGACATTGCGGGTACCTGGCAGGGCACGCTTCACACCGGCCTGGACCTGCGCGGGGTGTTCCAGATATCGAAGGGCGAACGCGGTGGGTACAACGCAGTCTTCTACGCCATCGACCAGTCCGAAATTCCAGTTCCGGTTACCAGGATCACGCTGGACAGCGCAAACGTGAAGATTTCCTTTGCCGATATGGGCACCCTATTCGATGGCAAGCTGAATTCGGATAGAACATCGATCGTCGGGACCTGGAGCCAGTATTCCTTCTCGCATCCCTTAACCCTGAGGCGTGCCACGCCGGAGACGGCCTGGGAGATACCCAAGAAGCAGCAGCCGATGCCCGCTGACGTCGATCCAAGGATTCTGACTTCCACCATCGAGCCGAGCAAGCCGGAAAATCCGAGCAAGGGATCTTCACTCCAATTCGGTCGTCTGGCAGTCGCGAACTACACGCTGAGCGAATTCATTTCATTGGCCTACGGAATCAATTCCAAGCAAATTATTGGCGCACCGGCTTGGGTTGATGCAGATAAATTTGACATCACCGCACAATTCGACGAAAAAGGCGTGCCCAACGAAGGTCAATTTCGAAGCATGGTACAAAAATTGCTGGCCCAGCGTTTCAAACTGAGCACCCATCGCGACAAGAAGCAGCTTCTGGTTTATGCGCTGAGCAAGGCTGGGAGCGGCCCGAAACTCACCAAGAGCGCGGCAGACCCGAAGCAGTTACCGCAACTGAGCTTTCCGGATTTGGGTAAGTTGAAAGTCAGTAATGGAACCATGCAGGATCTCGTGAATTTCATGCGATCCGGCGTGCTCGACCGCCCGGTCCTCGATCGGACGGGAATCGAAGGCAGATATGACTTCACTCTTAACTGGACCCCAGACGCCTCCCAATTTCCCGGTTTGGGCGTGACGATTCCACATCCAAGCGGCGGAGTCTATGCTCCGCCTCCACTGTCTACCGCAATCCAGGAGCAGATCGGACTCAAGCTCGATCTGATCGGGGCGCCAGTTGAGGCTCTCGTGATCGACCATGTCGAAAAGCCACAGGAAAGCAATTAGAGAGCTGGGAAATGGTGCATTCTATGCCGACCGGGGGAAAGCATGTTTGAACAGGACCATAAAGCCGCGCAAACCAGGATTTCCAAACGCCGGATTCCGATCGCGGGTTTGCTGGCTTTGCTTGCCGTTGCATCTCCGGTTCCCTCGACTTACAGCCAGTCTCCCCCACCACCCCCGAGTCAAGGGGTGGATTTGTCAGTGACCGCTGATGAGGTCACGCTCGATTTGGTGGTTCACGACAAGAAGAACAAGCCCGTGCTGGACCTGAAGCAGGGAGAGATTGAGGTCACCGATGGCGGTTCTCCGGTCTCGCTCAACAGTTTCCGTCTTGTAAACGGCGCGAAGACGGATGAGCATCTGATCACTCTTGTCTTTGACCGGCCGGGGCGGGTCGCGAACAATCAGCTGGAATCCGACCCGTCCATGATGAAGAACGCGCGGGAAACGGCAGAGAAGATCTTCAAGATGGTTCCGGACAACGGATTCTCTTTTTCGGTTGTGACAGTCGAGGGGCGGTTGCGCCTTCAAAGTGCATTTACCTCGGATCGCAAAGCGCTTGCGCAGGCGGTAAACTCCGCCACGGAGCCGGTGACTGCCTGGAACGGAGGCGCGGTCACCCCGCTGGAAAAGCAACTGATCTCAGCGGCGCCGACCGGAACCGACTCCTCGGGGAAGGCCGTCGGCGCGCATGATCGCGCGTTGGATAGGACGATGCTCAACGCGCTCAATGACTCCGGCAGAATTGCGCAGGATCAGCATCTCCGGCCATTCCCGGCCGGTTTGTTGGCTTTGGCGCGCTCGCAGCAGCAGATCCGGCAGAGAAAGGCATTGATTTTCTTCACTTCATTCCAGGAAGAGAAGATCGATTTGCGCACCAAGGAGGCAATCCAGTCCATCATCGGATCGGCCAATCAAGCCGGAGAGAGCATCTATGTCGTCGACTTGAACTCTTCGGATCGCTATACGAGCCAGACGAATCAGTCAAACGCCGCGATCGCAGGCCTTACACCCGGCGCTTCCGCGGGACCAGACCCGGCCAGCATGAACTCCAAAATCACCGCGGAGGGTTTGAACGGGTACCTCCAGCTCATTGAAAACGATATAAATAACGACGACATGAAATCTCTTGCCGTGGGAACTGGGGGCAGTTAGATCACGCGGAATCGCCTGCAAAAGTCGCTGGAAGAGATGCTCCAGGACATGACGACGTATTACGTGGCATCCTATGTTCCGCCTATCAAGGAGTATGACGGGAAGTTCCGTCCCATCGCGGTCAAGCCCCTTCGCGGGGGGCTCAAGGTACGCTCGCGGTCGGGTTATCTTGCGCTGCCGCCTCAGACCAGTAGCGACGCCGCCCCGCAGCCCTTTGAGTTGCCTCTACTGAAGATCCTCGGAGAAACGCAGTTGCCCACGGGTCTGACCTTTCGCGCCGCGATACTGCGCATGCCCATCCAAACAGCAACACGCCGAGAACCATGTCAATTGGCTGCCAGTGCTCCCGGTGCATCCTGACCGGCAGGACCGGGTTAAGCAGGAGAGCAACAGCCAGGAAAGCCCACATCCAGCCCCGTGGCCCCGCCTGATACACCCGCACCGCCCAATAGATCCCGCCTACCGTTGCAGCGGTCCTCAGCACCATGTAAAAGCCGTAGGAATGCCGTCCCTCGGCGGCAACCAGCAGGAAGATTGCCACCAGCACGGTGAGCGCAACTTCCCAAACCCGTTTGCTGTTCATGAAAGCGCCTCCGCTGAGATCATTATCAGGGTACGGCCTGCCTTCTGTGCGTCCGAGCCGCCACATCTGAGCGACGTTCAACCATCCAGTGAGCTTGGGCCTGGGCGTGACCATCCTAGGGCTGCGGAGAGGTTAAGGGCGTCGCTGGCGGCGGGTTGATGTGCAGTGGCCGGGAGTCCATATCGGGAAAAGAGTACAGGGTTCACTGGTTCCTCGATATTTGCGATCTCTGCATCAACGAGTGAAAGAGTCTTTCAGCGCCAGGCCAGGAATATGGTTCTGGCCGACTGAGCTTCCTCTGGTCAGTTTTCTTTTCTCCATCCCCTGCACGGTTAGTCTTTTCAGTCACAGAGCGAAACGATACTGCTCCCGATACAGGAAAGAAGTGCTGCGCGAGTACGTCCAGGTCTTTGGGCAGTTATGTCGGCACCATGAACGGAGTCGTTCCTCATTTATGAAGCAGCGTCGTTGCATTACAATCGGCGATGGTCTGCCTGCTTTGGTCAGGTCATTGCAGTGTTCTGTCAGGGTCTCGGGGCGCAGCCCTGAGCAAGATGCGCAACCATTTCTTCGAGTAGCCGAAGGCGGATTGGGGAAATGGTGGTGGGCGCGCGGAACCACGAAGGGGTTTCGTGCGCACAGCGCCCATCTTGCCGTCTCTCTGAAGCATTCTGTTTCATCTTTATTACATTTCTACGGTTTGTTATATGGTAATCTCTACATGTGCCGTTCATGAGGACGGAGTTGGGGAAAAAGTATGGAAAAAGCGCGACGTAAAGTGCAAATGTTCACCGCAGAACAAGTGGAAGTACTTCGCTCATACCTGGCTCAAAAGGCGACTGAACCTCCCCCGCATCCTGAAATGCTGATGATGGGGGGAGACTGTACGAGCCGTGTACTCAGAACTGAAGAAGCTGAGGGAAAGCGGCTACTCACTGAAGGTGCTGGTGCGTGTTTCGGAAGAGGAGGGCGCCGTAATCTCAACCTACGCGCTCTCAGCCTACCTGACAAAACTGGCACCAACAAGAGAAGAAACGGAATCAAGAGCGGCTTGTAAGGGAAGATCGGTGGCGTTGTCAACTGCTGAGGGAAGGCATGGACAATATCAAATGAAGCCGGACCTACTACTGTAAGAAAGGGCGATGTATGGCGCGAGCGATTTTTTGTGATGGGCAGCAAAGGTGGCGTTGGGAGTTTGCAACATAGGGAGACGTACAGAATCGAATGGTGGCTTCACACTGTGTTCAACATATCGTTAACCCCCACGCTGAGTGACGACTTGCACAAAGTCTTTCGGTGGATAGGACTGAGGTTGCTTCAGACGAGAACAACATAACCGTGCAGGGCATTCGGGAGAAAAGTCAGACAACGAGCGCGAGGGAAGCGAAGTTGGCTATGGCTGGCTTGCAGACAAATTCGACGACGCTTTGCTTTGTGGGCTTGGTAAATCCGCCCGTAATTGAAATGCAACTCTACCAATGAGGTAATGGGATGCCGAGAAAGATTTTGAGACTGCCAGTCGTATTGGATCGCACCGGCCTATCACGCAGCACTGTCTATCTGCGCGTCACCGAAGGAAGGTTCCCAAGGCCAGTGTCGCTGGGGGCCAGGGCAGTTGGCTGGCTCGAAACAGAGGTAGAGGAGTGGATTGCCCGCCAGATAGAGGTCAGCCGCGAAATCAGAGGGCAACGTGCAGGCGTGAATGCGTTGTCGTCAAGATGACGCCGGGAGCTGGATTCCGGCTTGGCCCTCGTCTGGGATTGGATTACAAAGCATGGCCTGATTCTCTGCCGGCCGAGTTGACTGAATGGCTATGCCGCAGTTCCCTGGAAGGGCAGCACCTTGCCGCCTCTTTGGGTGCGCTCCAGAAAATCGCCCCATTCCTGCATCATCTTCGCCCGTGGCTCCAGATAGAGGGCGTGGTTGTAGGCGGCGCTCACAGCATTCCGCGGGGCATGGGCGAGTTGCAATTCGATGTGCTCATGCGCGTAGCCTTGCTCGTGGAGCAGTGTGGAAGCCAGCCCACGGAAGCCGTGGCCGGTCTGGCGTCCCCGGTATCCCATCCGGTCCAGCGCCAGCAGGATAGTGTTGTTGCTCATTGGCTTCATGGGGTCGCGGTCGCCAGGGAAGATCAATTCTCCGGAGCCGGTCAGCGGGCGCAACAGATCCAAGACTTCAATTGCCTGTCTGGCCAGCGGAACGATGTGCGGGGTATCCATCTTCATGCGCTGGGCCGGGATGTTCCAGCGGCGGTCCTCGAAGTCGATCTCTGCCCAGCGTGCCTCTATTAGTTCCGAGGTGCGTACGAAGGTGAGCGCCAGCAGTTTCATGGCCAGCCGAGTGAGGACTTTGCCGCGATAGACCTCAATGGCGCGCAGCAGCTCGGGAAGTTCTTTGGCATCGATCCGTGCAAGATTCACCTTTTTAGTCGGGCACAGCACATCGGAAGGCTTGAATTCGGCGACGGGATTTCTGCGGGTATAGCCGTGCGCAATGGCATACCGGAAGACCTGCCCCACAGTCTCCAAGGCGCGCTTGGCAAGATCACCAGCCCCACGCGCTTCAATCGCCCTAACCATGACCACCAATTCGGGCGGCTCGATGAGAGCAATCGGCCTGTCGCCAATCGCCACATAGACATTCGCCTCAAGACGGCGGCGTGTGGCATCGACGTGGCGGCAGCTTTTGTTCACCTTCCAGTGGTCGAACCAGAGGGCGGCAATGTCTGAAAAGGCGTTCTCTTGCGATTCGATGACCGCTTCTTTCTTCACCTTGCGCTGCACCATTGGATCAGAGCCAGCCGCAAGAAGACGGCGCGCCTCGGCGTGGCGGACTCGTGCATCGGCAAGTGATACATCCGGGTATGCGCCAAATGGCATGAGCTTTTCCTTACCCTCATGCCGGTACTTCCATCGCCACAATTTACTGCCAGAAGGATTCACCAAAAGGTAAAGTCCCTTGCCGTCGGCCAGCTTATAGGGCTTCTCAGTGGGACGAGAGCGTCTGATCGCTGTATCCGTCAGTTCCATGTTGCCTCCTGAGTTTTGGGGGTATCTGGGGTATCGTAATTGGGGGTACATCACAGATACCCCTAACAATACCCCCAGAATCATCTGGCTTCCACGGTATCGCTTTGGATGGCAAAAGAAAAGAAATACTTTGTTTTCAGTGGATTGATTGGTAGGATTGAACTCTATTGGACGCTATAAACAAGTCTTTGGTGGGCAGTGAGGGACTCGAACCCCCGACTTCCTGCTTGTAAGGCAGGCGCTCTAACCAGCTGAGCTAACCGCCCACGAGGCCGAAGGGACCATTGCGGCTAGTGTCATCATACCAGCGCGCTTGCTTGGCGGTCAGCCAGCCTTGCGGGCGAACAGCCAACCCTCTTTGGAGTCACCGCGCCCAATGTTGATACACTCAGCCGGTGGGCCGCCTCATCCTCAATGCCGACGACTTTGGACTGACCGCCGGCGTCAATCGCGCCATCATCGAACTGCATCAGGCCGGGGCGCTGACAAGCGCCACGCTGATGGCCAGGGCCGCAGCCACCGAAGAGGCCATCCAAATTGCGCGCTCCGCACCCTCGCTCGGCGTAGGCTGCCACGTCGTACTGGTGGATGGCGAGCCGGCGATGCCCGCGCAGGATCTCCCAACACTCGCTGACCCGCGGACGGGCCGCCTTCATCCCACGCTGGGCGCATTTCTCACGCGGCTGTTCGCCGGCCGCATCCGCTCCGCTGAGATCGAAGCCGAAACCGCCGCGCAAATCGCCTCGCTTCAAAGCCGCGGCCTGCGCCTCACCCACATCGACACGCACAAGCACACCCACATGTTCCCCGTTGTCCTCCGCCCGTTGCTCCGTGCAGCCAAGGTGGCCGGCATCCGCGCCATTCGCAATCCCTTTGAGCCAGCATGGAGCCTCCGCGCCACTCCCGGCGCTCCCTGGATTCGCCGCACCGAAGTCAGCCTGCTCAGGCTTTTTGAGCCCGCCTTTCGTCGCATTGTCGCGGAAGGGGGCTTCTCCACCACCAACGGCGCCATCGGCGTGCTGGCCACTGGAACCCTCAACGCCTCCACCGTCAACGCCCTGCTTCGTAACCTTCCCCCCGGCACCTGGGAACTGGTCTCGCATCCCGGCTACAACGACGCCGATCTGGCCCGCGCCCACACCCGCCTGCTGGCCTCGCGAGAGACGGAGCGGGAGGCGCTCACGTCGATCGACCTGGGAAATCAGTTCGAGTTGATTGATTTTTCTCGTCTGGGCGAGGGATGATTCCGTCTGCTTCGACCTCCGGCCTCAAACCGCAAAGCCGGCGAAGAACAGGAACCCCGCCTGCTTCAATTGCGTACCCCCTGCAGCAGGAAACGCAGGGAATCCCCGCATTGAGTCAGAAGCATGGAGGCATTTTGGATATCAATCTCTTTTGGAAGATCCTGGTCTACAGTTGGGCCACATCTGAGCTATTGCTCGGCCTCGCCACACGTACGCGGCGCAGCGGAGGCCAAGTCAAGGACCGCGGCTCGCTCATCGTCCTCTGGGCGACGATCTGCCTGGCAATCTTCGCCGGAGAGAAGCTCCATGACTCGATGCCTGCCGACATGTTTGGCGGCGCGCATTGGCTGGTAACAGTGGCCATAGTTCTGCTGCTCGCCGGCATCGTTTTTCGCGCGACGGCAATTCTTTCGCTGGGCAAAGCCTTCAGCTCCAATGTCGCCATTCGCACCAATCAGACCGTCCACCGAGGCGGCCTTTACCGCTTCCTGCGCCATCCCGCCTACACCGGCTCCTTGCTTGCCTTTCTCGGCCTGGCACTCTCACTGCGCAACTGGCTTGCGTTCTGCGTCTTGTTCGTCCCCGTCACCGCCGCCTTCCTCTACCGGATTCACGTGGAGGAAGCAGCATTGAATGAGGCCTTTGGTGCGCAATATGCGTCTTATAGCAGTCAGACCAAGCGGCTGATTCCCGGCATCTACTAAGTCCTGAACAGCTCAGTTGAGAATCGAAACGTCCCCCAGCTCGATCCAACTCCGAGGGTCATTTTCCGCAACAAAAAGAAGGGTTTATGCGCATCGGCATCACCTGTTATCCCACCTACGGCGGTTCAGGCGTGGTCGCCACGGAACTCGGCATCGAGCTGGCTGCCCTCGGCCACGAAGTGCATTTCATCTCCTACTCGCAGCCCTTCCGGCTCAGCGGACGCGACAACGGCATCGAGTACCACGAGGTTCACGTCTCCAGCTATCCGCTCTTCGAATTCCCGCCCTACGACCTGGCGCTGGCCTCGCGCATGGCCGAGGTGGCTGAATTCCATTCCCTTGACCTGCTCCACGTCCACTATGCCATCCCTCATTCGGTCAGCGCCCTGCTCGCCCGTCAGATGCTCGCCGCTCGTGGCATGCGGCTGCCCTTTGTCACCACCCTCCACGGCACCGACATCACGCTGGTGGGCCTCGACCGCGGCTATCTGCCCATCACCCGCTACGCCATTCAGGAGAGCGACGGCGTCACCAGCATCTCCAACTATCTAAAGGAACAAACCCTCACCGACTTCGGCATCTCGCGCCCCATCGAGGTCGTCCCCAACTTCGTCAACTGCGACGAATACGCGCCCATCAAAGATGAACTTCGCACGGCAGCCCGCAAGCGTCTCGCAGCCCCCGGCGAAGCCATCCTCATGCACCTTTCGAATTTCCGCCCCGTCAAGCGCGTCGTCGATGTCGTCAAGGTCTTCGCTCAGGTGGCCCGCGAGCTTCCCGCGCGCCTCGTTCTGGTCGGCGACGGCCCAGACCGCTCCGCCGCCGAGTGGCTCGCCCACGACCTCAAAATTCATGACAGAGTCCACTTCATGGGCAAGCAGGAGCGCGTCAACGAGCTGCTCCCCCTGGCCGACCTGATGGTCATGCCCAGTGAGTTGGAGTCCTTCGGCCTGGCCGCCCTCGAAGCCATGGCCTGCAAGGTTCCCTCCATCGCCACCCGCGTCGGAGGCGTCCCCGAGCTGATCGACGACGGCGTCACCGGCCTGCTCTATCCCGTTGGCGATGTTGAATCGATGGCTGAAGGAGCATTGACCCTTCTGAAGGATCGTGACCGCCTGCAAGCCATGCGCGACGCCGGCCGCAAGACCGCGCAGAGCCGCTTCTGCGCCTCGCTGGTCGTGCCCCACTACGTAAGCTTCTACGAGCAGGTGCTAGCTGGCCAGGGCTCAGAGATCAGAGAACCGGGAACAATTCTCGCAGGAAAATAGCTCAACGGACTTAAGCAGGGAACGGCATAGTGCCTGGGTGCCGCCGCCGGCGGAAAGTAATTATCTGCAAGCCACCTGCCACCTGCGGTGGAGCAGGACGCTTGCATTTCGCTCGCAGGGGGTTCGTGTTAACTCACCCCTCGGCAAAGAACGTGGAAGGATGGGGTAAAGGGCGCAGCGGCCTAGTTGGCGGTGAGATGAAGGTGGTGGATTTCTCCCGCGGCGCGAGTGCTGTGGCTGGAGTGTCCCGAATCGTGAAAATGAATGGCGACGGGGTGACGTCCGTAGCTGCCCACCCTAGCCGCAAAAAAAGAACGCGGCGAGGGTGGGGCACCCAGTTCAATCAAGTTGGATACAGCCAGTTTTGAAGGGTAGAACAACTCTTCTGTAGAAAATCAGCAGGTCGGGATCCGCTCGTCACACCTGCATGACTTCTGCTTCTTTTTTGTGGGAGAGCTCTTCCATGCGGCGGATCTCTTCGTCGGTCATCTTCTGGACTTCTTCTAAGGAACGCTTCTCCTCGTCCTCGCTGATCTTCTTGTCTTTGGCAAGCTTCTTGAGGGCGTCGTTGCCGTCGCGGCGCACATTCCGAACTGCCGTCCGGTGCTCTTCGAGGACCTTGTTCAGGTGCTTGCAGACGTCGCGGCGGCGCTCCTCGGTCATGGGCGGGACGGGTATACGCAGCACCTTGCCGTCGGAGATGGGATTGAAGCCCAGGTCGGATGTGCGCACGGCCTTGTCAATTTCCTTCAAGATCGTCGGGTCCCAGGGCGCGATCAGGATCAGTTGCGCCTCGGGCGACGAAACCTGCGCCAGTTGGCTGATTGGGGTGTTGGTGCCGTAGTAGTCGACCTTGATCTGGTCGAGCATGTGGACGCTGGCCCGGCCAGTGCGCGTGGAGGCCAGGTTGGCCTGGAAGGTGGCTACGGCGCCGTCCATGCGGTGCCGCAGGTCAGTGCTGAGTTCCTTGAGCGCCGGAATGCCGGCCATGAATGAAGCTGCCATTGGGTTCGTCCTCACGGTGCAGATTGCCAACGGCTATTCTACTAAAACGAAGCGGGATGTGGGCAATGCCGACGAGCATCTGCGGCAAGCTCTGGTGTCGAACCCTGAGAGATTGCAGCTACAGGCCGAACTGCTTGAGGTGGTGGCTGATGTGCTTCCAATGCAACGAATTCCATTCGTCATTGGTCAGCGGGCCAAAGAAGGGGTGCTCAGGGCCTTGGGCGCGGGGCGTCGAGGCGAGACGACCGATCAGGTCAAAGAGCCGCTTGCGGTCCGATTCGAAATTACCTGGCGGGGTCTTGAGAACCTCGCTCGGCGCTTTGGCTCCCTTGGGAAAGGGGATGACATAGAGAAACAAGTGCTTGAAGGGAAAGCGCTGAAGCAACTTGATATTGTGAGACGGCACGAAAAGGGTACCTAACGACATTTCGAAGGTGTCACTGAGGTGGCAGAGCAGGCGCGGCGCGTCGAGCTTGCCCCATCGGGGCTTCGTGTCGGGAGTGATTCGCTGCAGGCGTTGAATCAGGCCGTTGCGAGTCTTTTCGTTGCGAAGAGAAGGCATGTAAGACCACCTTTCGCTCATATTCTCACGCCTGAGCAAAGGTTTGGAAATGGACTGAGCAATTTCCTTTACGCTACGACAGCCACTCCAGTTGAGTTCGCCTGTTCATGGGCGTGGTAGCTGGAGCGGACCAGCGGACCCGACTCAACGTGGCGGAAGCCCATCCTGAGGGCCTCGGTCTTGAGCTC
>Ga0302140_10007300_pt1 | contig 13821 bp, 10 predicted proteins | sample I_Bog_E1_1_FD_202095 | JGI IMG/M metagenome (GOLD analysis project Ga0302140, IMG submission 202095) | Peat permafrost microbial communities from Stordalen Mire near Abisko, Sweden - I_Bog_E1_1 | ecosystem: Environmental > Terrestrial > Soil > Wetlands > Peat | place: Sweden: Abisko, Stordalen...
TCCCATACCGGTTCCCGCCAAACTTGGCATTCTCCACAAACGCCTTCTCCTCGATCATCTTTTCGAACTCCGACATCGTGATGTAGTAATAGTCGACATCGCGTGTCTCCCCCGGCCGAGGATCGCGTGTCGTGTGCGAAACAGAGGTCGCGAAGATGGAAGGATGGCGTTCCAGAAGTAGTTTGTAGAGTGTGCCTTTCCCTACGCCTGAAGGCCCGGAGATCACGACCGGACGGAGGTCGCTGGGAACTGTGAAGTGTGGTCAGCACGGGGTAAGGCGGAGGGCTGGGGTTTGTGGAGGGGCGGTGGGGAAGGGACAGAGAATTCGAGGCCGTACCTGGTGCCATTGTGTATGCGCGATAACTTTGTCTGAATCGCGGCGTCTGGGAGAGGATTCGTAGGGTATTTGTAGCACGGAGCAAAAACATGTGGAGGTTCAAGAGACAAAATTATGCATGAAGGGTGGAGGCTAGAAAGTGTGGAGCTTAGCTTTTATCGGCCCCCTTATCGTCACACTAAGTATGGTTCATATTCAAATTTCTGAATGGACTGGGTGGCAATTATTAAGATTTAATCGGAATCTTCATTCAATTAGAGACATATGTCATGCAAACACCGTGTGCCGTTTGTGCGCCATAACTCCCTCGAAATATGAAAGTGTGCTTCATAAGGAGCGGGTATTTCTATCACAAAAAAGGAAAAGCAAATGAACTCCTAGAACACCCGCTTGAAACCCACATTCTATGGTATCTAGAATCTCGTCATGTTGCTGACGACGCTGTACCGTGACGAAGCTGGGGCTGGAATGGGTGGAGGAGCTGGGTAGGCTTCTTCTCCTTTGTAAGCTGGGTGGAGCGAGGTTGCTGGGCGCTGAAGATCTGGGACGACTGGCGAACTTCTGTCTTCGTAGCCTTTGTATTGCTGCTCAGGGTCTTGGACAACTGGTCTCGAAATGCTGATGGGCCACTTCATGCCGAATCTTGACTTTCGTCGATCTTCAGAGTAGCTAGCTGACAATAAGCATGGTGAAACAAGATGAAAGATTCTGAAGACTTACCTTGGGAGAACAGCACTAGCGGGACGGCGGATAGAGCCGCTGGAAATGCTGAAGGCAGACTTTCCAGAGGGATCCTTGGAGATCGCGGCACCGTCGGCGCGGACCTGTCGGCCAGTGATGCCAAGCTTAGAGTTGCAGAAAACGTAGGTCTTAGACATTTGTTACTAAAGGCTTCTTTTGGCCAAGATAGGGAAGGAGGAATAAGATACATACTGCAATGATATTGAAAAGTCCAAACAAAGCGTTCAGGATTCCAGATGCAATGACAACTCGCCACATAGGCAAGCCGAGGCTCTGTACGCTGGTCGCAACCTTGTTGAGATTTCCGAGAGTGATAAAGCCGAGAGCGATCATGGACAAGCCAAGGGCAACAAGACCAGCGTCGTTGCTGAATGCAGGCCACATACGAGCGTACCACTTCTTGAAGAAGCCAAATTCGGAGATGATGAGGAAGACACCGATGACACTCGAGATGAAATGAGCGGCACCGTCAAAGAAGAAGAAATTCGATGTCCTGACGGTCATGACAAGCATGATCCAGCTGGCAACCACGAGGAGGAGCAGGACGATGATGTTGCAGGAGCGAAGGACATTCAGGGTGATGTAGCCTGGACCCATCTTGGATTCGGAAAACATTTTGGATGTGTATTGAAAGTCTACAAGAGTCAGTAGTTGCTGATAGCTGTTTTGGTTTGAATATCTACGAGTTTGTGGGTGCTGGTGTCGCTGTAAAAAATCGACTGGCCTGCAGTAGAAAGTTCGTTTATGGTGGTGCGAAAGATCGAGGGAATGTTTAAGACGGCAAAGAAGAAAGGCTCGAGGAGAGATGAATTTATATTAGATAGTGAAGGAATACTATTGAGGTGTCGACCTCATTGTTCTTGGAAACAATGACTGAAAGAATGGTGGTTCACGACAATGGGAAGACAATGGGAGGTATTTGAATGAATAACGACAATGGGACCACGAGACTCGAAAAGCCGACTCACAACCGCCTAATCCCAAGCTATTGTGGGGAGACCGTACCTTTGTCCCCAAACTTAGCGCGAGTCACCTCGAGCGAATAGTATTCAGGTCCAGGGGCAATTCTTTGACCTGACGGGAGGGTCGCGACAAAGGGACCTCGAGTTTCGAAAGAAACAACTGGATGAAAGGCCCCTCGTCTGGTCCAAAAGCCGCTGGAAACTTTTCGAGCCTCAGAACAAGGCTGCTGCTGGTTCTCGTAGCGTCGCACGGAGCAGTCATAGAGGCTTCCATGTGGGAAGTCCGTGGCCATTGGGATCATCCAGGCCCAGATCTCCCAGGCCGGCCCAATGAGACCTGTAGAAGCGCTTGCATTGGTGCCAGGAATATATTCTCCTGCGGCAAGGAGAGAAGTGCGTTTCGAAGGCCTTTTCTCCCGTCGTGGCTATTGGATGAACGCGCTTAAGGGAGGTTTGTTTCAAGAGCGCCCTGTCCTGGATGAAGTCAACGCCAATAAATCGTGCATCACGGAAGAACGCGTGAAATGTTCCGATGACAGCTGCCGCTTGGGCTATCCAAACATGATTTGCCAATTATATGATCTTGTCGAGTGAATCATCAAAGAGAAATAAAGTTCGAGGGGATAATGCTGTTGAATGTTTTGCGCGCATATCATGTGACAGACCCGGTCGCCTTCCCGAAAGCGGGAAGGTGCTTAGCGAGCCTAAAAATATCGCGCTCCAATCTCAGCGTCGACTCGATCAACATCTAGCCACGCAGGCGAAGAAGACTTCAAGGAATATCCAAAAGAATCGCGGACATTCAACATCATTCAAGATGGCCAGAGGCAACCAAAGAGACAAGGCTCGTGAGGCTAATCAGAAGAAGCTGGCTGATCAAGTAAGTGCTTTCTTGACTTGTGAAACTTGCGCCTCTTCTAGAAACATCTTGCTGACCGCTTTCTCTGTCTTCAGAAGAAGTCCAACAACATGTCCGGCTCGGAGATGCAGCGTGAGAAAGAGAAGGTCGCGCAGAAGATGAGAGAGAAGCAGGCTGCTGGTGAGTCTTTTGGGATATGCTTTGCGCTTCAGCCTACTTGCTGACCCATTCTAAGCCGATGCGAAGAAGGCTGCCGAGACTGCGGGTGGCGCGAAGAAGTAGAGGACATCAGTAATCCCATCGAAGTCCTTCAATGATGCGAGGAAACACATTCCGAGTTATGACGGAGTTTCGGTGCGGGTTGCATTATACGGCATGGAGCATGGACTATGTGTGATGAGGAGTTTAGAACGCGTGGTTGATGGTTGATGAATCGACAACAGAAATGCTTTCCAGTATTATGTCCGTGCCTGGGTTCAAAGTGATGGGACTGAGGATGTCAATTCGCAGTCTCCTGTTGAAAGGCTGTCGTTCACTTAACTCTCGTCCACCCAGCGAGGAAGTCTCGCAGTTGTGATATTCCTCCAAAGAGCGAGACGAGTGTCTGAGACCTTCCTGTGGAAACTACTCCACGGAAATCTGCCCCATGAGAACGAGGGGAGAACGTTTCTAAGGGCAAGTGCTCGCTGCAGATGTGATTTGTTGGGAACTGTGCTGCATTTAGCCAGCATATCAAGTCACTATAGATAATGTCACTCGAAAATCTCTAGCATACTTCCTCAGACGTCCGCTTGCGGTGCTCCAGTCATTAAAGGAGTATGAGAGATGTACAGTTGCTGGCCCTTTCAATGGTTCAACTACAACGTTTTCATCAGAGGCTCACGTCTCACTCATCTCGCTCATGTCAGTATCTGAAGCAATCCATAGAAAGATAACAATCCTTGGTAGCAAATCACCGTAGCTCTTCTCATATCATCGCTTTTCAGACTTGATGCTGCCTTGACGTATAAAAATTGGAATTGTCAGTTCAAACAGGACAAAATCAACCAAAAAATATGTCTTAAGCAATGCATCTCATACCGTTTCTGCCTTACTTCCTTGTGGCCGTCAACTCTCACTGCTTACACTGTCCTTCGTTGGCAGCGGCCTATCTCACGTCTAACATTCTGCAGACTGATTCTTCAATCATCTGCGTCGTTGAATTGATAAGTATAGATGTTCCCTCAGACTTTATAGGATTCCGAGCCCCAATTGAGGGCGAATTCTAGTCCAGTCGTCCCACATAACGCTGTTCTCTCTGATGTACAGACTCGGAGCTAGAAATATGATCTGTCACATTTAACCTGATGCGACTTGACTAGGGAAGGATCCAAGAGCTGACCAACATGGCGCTGTAAGGAAACGTTGATGCCCGTAGCTATGTCGTCCTTCTAGTGCTAGCTATCCGACCAACTAAGGTTGCTAACCCTAGCGAACGGATATGACCCATCGTGTGGTAAGGAATTGAGAGACCTCTCCTGACGGGAACATTCAATTTGGGCAATGATGCACAGCTGTAGCTGGGCTTGAACATTGGGGTGTATTTGTTGAGTTTCTAATGTCTATGAAGCAAATCAAGCCATCGAGGTGAACATTCCGCTAGTACAGCTATTCCTATAAAATAAAATAAAAAAAGGCTTCAATATTGCTCAGAGTGAAAGATGTGAGAAAAAATGGTCAAGTTTGCAAGGCTGTGTGATGAGATTTACGGACGAAGCGAGGCTCTCGGATGAGCCGAGGGTCAGATTCCAGGGGAAAGTTGCAGGGATAAAATCAACGCCCGGAGCTTACAAATAAATGCATCCTGGAGTGAACATTTGGAATCTCCCAAGAACGGGCTGAATTCTCATGCGAGAGTGAGACAGATAGCAGAGACATTTTGAATCTGTAACCCAAATCGCTCTTTATCTCCCCGAGGTTCTAGACCCTGCCATTGCATAATCGCAGCTGCTCTGCACTAGCAAGGAGCTCTAATCGTCAGAGTGCATTTTATGCCCCTCAAGCACGTCACCCCAGCCCGATCTCATAAATAGCTCCCTCTGCATTATCGATCACTCTCTTTTCTCTCTTCATGCAAAGGCTCACGTTCCTTGCCCGCCCATCGGTCGCAGTTTCCAAGACGGCGAATTCTAGACTCTCTTCTCTGTCCCGCCAATTCTCTTCTTCGGCATCAATCATGGCGCCTGTGCCAAAAGAGTGCGATTACCTAGTTATCGGAGGTGGCAGTGGTGGTCTTGCTTCTGCGAGACGGGCCAGTGGATACTATGGGGCAAAGACGATTGCAGTTGAGAGCAAGCGTCTGGGAGGAACTTGTGTGAATGTTGGGTAAGAATGACCCCGCCTCAAAGCTATGCAGCAGCTGATCTTCTGCACAGATGCGTCCCCAAAAAGGTCACATTCAACGCAGCTTCAATTGCTGAGTCGATACACGAAGCAAAAGCATATGGATTCTCGGTAGAACAGACAGCTCCTTTCGATTGGCCATATTTCAAGAAGAAGCGGGATGCATACATCAAACGTTTGAATGGAATCTATGAGAAGAATTTGGTGAACGACAAGGTGGAATATATTCACGGCAGAGCACACCTAACGGGCAAGAACGAAGCAGAGGTTGTTCTGGACGACGGAACCAAACAGACTATCAAGGCGAAGAAGATCCTTCTGGCTGTTGGAGGACACCCCACCATTCCCCAAAATATTCCTGGATCAGAATATGGCACAAACAGTGATGGCTTCTTCGATATCGAGAAGCAGCCAAAGAAAGTGGCACTTGTTGGAGCTGGTTATATTGCGGTGGAGTTCGCGGGTATGTTCAACGCGTTAGGGACGGAGACACATCTCTTCATACGCCATGACAAGTTCTTGAGGACATTTGACCCAATGGTCCAAGAAGCAATAACTGCGGAGTACGAAAGACTTGGTGTGCATCTACACAAAAACTCGAGCCAAAGTAAGGTCGAGAAAGATGAGAAGACCGGCAAGCTTACCATCCACTACAAGGATGCCAGTGGAGAGGGAAAGTTGGAGGGCGTAGATAACTTGATTTGGGCCATTGGACGTTCTCCAGAAGTTGAGGATCTCGGTCTGGAAAAAGCTGGAGTCAAGCAGAACGAGAAAGGCCAAATCATTGCGGACGAGTACCAAAATACCAATGTCGAGAACATCTACTCCCTTGGAGACGTTGTTGGGAAGGTGGAGCTGACGCCTGTTGCCATTGCAGCTGGCCGAAAGCTCAGCGATCGACTCTTCGGGCCAGCGAAGTTCAAGGCCTCGAAGCTGGACTACAACCTGATCCCTTCAGTCGTTTTCGCACATCCCGAAGTCGGCAGTATTGGCTTGACAGAACCACAAGCCGTAGAGAAATATGGCAAGGAGAACATCAAAGTGTACAACACCAGCTTCACAGCAATGTACTACGCGATGATGGAGCCAGACGAGAAGGGACCCACTAAATACAAGCTCATCTGTCAAGGACCAAACGAGAAGGTGGTTGGCCTGCATATCCTGGGTCTGGGAAGTGGAGAGATGCTCCAAGGGTTTGGTGTTGCTATCAAGATGGGTGCTACGAAGGCAGACTTTGACAGCTGTGTGGCAATCCATCCCACCAGTGCTGAAGAGTTGGTCACGTTGAAGTAATGATTCATAGATTGCTTATCGTTACCCCAATAGAGCTGTGCACATACCATCTCCTTCCGCCTGTATATCTCTTATGTGTATCCCCTGCTTGTGACTCTTGCTTTTCGTATGTGTGCCGTCCGATCCGTACGATTCCTGGCGAGATGCTGCTTCTAAGCCGAATGCGGAATTTTGTCAACATTAGCTCATGCCTTTGAAACTCGTGAGACAGTTTACGGGATCACTTGGCATAAGGAAAGTAGCTCTTTTGGGACGTGAGGCAGTGACAAAAGTATGTCATTCAAGTATCTGTTTTCTAAGGGACAAGATTGTGCAAAATGAGTGTGCTGATTCCTTCCCGGTGATCAGATATCGCACAGATCAATTCTCTCCTCTCCAATGCAATGCAATGTGAGGTGATGTGGGGGATCAAATGTCAGGAATTCCCATAGCTGCCATCCCTGATGTCTTGCCGATCATTCGACCTCCGCCCACAAACCAATCACTCCTTTGCCTTTTCCTCCTCCGTCTCCTTGTCCATTTTGTGCTCCATCTTGCACGGCTTGATGGTGACATGCATGGTGCACAATCTATCTGCTTTCTTCAGAAGAAGAAGAGTGGCTTCGCAGTTCTCTGAGTCCATGATGATACCATCGCTACCAGGCTCGGTCGGGGAGCTTCCCCACTGATTTGGCTCCAGAACAACCTTGATGAAATCCACCTCATGCTTTTTGGACCAATAAGCATTCAGATTCGAGAAGTTGACACGTCCAACCCTGTCCTTGTTTTGGATGGCGCGGATCTTTTCCTTGAGGGTGGTTGCGACTTGAGCATAGCTGTCGTCGAGCTCGAAAAGGAAAATGTTCTGACCACCCACAACTTCGGTATTATCGCTGGTCCTGCAAACTAGCTTGACATAAACAGCAATCTGATGCTCACCGGCCTTGGGCACGGCCTTGGGTTTATCGCCCTCACCCGTTACTTTCGAAGAAATCTGCTTCACATTTTCATCAAGAGCAACAACTTTACTGTCAATCTCCTTCACGTCTGCAGCGAGGCCAACTCCTCTAGCCTCAATCTCGTTGACTTTCTGCTTGAGCGACTCAAACACTTCCATGGTTGGGTGGTCGGAAAACTTCTGAGAATGAGTTTTGATCGTGGTTTCCGTCAGGTCAACTCTTCCCACGAGGTTATTGAATTGATGCTTTCCCACATAGTCGCCAGCAAGTCGTTGAACATCGCGAGAAAGCATTGTGATTTCACCTTGCGCAGCCCTATCAGCCCTCAATTCCTCGACTGCTTTGTTGATGGGTTGGACGCGATTGTGCAATTCTGTCAAGACCTTGAGTTCGACATCGGCTTTGACATGTTGTAAGGTGGCTCCGCGAAGCTGATCAAGGCCTTGGTTGATGGTATTGTAGTCTGTCGCAAGCTTGGCAAGTTGGCTCTTGAGCGTGTCGAACTCAGCCCGTCTGATGGAGGGCTTTCTGCCAGAGGAGGAAGAATTTTCATTCTCCTGAAATACCTCGCCGTTGGACGGAGAATTTGGGCGGGAAATGATGTTGAAACCAAGGGTGACAAGATGTGTTGTCGTCAAAGTGAGTTGTGTTCCGCTGATACGAAGACCGGAAGATGCTCTGAGTGATGAGTGATGAGCTGATGATCGATCTGGAGGAGGGAAGCCCTCATTATATCCTCAGAACCTATCTCACAACCCGAAGAGCCAGGCAGCCATCTGCAAAGACAACCAAACGGCATGACTTCTTTGATCCAATCTTGCTTTCTATGCAATGACGCGGAAGAATCGACAGAGAAGGAATGACGAGAATCGGACAGCTGCAACTTTACTTCATCTTCTGGCTTTGTAAGTGCTTTGGGAAATGTAAAGAGTAATGGACAAGCAGACAGCCATCTCTTAGACTAGTAAGGCCAACACAGATTGCCTGTCAAGAGACAGAAAAGGATTTATACATTCATCTGGTGGACTTACACCATTTCTTTGGGTATATTACATCTCCAGCAAAGGCCCGCAACGTCTATGCATGCCAAATGCTCTCATGCTCAATCGTAGCCATCGTATCCACTGTCGTATCTTCCCATCTCTCTTTGAGTGCTTACCCACTCCTCGCTCTGCAAGCCGTTTTGCTTTGCTCTCTTGAGCTTGGCTGCATCTTTGTGCCAGTCACATGCGTACTCGCATTCTGGGATCTCTTTCTCTCCGAAATATCTGAAAGAATTAGCAGGCGTTCACCACATTGAAGCTACTGAAAGAACAAAAGAGTGGGCTTCCCAAGCACATCTCCGGGGAAGTGGACGTGGGGACTTACTTGGTAATGATCCGATGCCTGCAGGTCTCCACATCCTCGCAGTATGCCACCAAAGCATTTAGGCTCTTTACTCTTGCTTCCAGATTCGACTTCTCTTTGCTGTCCTTGCTCATCCGATTGTATGCTCGATCCCGGTCCTCCCGACTGTAGTACATGATGCATATGCTGGCTTTGCCATCCCGACCTGCTCGTCCAGCTTCCTGATAGAAGCCCTCAAATGATTTCGGCAATTGCCAGTGAACCACAAATCGGACATCCTCTTTATCGATGCCCATGCCGAAAGCCGTAGTCGCAACAATTACATCGTAGCCTTTATCATTATTGACCCATCGTTGCAAGGTTTCATTCTTTTCGTTGTTTGGGAGACCCGCATGATAAGGCTTTGCACCTATGCCGCAATGGCGGAGGCGGGCTGCCAGAGTCTCGCAGTCTTGTCGGAAAATGGTGTAGATGATGCCAGAAACATTGTCCAGCCGTTTGCCTTCCGCCTCAAGCTCAGCTCGGCGAACTACGTTCTCGGAACGGCGTCTATGAGCCCCTTTCAGCCAACCTAAGAAATCTTCAAAGTGGTCTTCCTCATCGCTCTTGAATCTGACTTCATAATGAAGATTCTTTCGGCTTGTGGACATAGTGAAGACCTTTAAATTTGTTGGGGAAAGTCCCAAGATATTGATGCAATCCTTTTGAACTTGCTCGGTTGCTGTGGCAGTGAGGCATATGATCGGTACCTCTGGGAAGTTATCACGAAACCAACGCAGCTCTTTGAAGGAAGGACGGAAGTCATGGCCCCATTCCGATATGCAGTGAGCCTCGTCCACGGCTATCCGCGCCAACTCCTTTTGCTCGTACACGACTTTCAAGTGCTTTCGAAAGCCTTCTGTGGCACACTGCTCTGGCGTGACATAGAGAAGCCGGGTGAGTGGGTGGCCCGTTGCCAGGTCCTGAAGCAGGCGTTGCTTTTCCTCATATGGTGTGTTTCCGTTGATAGTCCCAGCAGCAATGCCGGCAACACGGAGAGCGTTCACCTGATCGGTCTCAAACAAATATCAGCAACCACTTTCATCATCGATTACAGCTTGACTCGGCTGCATACCATCAAAGCCAGAAGGGGAGATACGACAATAGTGACTAGAAGAGGTTAGGTAAAGCTGCAAAGGGAGATTTAAGAGGTAGCTGACTTCCATGATCAATAACTGCAGGCAGTTGAAAACACAAGCTTTTGCCAAAGCCCGTCGCTGCTTGAACGAAGACATCGTCTCCTGCCAGAGCTGCAACGATGACATCTCGTTGAAGTGGTCTAGAAGCGTGTTCAGCACTGGAATTTGAGTTTAGGTATGAGTTTACCTGAAAGCAGTTCTCTTGAATTTGCGTCGGAGTGTGAAGTCAATGTCAACACAAGAGTTCGACCTCTGAAGACCAGGAGGCATATTGACACGTGACTGTGGCAGAAACTTGGTGTTCTGATCGAGAATGAGAGATAGCCTTGGGCGTTCTCTCTGCTAGTGGGTTCGTTGGTTTCATTCTCTCAAGAGCCGGTCTGAAGGAATTAGAGTCAGCTGCAATCAGGTTGCTCCTTCCATGAGTGGTTGACAGGAAGAAAGCTTGTCGCGACTGGACGCGAAGGGGGAAGTCGCTTCGCTACAGGGGTCAACCGAGGCCCAGAGCGCTCAAATTTCGAATATTTAAGCCATCATTTCTTCCCAAGTAAACATTGAAAACCGATTTCTAGAAATTATATTCTCGGAGTGTGAAGTCGCCTCAACCACTCCGGCCAGCTCTCATATCGTACCTGGCCATCAATGTGGTTGGAAGGATGTGCTTGGCTGACTCTTTCGGCTGCATTCCCCAGGTCTCAATATGGCCGTCTTAGACGCGTTATTTCCATCCATCTTTCATGCAAATTGTATTGCAAGTGGAAGCTCGCGACGTGCATATTCCCAACTCAGAATTTATTGCTGAGAAGGCCCAGCTGTTGTGTATGTTCCGACTACAATAAGCATTGATCAGTAATCACATGCAGGCACGTCTGCATGTAGGGGTTCAAGGCCAAGCCCTACATCCGCATTATACGGACGTATCGTATGGTGCTTACGGTCAGCAGCTGCCAAGTGGTGGTTGGACTCAGAATACATCATAGAGCCGATCAAGTATAAGTATTGAAGGTTCTCCAGCCTGAGATTGGAATAGATCAAGTATCATTCTATCACATCGTCCGTGAATCTCAGCGATTGCATAGTCTGATTTCAGCAATATTTGACATAATGGCGTCTGTCCCGGTTATTCAAGTCCTTTCGAAGCAAAGCTACGAAGACCAGTATATTGTCTCACTTCCTAATGCGTACCCTCTCCCACCCTTGGCCCCGTCATCGATTCGAATTAAATCAACTCTTTTGTCAATAACTACAAACAATTTCTCGTATGCACGGATCGGACACCTTCTCGGTTGGTGGGATGTGCATCCACTGCCACCTTCTATTCCAGCCCAATATTCAGACCCAACCAAGTTTGGTCGTATCTCAGCTTGGGGATATGCCGAAGTAATTGAGAGCAATGTCTCCGGTCTGGAGGTCGGAACACAGTTTTGGGGCTATCTTCCAATTGGGACACTGCCATTAGATATGGAGGTCAAGCTCTCCCATATTTCAGGCCAGTTCCTTGAGGTCAGCAAACGACGAGAGAAACAGCTACCAATCTACAACCGCTACTTTTACTATCCACCAAACTCCAAAGATCTTGGAGATAAAGATAGTATGGGCTGGGATTCACTGATGTTAATCCTTTTCCAAACGGGATACATGGTCAATCGCTACGTCTTTGCATGGGAACCTTCTGAGCTCGTGCAGCCTGGCGGCGGAAAGCCAACTCCTGAAGGTTGGACGGTTGAGCAAGGAGCACTGAACAAAGATTCAATCGTTCTCGTTTTCTCACCAAGTGGCAAAACGGCTCTTGGATTAGCATACAGCCTCAAGCATGATCGACCTACCGGAAGTAAGCCACGAATGGTGTTTGGTATCGGTTCTGCCAGTTCCAAAGCTTTCTCGGAAAGCACGGGTCTTTACGACAAAGTTCTGACTTATGATGCTGATTCTCGAGACCTGGGGGAACAGCTTGGCTTGACACCAGACACGAAGATCGCTGTTGTGGATGTTGGAGCGAGAGATGGAGCTGCCGACAGATGGGCAACGCAACTGAAGAAGACCTACAGCAATGTGGTCCAGATACAGATTGCAGGAGAAACCAAAGCCCAGACTCCAGAAGAGGCAACAGCAGGCTTCCTCGCAAGAAGGAAGGTGGAAGGTTACAAGGGAGTCATCAACGCTTCTGCGATGAGATCACAAGCTATGGACCAGATCGGCGAGCAGAGGTTCTATGATGACTTTGGGAAGTTGTGGGACTCTGTCAAAAAGGGAGGATATATTAAAGGGATGCGCTTGGTGTGGGGAGAAGGAATGGAAGATCTGGGCAAAGGATGGGAGAGACTTTGCAAGGGGGAGATCGGCCCAGACCAAGGTTTGGTCTTCTCACTTGTTGAAAAGTCTGCTGGGAAGCTTTGAGGTGTTCAAGGGATAGTGGTAGTGAGGCAAAGACGTCGCCTCTCATCTGGCTTTCTTGGGCGCTTGGGATATTGACTTGCAGAAATGCAGTGTAATTCTGAGGTAGCTGTAGCGCTAAATTGAACCCGATTTTCACTCTCGCATGCGCTGACGCCACTCAGCCTCTGCCAGGATGCGGTAAGCCAACCTGCTGTGTGACACGGTATTTGCAGCGAGTAGAAGAGTTTTTTCGTGACTGATTTATGCTAATATAGCGATGACGGGTGAAGTGTCGCCACAATCGTACCGAGGGGGACTTTCTAGAGATAAGAACGATATGGGCCATATGGACCCTGGAATACTGAAACAAAGGAGGAAAGTTCAAACGCGAAAGGCGAGGATGTGTAGAGTTGGTGTTCAGCGTCACAGCGTGCAGCGAACGCTCTGGCACAGTAGCAATGAACTACCCAACCAGCCAAACACACAAGACAGAAGACGAGACTGGCTATTCTGTGCTCCGGTGGAGGTGTCTTCCTGGCTTGTGATATTCGAGCGCCGTCCACTTCGGAATACTCGTACCGGGTGGCAATTCCAGCAGCTGCACTTGCTTAGATCTCGCCCTATATATACATACGGCGATATTAAACGGCTGACAGAACCAAAGCGCCCTCGTGCCTGGGCTGCGTTCGGTGTGGTACCCAGCGCGCGCTCATTGGCCCGAATTCGACGTAGTGTTGCAAAAATGCAGGAACAAGGGCCTGGGCGGGGTGCTGGCCGCCGTTGACAACTAATAGGGAGCTAACCCTATTCCAGAGTAACAGGAACTCAAGGGGACATCGCGACCCTTCAGTCTCGACATCACACTCGCAGAGCTTGCACCCGCTGACGGTGCAACACGCACTCCTCAGCGATGTACTCGGTGCCCTCTGCCTGCTCCCAAACCACACTTCACTCTCCCGACACCTCGCCCTGACCGAGCGCGCGCCGTGGACAATTGCTGCCTTTTCGCGTTGGCCGGGTTGAAACGTCGACGGCCCCAATCTGCGAGCAAGCACGATTACGTCCTTCTCGAGGCCCACGAAGACAGCTGTTGCAATGGAGCGGCCATCGGGTCCTTTGGGAACGGCGACTCAGTCGAGCGGCCGGCCTCTGGACAGCAATGGGCTCCCAAGGGCAACTCCCCTGGCCACTGTTCGCAGACTTCCGAATAACACCACCGTACGACATGCGGCATCGAACTCGTCGTTGTCCTCGCAGATCCCTATCTCGGCAGCTCAGGTGGTGGTACTTGCGCGAGAAGCAATGAAGAATGCCCTCGATGAAAATCAGACGAAAGCTGCCGAGGCCAGCGGTGTGAGTAATGAGCTGAAGCCAGGCGTCACAATCGACTTGAGCCACAAGCAAATCC
>Ga0302140_10007301_pt1 | contig 13820 bp, 15 predicted proteins | sample I_Bog_E1_1_FD_202095 | JGI IMG/M metagenome (GOLD analysis project Ga0302140, IMG submission 202095) | Peat permafrost microbial communities from Stordalen Mire near Abisko, Sweden - I_Bog_E1_1 | ecosystem: Environmental > Terrestrial > Soil > Wetlands > Peat | place: Sweden: Abisko, Stordalen...
AAAACTCTTTTTGCATCCACGATAGGGCAGTACTTCAGAACCGCCAAGGCACAGCAGCTGAGTATGTGGAAAAGACCTCGTTGTCCTACTGCCACTGTTCCGGAAGATCCAGTACAATCATCTAATCTAATACTTTCGACCTAAGCCACTAGCTCTCAATTCGTTTTTAAACCACAATCTCCAACGCCGAAAGCCTGAGACCCTCCGTCCTGGGTATCTTCCATGCCCCCTGTCCCAATCGTCATAAAATATATCTTGCGCTGCTGTCGAAACCAGTCTTCTTGTGAAAACCGTCTTGTCGCAACAGACTTCGAGCTGGTAACCCCCCCATATGATGTGAGACTTTCGTCGCTGTATAAGACGTTGTAACCGAAGAGGTCGCAAGACACGCTTGATGCCGGCCAATGTCCCCGTTTGATGTGGGACAGTGGTTGCGATAAATCGCACATCAATGTTCCAGGGCAATGAGTACTTGAAGCTCGAATGCCCCACAATTTTGAGAACATTGAGAACCTATAGGGTAACCAGCATCGGCTCGTATAACACGCTTGCGCGAAGCTCGAGTTGCACAAGGTCCCGTATAGTATGGAACATTGGTCTCAAAGACGGCTTCTTAAGAGTCAATAATGCTGGTTCGTCGATGCTTCTTGTTCCTGGAATAGGGGACCATATTCGTCGACGATCCAGTGGCAGAATTCATTCCACTTCCTTGTCCACTCGGCGGTCACGGCTGCCAATTCTTCGGGATTCATGCAGCTGTGCTCCAGACTCCATTTGGCGAGCTGTTTCCAGCCCTGCAGAGTCATTGCCTCCGACCCGATCATACTCTGGTAGAAATCATGAGACAACGACGATCTAATTCTTATTAGTGCTTGTCTCTTTTGAGGCGTTCATACACTCACTTATAAAATGTAGCATTGTCGCTGTTGATTGTGCAAGGCACATCATTTGCCAGTAAAATAGGCAGGTGGTGCCCAGCAATGGTAGATGTTAGCCCTAGGATCTCGTTCGAAATCGGGCAGGTTTCAATCGCAATGTTTTTCTCCTTGAATATATCCATCAACAACGGATGTCTCGCGATCGCATAGCCATGACCGATCCGCCTGGAGTTGAGCAGTACAGCATCGAAAAGATTGCCGTCACACTTATCGCCGACTTCAAGAGTTTCGCCACAGTGGAAAAGGAATGGGATATCCAAATTCTGTGCTTTACACTTCTTGCGGAAGTCAAGAAACTCAGGAATGAAGTGACGAAGCTCGTTTCCCATTTCTTCGTGGCCAACGAGGTCGAAACCTATTCAACCATTAGCCTGCTAGCCTTCAGAACTCGCCAGAGGATACTTACCACAGATGAGATCCATATATTTCTTTTTCAGATCTATGCACTCTTCCAGTGCCACCTTTATTTGTTGATTCTGGAATGAGCGCGGAGTACAGTAAATGACTTTCATGCCTCCAAAGTAGTCGCCCTTCTTCGTGATCTGATCCATGGTCTTTCGCAGTTCCTCATCAATGATTTTCATGATTCCTTCATTTCCGATGGATCCTTTGCCATCATCTGTCTTCAGAGAATTAGTGCTCATGAAATTGGGTCGAATCTCGGCATATTGAATATTGTCCTTGACGAAATCCTTGATGACAGCTTGCGTATAGTTCCGGAACGCCGATTCGTACGCAAACAAGCCTTTCATCATCTGAGTTCGATGATTGAATTTCTCCCAGATTCTGGACCTGTTAGCTATATTTCTCGAGCTGCCAACACGTGACTCACCCTTTACTAGTCTGGTGAGCATTATGAGCTTCCTCTTCCGAAATAATCATTTTTCGCTCGAGCCAAGTCTCAGCTCCATGGGTCTTCCTCAGGACGTGGCCGCTCTCATCCGTGTATTCGAAATGGCGTTGAAACTTCTTATAAGACATCCACCGATTGGAGACATAATTCTCGTCCCAAACATCGCCCAAGGGTACATACGTTTCAATACCATTTGGATCTTTCGTATGAGTCGCCTCGTCCAAGGTCATCACCATAAACGAGATCCGGCACGCTTCCATATTTTGGTGCGTGGTTAGCGGTAAAGTGCTCCGGATGTACATGGCATCTATGTCCCGTGCCTGTTGGATCAGGAATCGGGCTGGGAGACAAGCGTTGAAATGAATGTGAAGATGCGCGCCTTTTGGCATCCGCTTCGCAACCTTCATCAGCTCGGTCTTGTTGATAAGGTCCACGTTGCCCAAGAAATGCTCCCCCTCGGTTCTTCGCCCAGTCTGCGCATCTCGCAACGGGCCGTACGTATGTTCCCAATCATACGCTTTGAGTTTCCGGACCAGAGCAGCGGCCTGCTTTTCAATATTTGATGAGGCAGCCGTGATCTCAGCATCAAATGCGATGGCCTTTTCCGCGGCCTGGAGCTCCTCTAAAGCCTTGCTGTACGCTTCGGGAGTCTCGAAATCGCGATTACTGATGAGCGCTCGCCAGTGCTGCTGTGATCTTGTTGCAGGTCTCCCCGACTGAGGCATCTTACGCAAGCGTCGCGGAGTTTGAGGACGAAATTGAGCTGGAGCCTTGCCATCCATCGGTGGATCGTCACCGTCTTTATCAACGGCCGTGGAACAAAGAACGCCCATTCCATCAGCCTCCTTCACGTATGGCGACTTCGCCGACGCTTGCGGAACGGTTTGGAGTTATGTTGGAGCTGCTCTGGATGATGTGCATGTGGCAGCGCTGAGTGAGCTTGAGCTTGAGGGAGGGATGTCGGCGGGGCCTGCTGCTCTCGTGCTCGTGGTTCAGGGCAAGGCAGCCGGGGTAGAGTGGCGGAGCAGATGCGCTTTGCCTGTGATAGGCTTGAATCAGACGACTCATTCCAGCCACCGGATTTTAAGGCTGGCTGTCGCCGAACGTGAGACGGGCGATAACACGCTTTGGTTGGAGGCCGTTGTCTGAGAGCTGAGATAGCGAGAGAGGAACTGAAAGAAGCACGGCTGCATTCAGCTGTTTGAGACTTGAGAGACAAAGGTCACTAGTCACGTGGTGAATCTTCAGCCGCCCAGAAAGGCTGGAATGCCCGCGAAGGAGAGAAGAAGCAAACAGAAACGGAAATTTCACCCTCGGCCCGGCAGCGGCAAAGTGCTTTGGAAATGACCTTCAGAGCCTCCAGATCTACTTAGATCCTTGATGCTCTCTTAGTGAACTTTCGAGGAGAGTGGGTCGAAGAAGGCTGGGTATCGGGCTGGCCAGAAGGCTACGACCCCAGCCTTGGCCATTTCCGAAACGCCACCAGATGTGCGACGGGCCTTGGATCTATGGGCCCATGTCGAAACTCCGCGCCTGTGACTGGAAATTGCGCAGATTGTGAAGTACCTCTTACTCAGGCTGCGTTTGATTGGTGTTTGTATCGTTTTCCGACCAATTGTGGGGAGGGGGGCTGTGCTGGGTTTTGACAAGGCTGTAGCACCACTTGCTCTTATTTCGTTCACCGAGAGCTTCAAATTTCTCATCAAGACACAACTTTCCAATAAGCTTGCTCAATTACCCCCCTTTCGAAATGGGGAACTTCAGGATACGAGTGTGCCTTGCTCTGCCTTGCATAATGTAATTTGATGATCTTTGGATAGCTCCGAGAACATGACGCAAATTCTCTTCGGTGTCCCAGAAAGATTTCACAGCAGTGCTGCTTCCTTCTTAGACTTGTACAGCTTTCGCGTCAGAGAGAAAGAGTGGGTGCCCATTTGCAATCTCCTAGGTCAAAGTTGGACAATATCGAGGACTTCCTAACAAAGGTTCTAGCCAGCAAATTCCCGAAGTTCTGAGAAAACCCCAACAGTCACAGACGAGACCTGGCCATTAGAGTGGTCTCGAGATATGAATAGTAGAGGGCGGCCGACATATAGTCCCAAGTCGACTCTGGACATTATTTTAAACAACCCAGCAAAAGTGCCTCGAGGTTGGTAAGAGCTAAGTCATTTACTTTTTTATACAGTACCACACTTTTCAAACCGGAATCTAGCTCTTGCAATGTCCTAAGATACCGGTAATTGAAAAATGGGATTCTTAACTGACGCTCTTAGAAAAGTAGTATTGTCCCAGAGCTTTGCGAATATTCAAATTAACTGGCCGTGCCAGGTAACGGTACAACTATTGTATTCCGATAAGCAATGGCGTGGGTTCTTGCGTTGACCCACTGACTAAAACCACTTCAAGCTGCACAATCACCGTCACCAACAAAACGTCTGTCAAACTTCCAGGAAAACGTGATTCATGAAGAGCAACTTTTATCTACTGCAGGGTGTATCATAATCATGCCTCTGAGACGCCCGAGCGCCAATGCAAACCACTCTATCCGTTATACAGCATATCATCTCCTTTTGGTACTCCGGTCTAATCCTCAAACTTGATACCCTTCTTGCCCTCAACATCTATATAACCGCCCTTATAACTTCCACGCTTCTTTTTATTCTTCTCCTTGGTAAAACCCTTGCCTTTCGTGACAATTAGATCCTCGTGGGCCTTTTGCGCGTAATCATACGGAACATAAGCATTGCTTTTCAAGCGCTCATCGACCTCTATGTTGTCGGGAATTCTAGAGAACCGCTTGTTGACCCCTCCTCTGGGAGCTTTTAAAACTGGATCGGGTGGAAGTGGTGGGGAAAGCTCCTTTGCTGGTTTTGATTTTGCCACAACATGCCGGTGTGATTCGCTTGAAGAAGTGGAATCAGAGGAAGAGCTATCAGATGGCGTCAATTTCTTGGGACCGTCGGATAATGTTGCACTCGTGTCTGAACCAACGACTCGCTTCGTCTTCTTGTTCTTGGTCTCATTCTTGGGAAGCTCGCTATCGGAATCGGAAGAGGAATCGGAAGAAGAGTCGGAAGACGAAGTGGAAGAAGAATCGGATGACGAATCAGAATCGGGCAGTGGTGTCTTCAAAGCCATAGAGTTTACCGAGGAGTCGGAACCGCTATCGGAATCGGGGGAAGACTTTTCGCTCTCAGAGGAGCTTCCTTTCATAGTCAAGTTTTTCATCTTTTTTGTGGGCTTGCCATCTGAGCTTGAATCAGAAGAGGAGTCCGAAGAGGAGTCGTCTTCTGAGCTCGAGTCGGAGTCGTCCGAAGCTGAACTGCTCTCCGTCTTGAGTTTCTTGAGCATTGGTTTGTCATCCTCTGAGCTTGAATCGGAATCTGATGAGGACTCGCTGCTCGATTCGGCCTTTCTCTTCAATCCATTGACCTTTGATTTCAGAGATCGAACTTTCGCTACAGCTTCGTCTTCATCGGAATCACTGTCGGAGCTGCTTGAAGAGCCGGAAGACGAGCCGGAAGACGAGCCGGAAGATAAATCTTGTGCAATAAGGGAAACTGACGAATCCGCCATTGCGATATCGCTGTCATCACTGCTCTCATCACTGCTGCCCGTGTCTGATTCGTGCTTGGCAAATTTTTGCTTCTTGTTTGTTGACTTGACCTTCCCAGCTGCCATATCCGCGCCAAAGTCATTCTTTTGACCCTTCAAATCGCGCCACTCAGTGTAGATCGTATCGAGAGAAGGTATTTTCTCGGAAGTGTCGTTACTCGTGCCATTGCTCACGCTCTCAGTCTCTAGCGCTTGAGCGGCATTGGTGAACTCGTATTCCATAAGGAAAGAGGAAACGAGCTTAAGCAATTGGGCTGGCGGTGCAGATTTAGGAGGCTCTCCAGCTGCTCGGCGCTTGAGGAGGTCTTTGGCAAGCTGTTTATCCTTCTTGTTCTTGTGTTGATCATCGTGGTGGGATGTCGGTGTCGCCATTGTTGTATCCTTGCTAGGAAAAAGCCAATCTGGCTGCTTTTGACCCCCAGGAATCTTACGCTTCCCAATTTTCTGCATGTTCGGATTTCCAGACATGCTCGAGTTGGGTCGTCAAGGACGTGGTTGGAGAATCCGAGAGTAGGTCAGAATAGAATCTTTCTTATCGGCAAAAAAAAAGTTGGCGCCGACAAGCGAAGTGCGGGAGCTAACCGTAGATGATCTAGCTGTATTCTGGACAACCAGGAGCAGCGTCCCAATATTGGTCGGCAACACAAGCTTTGCCATGTAACATTGCAGCTTCATTTCAATCTGCTATGCTCTCCATACCACTAACTTACAACAATAGTTTGTAATCAAAGGGGCTCTCCTATCTAATGTGAAGATGTTGCATGTAAAGTGTTTGACTAAATGAACCATGTTTCTGCATCACGAGTCCGTGCAGTCCACCGTTAGCCGCAGTCGACTTGATGTCAGGGAAAGCTAGAAGTCACCTCTCATCAAAGCATCCACCCATCTACTACCAATACCCAAGGCACCACCCCGAGAGGACCGATCCCGCTAATGTGCATAGCCATGAGTTGGGAACGGTCTCAGAAGCACCTACCAAGCTGTTCACAATCCTAGATGGTTGAACAACCTAGCATCATTTCGCCGAGAAGAAGTGGCTCCGCCAAATGGAGGGTTCATCTCAGAATGGACCTGGCGGGGTCAACGGCAGCAATGGAAGTAATGGAACTATGACGCGGGCCGAACGATTCGAGGATGAGAAGCGGAGGATCATTGATAGCTGCTTCGGCAAGAGGGAGGAGGACGGCTCCTGTAAGATATCCTGGAGGCCACGCGACGGACTGTCTGGTGTAACAACTAAACTTTTGTTAAACAGTATCGGAGTCGTACATCACACACATCAGGATCATTGAAGATGCCGCATATCCGTCCTCTCCTCCTCCCCCAAACGCGAGCTCCGACACGAAGAAACCACGTCTGATTATTGTCGCGGTACGCAAGTCTGGGCGGGTCCGTATGCATAAAGCGAGAGAGAACGTCAACGGGACATTTTCCATCGGGAAAACATGGCCTCTTGATGATCTATCAGCCGTGAAATCGTACAGTGGTTTCGCTGCCACGAATGCAGAGGAAGCACAGCAAAAGGAGTGGGCTGGAGGCATCGGATTTACAGTCACGTTAGGGAAACCGTATTATTGGCAAGCCAGCACCGCAAAAGAGAAGCAATTCTTCATTGCAAGTCTTGTCAAAATCTACACCAAGTACACCGGAGGCAAAATCCCTGACTTGATTGGCTTTGATACAAAGGAGAGAGAGTCACTCCTCGGCGGTGCAGCTGGATCAACGCCCCAGTCTAGTTCGCAGCAACCTGGCAGACCTGGAGCAGCTTATGGACAAAATCCGCAGAACAGACCTCCACCAAGACGAGAACCATCTCGCGAACGTGTATTACGGACCCAGCCTAGTCGGGATGCGATGCAGCGACCACAGGCTCAGATGCCCCCCAGAAGTACCTCGTCATTGACGTCTCAAACCTCGAGACCCGACAATCGGGGATCTCCAAGTGGAAGCATGGATTCGAATGGGGGTGGACCTCAGCAGCAGAGCCTACGCCGGTTAGCAGGTACAAATCAGAGCCAGGAATCTTTCGCAAGAAGTGATGACGGTACAAGTCTACCTCCTCGATCTCGTGGGGGGATGAACGGCCTTCCAAGTGCGCCTGGGAGATTTCAGGACCGGAGTGTGACTCCCAATTCACTACGGGCTGCAACGCCCGATAGCACGTTTTCGACCTCTAAGGACGTTGCAGAAGATATCCCTCCAGTCCCTGCCCCTTTGACCTATCCACCAGAACGTCGAAGACCTCCGATGCCGAACATTGGTGATTCACGACGAGGACAGAACTCTGTGGAGAACATCGTGCCTGCACCTCTATCGAGTCCCGGGATGAGACGTGACGATCTGCGACCGCCAGTTCGGTCTAGCGAACGGACTCAGCCTCGTGAAAGGGAACAAATCCCCAAGGTCAATGACAGTCAGGTTGATGCTAACAGCATGTCTCGGGAAGCAGACAGCGTTGCTGATTCGTCGTTTTCAAAAACTACCCCATCTACAATCTCCCCACCAGTCCAGATACCGAAAGAGCAAGAACCTGAAGAACCTGAAGAAGAGCGCCCGGGACTCGGACCTATGATCAAGAGCAAGAAATCGAGAGGCGAAATCGCCGGCAAATTCATGCAAGCTGCCAAGACAGCGAATGCTTTCAATTCTTTCAAGCCTCGTGCGGGCGGAGCTGCAGAACGCCTTCGAGAAACACAAACCAAGTCATCAGATGGTCCGGATGGGATTACCAGCGTTGTGCCAGCGCCTTCACTTGTTCGTGGCATAAGTGCTGACAACACAAACCTCTTGACGCCTCCAGCCTCCCTATCTTCAGAGAAGATGTCACCCCGCAAGTCACACGACAGCATCCCAGAAGTCAAGATCACCGTACCACAATCTGGTCGCCCAAGCAGCGTAGAGGGTCCGATACCAGCTGCACAAGAGAAGGCAATACCAGAAAAGTCACAAACCCGAGAAGTGAAGCGAATCAAGTCGCCAGCCGAAACCATGGCGAAAGAGCTTGCTTCTTTAGGCATCGACCCCGTTATTCTTGGTGGTAGAGGGGGTGAATTGGTGGCTGCATGGGAGGAATTCGGATGGGTGGGCGAAGGGATCCGAACGAAGAATATCGACCAAATGAAGGATGAAGTCGAGCGAGAACTGAACAAGATCCAAGCCGGTGGCTGGCTTAAGATGTTGGACGAGGAGGACGAGAGGATTGAAGCTATTAAGCAAGGCTTGGACAAGTGTATTGAGGAGTGTGATGAGCTTGACGGTTTATTGACGTTGTACTCGGTAGAGCTCAGTGTAAGTCGCCCAATTACAGCCGTGGATTGTTTCGCTGACAGACTAGACACTCAACGACGACATTGCGTACATCGAGGCCCAATCGCAAGGTCTGCAAGTGCAAGCCGCCAACCAAAAACTTCTTCAAGCCGAACTCAAATCACTTTTGGATACAATATCAATCTCATCCGAGCAGCTTGAGAGTCTCCGAGAAGCATCTCTAGAATCCCCGAGTGGTATCGACCAGATTGAAAAGTCTCTCGTCTTGCTCTTCAAGGCGATGCTCACCATAGATCCTTCCTTAAGCCTGTCAGGTGCTAGACCAAGCGAGGATGGTGGAAGCCTTAGCTCTGGAAAGCCGGGTGGTTTTGGTAACAGTGAAATTGGGAGCATGCGTGTGCTCCAGGAAAAGAAGGACGTGTATAGGAACGAGGCCGCACTCTTCCTGAGGCGATTGAAGCCCTTTTTGCAAGTCAAGTTCGCCGCTGCTATTGACGACACCAGAAAGGCTCTGGAGCGCGAGAAAGGAAACAATCTTGCAAGGTCTGCTGGCAGAGCCAAGCTTGACACCAGGAACCATGATCTTGCTCGACAGATTCTGTGGATATACAGTCCTCTCATGTTGTTTTCCCGGGAGGTCGATCGTCTTGAGTGGGAGGAGCTGATCAAGCTCTATGAAAATCTCTGCAAACCATTGTACCAAGATGAGTTCAGGGATGCGGTATTTGCGTGGAAGAGGATTGCCAGAAAGCCAACCGGTGAAGAGAGCGAAATGCTTTTCACATCTCAGTCTGAAAAACAGGCAGACGGGATTGCTACAACTGCCCGGAAGCTAACCGTGAAGCGGAGTCAGACCCTTGCAAAGAGTCTACGTTCGCCCTTGGGTGACAATAGCAGCAAGGCGAGTGTTGACAAAGCCTCTGATGGGCGCGTTCAACCATATGAAGTCTTTACCGGAGCTCTGGAGGAGATGGTACCGATTATGACTACCGAGCAGAACTTCATTGTTGAATTCTTTCACATCAGTTCCCTCGAGCAGCTTGACTTCCCAGAATCCGTTTCTGCGGCACCTCCTGACAGTCGCCGTGGTGCTGACCTCAGGCGAACCAGGGTCATGGATCCAAATCGCGATATTGCAAAGCTTGTTGTTCAATCTATGGAGGAGGTGTACGCCTTCTTCGCCGGTGATATGCAGGCACTTGTTGATTGGGCCATCCAAGCAGATCCTCTGTGAGTACTCGACTAACGTTTCCGACCTAGTTGACTGACGTCTTTCAGGCAAGGTGTTGGTGTTATTGCAGCCATTGAACGAAAAATTCTAGAACTGGAAGAATCGAGCCAAGAGTATCTCGCACGCACTCTGCAAAAACTCCATACTAGACTCGTCGGCCTCTTCTCGAAGTTTCTCGATGAGCAAATAAGAGCGATTGAAGATACAAAAGTCAAGATTAAGAAGCGGAAAGGTGTCATCTCGTTCATCCGCATTTTCCCCTCTTTCTCTCTTACCCTGGAGACAATGCTTGTCACATCTCATGACCTTGATATCCGAGAAACAGTCAATCGTGCATACGCTCGAATCAACAAAACCATGTTCGAATCACTCAAGGTTATTGCCAGGGAAAATCCTGGCGCAAATATTGCCGGTGCCGATCCAGAGGATAAGGAAGCTCTTAACTATCAGATCCTCCTCATTGAGAACATGAATCACTACTTGGAGGAAGTGGACACTCGCAACAATCCTGTTTTGGAGGACTGGAAGCAGAATGCTGCTCAGGAAATGGAAGAACATATGTCTCTCTATCTTGGCGCTGTCATTCGAAGACCTTTGGGCAAACTCCTCGATTTCTTGGAGAGCACGGAAAGCTTGATGCTTTCTCGCCAGCCTGACGAACCGCCTTCCAAAATCTCAGGAATGCCAAGTCATTCAAAGGCAACTTTCAAGAAGATTCTCGCCGGGTATGATTCCAAGGAAATCAGAAAGGGCATTGAGGCATTAAAAAAGCGAGTGGAGAAGCATTTCGGTGACGCAGACGACCCTGGACTTAGCCGTGCTTTGGTGGCCAATGTCATCCAGAATTGCGAGAAGTACTACGAGAAGGTTGAAGATAGGATCTTGACCATTAGTAGAGATGTGTATGATGGAGAGATTGCCGAGTGGAATCGGGCAGATGTTTCGGCAGCTTTCAGGGCTCGTTAAAATCCGAGAAAATTGTAGCAACTGATGTAACATAGCGGGCGTCCGGGAAAATACCATCCATGCAATTTTTCTTCATCTGCTCTACTTGCTGCAAAAATCCAGATTCGGCATCACAATCTTCTGAGTCTCGAGGCTTGCGGGCCCCAAAACATATTTTACCAGAATTTCTTAGTCTCATCGAAGTTGTCTTCGCCTCGAACTTCCTATTCTCCTTTTCGCTCCTCTGCTGCTCAAGTGAAGCTATTCAAGAGGGGAGAGCTGAGCGTTTGATCGGAATTATCCGGGGGCGTCTTCCTTAAGCTCTAACATACTTTCTCAACTCTCTCTGGAGTATGATACCCTCGAAATGCTCCAGTCGGTAATGCTACTGCCGCCTGGGCTGAGAATCCCGTGACCGAGTAAGACGGGAAGAAACGGGTGTAGATCTCCACGAAAGTGGGGGAACCTTGGTAAGTACCTAGGTCCTTAAAATATTTATACGCATTCCTGCCAGCAAATTTATGAGATGGGAAGCCAAGCATCAGTTTTGGAAGACTTTGGGGTCCACAAAAGATAGTTCCTCTTGAAGAATTTTAAGATGGCCTCTACAACTTCTGAAGTCCAACTCACAACTATTCACTCGCATCAAGATGAAGAGGCCTCCGCTCAACCTGGGATATCTTCAACCGAACTCCACCCAACGACCCCTCGGCGGCAACTCCTCGTCCTCGTGTCCAGCTTTTTAACGATATGCATTACAATCGGTTTAAACCAATCCTACGGTGTCTTCCAATCCTACTACACCTCACCAACACAAACCATGCTCCCAGTATCTACCTCCTCATCAGCTCTCACAGCATTCATAGGCACTCTCGGCTCAGGCCTCACTTGGTCCGGCTCTCTCCTCATAAACCCTATTCTCGCGCGCCTCAACGTACAAGGGACGAAAGTTCTTTGCATCATCGGCGTCCTTTTCATGAGCTTGGGACTCGGCCTTGCAAGCCTCTGCTCTCAAGTCTGGCAGCTACTCCTCACCCAAGGCCTACTCTACGGCATCGGTTCGTCCCTGCTCTACTTCCCGATCCTGAGCGTGGCACCAGAATACTTCACAACTCACAGGGGATCGGCAATGGGGTTCATTCTCTCCGGAGCCGGCATTGGAGGACTGGTATTCTCTCCTCTCATCCGAGCTTTGATCTCGTCGATTGGACCGAGATGGACGCTGAGGGCTCTGGCTCTCTTGGTGTTGGTGCTCAGCTTGCCGATTGCAGCCACGGCCGCTCCTTCTCGATTTGTGGGAAGGAGACCAACTCATATCGATATCAAGCTTGCGATGAAGCCATCCTTCTTGTTTAGTGTTGGAGCTGGATTCCTCCAAGCTGGGGGCAATGGCCTTCCGCTGACGTTTCTGGCGGAGTATTCCGTGGTTTTGGGATACAGCGCAGGGTTCGGAGCCACGTTGCTGGCTGTCTCGAATGGTGTCAATTCGATTAGTCGAGTGATGATTGGCTTTGCAGGTGATAGATTTGGAAGACAGAATACGCTGATCTTGACCGTGGTTCTGTGTGTAATTTCGGTTTTGGGTTTTTGGCTGGGGAGCGTGAGTGGAGGAAATAAGGTGCTTTGGATCGTGTTTGTGGTTCTCTATGGGATTACTGGGGGTGGATATAATGCTTTGTTTCCAACCGTGAGTCTTCTGCTGTGTCTTGTTACGTTCCTGGCTGACTAAAATAGACTGTGGCAGAAGTCTTTGGTCTCCAAGCATATGCTAGTGTCAACGGCTTCATTTATTTCGTTAGAGGCCTTGGCACTATGTTTGGAAGTCCAGTCGGTGGTAAGATTCTGGGCGAGAGCAAATTGGGGAACTACCGTAATGTGGTATTGTTTGATGCTGCTTTGCTTGGTGGTGCTATGTTCTGTGTCATCGGAGTGAGGTGTTGGGACGCTGTTGATAGGAGGGCATGGAAGTGGAAAGCTTGAAGGCATTTCTGTGTTCGACCTTATTCGCAATAACATAAAGTGACAGCTGAGGAGCTCAATTGTCCCAACATAGTTAGTACAATGAGTATATTGCAAGTGACAATTCCATTTTACTATGACCTGAGTGCCCCGGACCTTGGTAAATTTACAATGGACCAGAGCTTCAGGTACAATGGGGGCAGGGCATAGCATAACTTGGTTCGTGCTGAAACATTTGAGACAAAATTCAACTAGAGATGGTTCCGACCAAGATTGTACCAGCCTCTCAACGACAATGGGATGCGTCGAACCGCTGAGAATCATTGTGTTATGCTCGTTGTACCAGCTTCTCAAGGACAATGGGATACCTGGAAAAGCTGAGAAGCATACTCCGATAGGTTCATTGTACCAGCTGTCCAAGGACAACGACATTACCTCTCAATGTGAGAACCTCATGATTCCAGCTCCTAATCACACATCAGAAGCCTCATCAACGGGCCCGACCAACAATTTACCTTCTCCCAGACCGACAAATCTCAGCCCAAATCTCTCGAGATGCCGTGATTCCAACACGCGCGTCCAGCCTCAACCTCATCGTCTAATGACCTCGTATTCCAACCTCTCACGCAATCCCCACGATCGCTTATCTCACATCTCTCTTCCCGCCTCAGCTGTCAGCTCCACAAAAACCTCCGCAACATCATCGCAATTAAGCATCAAGCTCACCTCAACAAGCCATGTACGTGACCCGTCCATTTCGGCCCAACTCGTGTTCAACTTGCGCCAACCCGTACTCAACTGGCGCTCAACTCGGACAACTCGCGCTCAGCTCGCCGCAGCAACGGGCGACCTCTCGTGATCAAAAAACACGGTACGCAATACGAAGACTCAGCCTCAGCCTTGGCCGAAGTGTTGACGCAGGCGGAGGATTGGGTGCTTACCAACCTCCCTTCCTCCTTCTACCCTTCCTCTTCTTGCGGTCTGCATACCGAGTACAACACCGCACTTGATC
>Ga0302140_10007303_pt1 | contig 13818 bp, 14 predicted proteins | sample I_Bog_E1_1_FD_202095 | JGI IMG/M metagenome (GOLD analysis project Ga0302140, IMG submission 202095) | Peat permafrost microbial communities from Stordalen Mire near Abisko, Sweden - I_Bog_E1_1 | ecosystem: Environmental > Terrestrial > Soil > Wetlands > Peat | place: Sweden: Abisko, Stordalen...
CAGGGTAACATTGTTGCCGCGTTCAACGTCAGTGTTACGAATAACCCGGTGTGGCTTCAGAACCTCAACTTCCACGTGATTGGTTCCGCGAATGTCGCGAACATCCAGAACGTAAAGCTTTTGGTAAATGGTGTGCAGGTTGGTGCTACATTGCCTTCGGTTCCTTCCAACGGAATGGCCGATTTCAATGCCACCTCATCGGCGATCAAATTGAACACTGGTTCAAACAATGTTCAGGTTGTCGCGGATGTGATGGGCTCTCCGAGCGATCAGTTCCAGTTTGAGATCTTGAACGGATATGATGTGTTGGCAATTGACAGCCAGTACAACGTTCCGGTTCAGGTAACGAACAATGGCGGTACGGATCCGGCGGAACAGGTGACCATCTTGACTGGCCAGATCACGGTCAACCAGGATGCGAATACTCCGACGGGTAACATCGCAAAGGGACAGTCTGGCGTAGTGTTGGCTAAGTACGACATCTATGCGGCGGGTGAACCGGTCAAGGTCAAATTCCTTGATTTCAACATCCAGCTTTCTGGTCCGATCAACGGAACAACCGTTGCTTCCCAGATCCAGAATGTTGCGATTACGGATGATGCAGGTAACCAGGTTGGCACCAGCATCAACCAGCCTCCGTCTAGTAATAACTGTGCCTTCACCGTTCCTAATTCGCTCATCACGAGCGGCTTGTTCACGAGCACGACCACGACCGGCACGTATGCTGACTGCTTTGGCACATCTGGTTCGCCGATCAACTACATTGTTCCGGCAAACACGACCCGTGTCTTGAGCCTCAAGGCTGACATTCAGACCACTGCAACGTTCTCGACTATCACCGCCAATTTGTCTGGTGATTTGAACAACTTGCAGGGCATGACGTCCAGCAAGAACGGCAGCACTTCCGGAATTTCCGGCGTCGCTTTGACGCTTGTGCAGTCGAGCTTGGGCGTATCGCAGAACAATGCTTTGGGAACCCAGAGCATTTCTGCTGGTACGACGGGCGTTCGTATCGGTTCGTATGCATTCAGCGCTTCTTCGGCTGAAGGCGTGAATGTGAATACGGTAAGTGTTCAGCTTGGCGAAAATGCGTCAAACACTCAGGGTTTCCAGAACCTCAAGCTTTTGGTGAATGGAACCCAGTTTGGTACCACGCAGGGCGTAGTAAGCGGCGGAACGACCTATTCGTTCTCCGGCTCAGCGTTCAACATCGCGGCCGGTCAGACCGTGAATGTTGATGTGTATGCAGATACGTTGTCCAATGCAACGGGAACTTATCATCCCGCAACGACCTTGACCGGCTACGCAGGTAGCGGTGCAATTTCGTACACGTCGGTAAGTGATAACTTGGGCCCGATTGCAGGCCAGAATGTAAACTTCAGCGGTAATCCTTCCTTGACGATTGCTGCAGACTCGAGCAATCCTCCGGCAGGTAACATCGTTCAGAACTCCACGGGCAACACGCTCGCCGTCTTCCGCTTTACGGAGACTTCGAACGTCGAGAACGTGAAGGTCACGCAGTTGAACGTCAATGACGTAGTTGCAGCTTCGAGCACGGTCAAGGCAGCGTTCAGCAATGTCAGCTTGTGGAATGGTTCCACTGAGCTTGGCACTGCCGCTTCGCCGGTCTGGGATGCCGCACTTAGCAGCTGGGATTATGACTTCAACAGCTTCGTTACGCAGTTGACCGTTCCGCAGGGCAATTCGGTCTCGCTTACCCTTAAGGGTGATGCAGGATCGGTGACCAACGGTTCGCTCTCTGATAACACAACCTCGACCTTCGAGATTGCGACTTCGAGCACGGTGGTTGCGCGTGGCGCAACGTCGAACAAGACTGCTACGGTAACGATCTCAAATGCTAACGGCAACCCTCAGACCACTTTGAGGACGTTGGTATCTGTCGCGGCAACCCCGGTAACGGGTACGCCTCCGAACGGTATCCAGCAGATCGGTTCGGTCACGTTCACAGCAAACAGCGCTGGTGATGCAGTGCTCAACAACTTGATGCTTACGTTTAATACCGCGAGCTCATCGTTCTTGGGTACGGTCAAATTGAAGGATCCGAGCGGCAACGACATCGTTCTTACCGATGGATTTGCCACTTCGTCCCTCAGCACCAACACTATTACGTGGACGTTTGCGACATCAAGCAAGGCGCTCGTTGTTACCGCAGGCAGTTCGTACACGTTGACCCTTTGGGGTGATTTGAGCCAGATTCCGCCGGTTTCTAACCAGGGATTGTCTCTCACCGCATCGATCAATGGTACGGCTGACTTCGGTTACCTCGATAGTTCTTCGCCGACGAGTAACCCAGTTCCGCAGTTGATTCACTTGACGACAAACCAGGTACCGATCACAGTTGTAAATCTGTCTTCTGGTGCTGGCTTGCCTCTCTAGTAGATCAGCAACAACTTCGCGCGTCGCTTGTGACCTCGCGTGATAGAAAACTCCCCGGCTTCGGCCGGGGAGTTTTCGTTTGGGGAGGCGCGATCGTTGCGCGCGCCGTGCTCTGCGTCGCTTCCGTGCGGCACGGGCGGTGCGGGGAATTTAGCGCTTTCCGTCGACGCCGCAAGGCATGCGGGGCGCCATTTAATCGGGGTTTAATCCCGCGTGAGTATCGTGGGAGGGATGGATACAAAAAAGTATATAGCGACGGTTGTCGACGAGTGCTTTGCCATAAGAAAACGAGCCCCCATTCCTCGATATGCGAAAATAATATCCCTTGGCGGCAATATGCAGATTAGCAGGAAATCAGTTAAATACATTATGGGAAAATAAAATAGGCTTCCTCATTTTTCTCTTGGAGGGGCGGCGTTCCCTCATCGATCACCGGAACTTCTCCGGAGTCTGCAGTGTCGCCTTTTCTGCCATCAAGAGAAAAATCAAGAAACCTACGTTAATTAAAGAATAGCAAATCGAGTCTTTTCGTCAAATTCCTTTTAATCTTTATTTAATGTAGGTTGTGTTAGGGTGCTGTTATGAATAATAATTATGCTTTTATTGACGGCGCAAATCTTCATAAAGGAGTCGAAAATCTTGGGTGGCATTTGGATTATGCGCGCTTTCGGGTTTGGCTTCAGGAGAAATATCACGTTGCTCAAGCATATATCTTTATTGGTTTCGTGCCTGCGAGGAAGGAACTTTATCTTCGGTTGGAGGCGGCGGGATATACTTTGATTTATAAAGAAATAACGTATGGGTTGAATGGTCGCATAAAAGGGAACTGCGATGCGGATTTGGTGCTTAATGCCGCAATCGACCATTTTGAGAAAAGATTTGACGAGGCGGTCATTGTCTCGAGTGATGGCGACTATGCGGGGTTAGTGCGATTTTTGGATACGAAGTCCGCTTTTAGTGTTTTACTGTCACCCGCCAATAAATGTTCTTATCTTTTGTGGAAATCCGGCGTAAGGATCGTCTATCTTGATTCTCAGCGCAGTAAACTGGAGATTCCCGCCGATATTGCCGTGCCAAATCAGGAAATAGATGTCTCCCAAATAGAAAAAGCCCCCGACAAGGACGAAACCTTGTAGGGCTCTTTTTCATGGTGATGAGCTAATGATAGCCTTTTTGTTACGTTAGTCAAATTCCTTTTAATCTTTATTTAACAACCCGCTCGGCGGTCGTGCCCGCTGGTTTGCTGCCTATTTTTGACCCCCTTGTGCAAAAAACCCTTGATTTTGCTATACTAAAGGGGAGCTAAAGTACAAAAGGTCGGAAAAAGAAATTTAATTATCATTATCATGAATAAAAAAGGATTAGTGGAAGCGGTCATGAAGGCGACTGGCATTGAGACGAAGGCGGCAGCAGAGCGTGCAGTAGAGGCCGTTTTCGATACGATTGTAAAGACCATGGGCCGCGGCGAGGAAGTCGCGATCACCGGCTTCGGAACGTTCCGCGTTGCAAAGCGCGCTGCGCGCGAAGGCCGCAACCCCAAGACCGGCGAAAAGATCCAGATCAAGGCTTCGATCAAACCGAAGTTCCGCGCCGGCAAGCTTCTCAAAGAAGCCGTGCTGTAATTGCTGAAAAAGGATCCTTCTTCAGTATCTTAAGATGAAAAACACCGCGTGAGGCGGTGTTTTTCATTGGGGGATGCTTGGCTTTTTTGATATTCCAGATTGGAATATCAAACGTGAGGTCGCAATTTGCGACCTCAAAGATGGGAAGTCATTTTATAACTATTTAATGCAGTATATGCATACTGAAGTTATGAAAACGATAAAAGATAAGCAAGAAATTATTTCGTCCGAAATCATCGAGCGCCGCATATTTATTATTCGAGGCCGGAAAGTGATGCTGGATGGTCATCTCGCCGAATTATATCAGGTTGAAACTTCCCATTTAAATAGAGCGGTGAGGCGCAATAACGACCGATTCCCAGAAGATTTTAGGTTCCAACTTAATAAAGAAGAGTTCGATTTTTTGAGATGCCAATTTGGCATCTCAAAAAATGGTTCCGGTGGGAGGCGCTATTCCCCATATGTATTCACCGAGCAGGGCGTCGCCATGCTCTCAAGCGTCCTGCACAGCGACCGCGCAGTGGCAGTGAATATTGCTATCATGCGAACATTCGTGCGTTTGCGGCAATTACTCGCTAGTAATAAAGAACTGGCGGAAAAAGTTGCCGAGATGGAAAAGAATTACGATAAAAAATTCAAAATCGTATTTGAGGTTTTGAAACAGCTCATGGGGCCGCCAGAAGAAGAGGACGATAAAAACCCCATCGGATTTGTGGTAAAATAGATTTATGGCAAAGTTTGAGATTACATGGGAAGCGCCGGAGTTTGAGTATCGCGAGAAAGAGGTCTCGTGGTATTGGCTTTCGATCATCGCCGCCGCGCTTATCATTGCGTTCTCGGTGTGGCAAAAAGATTTTCTGTTCGGCTTCTTTATTGTCATCGCGGAGATACTTTTTATCGTGTGGGGGAATCGCGTGCCGGAAATGACGACGTTTACGCTGACGGACACGGAGATCAATATCGGGGGATACAAAACATATCTTTTTAAGGAGTTCGAGAGCTGGAGCTCGGACACGGACGGCGCGGAATGGGCTGATGTGATGTTCTACTTCCGCTCACGCCTGCATCCGCCGCTTGCGCTGCTGGTGCCGGAAGATAAACTGACGGAGTTTCGCACAAATGTGAAGGTGGTGCTTAAGGAGATCGAGCACCAGCCCACGCTGATCGATTCCATTGAAAAATTCCTCCGTTTCTAGTATCCTACGTTTGTTCTCTTCGTCCTTTTTATAATCGGCGAGGAGTATGGCAGAGCGCCTTCTCTGCCATCCCGAAGGGTGAGCCCGACAGAGAAGGCGCTCTGCCATACGACGAGCCCTCGTCGTTCAACGGATAGGACGCAAGCTTGCGGAGCCTGTAATCGTGGTTCGATTCCACGCGGGGGCACAGAGCAGTGAGACCAGACCGAGAGGCTTGAATGCTGAGTTTTTTGATGGCGAAAAAGCTGTACCTCGAATGGAAATCGAACTCGCAACATTTTTCTGAGTACCCTGGCAGGGCGACTGAGCAGGCTCGATTCTTTCAGGTCTTCGTACTAAATAGTTTAGATAGGAATATAATGAGCTTATGAAAAAGCTCGATCCCCGCGAGTTCGGCCTGAATGACAATGCTTCCAGCCCCGCTGAAAGCGCCCGCGTAAGCGGACGATTCTACGGAGGAGGGATTTCAAAACTCCGGAAGAGAAAATTGGTTTTTTGGGCCGTAATCGCCCTATTCATTGCTGTCATCGGCGTTTATTGCTACCTGAGTTTTTATCCTCAAACTTCCGCGCCGCTCGCCTCGCGGATTCCTGTTGCGACGTCGACCGCGCCGCTCGCGGCCGCGATGCAGGATGAGCTTTTTTACGTATATCAAGGCGGTCTCTTCGCTTACGATCTAAACACGAATGAGACGGAGCAGATCCCCGCGCCATTCATCACTCCGAGTTCGTCTATTATCAACGCACAGCGGCTGAGCGATGGCTTGTTGGGGTTTGAGGTCGCCGTCGGAAGTTGGAGTTCTTCTTCGTCCGTCTATGTTCTCGACTTGAAGTCGGGCGAAACGGCAAAAAAACTGGACATCGCTCCTAGTACGGGCATTCAAAGCTTTGATTTTATCTCTCCCGATGAGTTCGCGTATACCGAGTCGGAAAGCTCGACGAGTGGAGGCATGCCTCCGCCGGTGGATATATTCCTCGCGGCGAGCGGTACGACAAAACAAATCGGAACAGGCTCGGCCATGATCCCGTACGGATCCATCGTCAGCCACTCTCCTAACGGACGGTATATCTTTTTTGCGGAACAGATCTACGATACTCGCACGGGTCGATGGCAGGATATCTCAAAAGGTTGTTCGGGCAACAACAGTGTATGGCTCAACGACAACATCGTCGTGCTCGATAGTATGAATGATTGGGGCTCGCGATTGTGCTATTACAACATGGCATCAAAAACGCAGACGGTGATTGTGCCGCTTCCGGGCGTGATGTCGTTCGGTATCCTCGGGAACCGGATTGTATATTCCGATCCAGCGACTTCGTCGATCTCGATCGGCGCCCCTTTTGAGATCAGCGCATATGATGTGAATACCGGGAGCAGCACTGTTCTTATAAAGAACGCCTTGATGATGCCGTATAGCGGTCGCGATTTAGGCAATCTTGAAGGGATCGTTTACCAGCCGCTCGTGGCCGTGAATCCGTGTCAGGACTTGGGCTGTTACGGCGGTGTCGCAACCGGAAGCTTGATGCTATTTAACCCGCAGACCGCGAGCAGTGCGCCGCTCATGTTCCAATCGCCGCCGCCTTCGGAGTCCATTACTTTCTAACTATGACTGCATTCTTTCGTAAAAAATATTTTATCGGCATCGTTATTATCGTTGCGACACTGATCATCGCCGCAGCGCTCGTTTTCTTCGCACTTAAGGATCGGCCGAACGATGCCGTTTTAGCGTTGCCGGATATCGCCGCGCCGAGCGGCTGGTATCCCCATCGCGTGAACGATATCGGCCCTCAATTTATCCTTTATACCCGGAGTTCCACCCTCCCTAATATCGGTGCGACCGAAGGGACGGCATGGGGTGAGCAGATTGACGTAGACGTTGCGACGACCACGCTTTCTCCGGAGGACTATATCGCGCATGAAGGCTTCGACGGACCGGCAGGTCAAATTTTCGAGTCGGGCTGGGCCATGCTCAATAACTATCGCCTGTTTACTATTCGGGGGCAGGGAGCAGAAGGTGAGCTTTTTAAATCGGAATTTTTATTCGCGAGCGGAACGGTATACAACTTCAATCTTTATCCCGATGACGCGAAAGATTATGCCGATCTTGATCGAATCGTAGGCGAGATTTCTGTGGGGTTGCGCTAAAGAAGCAGGTGCCATTTTATTATATTTTACGGGCTCACCCCGCCTGTGCGCCCATGACGGGGTATGAAGTAAAGAGGGGAAGCACCAAGATGCATGCCGGCGGCGTATTTAGTAATATATAGGAATGGCAAAACAGGCCGAAAACGGGAACTGGCGTGGCAAAAAGTGGCTGTATTGTGGAATGGCAATCGTCGCATGTGCGGGGAGTTTTGGTTTGGGGTGGCTGTTAAACAATCTGACAACCACGATCACCGTTCCGCCACCGTTACGGCTTGGTGGTTATCAGTACATCAGTCCGTTGCTCAGCTGTAATCTGGGAAGCATAAAGGCCTTTTCGCAGGACCAGTCGATGATCAATACGCTCCAGTCCACAATTTCGCAGGACCAAAACGCTGGCGACGTTACGGAGGCATCAGTCTATTTCTCGGATTTTACGACGGGGCGGTGGGCCAGCGTGAATGGCAATGATAAATACTATCCCGCAAGCTTGGGGAAAGTACCGATCATGATGGCGTATTACGCGATGGCAGAAAATACGAGCAGTATTCTTGACGAAGAGAATGCGTATCCGGTGGGTATGCCGGATCAGAATGTTCAGCAAGAGATCCCGCCAGCGAATGCCATCACTCCCGGGCAGGAATATACGAATGAGCAACTCATCGAATATATGATCAAATATTCGGATAACGACGCCGCAGAGGTGTTGACCGCGCTTACGACCCCCACCGAATTGCAGGGAGTGCAAAGTGTGTATTCCGATTTGCAGATTCCGCTCGATAGTACGATCGTCGCATCATCGAGCGATATTATGACACCATCACAATACGCGATTCTCTTTAAGACGCTCTATAACGCGACGTATCTTTCACGCGATGATTCGGAAAGGGCGCTCAAGCTTATGACGCAGACGACATTCACGCAGGGAATCGTGGCTGGCGTGCCGAGCTCCACGGTCGTGTCGCATAAATATGGCTTGGCATCGTATACATCGGGCGGCGTGCCGTACCAGTGGGAACTCCACGACTGCGGCATCATCTACGCGCCAGGACACCCCTACCTTTTGTGCGTGATGACGAAGGGGACCACGAGTCTCGCGGCGCAGGAGAAGACGATCGCGGATATTTCCGCGGCGGCGTATCAGGAGGTGGAGAGTGGGAGTAATCAGTAAACGTGCCGGGTGGCAACGCTCGCCCTGCCGATGCGGATTGATTTTTTTGCGAAGCTCTATATAATGAATCCGTAAAGAAAGCGGGTATCGTATAACGGTATTACATCTGGTTGCCAATCAGACGACAGGGGTCCGACTCCCCTTACCCGCTCCAGAAAAGACGCGCTGGAGTCAAATTTTATATCATGCAAATAGCTTTGATTGTAGCAATGGGGGAGAATAGGGTGATCGGCGGAAGCGGGCACATTCCGTGGCATCTTCCGGCAGACTTTAAACATTTCAAAGAGCTGACGACGGGTCATCCAATCGTGATGGGGCGCAAAACGTTTGAGTCGATTGGTAAGTCGTTGCCGGGAAGGGCGAATATCGTGATCACGCGTGACGCAAATTATCAAAATGAGGGAATCGCAGTAGTGTCATCTCCTGAAGCTGCATTGGTGGTGGCCGCCGCTGCGGCGGGCAGTGAAGAGGTATTTATTATCGGCGGTGCAGAAATATATAAACTTTTTTTACCGCAGGCAGATAAGCTGTACATTACAAAAGTGGACGGCGATTTTAATGGCGACGCGTTTTTCCCGGAATGGGATGCGGAAGGATGGCGCTTGGTGAGCTCAGAAAAGCATGAAAAAGATGAGAAGAACGCACTCGATTTTACCTACTTGGTATACGAGCGAAAAAGTGCTTAACTATTAGTACTATGAATATGAAGCCTTTCGCGGACCGCACTCCGGACGCACAGTATCATAACCTTCTTAAGAAAATATTTGAGGAAGGCCAGGATGTGCTCCCAATCCATGGCGAGAAAGCAAAGATGCTTATTGGCCAGCAGCTACGCTACGATATTTCAAATGGATTTCCGGTGATCACCGAGCGCGATCTGTCCGGCCCACTTTTTACTGGCGCGCTTGCCGAGCACGTGGCATTTTTGAATGGTGCGCGCACGCAAGCAGAGCTCGAGAAGTTCGGCTGTAAGTGGTGGAGTAAGTGGGTTACTAAAGAGAAGTGCGACATCTTTGGTTTGCCCGAAGGCGACCTTGGTGATGGTTCGTACGGCGCCGCATGGGCGACGTTTCCAACGAAGGAAGGCACGCCGTTCAATCAGATTCGGCACGTGGTGCAACAAGTAAAAGAGCGTCCGTATCTCCGCACGCACTTTATTTCCCCATGGATCCCGCAATATACAATCCAGCATGAAGGGCTTACGCGAAAAGTAGTGGTTGCACCATGTCATGGATGGATTCATATTCTCGCATTTCCCGAGACGAAGACACTTTCCATCCATCACTTCCAGCGCAGCGCAGATTTTCCCGTCGGTGTTCCGTTCAACATTATTCAGTATGCGGCGTTCGGTATGATGCTTGCGCAAATCGTTGGCTATGAGCTCAAAGATATTGTTTATACTTTTTCGGACGTGCATATCTATGAGAGCCAGTATGAAAAGGTAAAAGAGCTTCTCGCACGCGAGCCGAAGCGGTTGCCCACGGTGACGCTTGATCCGTCGGTCTCGACTGGCGCGGTGGATGATATCTTCAAGTTCCGTCCGGAGCACTTCACCCTTACCGATTACGAGCCACATCCGAAGATGTTCATTCCTACTCCGGTCTAGTCATGAGCGATTTCGTAAATCTTGAGAATATCGCACATCGGCCGACGGGCGTCTATAGCGGCGTCATTAGTCAGATACAGAAAGACGGCGTGTGTCCGTTTTGTCCCGAGAGTTTGGCAAAGTATCATAAGAATCCAATTATCAAAGAAGGGAAATTTTGGTTGCTAACCAATAATATGTATCCGTATGAAGGAGCAAAGTATCATGCCCTGCTTATCCATAAAGCGCACATCACGAAGTTTTCGGAAATTTCAAAAGAAGCATGGGCTGAGTTGAATGAGTTCATGAATTATTTTACTGGCGAGAATAAAATTCCGGGCGGCACGTTCATCATGCGCTTTGGGGACACGCGGTATACCGGCGCGAGCGTCAGCCATCTCCATGCGAATTTAATCTCTCCTGACGGTGAGGATAAGGATCGGAAGCCGATCATCGCGCGGGTTGGATAATAAAAAAGCTCATCTCTGCGGACGAGCTTTCGGTGCCCGATCTTTCTGGTATCGAGCATACCCTCTTCGTATGAGATTTGCCACATTATGGCAAAATAGAATCGCCGCCATGCCGAGAATAGTCACGGCGGGAATGCCGAACTTTCCCATTGCGGGGACTCTGTGAATAATGCGTTCTATCCTTGTGTTGAGGATGACCACAAGAAGACATAGCAGTCCGGCAAGGAAATCGAATCCCTCCCACCGCAAATCTTTTTTCATGAAACCTCTCCTGCGGCTAAGATAGCACGCTGATAATATAAAATCAATAATTATTTCACCAGCGTGATTTTGATGCCGAACGCTTTTAAAATATCTTCTGCGTCGAGCATGGAATATCCTTTCGAATAGTAGACCTCTTTAATGCCGGCAACGGCGATGAGTTTTGCGCAAGCGGGGCAGGGGAAGGTGGTCACGTAGATGGACGCGCCCTCGGTGGAAATGGCCTGCTTTGCAGCTTGGGCAACGATGTTCGCTTCACCATGGATAAACTTGCCGAGGTCTTTGTATTGCGCTTCACCCGCATCGAAGTTGCTGCGCGGATCGCCGAGCGTGTTCAGCGTATATTCGGAAGGGAGCGCCGCGTTGTGCGCGATGATCACCGATTTTTTATCTTGCACGAGGATCGCGCCGATCTGTCGCCACCAATCGGGGCTCTTTTTTGATTCCTCAAACGCGGATGCCATGATCTCTTTATCGAGTTCGCTTTCGGAGATGACGCGACCGGGCGACACCTGAAATTCCGTGGTGGAAATCTGACGATCCCATCGGAGAAAGACAGAGATATATTGCACGGATTTATCTTTTAAATATTCGTTGGCGAATAGGCGATTTACTTCTTCGTCGGGTGTGATAATTTGCGTGGGATTGTTCAACAACTCGGAAAGATTATTCTTATCAAGCACGACGATCTTGGAAAATAGCTTTAGGCCCTCGACGAGCGATTTTATTTCCTTCGGCGTAAGGGCGCGGATGTCGCGATCCATGCGCGGCGCCGTAAGCACAAAGTCAGGCCCGAGAATATATAAGACGCCGGGATATTTTTTAAAAAAGTCGATGTACCCTTTGTGGAGCGCGGGGATATAAGAAACAGTTGCGTATGACATTTTTTAGTTCGCGGAACTCACTAGTTCTTGCGGATCTCGTTGATGAAGTTCTCCGTCAGCTTTTGTATCTCCGTCGCGAGTTTTTCCGCACCCTCAATTGTGAGATTGCGGATGCGTGCCGTGGTAGAAGTGGCCGCTTGCGGAGGGAGCGTGACGATTGCACCACAAAATTCATCATATATCCCTTTCTCCAGATCTTTTTTAAAGTCTTCAGTGCTGGTGGAGGTGATCAGTACATCGGGACGAATGAGGCGGATGAGCTCGCCGATATCGTGGCGTGCTTCGCGCAGAGTGACGATATCAACGTGGCGGAGATGGATGAGCATTTTGACCCGTTCCTCCTGCGGCACGATCGGGCGGTTCGGCCCTTTGCGCAATCGCGTGAGCTCGTCGGAATCCACGCCGACGATCAAAATGTCGCCATGCGATTTTGCCATCTCGAGATAGAGCGCATGCCCTTCATGGAGAAGGTCGTAGACTCCTTGGGTAAGCACCACTTTTAGCCCTTCCTTCTTAAACTCCTTGACCAACTCTTTCAGCTCGGCATGATCGGGAACGAACCGTGATGAGAAGTTGGTCTTTGTTTCGAGTATTTTTTTGGTGGAGGGGGACATAGATGAAGTACTTACAGCATATGACTTGAGGGCTCTTATGGTCAAGTGAACGTCCCGTCTAACTTCTTCGTGTTGGCGATACCCATATAAAAATGCCGCCCTCATAAAGACGGGCGGCAGGGATGTTCGCTAAGAGTGTGGTTTCTTTGCCCAATTTTCTATCTTTTTTGCCAAAGCTTTAATGTAGCGCGTTGGCCAGTTGATAAAATTTGGGTCGGGGACCGTTTTCGTGATCAATTTCACGATAATGGGCCGGTCGCTTTCGACGCCTTTCCCGCAATAGGCCAAGGCCGAAAAGAATGGTGGAGTTGAGGAAAGCCTCTTCAGAAGTTCCTTTATCACGGTAGGTATCGCTTCAATCTCCTCTGGCGAGTTGATGTAGCCAGAAGTGAGAAAGTATCCGTAGCCAAATCGTGCCCACCAAGCAGCTCGATCGCAAAGCTCATCGTCCCCACGAGGGTTGCCTTCCTCATAGAGGAGGTTTTCTCCCTTCTCCATGGGCTTCAATGGCAGGTCAAGTTTTAGCGTGAATTCCAAAACGCAATATTGATCTCCGCTGGGTAACTCTTTGTCTTTTGGTTTCCACGAAACTGGCTCCGGGAAACTCCAGTCGATTTCTCCAATCCCTCTGATCCGCGGCATAGTATTTCTCCTCTCGTTTTGTCCCTATTTGCAGGGCAAAAGAATGCATATGTTTCAAGAGCTTGCCAGCTCATTTTTATTTGAAGGTGCGCGCTGATTATAGATTATTTTTGTTTTTAAGTCAAATCCCTAAAAAGAAGCTTTGCCACTCCGCCCCCAAAGCGCTATAATAGACGTATATAAGAATGCCCTATGTTGTGTGGGGCATTTTTGCTAGAAGGGGCACCGCTATACGGGTGGCGCAAAATCGCCAATAAAACCCCAAAAATCAGTAACTTATCCACATAATTTTCGTTCTACATGATAGACGGTGAGGAACAACTCATTCGGTCAGCCGTCGGGGGCGATTCCTCGGCTTTTGGCTCTCTCTACGACCGTTATCAACCGGCAATTTACCGTTTTATCGTGGTTAAGGTGGGCAGCCGTGAGGAAGCCGAGGATATCACCCATCATGTGTTCCTGTCGGCCTGGCAGAACGTAGGTGCCTACAAGCACCGCGGCCATCCGTTCTCGAGCTGGCTCTACCAGATCGCGCGGAACATGGTGATTGACCATTATCGCGCAAAGAAGGACGAGGTGAGCCTCGACAAGCTCGACCCGGAGTCTTCCATTATTCCCGCCGTCGCGCAGTCAGACCTTTTTACAAAGTTACGGCTCGAGAAGGTTCATACGGCCATCAAAGAGCTCAAGGCCGATTATCAGTATGTTATCATCCTTCGGTTTATTGAAGACCTCCCGCTGAAAGATACCGCGGCGATCCTCAAAAAATCGGAAGGCGCAATAAAGCTTGCCCAGCACCGCGCCATTAAGGAATTAAAAAAGAAGCTGGGCGAA
>Ga0302140_10007304_pt1 | contig 13812 bp, 12 predicted proteins | sample I_Bog_E1_1_FD_202095 | JGI IMG/M metagenome (GOLD analysis project Ga0302140, IMG submission 202095) | Peat permafrost microbial communities from Stordalen Mire near Abisko, Sweden - I_Bog_E1_1 | ecosystem: Environmental > Terrestrial > Soil > Wetlands > Peat | place: Sweden: Abisko, Stordalen...
GGATTCTCTAGCGGATCTGGCTCTCGGATCGGTGGTGGAGAGGGTTCGGAAGGGGTGCGAAGCGAGAGGCCGTCAAAAGTAGGATTATCCCATTGAGTTTTGTTTTGCATGAAATTCTGATGCCAGCGGCGCGTAAAGGGAAGCCGCAACAGTGAGCGGAACGATCGGATTCGCTATCGCGAACCACCTGCTTCGCCCGGCATGACAAACTTTCTGTCGTCCGGTTGGCACTGCGGGCACCAGAAAGTGGTGCGCGCGTCCATGCCCTGCTTGCGTGACTCGATAAGATGCCCACACCGACGGCACGGCTTCCGGCGCCGGTCATAAACCCACAAGCGCTCTTCACGGTTGGAGCTTCCGGTGGTCCTGCGCATCCCGGTATAAGTTACGATCTGGTCTTTCGAAGTCTCGGTGACATTGGCCAGCAAAAACTTGCGCGCCGTCTGTACCAGGCAATTCACTTCCTCGATTTTCAGAACGCCCACCTTGCGAAAGGGATTGATGCCGCAGGCAAAACACACTTCGGATTTGAAAACATTTCCCAATCCCGCGAGGATCGATTGTGTCAGCAGCGCGACTCCAACCTCGAGATCAGCGTATGCCCGCAAGCTGTCAGCGGCTTTGGCCGCGTCGAACCCGGCCGCCAACAGTTCGTGACCTAAATGTTTGAAGCCTTCGCGCCGCCGCAGCGAGTCCGCGGTATGAAATTCGGCGATGGGAACGTTGAATGCGACCGCCCAGATCTTTTCTGTCTTCAGCACGATTCGCATGTCGATGGCGCGGCGCTGCCAGGATTCTCCGGGCCGGTAAATATGCCAGCTCCCGCTCATGAGCATGTGCGTCAACAGGATGAGGTCGCCGGAAAAATATATCAGCATCCATTTTCCGCGAGCCTCGACTTCGTCGATCGTTCTTCCCGCTACTGCGGAATCGAAATCCACGCGCGCCAGTTTGGGCAGTTGAGTTTCAAATCCGGTGACGAGCTGCCCGCCGAGCGCCTGGTTGAGCGTGCGCGCCGCTCTGAAGATTGTGTCTCCCTCGGGCATCAGGCGGTCTCTGGAACTTCGGGATCGTTTTCTTCGCCGTTTTCTTTTTCGGCGCTCGGTTCTTCGGCAACCGGTTCTTCGGCAATCGCGTCTTCGTCGTTTTCGTCTTCATCGACGCCGCCATTGAGCGCGGCTGCGGCCATGCTCTCCGGCATGGCAAGAGGAGCAATTCTTCGCATGTGGAAGCCCATGGCGGTGTCGACAAAGCCGGATTCTTCCAGGAGCCGTGCCAGGAAATGTCCGCGCGCAATTTCGCCGTTGATGGTTCCGATCAGCATTCCACTCTTACGGCCCTGCCGCAGAATGGCGATTTCAGCAAGTTTCTTCGCCAGTTCGCGTGCGAAGCGTGTCCGCTCCGGCTCGGACTCGGGCAGGAAAACCTGGACCTCCTGATTCCTACGCCGTAAAAACGCGGTCAGGTTCCCATTGATTAAGACCACAGCCGCTCCGCTGGTTCGTGACATGGCATGGGAGGAAGCTCCGTCATTCGCGGAAGATGGACCAGCCGAATCGGCGGCAGTCGCGTCTTTCATCTCGCTCTCTGAACTGCCCACCCGGCGCGGCCAGGGAAGCAATGCCCCATAAGGATTCGCCGGGTCCGTCGCCGCCAAAAATAAAGCTTCCAGCGTTTCCTGTTGCGAGCGCAGACCCCGAAGCATATCGACGGCGGCGGGCATGGCAAACTGCGCCGCGCCCAATCCAGCCACAAACATTCCGCGGCGCACCCAGCCAGCATCTTCCATCGTCTTCAGCGCCGGGTAAAGGGTTGGATACCCGCGCGGAACATTCTCGGCAATCGCCGTCTCGCGCAGCACAATTCCGTGGCGCACCAGTAATTGTTGGGCGAGATTCGCGCTCCACTGCGTGGTGCTGATTGGATCGGCAGTATATTGCCCGAGCAAGGACCAGCGTCCCTGCGCCGGACCGCCCGAGCGTGACCGCAGCCGGCGGAGAAAGTCCGGAGATCCGGGAGGTAGTCCAGGAAAGTTCTGGCTCTGCCGCTTCGTATCATTGGCGCGCAATAAATCGCGCAAGGGGTGGAACGTATCGTTCGTGATCCGTCCCGCCCAAACCAGCTCCCACAACGCGTCTCGGGTCTCGCCGGGAAAACCTCCGGCCAGCGCCGAATGGATGGATGCAAAAAAGGATGCACCGCTGCGGGAGAGAAACTCCGCAATTTTTGCGGCACGCTCCGACAACGGAACAGCCGCGCCTCGCACTTCCTGTGGCGGCAATAGCAGCGGCAGCGACTCGCTGAGATATAAAGCGACCCTTCCGTCGCGCGTGCCCACCTGCTCAACTCCAACCCAGACCACCTGGCCGGAAGCCAGCAACGCATCCAGGTCGGCGGATTTGTAATCGGCGATGCGAGCGGGAAGAATCTCACGCTCCAATTCCGAGGCCAGCAGTGCAGCGCCTTGCAGATTCTCCACGGCATCGAGCAGCGCGTCCAGACCGCGGCGCTTTACAGTCACGCCCTGCCAGCGCGCCGTGAAACGCGCGAATGTATTTTGTTCGACGGGTTCAATCTCACGACGCAGGCGCGCCAGGCTCTTGCGCCGCACCTGCTGCATTACCTCTGGATCGCACCATTCGTGATGCGTGCCGCCGGGACGGAATTCGCCTTCCAATAATTTTCCCAGCCCGTGCAACGCGCGTAGGGTATTCTCGATGTTTGCGGCCCGCAATCCGTAGCGCGTGGAAAGATCCGCAATGGTAAATGGACCATGAGTTCGCGCGTAGCGGCGCAGAATCCCGCGCAGCGGATACTCACTAGTTTCAAGAAAAGCTTCTGCCAGCCCTGGCGGCAGCGGCGTTCCCATTGCGTCCCGGTAGCGAGCGGCGTATTCGACTGGGATGTAACGGGAATTTCCGGCAATGCGAACGCGTACCGCACGCCGGGAATCGATCAATTCAGAAATTGTCGACGCCACCTCTGCGCTCTCGCATCGAGCCACAAGTTCCACGTCGGACAAATCCCCCAGCTTCAACAGCAAGTCATGAACGCCATCGGCATGACGCGCTTTGTAGTCCGGTTCCAGGGATTGCAGGCGAGATTCCACTTCATCCAGCGCGGTCGCGTCCAGAAGTTCGCGCAGGTCGGTATCACCAAGCAGTTCTTCCAACTGCGACTGATCGATCGATAGTGCCTGGGCGCGCCGCTCGGCAAGCGGCGCGTCGCCATCGTAGATATAGTTCGCCACGTAGGCGAACAGTAGCGAAGCCGCAAACGGCGAAGGACGGGCAGACTCCAGCGTGGTCACCCGAATCGCGCCCCGCTGCACTCCCGCCAGAATTCCGGCGACGGCCGGCAAATCGAAAACGTCGCGAATGCACTCGCGATAGGTTTCGAGCAGAATGGGGAACGAAGAGAACCGCGCCGCTACGCTCAGCAAGTCCGCGGAGCGTTTCCGTTGCTGCCACAAGGGCGTCCGCATGCCGGGCCGCCGTTTGGGAAGCAACAGGGCACGGCTTGCCGCCTCGCGAAACTTTGCCGCGAAGAGGGAAGTGCTGCCCAACTGCCGCAGTACCAACTCTTTAAATTCCGCCGGAGAAGGCAACAAATCTTCTGTGCGAATTGTTTCTTCGTTGTCCGGCACCCGCAAAACAAATCCATCATTCGACCACATCGACTCCACTTCCAGCCCGCGCTCAGCCCGCATCTTCGAAGTAACCGCCATGCACCACGGCGCGTGCACCGCGCTACCAAAGGGAGTCAGAACGCACACCCGGCGGTCGCCCATTTCATCGCGGCAAGTTTCAATCACGACGTCTTCGTCGCTGGGAATCCGGCCGGTGGCGACCACCTGATCTTCGAGATAGCGCAAAAGATTTTCCGCCGCGGTCGCATCCAGACTGTGCTCCTCGATGAGCTGGCTGAAAGCGACGGGACGGGGCAGGCGCAAAAGTTCGCGGGACATGGCTCCGATTTGCCGGCCGAATTCCACCGGGCGCGCCGCCGAATCCCCATGCCAGAAAGGCATCTTGCCGGGTTCGCCGGGCGCGGGCGAAACCACTACTTTGTTGTGCGAGATTTCCTCAATGCGCCACGTCGATGCCCCCAGCACGATCGTGTCGCCATTACGGCTCTCGAAAACCATCTCCTCATCAAGTTCGCCGACTCGAGCGCCTTTGGTTGCGCCTGCGAGAAACACTCCATACAGCCCGCGATCCGGAATCGTTCCTCCGTTGATAATCGCCACGCGTTGCGAACCTTGGCGCGTCGTTAGTTTGTTGGCGACGCGGTCCCAAGTGATGCGTGGACGCAACTCGGCAAATTCATCCGAGGGATACCGTCCCGAAAGCATGTCCAGCACACCTTCGAAAATCGATCGTGTAAGTGCCGCGTAGGGAGCCGCCGATCGCACCAGATCGAAAAGTTCCTCCGTCTTCCAATCATCCATCGCCACTGCGGCCACAATCTGCTGCGCCAGGACATCCAGCGGGTTCCGCGGATAGTGCACCGATTCCACCTGGCCCCGATACATGGCGCGCGTGATGGCGGCGCAGGCAATCAAGTCCGCGCGATACTTGGGAAAGATAACGGCATTACTAATCGCGCCCACGTGATGGCTGGCTCGGCCCACGCGCTGCATGCCGCTGGCCACCGACGGAGGAGACTCGATTTGAATCACCAGATCGATGGCTCCCATGTCAATGCCCAACTCCAGCGACGAAGTGGCGACGATGCCGCGCAACGTTCCCATCTTCAATTTGTCTTCGATTTCTTTGCGCTGCGCCACTGCCACGCTGCCGTGATGGGCGCGCACCAACGCTTCGCCGGCAAGCTCATTCATTGCCCCGGAGATGCGCTCCGCCAAGCGCCGGCTGTTCACAAAAATCAAAGTCGAACGATGGGCGCGCACCAGTTCGACCAGCTTGGGATGGATCGCGCTCCAGATCGATCTGCGCTTCGGTCCCTGGGACGCTGGGCCACTGGGCAATGTGTCGAGAGAATCCAGGCTCACCATATCCTCGACTGGAACCTCCACGCGCAGATCAAGCCGCTTGAGTTCGCCGGCGTCGACGATGGTTACAGGCCGGTAAACAGGGGCGAACGAAGAGGTCTCAAATTCAGCCAAAGCCTCTTGAGAGATGTTATCGGGGGCATGTTCCGCATCTACAGGCGAATCTTTTTGTCCGGCCTTCTGTGCGGACTTCTCATTTTTCTTTTTACCTTCGGCTTTCGGAGGTTCGGCTCCTCCCAAGTAGTGTGCGACTTCCTCCAGCGGCCGCTGCGTGGCAGACAGTCCGATGCGTTGCAGCGGACGCGCCGACAAATGCTGCAGCCGCTCCATCGATAACGCCAGGTGCGATCCTCGTTTACCGGGTACCAGGGCGTGGATCTCATCGATCACCACAACTTCCACCGAGCGTAAAACCTCCCGCGCATTCGAGGTCAACAGCAGATAAAGCGACTCCGGAGTAGTAATTAAAATGTCGGCAGGATGTCGTGCAAAGCGGGCCCGCTCGGCCTGAGGCGTGTCGCCTGTGCGGATCGAAACGGACGGTTCGTGATAAGGAAGATTCAGCCGCTGGGCAGCCTGGGCAATCCCGACTAAGGGCGCGCGCAAATTACGCTCTACATCCACGGCAAGGGCTTTGATGGGAGAAATGTAGACGACGCGGCAGCGCCGATCGCTCGCGGGTACCGCCGAAAACATAATGCGGTTGATGCACCATAAAAACGCCGCCAGAGTTTTGCCGGTGCCGGTCGGAGCCAGAATTAGCGTGGATTCCCCCCGAGCAATGGCAGGCCAGCCCTCGATCTGCGGCCGCGTCGGCGCGGGAAACACGGCCTCAAACCAGTCGCGTACGGGGGAATGGAAAATGCCGAGGGCATCCTGGGCAAGTGGAACTCTCGATTTTTGTGTATCTTTCGCCAAAAGGTTTGATTAGTCCAATGCTCAACGACTTTGGATGCTAAAGCGCGGATTCTGGTCTCGCCAGCTCAGGGAAATATGGCCTCGCCGGAGTGTCGAAAAATCTAACCGGCGCGTGCGATACCATAGCAGATTTGAAAGGGGAGAAGCCTGTGATCGAAATTGTATGGGTGATGCAAGCCGCGCCAGACCGCCTGGCGGACTTTGAGAAGGTCTACAGTCCGAGCGGACGATGGGTTCAGCTATTTCGCCAGGCGGAAGGCTACATCTCAACCGGCTTGCTGCCCGACCTTGAAACCGAAGATCGTTTTCTGGTCATCGACCGCTGGCGCGATCTCACGAGCTTCGAGTCCTTCAAGAAACGCCATCAAACGGAGTACGACGAACTAGACCGCCAGTGTGAAGCCCTCACTATTAAAGAAACCAGAATCGGAATTTTTAAGTCTTAAGTTTGGACGATTTCGATTTCTCCAGCTTCATCGCCTCTTTCGCCCGGAACTTCGCAATCTGTGCAATTAACTTCACCGGGACTGGTTCAGAAAGCGAGAAGCGGATTGTGCCTTTGCTGATGTCGTACGGTTTGAGCTCTTCGTTGAAGAAGGCGATCATGCGCGCGCCCGCTGGATAGAGCGAGTAGTGCGCCTTCCAGCCGGCGAAGTAGAGCACGATTTCATTGCCCATCTTGTAAGCGGGCATGTGGTATGAGATGACTTCTTCCGCCTGCGGTAAGGCTTTGCGAAGAGTGGTGCGGACAATCTCTAATACCGCCTGCGCGGCTTTGGGTTGCACGGAAATGTATTCATCCACGTTTCTGAATTTAGCCTTTTCCATAAGCCCTCACTCTCTTTCAATGATTTTCGGCAGAGGTTCTGCGGGCCCACATGATGGCCTGCCAACCCAAGATCACGACCCACAGCATGTAGGTAAGAAATGTGAACCGCGGAGGCCAGCCTATGTTAACGCCCGGTCCGTAAGCATCTTTTCCTAAAGGAAACACAAAAATCGCCGAGTAAACCGCGAAGCACAAAAAGCCAAACAAGGGTAAGCCGGCGGTCCACAGCAGAACTCGCCGCTCCGGCCTCCAAGCTTGCCGGCGAGCCAGGCTGAGGTTGATCAGGAGCGCTGCGAATGGAAGTAGCACCATCTGAGTTGTGCCGAATATAACGTGAAGTGTGCCCCTTGTGGAGAGCGGAGGGTGCAGCGGCATCGGGTCAGTTGTGCAGATTGCCACTCCCGTAGCCCCAATCACGCAGAGCAGGAGCAAGCCAAGTCCAGAGCGGCCCAGGCTGCCGTGAAGATGCGGTTTAAGCAACACGAACAACGCCGCATAGCTGGTTGCCGAAATAAGAAACGCAACAGACATGATCCAGCCATAAGGGCCGAGGGCCCATTCGCTGATCGTATGCCAGGAAGGAGCTAGATCGGGTCTCAGAAAAATCAGCACGATGAGCAAGACTTGATAGGAAGTGATCGCGACCATCGCGATCCATGCCGCTCTGATTGAAACTGCTGCCGAGGTACTTTCAACTGTTGCGCTCGTCATAGAGATTCTCCTGGCGTGTAAAAGCCTGTTGGTGCAGCCTAGATCATTCCCTCCAGCCGCACGTAGCTGGCTTCCATGCCGTATTCCATGCCGGTTGCGAGCATAGCGGCCCGGGTCTGCGCATCGGGGAGGGTCATGCGGATCGTCATAAGCGTGCCAGTGCCGTCAGCAACAAAACTTGTCTCCACGTGATTGTCGGGCGTGGGATCAGGTAAGAACATGCGTTCGACATGAACGATGCGGCTATGCGGCTTAAGTTCGAGGAATTCGCCAGTGATGTGGAATCCATTTCCTTTTCCATCCTTCCACTCATAACGAAACTTGCCGCCCGGGGTCGCGTCATTGATGCAGACCGGCATGGTCCACCCCTCGGGACCGAGCAGCCATTTCTGGATTAGTTTGGGGTCGGTATGGGCGCGGTACACCGCTTCGGGAGGGGCGGCGAATCGCCGCGTCCCGATTATGTGAGTGTCACCTTCAGTCTTGAGAGTCAACTTGCTCATCGTTTGTCTCCTGTCTTTTTAATTTTTGTCTTTTTGATCGGCGGCGCTTCCATGCCAGCGAGAGCCGCGTCCAGGCGGTCGTAGTTTTTCTCCAGCGCATTGCGCAACCTGCCGAGCCACTGGTCCATGGCGTCGATGCCGGCCGTTGCCAGGCGGCGCGGACGCCTCGATCCATCCACGCGACTGGCGACAAGTCCGGCATCTTCGAGCACTTTCAGGTGCTGAGAAATTGCCGGTTGTGTCATCTCGAAGGGCTTAGCCAGTTCCATCACAGTCGCTTCGCCTTTGGCGAGACGTGCGAGGATTGCCCGGCGCGTGGGATCGGCCAACGCTAAAAAGGCCGTGTCGAGATTCAATGCCAAGGACATAAGACATAGGTTATATAAGGATGCGCTTATTGGCAAGTAAAAATTTTAGCCGAAAATAGCGATGGGGATTTTGGGAGTTTAAAGTATGGAATGTAGAAATAACAGATCGGTTCGCAGGCAGCAGGCAAAGCTGTGTGGGCGCCCCGAGCTACTGACTCTGTGCTGGGGAAACCGTCAGTCGTCCTTCGACAACGACTCCGGACAATAGATGCTTGATTCGGTCGGAACAACGGGGAATGGCATCGCGGACCGGTGCGGAAAAAGTCTCGTACGATTCAAACGAATCGCCGATGATGGTGATGCAATAGGCTCGCGTTGGACTTTTCCCGTAAAGTTCGTGAGCCAGCAGCAACAAGGCTTGAGGAGAAGTATGATGCGTGCCGCTTGACTGCGCGCAGGGATCGAGTTGCAGCCCGGAGTTTTGCAATACGATGGGGGTTTGCCGACGAAAGAAAGGCTGCTCGCGAGAGCACAGCAAGCGCAGCGAAAGGGCGACAAATCGCAACGATGTTTTGTCTCGGTAGCCGAAATATTGCTGCACGGTGTGCAGAGTCTCGATGAGGGCTTCGCGGGCAAACCCGTGCCGCCTCATCGTTCCAGTTACGATTAGCCAGCGCTTATCCTCGGAGGGCAAGGAAGGTTTTTTCGAGGCAGTCTGCATATTGTCGCCAGCCAATCAAGCGCGCGCTATAACGTAAGATCCTCTTACCCTGGAATCCTCTTAATCTGGGATCCAGTTAATCTGGAATCCAAGGGAGGGCAACCGGTCTTAAAGCGCTCAGCTTAGCCATGGTTTGATCCAGAATCTGGTCGGGAGAGCCGTTCGCAGAAACTGGCATCAGCAGACCCATATCTTGGTAGAACTGAATCAGAGGGGCAGTGCTCCGTTCATAGGCGTCCAGACGAACGGAGATAGATTCGGCCCGGTCGTCTTCCCGCTGATAAAGCGCGAGCCCGCACTGGTCACAAACGTTTTCCACCTGGGGCGGACGATCTTTAATATGGAAGACCGCCTTGCAGGCCTCGCAGGTGCGGCGGCCGCTCAGTCGCCTTACGATCTCTGCCAGCGGCAGCTCATAGTTCACCACCGCGCTCAGCGCAAGCTTCTCCTGCGACAGTAGTTCTTTCAGGGATTCGGCCTGACCCAGGGTGCGGGGAAAGCCGTCGAGAATAAAACCGCCGCAATGGAGCAGGCAGTTGCTGCGCTCGCGGACCATTTCCCAAACTGTGGAATCCGGCACCAGTTCGCCGCGCTTCATGCACTCCAGGGCGGCGCGCATCGCCGCCGATTGTTCACAGTCGTTGCGTTTGGTAGCGGCGCGGAAAACATCGCCGGTGGAGAGATGGCAAGCTCCCAGGCGCTTGGTCAAGAGTGCGGCCTGAGTTCCTTTGCCTACTCCCGGTGCGCCAAGCAGGATCAGCCGCCACGGGTTTTGACGCTTTTCCGGGACCTCAACACACTTGGCCGAAGGACCTTGCAGCCATGCTCGCCGATGGTTGGGAGTTGCGCCCACACTACCAATCTACGCAACTGCCAGCTTTATGCAGTGACCGGTATCACAGGCATTCATGTCAGCCATTCATCTCAGTCTGGCATCTGAGGCACGCTCTGCGACTTCTTTCAAATCCGGCCAGCCGAGAGCCAACTCGTATAGCTGAACGCCACCAATCTCAATCGGCTTGCTCCTCAGGTATTGAGCGCCCGCTTTCTCGTAAAAGCGGACCGCGGGGTTCTGTTCGAGTACCCAAACCAGCATGCTTCTGTGGCCTTTCGGAACGAGCGCCTTCACGACCGCGCCTAGAAGAGCCTTCCCGATGCCGCGGGCCTGTACCTCTTTAAGCAGATAAAGGGCGTAGAGTTCCGAGTCATAAGCTGGGTCGGGTTCACGAATTGCGCCTCCACTGGCGAAGCCGGCCACCTTGCCTTCAACCTCAGCCACGAAAACGAGAATGTCGCGCTTAAGCCAGTCCTGCCATACCGGAATCCGTTCGGCCTCGTTCAAAGAGTCCAGGTACTGCTGCGGAACGATCGCCGCATAGGTTGTCAGCCAGCTCTGGACATGCACATGCGCAATTGCGGCGGCGTCTCGTACCTCGGCGATTCTGATCGAAGCCATGCAAACCGGCTCAGTCTTTTGGAACAACTCCAGAGTAGCGCGAATGTCGGTCCTGAGAGGATGCTACCGCATGGTTTCTTCGATTTCAGAGATCCAGTCGGGACGCTTCAAGACTTCGCGTGGCTTGGGACCATCGGCAGCACCCACAATTCCATCTTGCTCCATTAGGTCGATCAGGTGTGCGGCGCGGCCGTAGCCGATGCGCAGCCGGCGCTGCAGCAGGGAAGTGGAGGCTTTGCCGAACTCGACCACCAATTTCACCGCGTCTTGGTACACCGGATCATCGTCGCCTCCGCCTTCCGTCGATGGGCCGGAGTCACCAGCGGCGCTTCCAGCCTCGCGTTCGTCGCGCGGAGCTTCGAGGAACTGCTGCTGATATTCCGCCGAACCTTGCGCCTTCCAGAATTCGACCACAGCGGCGATTTCTTTTTCCGTAACCAGCGGGGCATGCAAGCGATGCACTCGCGCCGATCCCGAGGGCAGGTAAAGCATGTCGCCTTTGCCGAGCAGCGCTTCGGCTCCGTTGGCGTCGAGGATGGTACGCGAATCCACTTTGGTGGCGACGCGGAAAGAAATCCGGGCAGGGAAGTTGGCTTTGATCAAGCCGGTAATCACATCCACCGACGGCCGCTGCGTGGCCAGCACCAGATGAATGCCCACGGCTCGCGCCATCTGCGCCAGTCGCGTAATCGATTCTTCGACGTTCGAGGAATCGAGCATCATCAAGTCGGCCAGTTCGTCGATGATGATCACAATATAGGGGAGCGGCTTATCGTCGGAATCTTCTTCAAAGAGGCTGGGCGTTCCGCCGTTATCGAACAGGCGATTGTATTGATCGATATTGCGCACGCTCTTCGCGGCCAGCAATTTGAGCCGGCGTTCCATCTCACGCACGGCATTGCGCAGAGCATTGGCCGCCAGCTTGGGCTCGGTGATGATGGGCGTGTAGAGATGCGGGACGCCTTCATAATTGCCCAATTCCAGCCGCTTGGGATCAACCAGGATCAGGCGCACCTGGTCCGGCGTGGCTTTGTACAGAATCGACATGATGAAGGCATTGATGGCAACACTCTTGCCCGCGCCGGTAGAACCGGCAATGAGCAGGTGCGGCATCCCGGCAAGATCGGCGACTTGTATGCGCCCGTTAATATCTTTGCCCAGGGCCATGGTGAGCTTTGACTTGTGGCCCATGAACTCTTGCGACTCGATGTTCTCGCGCAGCCATATAATTTCGCGCTCGCGGTTCGGCACCTGAATGCCTACGGTCGACTTGCCCGCCATGCGCTCGATGAGAATGCTTTCCGCTTTCAATGCCAGGCAAAGGTCGTCGGTGAGGTTGGTGATGCGGCTGTATTTGATTCCGGCATCAGGCTTGAACTCGAAGGTCGTGACCACGGGACCAGGATTGATTTGCGTGATCTGCCCATGGATATCGAACTCGGCGTATTTTTCGGTGAGCACCTGCGCCAGCAACTTGAGTTCGTCGGCGTCAACGCTCTGCTGCTCATCCGGACGCTGCAGCAAACTGCTCGAGGGCAACTTATACCCGCCGGCAATGCGCGGCATCGTCGTCTTAGCTTTGTGGTCGCTGTCGGCGCGGGCGGTTACTTCAGGGTCGGGAACGGCCTCAACCGGAGGTAAAGGCTCAGGCAAAATGCCGCCGGTCGCTGACGCAACGCGTTCGGTGACTTCCGGTTCGAGCATGCGCTCGATGCCCGTGCGCCGAGGTTCGGCAGCCACGCGGGGCTGCACGGTTGGCTCCGCCACTTGCCGCGAAGGGATCAACTGCGTTTTCACCACCGGCTTCGAAATGCGGCGCTGGTCCAGTTCCTTCTGCTGGCGTTTTTTCGCACGTTCTTCCTGCCAGTCCTGGTAGCGATTCCAAAGTGCGGTAACAAAAGCAAAGCGAGTCGGAACCCAGAGTTGAATCGTCGAGAACGAGAAAGCAGTCGAGAGATACAGGGCGACCGCGAGCACACTGGCACAAACTATGTATGCGCCGGCCAGGTTCAGGTAATGAATAAGGAAGTCGCCGACGACCCGGCCCAGCAGTCCTTCAATCGGCATGACGTGCAGCCAGCGCAGATTGCCCGGCAGCAAAGCGAGCAATGCGGGAACAAACATCGCCAGCCATACGACTCCCAAGCTTTTGGCGATTGGAGACTGAATCTTTCGCGAAGCGAACCAGCGGATTCCCAGAACGCCTAAAAAGACGGGAAGCAAAAATGCCGCCAGTCCGAAGAACTGCAGGGCAATGTCGGAAACGAGAGCGCCGACCACCCCAATCCAGTTGCGGGCGACGCGGGTTCCGGTCAGAATCGAAGCGCTGTTCAAAGACGGATCAAGCGGGGAATAGGAAGCTAACGCGAGGAAAAGGAGGAGCGCAGAGATGCACAGCAGGAATCCGATCAGCTCATTCAGCCGCCGGTTGCCCGTGGGGACAAAGATGCTTGCCAGAAAACGCATGAGGGCCGTTCTTCCACGAGCAAGTTTCCCGTGGCGCAAATCGGCCAGAGCGAAATCATTATTTCAGGAAGTTGAGGATGGGGCAATGGGCGAATGGAACGGGGGTGTACAGTTGGATTACTGCGGCGCGAGGGGGTCACTCTGATTAAGGATCAAATTCGTATCAGTGGCGATCACGGTCGTCAAGCAAGGTGATTTGGTCAAAGTGCCCAGAAAAGCGGAAGCCTGCTGAACTAATCTTGGTTTGAACCTCCATCTTGACAGTATTGAATGTACCAATAGTGGTACAATCTTAGGAGGACAGGCTTGAAGCGACTTCCGGCCCGATTCTACCGTTCTGATAGCGGACGAGAACCGGTGCGGGAATGGCTCAAAGGCCTCGACACGAGCGATCGCAAAATCATCGGGGAAGACATCAAAGATGTTGAATTTTCATGGCCCATCGGGATGCCGCTCGTGCGTCCTCTCGGCCGGGAATTATGGGAGGTTCGCAGTGCTTTGCCGCATGGCCGTATTGCCCGCGTGCTCTTTTGCGTGGAAGAAAATTGCATGATTCTATTGCATGGATTTATGAAGAAAACCCAAAAAACACCCAAACGGGAAACTGATCTGGCGCTTAGGCGCAAGTGGGGAGCTTGAGCATGAAGAAAAAGAACATAGGCTCAACCTTCGATAGTTGGCTTCGGGAAGAAGGTCTGTATGAGAAGGTCAGTGCAACTGCTATTAAACGAGTCGTCGCGCGCCAGGTAGAGGCGGCGATGCAACAGAAAGGTTTGACCAAGGTCGAAATGGCGCGGCGCATGCGCACCAGTCGTTCCGCTCTCGACCGTCTGCTCGATCCAGACAATGACGCAATTACCTTGGCTACCCTTCAGAAAGCAGCGGC
>Ga0302140_10007306_pt1 | contig 13810 bp, 13 predicted proteins | sample I_Bog_E1_1_FD_202095 | JGI IMG/M metagenome (GOLD analysis project Ga0302140, IMG submission 202095) | Peat permafrost microbial communities from Stordalen Mire near Abisko, Sweden - I_Bog_E1_1 | ecosystem: Environmental > Terrestrial > Soil > Wetlands > Peat | place: Sweden: Abisko, Stordalen...
TGACTCTTGCTCAGTTCATGACAGTGATATCGAGGTGGATCACGTGCGCATTTCAGATTCTCACCTGCGGGGCATTCCTTAACGTTTCAATACAATGATAAGACCTGCAAGTATGGAGCTCGTATTAAAAAACAGTTCCTTGTATTCAAATCAGTTTAACAATGTGTGCTTGTGATGGTATCAATTAATCTAGGTAAGCGGGTCGCATGATTTGGATTCCTCGGTTTGCAAATCGATTTTTGTCCGCTAGCTCGCTAATAGCCTCAATACCTTATGGTGAAAGCTCGATATAAGTAAGATTACCGTACAGAAAAATCATGCCACAGTCTGGGCATTGTAGAGTCCGAGGAGTGTTCTTAGTAGCGTCTTGCATCTCGATCGCAATGAGTCTTTGATAGCACAAGAATCACCTCAATTAATGATATAGAACTTACGGTTTGCATGTTATTGTGTATATGGACAAATTCAATAACAGCAAACAGGTCAACGGACTTAAGTTGCAGATAGATAATGCTTACAGATTAGGACACGTTTTGTGGCTATAACAGTGATCGGCCTAGGAAGCGAAAAGACTCCGCTCGTTTCAAGTCTGATACTAAGCTAATGCTAGAGACTGAATCCATTGTCCCTTGACATGTTTTTATACTATCTCTCGGAGTTAGGACATTGGGGAACTCTTGGACGGTTCACTTTTTCCAATAAAACTAGCACATGATTTGTAGCTACTAGAGCATAATGAAAGCAAGTACTCGCATGGAGGATAATGTTCAGATTAGCTATCTCTAAGATAACTGATCTAGAAAAGCCAGGCAACTAAGTCGCATCCCCATCACGATCCGTTCCTTCAACCTCGATGCATTTCTTCAACCTCAATGAGTTCCTTCAACCACGACCCTTGGGACGGTGACTACAACGTATAGACTCGGCTACGATATGGATGGAGAGCACCACTCATGTACGGACCTCGGCCGCGCATCGGAACCCATTGATTTCCACCATTTCGGTCTATAACGTGATCACCACGGGGTCGGTTCCGGTTTTGTACGCAAGGGAGCCGGTTGTAATCGTCTCCGAAGATGTTTCTACCGAGGAAGTCACGCCCTTGACCATAACCTCGAGCGAGATGAGCACGTCCTTGGTTGAAGGCTTGTGCGTGACCCCGTTGCATGTTGCGGTAATCAATAGGAATCTGTTGACGCCAGTTCTGACGGAAGTTATTATACTCGTTGCGGTAACGGTTCCCGAAGCCACGAACGTCGTCGCGAATTTCGCGAAAGTCGTTGCTGATTTCCACTCGATATCTGTTGAATCTATTCATATTAGTTATCTGTATCAGTGTATGTCGTGTTTCTGTGTGGCGTTGTGCTTAAGATATGGTTAGTAAGTTGATCTTCTTCGGCGAAGTATGGTTTGGAACAGAGAGGTGAAAAGGGTACTATTTATGCTTGCCGCTTTGATTCCTGCAGTTTCTGCTAACTTCTTGGATTTAACTCAAGTAACACACTGATCAGCAATAGAAACTGTTATTCAAATGATAGTATGACGAATAACCCTCGTCAACTAGTCGTTATGATTCAATTTCGTTCTCCTGTCAATCGCTTGCTTCGTGTGCTAATCTCTGTGATTCTTCTAACGTTGATGCCATTCGACAATGAAACTCGAAATATCAGAGCAGTAAAATCTACGTCTCGCAACAAGTCTACGTGGCTGTTGAATAATCGTGCATGGGCCTTCCAAGAGTATTTACTGTCCCCACGGCATCTAGTTATTGAAATCGGAGGACCGGTTTGGCAATACCAAACTCAAAATCTCAATCCTGTTGTCCCAAGCAAAAAGTTTTTCACCACAGACCTTCAGCGCCTGCCTGATGAGGTCTTCAGCACGATATATGCGACGCTATGGACACCAAACCACCAATATTTGAGTTGGAATTCTCTCGTCAAGAACTACTCGTCCCAACAGACAACCTATCCTTCAGATGGTCGTTATGCTATAGCAGGCATAGTCAGCTGACTTAGCCGTGTCTAGACCGATCATTGTCATTTCGGTGTATAGAGATCGAACCTCTTGTACCAGTTATGTTGCGTTGCCTGAAATCCGAGACAGCAAGGCCAGCTTCACGTTTCCGGATTGACTTAAGCGCCACTGTCCCAACTGGGAACGCCTTGCATATATGAGCGGTGAGCTCTTTCAGCCGTACTCGGCCCCAGCTTTTCAGAAACCTCAACTTGCTACCTTCGTCCACCATGCTCCACAGTCCATCATTCATCTCATCCCGAGCCTCGTCTCATCAATGAATGACACTTGAGTTGTTGTAGTCTTAAGAATTCAGTCAAAAATGCCCTTGATTATGGATCAAAGCTCCGTTCACTCTCCTCTCGACTCCAGCCGCCATCAACTGCGCCTGCTTACTTTGCACCACGGCCAAGGAGACGAGCCGATACACTGTACCCTCAAATCCTACTTCATCAGTGAGCAGAAACCGTACGAAGCCTTGTCTTACGTCTGGGGAGACGCGAACCTGACTACGCCAATATACATCGGGCCACAACACAAGAAGTTCGATGTGACGAACAATTTGGCGTGTGCGCTATCTCATTTGAGATATCAAGACAAAGATCGAGTATTGTGGATTGACGCACTTTATATTGACCACCTGAGTTTTAAAAAGTACGAATTTCACAAATAGTAAGTGTTGAGAATCATGATTAAGAGGGTCCTGTTAGTATAGAAACCCCGAAAGCCACATTGGCAATCCGCTTGCTCGGCTCCGTACCGGGGCGATAACATCTCGCATATTAGCACCAAGCACTGAAATCATTGAGTCTTAAGTGCAAGAAATTCAGCCCAACTGCTTGAACGGCTATTGAAGTGAAGTGCTCAAGCGCGCCTCGGTCTTGCAATCATATCTTCCTACCTTTCCCTACGTACCTGCTCGAGCGCCGAGAATGCAACGTACAGTTTGCTCCTCCCTTGATCTGTATCAACCTAAACCCCTGTCAATCACTTTCCCACTAACAGGCTTCGTCGATATCTTAGCGCGGGCAAATCCTCCGAGTCTCACACTCTCAATTCGTACATCTATTCGCACCCCTCTGTCCAAGAACGCTTATGCTTCGAAACAATCACCTCGACAGGTATTAATAAATACAAATTCGAAAAACCGAGGGATATCGAGAGACTTCAGACGATTATTGAAGGAATTCATGGGCATATCAGAGGAGATGGGAAGTTGTAAGAATCCTCGAGGAGCCAGCGGACCGCCAAACAGTGAATTGCCAAACCCTACTAGAATTTGGTGTAAGAAGTCTTGAAAGGCTAGCAACTCAGATCAGAAATTTTTAATGATGAGTAATGAGGTGGGAGATAAGGTACTTGGGCGTTGAGAAAAGCGGAGAGGATCTAATTGTGAATTGTGTTTTTTCCCCCTAAGTATTTAGATGCCTAGAAAGTTCTTATGAGAACCTCAGCTTGCCTTAATTCTCTCGTTTATGTTTGAATATCAAAATAGACCCTGTTGTCTTCCCCTTCGCCCCGTGTTAATCCAAATACTAGTCACTTATTCTCTAGTCTAAAAGAAATGCGAGTCAAGGAAAGCTAGTCCTACTCGTATTACAGTTAAATAAACTTTTGTTAGTCTCCCTAACCCACAAAGCCGGCTCGACAAAGCAGAAGTTCTGCCATTACAATTCTCTATAGCAACAACGCTCTAAAGGCTACGAGTAAACCCACCCCACCAAGCTGCCAAAATCTCGGCTGTTCTCTTCCCGCAAAATTCGGAGACTTCGAATTCGAACTAGCCGACGGCGAGCTTCCCCCAGCCGTCAAAGTACTACCGCCTCCCCCCTGGGTATTTCCTGTCCCGGAGCTTGTTGGAGCTGCAGTTTCCAACGCTAGAACAGACGATATACTGCTCGCCTGTGCGTCATTTATCTTCGCACCGCAAGGATTAGAGGAGCCTGTAGAATCTATTGAAGGACACCCCGAGAAATTGGCGTAGTAGTGGGCAAGCCCAGCCAGCGTGGAACAATTCTCCGTGAAGACTGGGAGGGCACCGCCTTCCTTCACGGTAAAGGCTATTGACCCCTGAGCCGCAGTTTGCCCTTCTATATCTAGCGTGGTGCCATCTTGCGTGCATGTCGTAGAACCGTAAGACCACCCTAATTGGAATCTCGTATCAGTATCGCTTCGAAAGTTCAGAATCCAGGCTTGAGATCGTCTCTGGGGCGCAGTGTGTCCCCAAGGCACAGTCAGAAAACAACAATTCGCCAGCCAACTCAAAATAAGATACAACGCTCCAGGAGATTCGCACTTACCCAGAACCCACGTCCCAGGAGGCAATTGAGTATTACCGGACGGGATACCCAGACCCTTGAAATCGGTTGAGTTGACGATAATGTAAGGATCGGACGGTGCAGGAAGGTTTTCACCACGGAAGACGAACACGGAGCCCGGCCCCCAGATTGCTCGAGCTCCGTCCTCATCGTCGGGGTACCCCGTGATGTTCCAGAGGAAGTTGAAGCCGAATTGCCAGGCCACAGAGATATCTTGGAGAACGAAGATCACTGGGAACGAGCTCAAGGGTGCGTAGGTTTCGTTGAGTGGAAATACGAGGTCGATTTCGAGAGTGGAGTCGAGTGTCGTGGGTGTGAGTGCGGCTGAGAATTTCGTGCCAAGTAGCACGATCAGTAGTGAGCGGACAAACATGGCTCAAAAGAAGGGTTGTTACTGACAGCTTGCCGTCGATTTGAGAATTTTGGAGCACATGAGAAGAGTAAAGACAGTGAATGAATCTCTCAGGAATTTTCGAGGGGTTGCCCTTTAATTAGCTTTAAGCCATCACGAGCTTGTGTAACCAGGGGGTTTGTCAGGGTCGGCTTCATGTTTCGCCGTCGACGCATTATTGGAAATTTGGCTCTTCATGAATACATAAGCTCTCCCTCGAGAATGGTTCCAGGTCCGCGGGAGAGTTCTTAGGAATACTCTGTTTAAAGAGGCAAATTTATTCTGTGGTTCCTTTTCTTTCTCTGAATAGTTGCTGGCTCCAGAATTCCCACAAGTCCCCCCTGCCTGTACCCGAGGATCACCAAGTGCGCTAAGCCCAAGAAGCTCCGTAGGATCACCAATGAAGAAATCTCAAGCGATGGGGTGATATGGTCTGAGAATAACTCCTGGTAGGTAATAATCACATGCAATGGATTTTGAAATGTAAAATATCCTTGCCAAGGACCTTAATACTTTTTTCGCTAATATCAATTTGACAATTACAACTTACATGGTCTGTTTTACCCTTCCCACAATCGACGACTTCGGCTTATCCTAGTATCTAGATCTTTCAAGCCTTAGCTCTTACAATTATTAGCGGCATCTTAGACAGGCATAGAAGAAGGCTCGCTTATTTTATCTGCTTTAGCGTCTACATCGTAGCTAATATAGGGCTCGCCCTCTAAAAGAACTATATCGCCCTTTACCTTCTCCGCTATATTTAAAGCAGTAGTAGTAGCGGCACTATCTCGCTCTCTAATAGCGTCGTCTCTAATATCTCAACACGCTCCCAACGCGGCCGCTATATTAGCATCGCAATACTCGGCTTAAACCTAGGCCTAACCCTCGGTCCCCTTATTAGCGGCCTCCTTATTTACTTTAAAGGCTGGCGCGCCGTATTGTAGTTCCTCGTTTTCTACGCCGCTATTATGGTCCTAATAGTCATTATAGTCATGCCAGAAATATGCCGCAACGTAGTCGGTAATGGTAGCGCGCCGCCCTAGCGCTAGAACTACTTCCTCGTATCCTACATCTGGCTGTGGCGCTAGCATAAAGCAGGCATCCCCATCGCAACCGGCACGCTATCCAATAAGCGTTGACCAAGCTTGCTGGCAAGTTTATAAATCGTGCGCTATAAGTAAACGCTCTTATTACTACTCTTTAGCGGCTTATAATTAATAGGTTATTTCATCTTCCTCGCCGGCTTACTGTAATAGCTCGAGAGCACCTTTCACTATAATAATATCTAAGTGGGACTTCATTATATCCCTATAGGCTACGGGATTCATATCTCTCGACAAATTGTCGGATGGCTCCTGGACCGTAATTTCCGCCGGCACGTAAAGAAGCTCGGCATCACGATCGTGAAGAATCGGCAGACCTCGATAGAAGGCTTCCCGAGCGAGTAAGGATGGAAGTTGGGTTGCCGATAGCCTATTTAGGGTACATTACTATAATCCCATATGGCTAGGTAATGTACATAAAGCACCTACCACTGCCGGTGGCGCTTATAATGCTGTTCTATAATGCGTTGAGTATAAGTAGGTCCATGTAATGCGTCCACTTTACATTTCCCCCTCCTTCCCCCTAAATCGCACTAAAGAACCCGAGATGTCTCTAAGTCGTCCTTATCGACCTCTTCCCCGAATCCCTCTCCTCCTGCTCCGCAGCCGCGAACCTGATCCGCTGCCTCCTTTCCGTCGGCGGTATCGTGCTCGTCGAGCCGTTGCTGGGTCGTCTCGGCAGAGGCTGGGCGGGCGTGCTGATTAGCGCTGTGTGGATTAGTCGGAGTCTGTTTTGGTGGACTGTGCTGCTTAAGGGGCCGAGGTGGCGGGGGGAGAGGGCGATGAAGCTTGAGGTTTAGGAAGCTGAGAGGGGGGCTGCGAGGCAGGCTACTAATGCTGCGAAATGAAATGTGATGAGGCTTCGAGAGAATGCTATTCTGCGTTTTGAGGGAGGTGGGGTGAGGTGGCGAAGATGGATAGGGGCTAAGCGAGAATGGAAGCGAGGGAATGGGGGGGTTGAGGTTCAGGGCAGGACCTGGCATGATTCATTGTACTGCATCTCGAGGAAAATGGTAATGAGCATTGATGCATTGGTCGAACTCCTTCCTAGACACTTGGTCATGGTTAAATCCTCTCTTTTCATGGAGGTTCTGAAAAATTATTGGGTCGATGAAGCTTTTTCAAACACGCCATTGCTGCTCGTCTCCATGAGCCAGATGCAACCTATAGAACAAACAATGCCTGCGGGGGGAGATAATCTGGTGGTGCTGCCTCATCTGTGACCGTCTCCTCGCGCTGAGTCTTCATAAACCTGGCTGTATTCACAAAGATGTTCCTCCATGCGAGCTGCCTTGTGAAGAGAACTTTGGGCTGGAGTCAGTGTTTCCTAGGTACACGAACGAGATCAGCAAGTCGAAGTCGATTTCGAATTTTATTCATTAGTGCGAACTCAGTGAATTGATAGCGAGAATACTGTTGTTCCAGGCTACATCTGGAGACGCCAAATCAAGGGTCATATCTGTAGAGGAAACATTAGAGGTGAAAAAACTTCACACAGATCTAGCGGAGTGGTGGGATTGCTTTGAAGAGTCCATGGCCGCTGCAGGGAGTCCTGGGGATACTGCAACATGCCTTGCCACCTAACGCAGATTTTCTATCAGTGAGTCAATCAATCCAATCCGAATTAGTATTTGTATACCTATCAGGGGAACTCAGGTCTGCAATAGGCGCCTTGTACCTTCCATACACATCCATTGACCACAATAATCACAGGCCCCTCGCCATCCAACTCTCCACAACCGCATTCCAAGAGATTACTACGGCCGCTTCGAAGATTGCTCAATCGACGGAGAAGCTAGCCTTCAAACTCGATTCCAACAATATACCTCCGTCCATCGGTGTTTGGATCTGTTTTCCCATCGCGGTCAGGCTCGTGTTCCTCGGTAATGTATCGACCTTGGCAGATCCTGCCGGGGAATTAAGGGAGGTGCTGAGCTTGATGAACGTGTTGTGGATTTTGAAGCACAGGTTTAGCGGGGGTGGTTTTTTGTGTCAGGTGGTGGATAAGGTTATTAGTTGTAGTTTTATGGCGGGAGCGAGAGAGAAGAGGGAGGATGCTGTTGAGGTATTAATGCATGCGATAGGGATTATTGAAGTGGGATTGAAGGTGGGCGTTGTAGCTGCTTCAACGCTGTGAGCTTGGGAATACGATGAAAGAGCGATATGGCTCAAGTGAGATACTAATATCGGTTTATTAGGGCCTGTTTGATTCGCGAGTAGGAATGCGGATACACCAGCAAAGTCAGTTTCGCACTATATTCGCATTTGAGCGAGTATATACTCAGGAAAAAGGCCGTTTAGTAGAAAAAAGATACATATTTACCTTCGCACTCACGAACACGCTATATAAAATGGGGGCATAGAAAAAGCCAGTATTGTAAGATTACAAATATATACTCGTAAATTGCGAACCCCCTTCCGCACTCAACTCGCACTCACTTCAACAGGCCCCACTCGAGAACCAAACAGACCCTTAATAAACGGTTTATCTCGGTTCTTAACCTTACACAGCCGAGTCTCGAGCTTTATAGAAAAGTGAACGATGCTACGTCTAACGTATTTCAATTTTTTAAAAACGTAAGTGAACATAATAAAAAGCACTTAGAGTATAAACAATATATTAATATCTAAAAATATAATACTATGTTAATACTGTATTAATACCTCAGGCATTATTGCCCAGCCTAATTTCAAGTTTTTCCTTCTCCGAAACCACCGCAGTGTGGTTAGTGAAATATGGCGATGGGTCAAGGACAAAAAGGGACACGACGCAGGCGATGACGCCGAACGGGATAGAAGCATACCAGACGTACTGGAAGGCATCGCTGTAGCCCCAGCGGACCGCATGAGTTGCTGCGGCCACAACATCTTTAGGGACGCCAGCTAGTTTCGCAGGCACCCTGGACGACAAGGTTGCGATCAGCTTCGCGACGTCAGAAGCAGGGTAGCCAAGGGGTACCACAGCAGCGGTTACTCTCCTTGGGACGCTAGTAGCAACTCTGTTCCGGAGAATAGTGTTGAAGATGGTGCTGCCCACGGCTCCGCCAAGGTAGCGGCTTGCACCGAGAAGACCGAATGCCAGACCCAGATCTCGTTGGGGGACATGCAGCCCCGCGGTCACATAGCTGAGGACGATGATCCATCCAAACGGGACATTCGCGATGCATTGAAGGACCAAGCCTCCAGCGATTCGGTCCGGCGTGATGATGGCTAACATGCCGCAGGCAAGAGTTTGGATTGCGTTACCAACTAACAGTTGCAAAGGTACGTGTTTGATCCGGTGAACAAGGCCACCGAGTATACCCCCACCGATTATGACTGCAAATCCTGATGGAACGTTGTACCAGCCGGCCGTAATCGGATTTGAGGTGAAAACGTCGTTGATCTGTTGTGGTACGAAAGCACCAAGGGTTATATGCGCGAGCCCGGACGAGAAACTGATCAGCAGGAGGGAGGTATACTCCTTGAACATCTTTCCAAAGAAGCGGTAGGGGAAAAGTGGCCGCGCCGCCCGACCAGCAAAATCCCAGGCGAAAGTGCAGAAGAATAAGATGATACCGATGACCAATGGCGCTATCACCTGGGCGCTTCGCCATGGATACTGGGTCCCGGCCCAGCCAAGTGCAAGTAGAAAGAGCGTTACTCCGGCCGTATAGAAAAAAATCCCCGCATAGTCCAACTCTTTCAAGACTTGTCGTTTTGTCCGGTCTTGGAAGATACGACGAGGAGGATGATAGAAGAAGAGGGTTCCTCCAGTAGCAATGAGGCCGCTTATCGCACCTAGTATATAGATCCATCGCCATGTGGCGTTCTGTGTAAGTGCTCGAGCTGCGAGTGGACCAAGGCTGTTCAAAACGACCACGTTGACCTCAGTCGTGGCCAGGCCGATCGACCGCCATTTATTGGGTAGAAGCTCGGAGATGCCAGCGTAAATGCTAGAGTATGATAAGCACGTCAGTCTTCACGTCCAACATCTATTATACAAAGTCGAAGCATAACTTACACAAAAGTTGTCCCGGTCCCTACTCCGAGGAGCACCATGGCGGCGATAACCTGACTGACGCTCTGGGCAGAAGCGCCAACAACATGACCAAGCAGCAAGAATGCTTGTCCTACCATCAAGACGTCCTTTCGGCCAAAGTAGTCGCTCATTTGACCCGCAATGGCGAAGGAGACGCTGCCGGCCAGAGACCAACCGCCGGCGATCCAGTTGACATTATCTAGGCTCCCCTGCAACTCCATGGCGACTGATGTTGCAACGGGGATGAGAGAGTTGAGTGTGAAGCTAATGGACGAGAAGAAGGTCATCCCGAGAAAGAAGACGGCCGTCCATGTCAACAGAGTGACTTTGACCTCTACGTCGGCGTTCTCAAGGGCAGCCGCGTGAGGGTCGCCGTGGTCGTCATGGATGTGGGGATCAAGGACCTCTTCGCCAATCTTGTGTGTAGATGGCTTTCGAACTCGCTCGGCCGGTGAGGTGGTCTCGATATTCTCAATCTCTTCTTGTTGAGCACTGTCGACACCCATGTTCGCTGATTGCTTGCTGGGATTTTAATTTTGCGGTGAGTGCATGCAGACGTGGTAGCACTTAAGTAAGCACTGGGGTCGTCGAATTGCCATCCCGATTCTTTTGAGCCAAGCCCCGTACAAGGTTGGGCAATCCGGGGCAAAAAACAATGCTCTCCTTAGCTAGACCCTCTCGCGGCATGCCAAAGGTGTGAGGTCTTTTAGGGGTGCTTCGGCTTCGGCTTCGGAAGGTCCAGCCAGGTTCGGACTGGAGCGTCCGAACGCATTGGGACTGGGGCCACCGCCAGCTACAAGTGAGGACTAATGATCTCGTCCGACTCCCTGAATAGAGATCGCAAAGTCTCAAGCGTTCAGCTTCCACCATCGTTCGGGCTATCAATCCTCAGCATCGCACTCATCTCAAAACCATGACACCACCACTAATCACGCTCGAGGAGCACTACTATTCCAAAGGGGTCTACGAGTCATTCGGAAACTCGATGAAAGGACTTGTTGAATCATGGCCGGGGGCGCTCGAGAAACTCTTCGATGTAGGAGCCATCCGTCTCAAAGACATGGACAGCGGGAAGGTCTCCTTACAAGTGATCTCGCACTGCGTTACAGAGGATCCGCCGCCTGACGTATGTCGTGCAGGTAACGACCATCTCGCAACAGAAATCCAAAAGTCTACAGAGAATGCAGAACGCTTCGCCGGGTTTGCCGTCCTTCCCATGGGCGATCCGGAAGCTGCTGCAACGGAGCTCGAACGGGCGGTGAAGCAACACGGCTTCGTAGGCGCCTTGGTCGATCACAAAGTCGGGAGCAGGTTCTGCGATGGACCAGAGTACGATGTTCTCTGGGGAAAGGCGCAGGAGCTCGACGTGCCGATATACCTGCATCCTTCATGGCCATCCGAGGCATTGTTCAAGCAGTCTTATACCGGAAACTATTCTTCGCGGGCGATGACGGTGGTGGGCGGCGCAATGTGGGGATGGCATAGCGAAGTGGGCCTTCATGTCCTCCGCCTGCACGCTGCAGGGGTCTTCGACAAATTCCCCACGCTAAAGTTCATCGTTGGCCATTTTGGAGAGATGATTCCATTCATGCTTCAGCGGATCCGGGACCAGGAGCTGGTCATGGGACAGCGCAAACGTCCTTTCAAACAGGTATACGATGAGAACATCTGGATCACGACGTCTGGTGTGTGGAGCTTGGATCCGATGCGATGTATACTGAGCAACACCAAGGTTGAGCGTATTCTATACAGCATCGACTATCCGTTCACAACGAATGAGCACGGCTTGAAATGGATCACCGAGCTCGAAAAGAGCGGCTTAGTTACAAAGGATCAACTTGACTTGATTGCGTACAAGAATGCGGAAAATCTACTCAGAATCAAGGCGCCTTCTGTCTAGCGGACCAATAGCCAGTTGTGAGCATCGAGGTCGACAGCGATAGCAGACAGGAGGAGCAGTGGCCAGCTGTGTTTAGATCATGAGATAGCACAGGTGCCGGCAATTGACATGCCAACTCTCAACCAATACTATTCTTTGGCGACTTCCTGTGCCTCATGATGAATTGGTCACTATTTTGTTTTGCAGTGGTACGCATGGAATTATGGAATGCAGAGGACTGAGGGAAGGGAAGGGCTCGCGATTATTACGTTTTCGGTGTTATTACCTATATAAATCTCTACTTTAGACCTGCTTATCTTATGCCTCTTCACAGACGCTATTTTCAGCTCCGTTGCGGGTATATTTCAGTGATCATCTTAAAAGTAATCCGGACTTCGCGTAATTCGGCAAGTCTTAACAACCTCAACTATCCTACCAATCACCCCACCAACCGCTTCAAAAAAGACCTCGAGACCCACGGAGAAGGGCCTACCTGAGATAAACTGTATCGAAATAATACTAATTCTAGCATTCATTGATGGCCAAGACCCTCCTTTGGTTCTTTCATTGCCTTACATGTGCCCCCATTGCTGCGAATCCTTCGATCGCTTCCCATCCATTAAATGCATGGTGTATGCACCTTCCTAATAGAGTGCAGCCGAACAAATGGGGAGATTCTGGCCGGAGGAGGAGAAAATCCCCGCCACAAAACGATTCTCATTCTCTCGGCTGCTACGGACGTTATGGTTCGCCGCGACCGGAATAGTCGATGGACATGTGCAAGCTCGTCAGACTTTCAGCGACATTCTGACTTAGTCCATTCGAAGATGTAGATATGTTCTATCTTTTCCTGTTTTTCCGTCAGGGCCTCGATGCACCACTCTCTGACACGAAATAGCCAGCAAACTTGGTCTAACCGCACTTTCCCTTCTCTTTCGCTGGGCCTTTACAGCAGCAAAACTATTCGTCTAGAGTAGCATGGCACCGCTCACGCAATGGGACCGTCTAGTGCGATATGTGTCCGCAAAGGACGGTCGAGTGCGCTATGGCGAGCCCATCGTGGATGGCGAAGCCGACATTGACCAGCTGGCGGCGGAGGGAGCACTCAAGGTGAAAGTGCTTGAAGGCCCGAGTGCACTAACCGCGGCGCCGACGGGGGAGGAGGACCAAGTCAAGGAATTGCTGGGGCCACTTACTCCAGCTGAGGTCCCTATTGTGCGATGCACGGGCTTGAACTACAAGACGCACAGTTCGTTTTCCCACCTCCATCAAACCATGGATAATGTATTATATGTTGTGCTGATGGTGAGACCGATAGTCGCAGAAGCAGGCTTGGACCTCCCGGCCTTCCCGACACTGTTTATCAAGTCCCGGCAAGCCGTAGCGGACACGCGCGCGCCTTTGCCTATTCCCAACCTCGGCCAGGCCAAGTGCGACTACGAGGGCGAATTGACCATCGTCATCGGCAAGGACGCCAAAAACGTCTCAGAGGCCGCCGCGCTGGACTATGTCGCCGGCTACGTCGCCAGCAACGACGTCTCGTGTCGCGACTGGCAGTTGGACAAGGACAAGGCCGGCATGATGCCACAGTGGTCCTTCTCCAAGTCCTTTGACAAGTACGCCCCCCTCGGCCCGGCCATCGTGAGCGCCAGGTTGCTCGGTGATGGGAGTGGGTTGCCCCTGAAGACTTATGTCAATGGTGAGCTTAGGCAGGATTCCAATACAACGGATCTGTGCTTTGGGGTCAGGAAGCTTGTAAGTTTTTACAGCATGGGGCAGACGCTCGAGGCTGGCAGTCTAATTATGACGGGTACGCCTGGCGGCGTTGGCGCTGTCATGCAGCCAACACCTCAGTACTTGAAGGATGGCGATGAGATTGTAGTGGAGATTGGCGGAATTGGAAAATTGAGGAATGTGATGAAGTTTGAATGATAAAAAGAGGAACCGAACCAAAGCCTGTATTTCAAAATTGGGCATGAGACCACTGTATCCAATCTTACATATAGCCTCGCCATTTGCGGGATTAATTTCAGCTGGGTCAAGATTCGGATGAGCCCACCTGGAACTCAGTGCAGCAGCAAA
>Ga0302140_10007313_pt1 | contig 13804 bp, 19 predicted proteins | sample I_Bog_E1_1_FD_202095 | JGI IMG/M metagenome (GOLD analysis project Ga0302140, IMG submission 202095) | Peat permafrost microbial communities from Stordalen Mire near Abisko, Sweden - I_Bog_E1_1 | ecosystem: Environmental > Terrestrial > Soil > Wetlands > Peat | place: Sweden: Abisko, Stordalen...
AATTTTTAACATTTTAAGGAATGCAAAAAAATATTTTGTTTTTGTTAAAAATCAAATTTTGTTTATTTCCGAAATTAGTTTTTTTTAATAATTTTAAGTTTTTTAACAATCATAATTTTTTTTTCAATATTTTTTTTTAGTTATTTTAATTAATTTCATTTAAAAGGAATTAATTTTTTTTAAAAAAATTCTTAAGAGCTTTCGTCTAAATCAATTGCCTCACAAAAAAACATTATCTTTTTATATAAATTATTTTTTCTTTTATTTTCTAATAAGTTTCTAAATCCATTGATTTATTTATCCTTTAAACCAAAAGTTTAAAATATGGCATAATTTTCTGAATTTCTGGGACGTTCACCAACAAAAACAGATCTTCTTCCAACTTCTCATATCCTCCTTCCAATTCTTTGCTATATTTCCTCAGAATCCAAAGCAACCTTTGTACGAAACCCTCGAACTTTCCTCTTTGATTTTGCCCATATTCTGCAATTCCTATGCAGATTTTCTTAAAAATCAACAATAAATTTCCTTTGTTTTCCTCTTTACAGCTCTTCACATTTGCTTCTCCTTCCATTACATTCTCTGAATTCTATAGAAAATTAACTTAAAAATGATTAAAGACCTTTAAATAAAACCTTCTTTATATCCTCCTTGAGACTTTCGACCCTTGTAATGTTTCTATCCAACAAATTCTCTATAATTTTCCAATTATAGCAATCTTCCATTATTTTCAATGAGGAATTCTCTAGATTCTTAAAGATCCAATTAATAACAACATTTGGCTTCACGAGCTTATATTCCAGAAAGTTCTGAATGTAAATCTGGATATGCCATGGTGAAAAAGTCCAGAATTCTTGAATGGAGTTCAAAGCGACTGTTTGGCTTGATTCCGATGGGGATAATATGGAAGTGAAGAAATTCTTATATCTTTCAAGAATGATCTTCAAATGAGTGAGAGATTGGCTGGTTTTCATGAGGAAACACTCCATGAAGATTTCAATGAAGAAATCTCCAGTCGCTTCAAGGTTATTTGTTGAGGAATTGGAGAGAAATTCAGTTAGTTCGGTCTCACTGATCTTGAGGTTCAGCTTATCCATGATGATTTCAGCATCTGCGTAATTACTAGAAGAGGGTTCATTGAACCTAACGAAAGAAATTTATTAAATTTTAACGAAAATTCAATAAATTCTAATGGAAAAATACTTCAATTTGTAAAGTTTCTCAGGAGGCAAGAATTCATGCATTTCTTCGGGCAATTCATCCTTGATTGTCTGTTTATTTAAGAGAAGACCCAATTGTTGCAACACCAAAGTTATAAAAGCCCTCTTATGAGAATTTAGCTCTTCATCCTTCACAAATTCCCTATTAAAATATTTCAATATAACCCTGTTTTAATGTCAAAACTAACCATTTTTTCCAATCCCATACAGCTTTGTTATTGCCTAAATAGAACCCTAACACTTTCACTAATCTATCAAATAGAGAAATATCCAATGTTTCTATTTTCCTCAATAGACTATCAAAAATTTGAAATACCTAGATAAATTCAAGTTAAGAAGTTTGATTGATGTAAAATTTTTTTTTCATTTATGACGAAAAAAAAAATTAAAAAAAAATAAAATTTGCATCGAAAAAAAATTAAATAAATCAATCTGTCCAAAACAAACAATTTCACGACGTCCCAAAAAAAAAATAATAAATTTGATGCCCTAAAAAATTCACCATCCCAAAAATAAAAAATAATAAGTTTGACGTCCAAAAAATTAAAAAAATATTTCATTTTTATTGAATTTTTCTACCAAACTTCGAAATTCATTCCTGAACTCTTGTTTCGGTTCATTTGCTAGCGAAACTGCTAAAGAAGAAAAAGAGACCAAATGGGAATTTGAATGCGGAAGTCTAATAATTTCGTTGAAAAGAACCTATTTTTAATAAATTAAATAAAATTATTATAACAATCTTAGAGAAAAAAATATTAGAAAACTTCAGCAAGAATAGATGTGTAATTGAAAGGACAATGATAATGCGTGAGTCTTTGTTGCAATAACTTAATGTCCAAAGCGAAAAGACTAAAGAAATCTTAAAAAGAGTAAATTTTGTTGAAACAAACCTGAAAATTTCAGTCAAATGCTCAAAAACCAGCAGTTTTTCTAAATTATTATTCGTATTATTATTAATGGTTTCTTCCTCGAGAAAAGCGATTTTTTCAGGTGAGAAAAACACGCATAATTTTTGATTCTAAAAATGAGTTTTTTCAAATAAAAATATAGTATTTTACTTTATTGTTGAAATAGATCTTCTTGTTTTTCTTGATTTGTTTGATATTTTTGAACTCCTCCTTAAATTCCATATATGGTTTATGAATTATTCTGAATCCAGCTCCCCCCTTATTAATGATCTCAAAGAGATTATTCCAATAGATCGTTAAGAAATCTTCAAACTCCTTATTATTGAAATGTCTTAATAAACAAAGTTGGTTTTTTTCTCTTTTTTTCATTATTTCTTGAATATTATCGATAAGACTTTTGAATTCGAGGCCACTTTTCTCAGACAACCCATCTATTAGATAGGGGAAAACACTGATGACAATTTGTAGATAATAATCGAAAGAAGTCTTTAATGTTTTCTCAGTCTCATTCACTAAATCATATAGCAAAGTTATGAAGGAAAAGCTATTCACAAGTCCTATATTCATCAATTCCCCTAGGAATATCAGAGAGTATTTAGGAACGATAAGATCTCCTAAGAAAACCTCAATTAATTAATGACTTTTTAGAGTTTTTTCAATGCACCTGTATCTAATCCCTTCTGGAGATTCTCCAAGACTTTATCTATAATTGTTTCAGCGAAATTCGGGAGCTTTAGATCTATTAAAGCGACTGCAGTGGCATATATGCCTCCTTTCTGATTCAATAATCCAATGCTTTTTGGAGATTAATGAACTTTAAGAAGAAAAAGCTAATAAAGGTTACGTTTCCACAAAATGACGAAGGATGTTTTCTTTGTTTTCTGCGGGCTCCAATTGGAAATTATTGATGATTTCCTCACTCAATTTCCAAATATCACGCTTGAAATAAGTCGGACCTTCATCACCTACTCTTGTTATAAGGTGTTTTGATCTTTTTTAGGTTTTGGGAATTTATAATGAGAGTTTAATGATATGGACAACCTTTCTTGAAAGGGTGGAGACTTTTCCGACTTTTGCATTATTATAAATGAATTTGGTTTAAAAGATAATCCACTTGGTTTTTAAATATTTAGTCAAATTTATGCGAATTTTTGAAAACCTTTAAGTTTCCATCGTTTTTATTAAAGTTCTTATCTAACAAATTCTTCGGGTGTTATTAATTAATAGTCTTCATCTATCAAGAACTTCCTTTTCCCCAGATATTCTCCACATACACTACAAAAATGCTTGCAATCCTGACAATCCTGCATGCATAAAGGCACCAAACAACATGGCCAACATCCAAAGACACACATTCCGAACAAAACTACCCAGGTGCCATTTCCAGGCTCAAATTGTATTCTGCTCAAATTCTTCACATTGCATCTTTTACAATGTAACATCTCTGGTACTCTTTGTGTGGGTCTCGTTCTAATCAACATATTAGGATCTATATTAAATATTAAAAAAGTCATTTGATGGTTTTAAAGAGTTTAATTTACCAACTATCACTATATTTTGAGGGTTGGCCATTGGTGGAGGCATTTGTCCTTGATAAGGTGGGTATTGATTTGGTTGGTATTGATTATTGTATTGATATTGATTAGGGTATTGATTAGGAGGGTATTGAGGGGCATATTGGTTGCCTTGATAGGGCTGACCTACAGGCAAAGGCTGATCACCGGTTCCAATAGGCACTGCGTGGCCCACAAAAGGTTGTTGTGGGTATTGATTCATCGCATAAGGATCCTTTGCGTTTTCCATTTAAAGAAATTTATAATTTATCTGTGAATTTTTCTCATAAAAATACATTTTTGTTTTCTAAAAAAATCCACAATTCAAATGTACCCGAACACTCAACAGCCTATTCCTTATCAAAACGTCAACCTCAATAATCCAGGCCCACAACAACCATCTCCAATCAATTATTCCCCTGATGCTTATAATCAAGTGCCCATAGGACAGCCAGTGAACCCCTATATGAACCCCCCTCAATATCCCTATGAACAACGCCAACAATATGCTGACCCTCAAATGATAAATCCACAATTTATGCCCCCTAACACACAAATTGTCGTGATAGGTTCTTTGCGCATTAATAATTTGTCTATAAAACCTTATATTATTTCGACATAGAAAACGCTGGAGTATTTAGGACAATGCCCGGACGCAGATTTCCTGAGACTCTCTTTTGTCCTTCATGCCAAAAAACGTCAGTTTCCAAAGTTACGTATCAAGTGGGTGGAGGGGCATGGATCATAGGTCTATTATTGTTTTGTTTCGGATGTTATTTGTGTTGTTTTCTACCATGTTGCATTCAAGATTGTCTGGATTGTGTGCATGATTGCTCGAATTGCGGAAGACCCCTTGGTAGAGTGAATTTCCTGATGGAATGAAAGCAGTTAATTTAAGAATTTAAGTTAAAAAATTGTTTCATGAAGTCCTAATGATTTATATATAATATTAGAGTTTTTCTTCTTCCATTTTGTTATTTTCTTTGACCTCCAAAAAACCCAAAACCTCCTGTTCTTGTCTTTGTTGAGCCACTGGCATAGCAAAGAGACTTTGGGCTATGGAAAGCATTGTGGTTTGTTGTTTTTCATAATCTATATGAAAATTTTCTTATCATATGAAAAAAATAATCTATTTACCAATATAAATCAATGACCCGTCTATATCCAAAGTGTAGAGACTTTTCTTTGATAATATAGGCTTCGGAAAGATGAAATTTGTAGGTAGTTCCGGATGCAGAGAAAGCATCTCTTTATAGATATAATCTTTTAGTTGTTCGATTGTGATATTTTCTTCCTCGAATTCGAAGTTTATCTTGAATTTTGGAACGGTTTCGAAGCTTTGGTCTCTAATGCCTTCGAAGAAAGGGTGATCAAGAGCATCTTTACTAGATATTCTCTTATTCTGGAGTATTAATTCAAAGTATATAGATTATATTACAAAAAAAGGCTACTGGGTTAAACACTAGCAATTTCTTCAAAAGATCAATAATTAAAGGGTTGCTATTAGGGAATATGTTTTCAAAATGAACTCCATTGGATTTTGGTAAGGATCTTATATAGGATTTTGCCCTATCGCTAGCTATATCCATCAAATCCTCCTCCGAAGGGGTCCCCACCAAATTCAATATTAGATTTAGTTGATTTAAGAGACTTTCTCCAGGCAATAAGGGTTTCCTTAATAAAAGCTCGCCTAATATACAACCTATAGACCACATATCTACTGATGTATTATATTCCTTCCATGATAAAAGAAGCTCAGGGGCTCTATACCATCTAGTCGCCACATATTCAGTCATAATATTCTAATTATTATTGATTATATTTAAGAATCGAAGCGATACTAGGTTGTTTTCTTTGAATTTGGCAGTTCTCGCCAAGCCAAAATCACAAATTTTCAGTTGGCAGTCGGAATTTACTAACAAATTACTCGGCTTCAAATCTCGATGGAATACATTAGCCTCATGGAAATACTATAATAAAAATGTCAAGATTATCAAAAAAAATCTAAAAATAGGCTTTCATACATTAACACCGCAAAGCAATTGATACATAAAAAATTGGACATGATCTTCTGTGAGCTCCTGATCCGTGGATATTATCTGATGAAGATCGCTATCCATACTTTCAGAAACGAGATAAATCTCTTCGAATTGATTTCGCGGACATACATTCAACAAATCCTTTAAAGCAATGATATTATCATGTTGTAATGCTTTGAGAATCCGGATTTCTCTTAATATCCTCTTCGTCTCCAAGACATTTATAAAAGGCTAATTAAGTTCCAATTCGCATAATTTCATGAGAAAAATTGATAGAACCTTCAATATTTTCTTGATGGCCACGGGTTGTTGCGAATTCAAGTTTATAGCTCTTAAAACCACCCCAAATCCTCCTGTTCCTAAAGGCCGATCGATTTGATAATATTTGGGGATATCGAATCTAGTCTGGAAGATGAAGAAAGAATGATAAAAAGAGTCTTCATTAATCTCAGCAGTATTCATATTCTTTTTTCAGGTTTTAATGAGTTAAAATGGGTTAATTGATTTAAATTATAATTAATATAGAATTGACAAATAAATGATCTAAATATTATTATTTTCAGCTAAATGATCACCAGGGTACTCTTCTTCTTCCTCTTCAGTTTTCTCCGGTCCTGAGCCCGAATATGGCAAGGCTTGGTTTTGATTAATGGCCGTTTCTGGTAGGAAAGACACGTAAAATTTATTCTGGATAGGGTTTGAGAGGTTCATGTTGGCATATGGGTTGTTTTGTCGATTCATGGGTGGAAATGAAGAAATGTCAACTAAATTGTTGAGGTTGTTTGGGTTGGGGTTCAAAGCATATGAATAAGATTGCAAATTATTTGAGTTGAAATTTCTATTAACTAAAAGGTCATAATTTTGGTTGTTGACTGCATTTCTATTATCCTTTAAAAAAATGATAGTTTTTATCAATTAAGCTATAAAAATGGTACGTTCATTCTATCTCCCAAATATCCTTGGGTATATAAAGGGTATCCGACCATGGGTACATTGAGATTCGGTAGGAAGTTGACCCCCACGTTGTTTCTTTGAATGTCTTCAGGAGTTTGTTTGTTTATTTCGAAATTTGGGTTCATCTGTAATTTGTTATTCATCTGTAAATCACCCCCCAGGTTATTAAATCGATCATATGAATAACTTGGATAGCCTAAGGAAATCTGATTGTTGTTGGTGTATGGCATTTGAGCCACTTGATATCTATTATCAAAATGAGAAAAAGGGTAATTTTGTTGCATGGACATTTGGTTGGGATGCATGTTGCCCATTAAATAGCCTGCTTTGGAGTCGATGAAGGGGGCTTGGAGGACTGATGGGATGTTTTCTTCCTTCGTGAGCAGGTTCGGATTAAAAAAATCGTTGTTTTTGTTGAGATCAACAATGTTGGTGAGAGAATTGTGGTCTTTGAGAGGTTGCAGGAATCTCTTTTTCAGAGTTCAGAGTAAATTTAGGAAAATTATATAACCTTGCGATTGTTTGTAAACCAATTTTCTAGCTGCATTTTACTGAGACCTGTCATTTTCATTAGATTATTCTTAGTTTCATTGCTTAGAGATGGCATTTAAATCATTAAATTAAATAATTTTAAAATAACATCAGTGAATGGAATTGTTGTTTCAATCATAAAAAAAATTTAGAATAACACCCAATACCAAATAAAAAAAAAATATATTACAGAAAATCAAAAAAAAAAAAAAAAAAAAAATTTACTCTGGATATGGACTTGAAATGTTCAAGAGAAACCATCCTTGCAAAATATCAGTCGCTTCTTTAGGAAGTTTCGACTTGCTGAATTTCCTTTTCTTTAGGTCAGTGTTGTTCTTTTCCTCCTCCTCATCCTTATTATGGTTTTTATGTGCCTTTGGTTCTTTGCCAACCTGTTCTTCTGGATCCTTTCCCTCGAAAAAGATCTCCAATTGTTTACCAACAGAACTTCCTGTGGTTCCATTGATAGACTTCGTTTCTGTGTTTTTTTCACTTTTATCAATGACATCCGAATCGCTGCTGGAATTGTTTTTGAGCCCTGTTTTCTTTTTATTTACTAAATCAAATGAGCTAAATTTTAATAATATTTATATAAACATTTGCCTCTTTTAGTGAGGCGACTCGAAATGGTGGAATTTTTGATTTTAGAATCAGCAGCTGTTTCATGGAAAAAGGTTAATTAATTAAAAATTTGAAAAAATATTTGAAACCTTTCTCATTCTTGTCTTTTTCCCTTTTATGGTCTTCTTCATCAATGATTTTGAACAAATTTTGCTGCGAAAGATCATTCTTCATGTTTTTAGCCATTTCACATAAAGGAACCTCATATTTATCTAGCTTGTTTCTAATACTTTGAAGGTCTTTTTGCATGGCTAAGAGTCTTCTCCGATAGGACTCATCATTGAGATCAGCGGTGGTTCCTGCCGTATGAATGAAATTAGTGGAGGAATATTGTTTCATATAGGAAATAATAGAACTAAACAGAGTTCTATCTAAATACAAATATATAGATTTACTTGATCCCATATACATGGTCGCAAGAGTTGTTCAGAATTATGCGGTTGGGATATTTATATTTGAAGATTTCTTCTATAAGTTTGGTGAGTTCCTGAGAATATACCATATTCCGCAAGATCCGTTCAACTTTCTCATCGATTTTCAAACAAACGAAACTTGCTATTTCATTATTTAAAGAAAAATTAAAAGAGAAATTAAACTGTTGGAGTTCTTCTCGTTGGTTAGCAGATAACGAAAAAGACTGAGAAATATAGTGAAATCTTCCTCGACCATTTCAGTGCATATCGGACAATTTGTGTTGGAATTGGAGATCGGAGTTTTGTTGGGAAGCAAATTCATATTGGTTCGGACTAGATAAGATGTATGAGAATCAGAGTAAAAAAGAAAGAACTTGGATAATAAGGAATCATTAAGAAGTTAATCGGAATTTCTAATATTTAAGTGGGAAAGCCAAGAAATGTTTGTGTTTTAATAAAAACGAATTAACATATTCAAAAACTTTTGGAAAAACTTGATTTTTTTTTCCTAAATTTCGAAAAAATAATAATTAAAAAAAAAATTTTTGGTCTCATAATAATAAAAATTATAAAACCCATTTTTACTTCCAAAACCAACCAAGAACACCCTTTTTTCTTTATAATGATGTCCAGCCAGCCTAAACTTACAGCAAAAACCTACCAAATGGGTCAAATGAATCAATCCCCCCCTCCATCCTACAACATGAACAATCCGAATATGCCCTTAATGCAACCCCAATCATTTAACCCTCAGCCATCCTACGCCCAGCCGATGTATCAGCAGCCCATGAGTATGATGCAACCACTTGGTATCATTGCAACAACAACAGTAATAAATTCAGCACCGGTTTTCACTGCCCCCACATTTAGAGGGAATCAGAATTTATATTGTCCGAATTGTCAAAGTTCAACTATTTCGAATGTGCAATTTATCCCAGGAGGAGGCGCGTTCATTGTGTGCCTGGGATTGTTTATGTGCGTGGGAGTCTTCGCATTAATCACGTTCTGTTGTGATGATTGCAAGGATGCACATCATTATTGTTGTAGATGTGGTGCACATTTAGGAGAAGTGAGATTTCTCCTTGATTAAAGATCATATAAATATAAAAAATATTTATTTGTCTTCATTGAGAAGTTATATATAAAATTTTGAAGGCTTGAAAATATTTTGAAATTTTAAAGAGAAAAAATATAAAAAATTTGTCTTGTTTTTATTTATTCCCCAAATTTTTTCTTCATAAAAAAGGCTCTCAAATTTAATTTTAAAATAATAATGAATGCAGAGATTCCTTCCCCCATAGAAAAAAAGTCTTCTTTTCCTCTAATTTTCCCCCAATTACTAAAATCTTCTCTAATTTCTTTCAGAGAATGGACCAAAAATGACTTTATAAATCAACAATTTCTCTCAAAAGGCAAATTTGGTCTCGTTTATAAGGCTCAGGAATCCTTTTCTGATCAGACGGTTGCCTTGAAACTCATAAAAAAAGACTTAATATTGAGATATAATATGCAGAAGCAGTTGAGGAGAGAGGCTGAAATTCATAGTCATTTGAAGTATTCCCAAATAAAAAAAAAAATTAATAAAAACGAATGATTTTTTTTTAAAAAGACATCAACATATTATTCAGATGTATGGATATTTTCATGATGAGGCTAATATCTACTTTGTGATGGAATACGCTGAAAACGGTAGTCTTTTCAATCATTTTGAGAAAAAAAGAAGGTTTTCAGAGCCAGAAACTGCTAGGGTCTCTTTTGCTTATAATTTTCATCTTTATTTAGATATAATATATAGATAGTCCTTCAAATAGCCAGTGCTTTGGATTATATGGCTCAAAGAATGGTGATACATCGAGGTTTTTTAAATGACTTAACCATTTTTAACTAATTTTATATATTTAGATCTTAAATTGGAGAACATTCTTTTAGATGCGAATAATAATGTGAAACTAGCTGATTTTGGATGGGCAGTCCATACAAAATCCCATAAAAAACGAGAAACCCTTTGTGGAACATTACAATGTCTCTATTTTTTTCAAATGTTTTTTCTCAAATAACTGAAATTTATTAGATTTAGCCCCCGAAATACTAAATACCGAGGGTTATGATGAAACGCTTGATATTTGGTGTTTGGGCATTATAACTTTTGAGCTTTTATTCGCGAAATCACCCTTCGAAAGTCAAACCGAGGATCCTGAGGGAGTTTTAGATCGTATAGCCATAGTCGATTTCCAGTTTTTCGAGGAGGAAGGGTTGAAAATATCTGATTCCGCTAAGGATTTCATTAGAAAGGTCTCTCTTGAATTAAATAATATCGATTAAAATATAGAATTTTAGTTATTGGAGAAAGACCCAGAACTTAGACTCAAGCCTACTCAGATCCGAGATCATGACTTTATCAAGAACTCTTTATAATTTTCTTTACTTTCAGATAAATGTGTTATAATTTTAAAAATTCTGAATAAATAAAAAAAAAATTCTCTCTCTCTGTCTATTTCAATGATGAACGCTCAGACCTATCAAATGAATACAATGAACATGCCACAAGTCATTTACACCCAAAACACCCCAATTTATCAGCCTGTTCAACAGGTCATGTACACACAACCCCTCACTGTTGTTCAGACTGTTGTTCAGGGAATGCCGATGGTCCAGCCGATGATGATTCCTCAAATGGCTCCATATGTATTTTATCGCAATAATCAACAGGTGTTTTGCAGTAAATGCCAAACTGCCGTCATCACGAATGTGACCTATGAACCGGGACCTGGGACTTGGATCATGTGTCTAGGATTAGGAATTTGCTTGGGGCCGTTTGGAGCTGTAGTTTTTTGTTTGGATGATTGCAAGGATTGCCAACATTATTGCGGCAAATGTGGGGAACGTGTAGGAAGGATCAGGTTTTTGCTAGATGATTAGGAGAAGGCGGTCAATCTTTATTGTATATAGCGTTGGTTTTTTAAAAAAAATATGAATTAATTAACAAATCAAGTTTATAGTTTAAAAATGCGTTTTTTCAAAATTTTTATGAAGGGAATCAACGGCTTCGATTTTTTTTTTTTTTGAAAGAAGAGAGAGATTTTCTTTCTTTGGGATTATCAGAGATCTTCATTTCTTAAATTCCTTTTGAAATTGGTATTTTTTAGAAAGAAAAATTTAAAAACAATTTTTAAAATTGGTGAAGAAAATTAATGTTGTTTTTTTTTTTAGGAGAACAGTTCTGCTGTTAAATAATAAAATTTAAATCGGAACCGAGATGAGTTTTCCAAGAAATTTCCAAATAGAAATTTAAAAATTATGACATCATTGATTGTTGATAACAAAAAAAATGGATTTGATTTTAATAAAATTCTGAGGCAAAGCTTTTTTTCTTTTTTATCCATCTAATTTCTAAATTTTATTTTTCAATGCTTTATAATTAATTACAATATTAAATTTTTATGATTTTTAGATATTGTGCTCTTTTTTATTTTCCGATTTCTGAGTGCCAAAATAATTTCTGAACTAATTATTTTAAAATATTGACTCCTCTTCGATCGAATGTTTTTGTCCTTTTTCTTTCATTCATCCTTATCAACTCGTTTTCATGAAGAACTTCGAGCTTCTGAAGATCAAGTATCGCAAACCAATGAGTCCATGTCTGGAAATAGACCTTTGGACAGATCTATATACTTCTGAAGGGCCTTCCTTCTTTGAAAAAATGTCCATAAATAGAATAAAAAAATAAAAAATGTTTTATTTATTTTTAGGCTCTATGAAATTGAAAAGAGTTCATTGATTGCTAATAAAAAAGTCTATATTTTTCTTGGACTTTTAACATTTTTTGAGGTCGAACTGGAAAAACCTCATAACGATTTTGTAAAAATAATTTATTATTTAATAGCGAATTCTTAAAAGAACCATGATGAATGGGAGTTATTTGCAAGGACTTCGCTCTTTACTTCCAAGGAAAAAGTGCTCAGAATTTTCCAAAACAATTTGAAGTATTATAAATGGACCTATGAAGAAGATTGTTACCTTGAAATTAAAAACTAATCAAAATTTCATTTTTTTGAGAAAAAGTCTTTAAAATTTAGAGTTTCTGAATGAAATTTTATGAATTTAATTTTGAGTTTTAAAAAAGGCTTTTGATTAGTTTTATTTTTTTAAACTGCTAACATTAATTCAAATAAATCTTAATTAATTCCAAGGTTTTTTTTTATCATAAATTCCAACCTCTAAATAAAATTTATTGATAAATCTTTTTTCTAAAAACTCGTCTCCGACTCTAAATCTGTAATTCTGGTGTTTTTTGCTAAAAAAAATTCAAAACAAAATCAATAAAATTCATGGAAGTGTCTTCCATCCAGTCTTCATTTAATGCACCTCTTTATGCTTTTGGCAATCCTCATCAGGTGGTTTTTCTGAAGAATTTTGAGCTTCTGAAAATCAAATACCGCAAGCTCATGACTCCAAATTTTGAAATAGAACTTTTGAAAATGTTCTATTTCTCAGAAGGGCAGGCTTACTTCTTTGAAAAAATGTAAATATATTACTGGAAATTAAACCTTAAAATTTTTTTTAAAGGTTTTCTGAGTATGAAAAGCAAAGCTTTATTACAAATAAGAAAGTATATGTATTTCTTGGTCTGTTGACAATAAATGAAGTAGAAATGGAAAAGTCTCGCAAGGATTTTGTAAAATACAAAGAAATAACTGCCTTTTTAAACCCCTAAATTTTTCAAGAATGATGAAAATTGGGAGTCCTTTGCACAAAATTCGCTCTTCACTTCTAAAGAAAAAGTCTGCGCAATAATCGAAGAGATTTTCCAAAACAACATCAGATATTACAAGTGGACCCATGAGGAAGACTGTTATTTGAAGTCGCTTATTCTGTATTTCAGCCATAAAATTATAAATTGTTTTTTAAAAAAAAATTTTTATTAAAAGGCAAAACAATCCTAAACTAAACAAGAAAAACTGTTGGAAACTTATAGCTAAGGAATTTAATCAACAAAACATGGTTTCCATGATTCGTAAACCATCTCATTTGAGAGAAAGATGGGAAAATGTTCTAAAACGAACTTTCAAAAAGTAGTTAATTAATTTGTTTTTATGGGTTTAAAGAGAGGATATAAATGTATATAGGGGGGAATGGAGTCTCCAAGAGGATTTGTTGATAATGAACCATGTGAAGATCAATGGAACCAAATGGGCTCAATTAGCAAAAGTCATGGAAGATCGAAATGATCATCAAATTAAAAATCGTTTCTTCGGGTTGATGTGCGAATTTATGTCATCACCCATCAAGGAAATTAAAAGAAGAAAAAATTATCTCAAACCAGAATTATTAGAAGAAGCGATTGTTTATATAAAATCTAGAATTAGCCATAAATAGTCTATTTTCCATTAGAGATCTCTATTTTTTTTTTTTAATTGAGAAAAAATTTACAAATATTTGAAGTCTTTTAAAATAGCGATTTTGAAAGAATTAAGATTTAGTTAAATGAATCTCATTTATTAAAACTTTTTTATAAATCAAATTTATTTTTAAAAAAAAATGCTAAAAATTTCCAAACGCAATAAA
>Ga0302140_10007320_pt1 | contig 13799 bp, 10 predicted proteins | sample I_Bog_E1_1_FD_202095 | JGI IMG/M metagenome (GOLD analysis project Ga0302140, IMG submission 202095) | Peat permafrost microbial communities from Stordalen Mire near Abisko, Sweden - I_Bog_E1_1 | ecosystem: Environmental > Terrestrial > Soil > Wetlands > Peat | place: Sweden: Abisko, Stordalen...
TGAGTAAAGCTGCTTTAGTCTGCCTGAGCAGGAAATGTGTGATCACGTGTACAAACTCGAAACCATACACTGACGGACAGCCGTCTCGTACAGCTCCAATCGTCAACCGAAGGGCCCTTTTTTTTTCAGGTCATGAATGAGTTCGTGTGTTTCCGAAAGGGCCACGAGATAGCCACTGGACACCAGGGGAGTCAGCATAGTCCACGTTTGAAAGGGTCATGGGAGTAAAAGGAGCAGAAGGAGTAAAATGAGCTCCCGAGGGAGGCATCAAAGGCGCATTAGTTGAGAAGGAGATTTCCATTTGAAAACGAGAACAAAAGGATTCAAGGAACCCCGCTGCCTTTACCTCGCCGACGGAAAGTATCATCTGCTCAGTCCGCATCCTGTCAATAGCTTCAACCTCTTTGCTCCTCCCATCCATGATGTTGTGCGTGAACGCATGTTTGACGTTCTTGACTAATTTCCACTTATATGTGCCCTTTTCGAAACCATCGAGCCCATTCAGTCTCTCCTGTTCATCCAATGAGGCAATATCAAAAATCGTTTCTCTCGCTTCATTCGCAAGCATATCATACTGAGCTCCAATCATATAGATCCATTGAGGCAGACTTTCCGCTTGAGCATATCTGACACTCAGTAGCGGGTCACGTACATCCTGACCCGGTTGAATGTATGCCCATTGCCATAGAGGCGCCCAGTCCTTCAAATCATCTGTATCCTTCTTGCTCTGAGATGGCCTCGAGTTTTGTTTTGCAAGCGACGAAAGAGAGAAGTCGGTAACAGGGTACCAGCAAACAATAGCGCAGATCTTGCTCTTCAGTTCGGGGAATTGGGCGGCAGAAAGGGCAAGATTCCCACCAGCGCTGAAGCCGCTCAATACAACGCGGGTTTTGTCAATTGGCAGATCATCATCCTCAACGATTGCTCGTGTAATTGCAACGACATCGTTCGTCGGCCCAGGGAATCTGCTCCGTGGAGCTCTGCTGTACTCGATGCTTATCACCAGAATATTGAGTTTGTTCGCAAGCGTAGCACAGAATTCGTCGTCAAATTGAGCATCGCACAAGGCATGGCCGCCAGCATGTAAATCGAGATATACAGGAAGTTGTTCCCAGGGTCGGCGTGATTGTGGTATGAAGATTCGATTCTGCAAATGTGGCCGACACGGGTACGCCTTGAGGAAGGATGGTCGAATTCTCTTTGGTGTTGGTTTATATGTTCTGAGGACGGCGAACCCAACTCGTTGTACGATCTTCAGAGACCAAAGCTTCCAGAAATATGATAGTCGACTCGTTATTGGGGCTTGAGTATAGATGAGAGGTTCCACGCCCACAGATGGCGGCTGCTGAGGAATATTTTGATAAGCATTTTGGCTTTCGACAATATACTTTGGTGCAACGGTCATTGCAGTTAGAAGAGGCAGTGGAGAACACACAGGTCTCAAAAGGGAGGTATAGAAGAGAAAGGGGACAAAGGAGAAGCGGAAAACTGTCAATAGCGTGCTGATGCCACTCACCTGCAAGCCAAGATGGTCATCATCGAATCATGGCTTGTGGAACCATGCTTGCGTGAAGACCGGCTGTCTTTTAAGCATCACACCGGGATGTCAACTGAAGTCTTGGTGTACTGTACACGCACGCTTTTGTAGGCAACACTGGAGGCGTCCTGGAGGTGGTTGCAGGTTTTTGGTGCTTAACAAGGGACTAGCAAATGATGCCTGGAAACGGGAATTGTGACCGCAACTGGCGCCTCGCGACTGCCGTAATCGGGCACAGTGAAGTTGGTACCTTCTTGCCTTGTCGCCAGCTGCCATCAACGCACATCGCTCTTTCCAGTGCATCAAGTGATGCGATGGATGATATTTTCTTGCAGAGGAGATTCTCGCGCTGCACCTATTCATGTATCCTCGTTGTCCACGAGAACCAGGGGCACGCACGATATCCAGGCCCGTTGCCTTGGATTCACAGGAATACTTCTACGCGCACCACTTCTCTTACAATTCACTGTTAGACTTTGGGCGAACACGCTGAATTACTTCTCTTTACGGTATCTCCAGATCACCTGAATTACGGAGCAGGGGTTTGATCCATTTTCAACGCGAATCACGTGTTCTGCCAATTTGCAAATTCTTCCAGTTGTGTTCGCCCCTTCAACCCTACACCAGGTTCAACAGGGAGCCTCAAGTACAATGGCTGATGTTGAAGACATTCGGGCACTGGTGGCATGGGCAAGCAAGTACGAGATCCCGCTCCATCCACAAGTCGAGATCTACCAGGATCCTGTCACCGGACTCTCGTTCCGGGCCAGGGTAGATCTATCTCCTGGCACCAAAATTGTCGATTGCTCGTATCAATTGTCGCTGTCTTACCTTAATGCGATCTCCGAATCGTCATTGTTCCCAAGTCAAGAGTCGAAGTTGTTCCCGCGCGAATTCATAGAGCATTTTGAGCAGGAAAATCCCCACATCATTGGCAATTTCTTTTTGATGCAGCAATATCTCATGGGCGAGAAGTCCTTCTGGTCACCCTACATCAAGCTGCTCCCTCAGCCAAATGAACCTGAAAGACTAGGAATACCCAACTGGTGGCCTCTAGCCGACCAGCAATTTCTAGAGCACACAAATGCATACCCACCGATTGATGAACGGGAGTGTCAGTGGAGGTCTGATTTTGAAAAGGGATGTGCTCGTCTTCGTGGAAGAATCGATGATTCTGCAGCATACACCTTTCCGCTTTACAAATGGGCTGCCACGATTTATGGAACTAGATGTTTCCGAGCCTCTCTTACCATCCCGTCAACATTGATCACCCGCCCACATGTCAAGGAGCACGTCAAGAAGGATAATTTCGCCGTTCTCTTTCCGTTGATGGACATTGGTAATCACAACGGGATAGCACAAGCCGATTGGCTTCCCGACGCCACTGCTGGTCATTTAAGTTTTTTGATCCGTGGTTCAGTTAAGAGAGGGAGTCAAATTTTCAACTACTATGGACACAAGAACAACAGCGAACTGCTGACTACATATGGATTCATTCTGCCATATCCAGAGCTCGACACATTCCTTCTGAAGTTGCGACCGTCACCAGTGGCAATGCACCTTCGTCGCTCTCAATCTTGTCATCCCCGTAGCAATCATGATCAGCCAGAGATAGAATTCAGGTTTAAGATCGGGATGAGCCATGAGAACCCTACATCTCAAACTGTTCTGAAGAGTTTCACGCATGGTCTTATGGAGACGATGATCTGCATGTTTGCCAATTCCAGGGAGCAGCTTTTCATACAGCAGAATCCAGGTTACTGCATCGAAACAGTGCGCCATCCATATGGAGGCCCTCTATCGAGGGCTTTGATCATTAGCCTGAGCACACTATGTAAAAAGCTCGTTCAAGACATGACAATGATCGAAGATACTAGTGCCAAATTGGGGTAGGAAGTCCATTCGCTTATCTCGTTCAGCTCTGACAAAAGCAGTGAGCCGCGAAACAAGAACCAAGAGATTGCCTTTAGATACAGACAGGGTCAGACCCGTATCCTCCAAGGCACGAGTGGCTTCATCGCCATGTTTCTACGCCGGACTATTGCATTCAATTTCCTTTGCCCGCACAACCCAACAAACTTGGAAAAGCATAAATGGCCCAATTTCTTGTCTCTGGAGTGTGCTTATGGATGGCTTGAACGATATTATCCACAGGAATTCGCGGCAGTCACTGAATGGATCTCAGAGGACCAAGAGGAGTCCGTACCATTGAATTGGGCAGTCATCGCTAAGGACTGGGACAACACGTACTGGATCGCGTGGGTTTTGACGTTATGGATGTTGCGAAGACGAGACGCCAAAACGTTCTCAAATGAGCATGAGAGTTTGGATCAATGGCTTTCTCTTTGGTCGGAGTAAGTCTAAGCATCCGCAGTCAAACAAAGATACATGCTGACAGCCACATGGTCAATTTGATTCAATCGTCGACTGTCTTTCTTCTGATATGATTAATAGTCTGCGGGCTGAGGCGTCCGAGAAAGACACGATAGACGGCACCGTAGTGGCCATTTTGCTCATACCAAGCTTCGAGGACGTAGCAAAACCTGCACGTGACAGTAGCAGATACCAGATGAGATTGAAGAACTACATCAGCTACGTGGTCCAAGAAGAAACCGTTTCACTGCCATACGCCATGCAGCATCCGCCACAAACCGGACAGATTGTGCAACAGAAGATGCTCTACATCGAAAAGTCGAAGCCGTATCCCAGATCAGCATCCAACCCAGTCGCCGTCTAAGAGATCAAAATGATGCTCTTCCCGCGAATGTGGCTAACACACCAACCATCGATTCATCATTCTTGTCAACCTGGAAATCAAACCTCAAAACATCGTCTTTATAAGGATACAAATACGTGCTCACGACCCTACACAAGAGTTCCGTTAGCGCTCTGAAAGATATAAGTTTCGGTATCAACCTACTCCTTATGCTCTTTACTCGCTTGATATTCTTCCAATGCCTCCTTATTCCTGTGAAAACTCACCAGCGCATATTCGAAGCCTTTGCTTTTCTCAAGTGGATCTGTGACTGAGGGTCCACCGGCAATGAGGCGATTATCGAGAACGCAGGGAAGGGACTTGAGAGTCTTTATTGAAGCCAGAAATTCTGACTTCTGTACACTTGTTGTGGAAGGCAGGAATTTGAAGAGGACTGCGAGATTGTTAGAGCTGAAATTGTAGTATGAGACGATTACTCGCCAATATGTATTATAGTCATGTTGAGATTTGAATCAAAAACTCAAGACTGGCACCTTGGTGATTAAGTGTCTATCGTGGCTTAAGAATCCAGATTATATACTTTGTTGGGGATCCCAGGACGCCGAGGAGGGGCACAACAAAGGTGGGGCACGGAAACTCCGCATCGACGGTTAGTCTCCGATTGCTTGCTTTTTTATCTAAACTTCAATATCTCTGCAGTTGCTCTCCCCTTACATAACCACCAGTTAAATAGCGACAACCAATTATGTCTGAACGAGCCTTACCACCCGACCTCGAAGCCGTCTTCACAAATCACAAACATGATTCCGAAGCACTTATCACAGCTTTCATGAAACCCTTCTGCGATCACGTGAGGGCAGATAGGATATTCATGCAGCCTAGAAATCCAGACACAAGAGTGTGTAAAGTGTTGAGATGGAGGAGGGATGGGAGTATTCCTTGGTAAAGTTCCCCTTTCACCCTGATATAGGTGCGTGTAGCTAAGAGATCCATATCACAGGCCAGCAATCCCCAAGCAGGTCGTCGATGAATGGTTCATTGAAGATAATTGGGAGGACGAAGACCCCTTATGGAGAGCAGCTCTACACGTATGTCCCCTCCAACTCAAGTTCTAAGCTCCTCCTAAAATGAATATCATAGTTGAAACCAAGGTACACATCACCCCCACCTTTCCCTTCATTCAGCAAATCTGATATCTCCCAGTATCTACGTCGAGGATCTCGAGAAATCCGCAAAAGAAGGAACACTCAACCTCGAATTTGAGTCCAAGTATATGTTTCACACTGCTTTCATTCATGGCCATGCACATTTTCCTCCTCTCCCTCCTGCTGGAGAGCGGGATGAGGCAGCGAAGGAGAGGAAGTTCTATGGGTCGGTTCAGCCGGCTGTCTTTGATGGACCTAGGGTATGGAGTGAGGAGGTTAGGGACTTGGTTGAGAAGTGTTTGGTCAGGATTGCTCCCTTCATGAAAGAGCTCGGTGCGAAGGCGCCTGGGAGGGAGAAGTTTGGTGAGAAGTAGATGGTGGTGTTGTGGTCAATGGAATCCAGTTCTCGAATTCCCCAAATGGTTTAAACTTTTCATATTGCACCTACTGTTCACCTTGCCTCATCATATATATTTTATGCTTTGACATTAGACACTGAAAAGAAGAGTGTCATGGAGGGGAAAAGTGGGGCAACGGAACCCAGCCGCTAAAGTACACGGGCGCGTTCCGACAGGCCATCCCTCTCCTGCTTCTCTTCCAACATCACCTTCCATCCTCGCTCTCACTTTCGTTCAACATGGACGACTCACAATCAAGCCAGGAACGGCAAGCCAGTCGAATTCCGATCGACAGACAGGCTGAGACGGAAGTTCCGCGCCCAGCCAAGAAAAGGGCACGCATCCACGCTGCTTGTGAACGGTGCAAGACACGCAAGATCAAGGCATGTACTCGTCGAGACTTTCCTTCCATCCTATCTCATCCAACTTTCTTTTACCCAAGATCAAGCTGACTGTCAACAGTGTGATGAAGGCAACCCGGCCTGCTCGAATTGTCAGGCCGCTCGCACAGTATGTGTGAAAGACTTCAACCCGGCCGGACAGCATGAGACTTCGAGAACGTAAGTGACACTACCATTTTTAAATACCCCTGTTGATATTGATGGCCCCTTCAGTCTTCAAGAACGCGTTCGATGGCTCGAAGAAATCGTCAAGGAGCGTGCTTCAGATGTGGATTTAATGCAAGGGCCCAGAATCTTGACCAGTCCTGATGCTACTGCTCATCATGGGACGCCGATGAACAGGATGTCTATAGGACCGCAGCCGGAGCAAATCCCAACAGTTGATGATCCCCAACGTGAGAATCTGGCTCACGAAATCGGTCTAGTTTCCGTAACAGCAGGCCAAGATCCCCGCTACGTGGGACCGTCAAGTGGTTACTCTTTCGCCAAGCTAGTCCTCGCAAATGCTGGTCAACAGCGTCGCAAGGACGCAACCACTCTCACCCAAGAGTTTCAAACCACTCCAACGTTAGACAAGGAGGCGTTCCGCATCTCACCCGCAAAATTGCCATCGAACATGGCGCAATCTCTTAAGCTTTCAGCAGCCTATTGGGAGAATATCCATTTCCAGTATCCTTTTCTACATCGACCGACTCATAAGAAACTTGTCCAGCATATGCACGGCTCAGATACCCCGAGTCCGGTGGCTGCCTTCCAAGTTTACATGGTGCTCGCCATCTCAGCGACCATCTTATCTCGCCGACTAAAAGCTCCCCTCTCAGCCGAAGGCTATTGTGCTTCGGCGATGGCCTACTTTGAGAAAATCCAGATCGAAGGCTCGCTAGAAGGCCTGCAGTGTCTCTTGTTACTCCAGATATATGCATTGAATAATCCGTCAATTGGCTTAAATGTGTGGTACCTCAACTACCAATCCATTGCGTCAGTGCTTGATCTTGGGCTTCAGAGAGATGTTAGAGCTGGACAGAGTTTATCTATGTTGACGCAAGAGATGCGATCGCGGATATTTTGGGTCGTTTACTCTTTAGACAGGACCCTAGCAACGATCATGGGACGACCGATAGGATTGAGGGACGAGGCTTGTGAGCTGCGAGTAAGTCGGATGTTGGATCTTCCCCACGCAGCAGTAACTGATCTGGGATTTCATAGCTTCCGCAAGATATCAATGATGATGTGTTGTCTGCTTTGGAACCAAGACGACGACCCAACAGTTATACTCCATCAGATATAACACTTTCAATCCATCTGATTAAGCTTGCACAACTTAACTCGGAGATCAAGTACATCGCCAACAGCATCTCACGTACAGCACCACCACACAGCTATCCTCAAGTTCCAGATGTGCTCGCGTGGAAGGACGATGTCCTCGGCCGACTTCGAAACTGGAAAGCAGAGGCTCCGCACTATCTTGGTACTCAATCCTACGCTGCAAAGATTGTTGAAATTAAGTATCATGAGGTTATGATGCTCTTGCTGCGACCTAGTCCTGCGATAGCTCATCCGTCTCATGACTCGTTGAAACTATGCCAAGATAGTGCTCTAGCTATGATCCGTACCTTTGACGAACTATACCGTGGAAACCTTCTTCCATATACTTGGCCAACTGTTCACTCTGTATTTCTTGGGACCATAACTATGCTGTACTGTATCTGGAATGTCCCGAGTGTAGCAAGAACGATGAAGCTTGAAACTTTGATGGCAGATCTCAAGTCAGCATCCAGCATTCTGAGTGCTCTTGGAGAGCACTGGTTCAGCGCAAAACGAAGCCGAGAACTGTTGGATGAGCTTTCTACAACCACAATTCGATGGCTGATCGACCTTGAACTCAAGCAGTCGGCTTCGTCAGTTCACACGGCCTCGACGACCCAGGATTCTCAAGGCACTGAAATTCAATGCACTGCCTCGGAAGCAAGCAACGGCAGTACCGGGACTCAGCACCAGCTTGTTGGGGGGCAGGGAAATACTACCAGTCCTCCCGCCTTTCTGGATATTTTGTTGAGCTCCGAGCAATCAACATCCATGCTGAATTTCTTGGACGACACCAACCAGACCTTCGATATCGACTCAATTATGCAAGGCGTCTTCGACGACTACCAACTGGGTGTCGAATTTGGACAAAGTTTCCCGCTCGGAAACGGGCTCTTCGCCGCGTAACATTCTGGACCATCGAGCAAAAGGTCTTCCCGTCCAGCCTCTCTTCTCCCAAGGGTCCTTGCAATGGGCATCGAACATTCCTAATAATTCCGACTTTGACATATTGCTTCCGTATAATCCCCCACGGAGCGCGACATACAACGTTGGATTTCAAGCCTTCGGGTCTGAGCACCTATGAAATGTGGTGCTCAAGCTCTTGGCAAAAGCCTTCAGAGTTTTAAAGCTGCGGGCTGATATCTAATCAAGCCTTTGACCGAGCTTTGACAGGCAGCAGCCAAGAGGCGGTCGATGATCTCTCTGCCGACGTCTCGAAATTAGAAGACATGGATGTAGTCCCCGTCGAAAGCCGAGCTCAACCCCGTCAAAGGCCGAGTTCAACCTTCCTTTTCCGGCTCCACCCCACATTTTGACCTCTCCATCGCCCCAGTTACTCCACAACGTGAGAAAGCTCCCCTGCTCGGCTTCCCCGCGTGGGAATAGCACCGCGATTATCCCGGAACTCTATGAGGCGTTTTTCAGGGGTGCTGACTGCCCGAGGGTCATCGCCATTGAGCGTGCCATCCTCAAAAACTTGCTTTATGCTTTGGCAAATGACCACTCACACATTTACTGTCCAAGTTCACGACCAGACTTCATGTTGAGCACACTGTGATTCCAGAAGCACCGTACCTGCTGTCCTTTCAAAATTGAAGTATAAATGCAGTGCACATGCTTGCGAGTGCGACTTTTGCCGACCAACATTTACGCAAGTCTGCTTCCATTTCCGTGTGGGTGGGTTTAAGTTTGAGGTTGGTGGAAACGCACTTGCAGGGACAGTGCAGACTATGGACGCACAAGTTATCTAGCCTGCTGCCAGCGCCTGTCACCATACTGGGGTAGCTCTTAGTTCAAAGAGCTCCCACTTCTAGTTCTTCACTTTCTTATCCTCACATACTTGACTCAATCTTCTGCTCAGTCGCTTGTTCAAGTTTTTTCATCATCGATCAATTTGAAGCTTCCTGTTGAACTCCCTAAGAGTATCTTGATATTTACGAAGATGGGGAATCCCGTCGGACCTGGCATGTTCAAAGCAGCTTTGGCTGAAACTCCTCGAGAAGCTTTCAACTGGAGGCTTGCTTTCAGTGTGATCTGCTTTGGTCTCATGGTACGGTCTTCCAACCTCTTTACACTCAGGCATTAATGGTGGGACTTAGGGAGCTGCACGTGGTCTAGACGAGGGTCTGATCGGTACAACTGTTACGCAGAAAAGCTTCATCAATGGTAAAATCCCCTCTGTCTCGCCATTGTCTGCTGACACACTTCAGAATACCACCTGAAGATTACGAAGACTCAAGATGCAACTCAACTTGCAAGCAGGATTGGAAACATTACGGCAATGGTTCAGATTGGTAGTGTTGGCGGGGCATTGATCGCTTTCATTGCTTGTGATAAGATCGGTAAGCCTCCAAGAAAGATCTCCTGACGAGGATGCAGGCTAATTGCTCAAAAAAGGCCGTTTGTGGGCGACTCGCCAGCTCTGTACCGTTTGGATTATTGGCGTGATTATCTGTAAGTATTGAGAAATCCCCGTGTCCTCTTTCTTGCTGTTATAATTTCCGTTCGAAATAAACATGTATTACAAGGTGCTGACTTTCCGTTCAGACATCACATCAAATGGGAGTTACGGCCAAGTCCTTGCCGGACGCTTCATCATGGGTCTTGGAATTGGGCAAACGACCGTCGTCGCTCCTACTTATCTCGCCGAAGCAGCACCCCGAAGCATTCGTGGGCTTTGTATCTGCATCTTCTCAGGATCTGTATATCTCGGAATTATGCTTGGCTACTTTGCGAACTGGGGCACTTCACTCCACATCTCAAACAATACATCGAAACAGTGGGTTGACGCAACGATCTTGCACATCATATTCGCAGGGATTATTGTGATAATGTCTTTCTTCGCCTTGGAGTCTCCACGTTGGCTTGCCAAGGTGGGCAGAGATGAGGAGGCTGCGGCCAACATGTCAAAGCTCCGAAAACTTCCTTTGGACCACCCATACGTCCGATCTGAACTCATTGATATTCACGATCAACTTGAGCGTGAGCGCGAGGCTACCCTCGGCTCTGGGTTTCTGGGGCCATTGAAGGAACTCTTCTTGCTTCCTGGAAACAGATATCGTATTCTTCTCGGACTCGGATGCCAACTTCTTGGACGTAAGTTCTCATTCAAACCTGTTGATCAATTGTACAGCTGACACCTCGTAGAATGGTCCGGTGCCCAGTCTATCACCATTTACGCACCTCAATTTTTCCAGACTCTTGGCGTCACGGGTTCATCAGAGAAGCTGTTCGCAACCGCAATCTTCGGCGTCGTCAAATTCGTATCTGCACTGATCTGTGCTTTCTTCCTCGTCGATTTCATCGGCCGAAAACGATCCCTCTCTCTCGGAATCATCATACAATTCATTGCCATGCTCTACGTCGCCATCTACCTGACAATAGTTCCCTCCGTTACAGCAGGCAAAGTGCAGACTGCATCCCAAAAGCACGCCTCCACTGGCGCCATCGCCATGATCTACTTCTCCGGCGTTGGATGGGCACTCGGCTGGAATTCCATCCAGTATCTCATTGGGGCTGAAATCTTCCCTCTTCGCGTTCGATCCCTTGGGACATCTATGATTATGTGCTTCCATTTCGTGAACCAGTACGGCAACACGAAGGCCGTGCCGCAGATGCTCATCGTAGGCGCTCCAGGCTTGTCACCCAAAGGAACATTCTGGTTCTTCTCGGCAGTGACAATCCTTGGGTTGGGCTTTGTCTGGTTCTTCTTGCCTGAGACTGCAGGGAAGTCCTTGGAGGGCATGGATGAGCTTTTCAATCTGCCGTGGCATGTTATTGGACGAAAGGGTGCTGCTTTGACGGCTGGGAAGGGAAGTGTTGCTGAGGCGATGAGGTTGGGTGATACTGAGAAGGCCGCGGAGATAACGAGAGAGGAGCAGGTGGAGAATGTGGGTGAGAAGTGAACTTGATGGTTGATGGCTCTGTTGGAGATATGAGATGATTTGAAATCGTTCAAAGACGAATGTGTGAACTCGTATGCACACGCTCTATGATGCTATGAGTACCCATGAAACTTAAACTATCGAGATAAGACCTTTAGAGTGAGCTTGAATTGTGACGCGAAATGTATATTTAGCTCTACCTACCTACTCACCATGCGTTGGGCAAGGCCATGTGATATGGTGACCCGATCCGAGGCGGAGCATATATGTACAAATAAACCATTTTCTGTCACAAGCCGCGCACTGGCTTCGTGGCTGAAGGGTTCATTCAATGCTCCTAGTACGTTATCGAATGTCCGGTGAACGGCTGGGGGAGGCCTTATCACTATCCTAGTTTACCTACCACGGTTCTAGGGCAGAAGTAGCATGCGAACTGTTTTGCTTATTTAATCTAATTTTTTGAAATATTTTTTTTTTTGCATATTGAGTGAGCAATTTATCTCCTCTCTTTGGGGTTTCTTCTGGGTTTTGGTGGAGAGGTGTTAAGCGAGAGGGAAAGGGGAGACTTTCGGAATAGGTATGGCGCAAGGGAGTCCCTATTGGTCTCGGAAGAATCCCGCAAGCGTCGGAGTCCACCCGTCTCCTCCCAACTTACATAAATCTCCGCAACAAGCAAGCTCAATATGCCTTTCTTCATATTTTACTTCTGTTCAAGTCCTTGAACTGTCCATCTCACGACTCAATTATCCTTCCAATCACCCGACCACTTCATACCAAATCAAGCCTCCACTTTTTCCACAATGGCAACATCTTCGTCACATGACCATAGCCCCAAAATCCACATCTCCCAAGCCTCCGCCCTTTCCTTCACTCAAAACCTTCTAGAGAAGAACAGAGTTCCTCCGGAAAATGCAGCAATAATAGCCAAGGCGCTCGTGCTCGCCGACCTCCGTGGCGTCGACACACACGGCATCAACCGCCTCCCCTCCTACCTCCTGCGTCTGCGCAACGGGCTCCTGAACCCGCTCGCTCAACCCACACTTCACCAAATAACGCCCGTCGTAGCACAAGTCGACGGACACAACAGCTTTGGTTTCCTGTCCGCGCACCTTGGAATCGAGGCCGGAATTGAGATGGCCAAGACGTATGGCATTGGCATGGTGTCCGTCAAGCACAGCAATCACTTCGGCATGAGTGCGTGGATAGTGCAGCAGGCTCTTGAGGCGGACATGATGTCCCTCGTCTTCACGAACTCCAGTCCTGCGTTGCCTGTTTGGGGAGGAAAGGAGAAATTGATGGGTGTGAGTCCCATTGCGTGCGGTGCGCCAGGGAGGCAAGGAGGGCGGGATTTTATCTTGGATATGGCGCCGAGTGTTGCAGCAAGAGGCAAGATTTATAAGGCGAAGAGGAGGGGAGAGAAGATTCCGCTTGATTGGGCGCTCGATGGAGATGGTGAGCGCACGGATGATCCTGCGAAGGCGCTGGAAGGCGTCATGTTGCCGATGGGTGGGCCAAAGGGGAGTGCGTTGGCGGTTATGATGGATGTCTTCTCGGGCGTGTTGTCAGGGAGTAAATTTGGGGGCGAGGTGAAAGGGCCGTATGATGATAGCGGGGAGGCGGATGTTGGGCACTTCTTTGTGGTTTTGAGACCGGATTTGTTTATGGATTTGGAGACGTTCAGGGAGAGGATGGGGATTTTGTATGATAGGGTCATTGGGTGTGAGAGGATGAAGGGTGTGGAGAGGATTTACTTCCCGGGCGAGATTGAACAGGTTACCCATGAGGATAGGTTGAGGAAAGGGATTCCGTATGTGGGAGCTGAGATCGAGGCGTTGAACAGGGAAGCCGAGTTGGTGGGGAGCGAGAAAATTGAGGCCATGCCTTGACCTGCGGAAATGAAAAGAACGTTCGATCAATAGTATATTGATTGATACTGAACAAGTTGCTGCAAGATCATCTCAGGAATCTGACTCTAGATGCATTCTTCTACTTCTTCCTCCTCCTCTATTGATTCGTTCCTTCTCAACTCCAAAACTCCTTCAAACTCTCAGCTGCAGATTTGTACGCCTCATCTCTAGACACATTTCCCTTCCACCAACTCGGCCACTTATCCCAGCCATGCACCACACCTTCGACCATATATCCATCCACTCTCTTCCCCAATGCCCTCAGTCGTTTCCTAAACGTCTCTCCCTCAACCAACAACGAATCACCCCAACACGTGATAATCACCAACTCATCCGGCAACGCAATTCTCAACAACTGATCGGGCGTCAACCCAGGACTGAGTAACGGCGACGACATATCCGGTCTCGGATACAGATACGCTTCATCAAACAGCGTCCCAAACACCGGGTTGATAATCGGCGTGAAGTTCGGATTACTCGCCTGTCTCTCGGCCCTCGTCTTCGTC
>Ga0302140_10007324_pt1 | contig 13795 bp, 13 predicted proteins | sample I_Bog_E1_1_FD_202095 | JGI IMG/M metagenome (GOLD analysis project Ga0302140, IMG submission 202095) | Peat permafrost microbial communities from Stordalen Mire near Abisko, Sweden - I_Bog_E1_1 | ecosystem: Environmental > Terrestrial > Soil > Wetlands > Peat | place: Sweden: Abisko, Stordalen...
GCTTTTTGTGGTTTGGCTGTAGAGCGTAATATTATGCGGCAATTCAACCCCATCCAGCTCGGCAATGTCCTGGAAAACCAGCGCCTCACCATTGGTTTGGCCCGAAAGCCCCACCACTTCGGCATGGCCGTGTTTGCCAAAGATCAGTATCTTTTCCTTCGAGTCGAAAGAGGTTTTGATACGGTTTTGCAGTTTTAATACCACCGGGCACGAGGCGTCTATCAGCGTTATATTATTTTCAAGCGCCGTGCGGTAGGTATCCGGCGCTTCGCCATGGGCGCGGATCAATACTTTTTCGTTGGCCAGGTCTTTTAGGTCGCTATGATCGATGATGCGCAAACCTTTTGCTTTCAGGCGCTCCACCTCCTCGTCATTATGCACAATATCCCCCAGGCAATACAGGTAGCCATCCTGCGCCAGTATCTCTTCGGCCATATCAATGGCATATACCACCCCAAAGCAAAAGCCCGAATCCTGGTCGATGGTTACCTGTAAGTTATATTCCCCCATGTCGATGCAAAATTAACTAATTTGTTCATTGGTTTTAACGCCGAACACCGAATTTCGAGTGTTGAATAATGAAGTTAAAACTTCGGCGTTCGACATTCAACATTCATTGTTTGACATTAAAACCTTTTGTGTCGACGACATCCTACATAATAAATCAAACAGATCTTCCTTTCCAGGTATTGGTTCGGGTGAGCTGTTTTTGGATGGACAAAAAGGCAATGAGCGTTAAATTGAACATCTGCACCGGATGCAGCAAAAGATTGTAAAATACACTTTGACCCGATGCGAGGGAGATCATCACGCGGCTCAGGGCTATGAGGCCCGCCATGAATAAGATCAGGCTTGGGTTTAGGGTCATCAACACGATCATCGGCCCGCCAATCATCAGCAAAATATAAACCAACAGGCCTGCAATGCTGTAATTGAATGCGGCAAGTGCATTTTTGCTAAACCCGTCCATCGCTTGCCCGTAATGTTTGTACATGCGGCACCTGATCATTCCGTTGGCCAGCAAAACCTCGCCCCGGTAACCCTTCAGCTTAACCAGCCGCATAATCTCCGCATCTTCCACTATTCTGTCTTTTACAAGGTTGTGCCAATAGTTCTTGCGATAAATATCCGCATCAAAAAGCATGAACTGGCCGCAGGCTGTGGCTATTCCCGGGCTTTTTGTCAAAAAAACCAACCTTATGGGCAGTAAATTCAGCAAGAGGAAATGCAGCAACGGAACGGTGGCCTTTTCACCCGGCGTTTCCATATCCTGGTTGGCAAAAAGACTCAACAACGAAAGATTATAAAGTTTCATCCGGTGCACGGCGCTATTGATAAGCCCCGGAGAAACCCGCTCGTCAGCGTCCAGGAATAAATAATAGCTGCCCTTTGCCTTTTTAGCCAGCTGATCGCAGGCATGGTTTTTCCCCAGCCATTCAGGTGGTAATTGCCCTCCTTTTATAACCCGGAAACGACTATCAAGCTCCGCGAACGACGAGCAAATAGTATAAGTCCTGTCGGATGAATCATCATCATAGATAATCACCTCGTAATCTTTATACTCCTGCCGCCTGATGGATTCCAGCAGCAGGACAATGTTTTCTTCCTCGTTCCTGGCAGGAATGAGGATGGATACCAGGTCGTCATAATGTTTACTCACCCGGGTTAATTTCGGGTTCGAAATAAAATTGAAAAGCGTTACGGTAAACCGAAGCACGACAAAAAATAGTGTTATGGAGATGACGATGATCAAATTGATTGCTGCGCCGATATAACAGGCCGAACGTGGCACCAAATATATCATTCACAATCAGGTTTTAAAAAAGGCGCTAAATTATGAGTGCCCGTTCTGTGCGGCGGGCAGCGCTTAACCCGCATAATGCGCCCGTAATCCTACGCATAAAAATTGCGGTTGCCGCGCTTACAAAACCCGGTAAACCCGCATGGCAGAATACGTAAACACCCTGAAATGCTTTCCTGACCTGTTTTCCAATTTTGGGAATGAAAATGCGGGCAAATAATAAAGCCTTCCGGTGAGTTAAATGCTTGCCATTTTAATCAATTATTTATTAAAAATTTAACATTTCATCTCATGAAAAAAACGAACAACTTGTTTTTGCTGTTAACAGCCGTTGTGCTGTTTCTGGCTTCCTGCGGAAAGAATGGCAATCCCGGACCACAGGGCCCTATTGGTGCAACCGGCCCGGCCGGCACAAATGGCACAAATGGCGCCAAAGGGGCCACTGGCGCAACCGGGGCTACGGGAGCTACCGGGCCGACTGGCGCAACCGGGGCGACTGGCGCTCAGGGGCCGGCGGGAACCGCCAATGTAATTTATTCGGCCTGGATTACGCCCTCGGCGTATACGAAAGATACCGTGTTCAGCACCTATCATTTTTATGCTAACATTGCGGCAAGCGGGATTACTCAGGCTATTCTGGACCAGGGTGCTGTAATCGTTTACGGCAAGCTGGATGGCTATACCTCAACAATTTGGCCAACCGACCAGGTGAGCGCACTACCGATAGTAGTAACCTACCAGGAAGGAAGCACTACCTACACCGATACATGGTCCTCACTGATAACGCTGGGGAATGTTCGGATAGACTTTGTTGATAATTTGAATTTATACAACGGGATATCAAATGCCCACCAATTCAGGTACGTTATTATACCCGGCGCGGCGTTAACTGCGGCATTAAGGCAGCATATTAACCTTAAAGATTATGGCCAGGTAAAAGCGGCGTTTAAATTGAGGGACTGATTTTGCTGAAAGATGAATAGTGAGTTTTACCCGCTCACTATTCATCTTTGATGATTTTGCCAATAATGGTCGCCGTTGCGCCCGTGTGTTCTTTTACATAATCACCGGCTTTCTTTGCGGCGATGTTATAAAATGCCTTATCGCTTACCAGGGTATCGGCAATTCCTTTCAGTTGCGTCTCATTTGCAATGCTGAACCCGGCCTTCAACCCTATGAGTTCGTTTGCTTCAATAAATTTAGTGTAGTTGGGCCCAAAAATTACTGGAAGTGCAAAAGCCGCAGCTTCCAGCGTATTGTGAATGCCTGCGCCAAAGCCCCCGCCTATGTACGCAATATCGCCGTATTGGTATAACGACGACAGCATGCCGATATTGTCAATTACGAGTACCTGGCAATTAATATGCGGGGAATCGTCATACCCATCGGGATGTGCGGTAAGGTGCGAGTACCTGATCGCTGTCCCGGCGGGCAAAATGGCCAGGAGGTTATTCAACTTATCCTCGCTGATCTCGTGCGGGGCGATAATAAATTTTAACTCCGGGTAAGCCATAACCAGCGCCGCAATTAGCTTTTCATCTTCGGGCCAGGTGCTGCCGGCAATAAAAACCTGATGGCTGTTTTTAAACTCGGCCAGGCCGGGGATGGATTTTGGCTGCTGCGCATTAACCCAAACCCTGTCGAACCGGGTATCGCCGCTCACGGTAGCATTGTTTAGCCCAATTTGCGCCAGCAATTGTTTCGATCGTTCATCCTGCACAAAAAACCAGCTGACAAAACTCAATATCTTGCGCGGCAGGGATCCATACCATTTAAAAAAAAACTGCCCGGGCCTGAAAATACTGGAAACCATATAAACCGGTATGGCGCGTTGCTTTGCTTCGTGCAAAAAATGATACCAGTATTCGTATTTGGTAAACACCGCCATTTTGGGCTGAATAGCTTCAATAAACTCTCGTGCATTGCGGCGTGTATCCAGGGGCAGGTAGTAAACCGCATCCGCCAAAGGAGTGTTTTTTCTCACTTCATAACCCGAAGGCGAAAAGAAAGTGATCACGATTTTGTTATCAGGATATTTTTCGCGCAACGCCTCTAAAACGGGCCGCCCCTGCTCAAATTCGCCAAGTGAGGCAAAATGAAACCAAATGCTCTCCTGAAAACGTAAAAAGGCGCGCGCTTTACGACCGTTTATCCAAAGCCGTGCTTTGTTATTAAAAAAAGAGGCGCACCAAATGGCCGTAAAATATAAGCGAACAACCGCGTTGTAAAATAAAAGCATTTTAAAATTGAATTGCTAAATTCGCAGGGCGCAAAAATAATCACAATTAAAATTAAAAGGGCAAGGTATTTGCTTACCCCGAAATGAAGTAAAAAAATCCATTAATTAATTTAATTCTATGAAAATTGCTGTTGTAGGCACGGGGTATGTAGGTTTGGTTACCGGAACCTGCCTGGCGGAAACGGGGAACCAGGTGATATGCGTTGATATAAACGAAAAAAAGGTAAAAATGATGCAGGATGGGCAATTGCCTATATATGAGCCCGGTCTCGAACTGCTGTTTTACCGTAACATTGTGCAAAAAAGGCTGCATTTTACAGCTAACCTGGCCGAGGCCATTGCCGAAGCCAAAATTATCTTCCTGGCATTGCCGACGCCTCCGGGCGGAGACGGATCAGCAGACCTAAGCTATGTGCTGGGCGCCGCTAAAGATATTGCAGGCCTTATTACCGAATATAAGGTAATTGTTACCAAATCGACGGTTCCGGTGGGCACCGCCGACAAGGTTACCGCTGTTATGAAAGCAAACGCTTCGGTTGATTTCGCGGTCGTTTCAAATCCCGAGTTTTTGCGTGAAGGCGTTGCTGTTGAGGACTTTATGAAGCCTGACCGTGTGGTTGTGGGCACCATGGACGAACGGGCGCGTAAACTGATGGGCGAGTTGTATGCGCCTTATGTGCGCCAGGGCAACCCGATCATCTTTATGGACGAGCGCTCCTCTGAACTCACCAAGTATGCCGCAAACTCCTTCCTTGCCACCAAAATTTCATTTATGAACGAAATTGCCAACCTGTGCGAACTGGTGGGCGCCGACGTGGATATGGTTAGAAAAGGTATCGGCTCTGATAACAGAATCGGGAAAAGATTTCTATTTTCTGGAATTGGCTATGGTGGCAGCTGCTTCCCGAAGGACGTTCAGGCACTTGCAAAATCAGCTGAAGAAAATAAATATGAGTTCCGGATTTTGAACTCGGTAATGACCGTGAACGAAATTCAAAAAAAGGTGCTTGTTGAAAAAGTTAAGAAATACTATAAAGACGATTTGAAAGGTAAAAGATTTGCGATGTGGGGACTGGCGTTTAAGCCAGAGACCGACGACATTCGCGAAGCGCCTTCATTGTATATTATTGACGACCTGGTTGCCGCCGGCGCTGAAGTTGTTGCCTTCGACCCGGAAGCGATGAAAAATGTGAAAAACCTTATCGGCGACAAAATAAAGTATGCCGACGACCCTTATGAAGCATTGGTTGGAGCGGATGCTTTGTTAATCGTTACCGAATGGTCGCTGTTCCGCACCCCGGATTTTGACCAATTGGAGTCCTTATTAAAATCAAAAGTGATATTTGACGGACGTAACCTATATGAGCTGGATAAGATGATCGACTGCGGCTTTTATTATAACAGCATCGGGAGGAAAGTAGTAAACTAATGGCTGGACGTAAAAGAATATTGATAACGGGCGCAGCGGGCTTTTTAGGCTCGCATTTGTGCGACAGGTTTATCAGGGAGGATTTTCATGTCATCGGCATGGACAACCTGATCACCGGCGACATGCGGAACATCGAGCACTTATTTAAACTGGAAAACTTTGAGTTTTATCATCATGATGTTTCCAAATTCGTTTACGTTCCGGGCGAGCTCCATTACATTCTTCACTTTGCCTCGCCTGCCAGCCCGATCGATTATTTAAAGATACCTATTCAAACGCTTAAGGTCGGTTCGCTTGGCACACACAATCTGCTGGGCCTGGCCCGCGCTAAAAAAGCGCGGATGCTGATCGCGTCGACTTCTGAAGTGTACGGCGACCCGAATGTGAACCCACAGCCCGAAGAATACTGGGGCAATGTGAACCCGGTTGGCCCGCGTGGTGTTTATGATGAAGCAAAGCGCTTCCAGGAAGCGATAACTATGGCCTACCACACCTTTCACGGCCTGGAAACGCGGATAGTAAGAATATTTAATACCTACGGACCCCGGATGCGGCTTAATGACGGCCGGGTATTACCTGCATTTATTGGCCAGGCCTTGCGCGGCGAGTCGCTGACCATGTTTGGCGATGGCTCGCAAACCCGCTCGTTTTGCTATGTTGACGACCTGATAGAGGGAATTTACCGTTTGTTGTTCAGTGATTATGCCCAGCCGATGAATATTGGCAACCCGGATGAGATCACCATCCGCGAGTTTGGCGAAGAGATTATTAAGCTGACGGGCACCGATCAAAAACTGATCAGCCTTCCGCTGCCAACTGACGACCCTAAACAACGCAGGCCTGATATTACCAAAGCCAAGGCAATTTTGGGATGGGAGCCCACGGTTTCGCGCAGTGAAGGATTGAAGATAACTTATGCATACTTTAAGTCGCTTCCTGAAAAAGAGATACTACACAAGGATTTTACTTATTTCAACAAAAATTAATGGGCAGGATATTAGTTACCGGCGGCATGGGGTACATCGGTTCGCATACAGTTGTTGAACTGGTGAATGCCGGTTACGAGCCTGTGATCATTGATGACCTTTCAAATTCTAACCCGGGGATACTTGATCAGTTAACAAAAATAATTGGCTTTGAGCCGGTCGCTTATAATTTCGACCTGTGTGATGAGGAGCAACTTAGGTTGTTCGCGCAAAAAGAGCCGGGGCTTGACGGAATTATCCACTTTGCCGCTTTTAAGGCCGTTGGCGAATCGGTTAAAAATCCTTTAAAATACTACCAAAATAACCTCCTTTCGCTGGTTAACTTGTTAAAGGTTTACAGCGGCGAAACGGTAAACTTTGTTTTTTCGTCAAGTTGCACCGTTTATGGACAGCCTGATGAGCTCCCGGTTACCGAAGACGCTCCGGTAAAACCCGCGCAATCGCCATACGGCAATACCAAGCAGATAGCCGAAGAAATCCTTAAAGACTGCGTGGTTTCGGGCGATGCCAAAAAAGTAATTTCATTGCGCTATTTCAATCCTGTTGGCGCCCACGAGTCTGCACTGATCGGCGAGTTGCCGATCGGCGTGCCTCAAAACCTTGTTCCGTTTATTACCCAGGCGGCCATCGGCAAAAGAGGCAAGATCACAGTTTTTGGAAACGACTACAATACGCGTGATGGCAGCTGCGTTCGGGACTATATCCACGTGGTCGACCTGGCAAAGGCCCATGTTGCAGCGTTAAAATTAATGGCAGGCAACGCTTTCACGGGTTACGACGTCTTTAATTTAGGGACGGGGAACGGCAATACCGTGCTGGAGATCATACACGCTTTTGAACGTGCCACAGGCGTAAAATTAAACTACGAGATAGGCCCGCGACGGAGCGGCGACGTGGAACAGGTTTGGGGAGATGTAAGCAAATCCGCAAATGTACTGCGCTGGCGCGCTGAATTGGGCATCGATACGATGATGTCATCGGCCTGGGCCTGGGAGCAATACCTGGCACAAAACCCGCTGTAAGTCAGCACAAACGCGATAACGATGTGACAAAAATAGTTTAATGGTATTTCATCAGCAATATTTACCTTTGTCGACCGAATAAGGCCTGCCCAACCAGCTGGCATTGAAACGGAATAAACTTAAATTTGCATCATACTTCCGGTTTTGAAAGACAAATTGGAAGGAGTTTAATGATATCAGGGTGGCAATGTTTGGAATTTTCAAAAAGAAAGAGCAAGTAAAAAAGCATATCACTTTTGATTATAGTGCGATAATGGTTGACATGCACTCGCATGTATTACCGGGGATTGACGATGGTGCTAAAAACCCGCAGGAATCAATTGAACTTATTAAAAAAATGATGTCGCTTGGCATTAAAAAAATAATCGCCACGCCGCATATCATGGCCGACTATTACCGAAACACGCCCGAAACAATTAATAATGCACTCGCTGAACTAAAAGCAGAGCTTGAAAAAGAGCAAATAGACATTGTTGTTGAGGCCGCCGCTGAACATTATTTTGACGAGACTTTTGAAGACAGGGTTAAAAGAAAAGACCTGATGATCATGGGCGACAATTATGTGTTATTCGAATTTTCGTTCATCAACCAACCGCCCAACGCCGTTTCGGTGATACAAAGATTAGTTGACACCGGCTATAAGCCTATTCTTGCACACCCTGAGCGGTACCCATACCTCGACATCGATCAGTTAAGAACACTTCGGCAGTGGGGCGCCCTGTTACAGATCAACACAATATCGCTTACCGGGTATTATGGCAAGGACACGAAAAAAATGGCTGAAAGTCTTATTGACAATGAATTGGTTGATTTCATTTCAAGTGACATGCACCATTTAAGGCACGCCCATGCGTTTAAGGACGCGTTAAGGATGCCCTACCTGGAAAAAGTAATGTTTGATTATCCGCTGAGGAATATTATGCTTCGCTAAATTTCGGAATTCGGAATTTCGATTTCGGAATTTTTAATTCGGGTCCATTTCTTTTAGGAGAGGACCGTTCAGCAATCCGCATTCCAGATTCTTAAATCGAAAATCCGAAATTATTCATACCGCAGCGCCTCAACCGGATCGAGCCGGGAAGCTTTGCTTGCGGGATAAAAGCCGGAGATGAGACCAATTAAGGTACAAAGTATAATAGCTATTCCCAGCCAGTCCCATGGCACTACAAATGAGCCGCTGATGCTGATGGCGATCAGGTTGCCGACGATCATGCCCAGCAAAACGCCGAGAATACCACCCAGGAAGCAAATCACAATCGCTTCAATTAAAAATTGTTTCCGGATGATGGCCGGGGTGGCGCCCAATGCTTTGCGCAAACCAATCTCCCGGGTGCGCTCCGTTACCGATACCAGCATAATATTCATTAAGCCAATGGCCGCGCCAATAAGCGTGATGATGCTTATTAACAGACCGCCTGCGGTTATACCGGTTAGCTGACCTGTCAATTGCTGCTGGAAAGTGTCGCTTCTTTCAATTACAAAATCATTGTCCCTCCTCACGTCAAGGCCGCGCACATTTCGAAAAAGCGACGTGGCTTCGCCGATGGTGGCATCGAGCGCTGACGGATTTTTTACCATTACCGTTACGGTAAACGAGCGGTTGGTGTCTGGGTCGATCTGTTTAGCCTCCAAAACCGGGATAATACAAAATTTATCACCGCCAAAACCCATGCCCGATCCTTTTGACTCAAAAACGCCGATCACCCTGAACCTGCTGCTTCCTATAAAAATCGGCTTATCTATAGCGTCCTCATTTTTGAAGAGTTTTTTCTTGATCTCGTACCCGATCATTACCACATTTTCGCCCCGCTCCACTTCCGCCTGGGAAAAATTGCGGCCGAAGGACAGTTTATTGCCGCTGGTAGTAACGTAGTTTTCGTCGGAACCGGTTACCGATATGTTAGGGTTAGTTTTTTTGTCGGCATATTTTACAACGGCCGTGCCCGTTACGCTTAAGTTCACCGCTGAAACCACAGGCATGCTAAACTCTTTGTGAAATCTTTCGGCTTGTGCATAGGTGATGGCCGGGTAAACTTTCTGGTGGCCGCCGTTTCCAAAATTAAGACCGTTGTCGGTGTTGTCGATGGTAAAAGAGTTGGCGCCCAAACCCGCAAATGCATCATTTACCTTGGTTTTGATACCCTCAATGGCCGTTAATATCCCTACCAGGGCCATAATACCGATAGCAATGATGAGGGAAGTAAGCGATGTGCGCAGCCGGTTGCCTGCTATAGCTTGCAGGGCAATGGAGATATTTTCTTTTAAGCTGGTTTTTACCGCCATGGATTTAATGAAGAGTTGAGGTTAAGACTCAAGCACATGCCGGTTTGTTACAGCCACCCGGGTAAATTAAAGTAAGTCAATATACGGCCTTGTGATTTTATGTTAAAAACAACGCCGCGGTTTTCACATTCCACGATAAAGGTTTAAATTTAAACCGACCAGCAAACCCGAAAAAATGAAAAAATTGTTCCTCCTCGCTTTACTCATCGCAGCTTTTAACGGCGCAGCAAACGCACAAACCACCACCGTAAAACGACGCCAGCTTGGACCAAATACTATTGTTGCTGATTCCGGCGGCATGCATTATCCTTATGCGGTCTGGCAAAAACTGGTAGCAAGCGGCAATTATACATTGCGGGCGATTGATCCCCGCAATGACAGCACTGCCTACCTGATCGTTCGTATAAGCGAAAAGGAAAAAACTGCTATGGAAAGCAGAATGCCGAGGCCGACTGAGAGCAAATTTTTTACTGATGGTGAAAAGATTGAACTTTTTAACACGAAGGACATCAACGGGAATAAGCTGAAGCTAAAGGACATGGCCAGGAAAGTGATTGTGCTAAATTTTTGGTTCATCGGCTGCCCGCCGTGCAGGATGGAAATACCCGAGCTAAATAAACTCGCTTTGGAATATGCGAATAACCCGAACGTTATATTTGTTGCGGTATGCCTTGACCAGGACTACCAGATATTTGACTTTACTAAAATCAACCCCTTTTCGTATCACATCATTGACCGCGGGCAATATTATGCCGACATGTATAAGATAACCTTATACCCAACTAATGTGGTTTTAGATAAAGAAGGGAAAGTAAGGTTCCACGCGTCAGGATACACGACGGGAACACCGTATTGGATCAAAAAAACAATTGATGAGGCACTTCAGTAAGTTAGTCCGAAAGACGCTGCAGTCGCTTTGTGCCCTATGGGTTTGCCACTTTGCGTCCTTGGCGGCAAAATTCTGCGCCTTTTAGTTGGATGGAAGATTAAACCGAGAATGACGACCCGCAGCCACAGGTACTGGCCGCATTGGGGTTGTTAAAAGTAAAACCGCGTGCATTCAGGCCGTCCTGGAAATCAATTTGCATACCAACAAGGTATAAGCCATGTGCTTTGTGCATGTACACTTTTATCCCGTCGATAATATACTCCTGGTCGCCTTCTTTTTTCTGGTCAAAACCCAGGATATAGTTCATGCCCGAGCAACCGCCGCCCTCAACACCCACGCGCAGCCCGAAATCATCGCTCACCTCCTGCTGGTCTTTCAGTTTTTTTAGTTCTTTCACCGCACCTTCAGTGAAAGAAACCGGACCAGGTGCAGTTTCAACAGCAATACTCATCTTATTTTTAATTAACTTCACAAATATAAGCTAAAATCCACATTTTTGCCCTACACGGTTTTATTTTGACCGATGGATAACATTCTAATTATGAACCTTTCTTCGTTTTTACAGGATATAGCAAAGTATACTATCGCCGGCGCCGGGGTTGTCTGGATTGCTTTTTACCTGCTAAAACCTTACCTGGACCGCGACGACAAAATACAGCTGCTGGAATTCAGAAAAACATTAAGCAATCAAACCATGCCGCTAAGGCTGCAGGCTTATGAGCGTTTAGTTCTGTTTATCGAGCGTATTAACCCGGCAAACATGCTGATACGGCTAAATGCAACCGCTTTTACCGCGCTCGAACTGCAAACTCTGATTGTTGAAGATATCCGCTCGGAGTACCAGCACAATGTTACGCAGCAGATCTACGTGAGCAGCAGGGCCTGGGCAGTAGTAAAATTGGTGAGGGACGATACCTTAAATATAGTGAACAATGCCGTCAGGTCCCTTCCAGCAGATGCCTCGGGGCTCGATTTGAGTAAAACCATACTGGGTTATTTAAGCCAATTGGAAGACAACCCCTACGAAGTTGGCGCAGGCCGGCTTCGGAAAGATTTGGAGGAGTTGTTTTGAGGAAGTCCGAAAGTCGGGAAAGTCAGTAAAGTCCGAAAGAAGGAGCATCCGTAAAATTCTTATTAATCGTTGTAATCGGTGATATAAAGTCCGAAAGAAGGGGCCTTCGCAAGATGCTCTTCAATCGGTGAAATCAAATTTTAAAATCGGTGTAATCCGAGATAAATAATCTGTGATAAAAAAGGTAACCACTTCATCGGGTATTGAAATAAAGGAGGTTTACACCGAACCGTCCGAAATGAATGAATTGCCCGGCGAGTTTCCGTTTACCCGGGGCATTCAAAAGGACATGTACCGGGGCAAGCCCTGGACCATGCGCCAGTACGCCGGTTTTTCAACCGCCGAAGAATCCAATAAGCGATACCATTATTTATTAAGCCAGGGCACCATGGGCCTGTCTGTGGCATTTGACCTGCCGACACAAATAGGTTACGATTCGGACCATGAGCTTGCCGAAGGCGAGGTGGGCAAGGTGGGTGTCGCAATAGATTCGTTGAAGGATATCGAGATATTGTTTGATGGCGTTGCCCTTAAGGACATCACCACCTCTATGACCATCAACGCCACGGCGCCGATATTGCTTGCCATGTATATCGCCCTCGCCAAAAAACAAGGCGCCGACCTGGAACAACTATCCGGAACGGTACAGAACGATATTTTAAAAGAATACGCCGCCCGCGGGACCTATATCTATCCTCCGGAGGCATCAATGCGGCTGATCACCGATGTTTTTGAATATTGCAGCAAAGAAGTTCCCAAATGGAACACCATTTCCATATCGGGCTATCACATCCGCGAGGCGGGTTCAACAGCGGTACAGGAACTGGCATTTACATTGGCCAACGGCAAAACCTATTTAAAGGCGGCCATTGACAAAGGGCTCGACATTAACGTATTTGCCAAAAGGCTTTCCTTTTTCTTTAATTGCCACAATAATTTTTTTGAAGAGATTGCCAAGTTCAGGGCAGCCAGGCGCATGTGGGCGCATATCACCAAAAGCCTTGGGGCGACTGAAGCGGGTGCGCAAAAACTTCGTTTTCATACGCAAACCGGCGGATCAACTTTAACCGCTCAGCAACCGATGAACAACATCGTGCGCGTAAGCAACCAGGCCCTGGCGGCAGTTTTGGGAGGTACGCAATCGCTGCATACCAACGGATATGATGAGGCGCTTTCGTTGCCCACCGAAGCGGCAGCAAAAATAGCTTTGCGAACCCAGCAGATCATCGCTTTTGAAAGCGGCGTGACCGACACCGTCGACCCGCTAGCGGGCTCTTATTTTATAGAAGCATTGACTGACGATCTGGAAAAAGCGGCACAGCTGTATATCGATAAGATAGATGCCATGGGCGGATCGGTGAAGGCGATAGAACAGGATTTTATCCAGCAGGAAATAGCCCGGTCGGCTTATGAATACCAAAATGAAATTGAACGGGGCGAACGAACGTTGGTTGGCGTGAATCGTTTTGTGGACCCCGAAGTTGCAAGCGCCAACCTATTCAGGGTCGATGACGCCATCCGGCTGCACCAGGTAGAAAAGCTGCAGCAATTAAAAAAAGAGCGGGATAACGACGCTGTCCAAAACAGCCTGGAGCAGCTGCTTTTGGCGGCTAAAGGCACCAAAAATCTTATGCCGCTCATCCTCAGCGCGGTTGAAAATTATGCAACCCTGGGTGAGATTTCAGATACCCTCCGCAGGGTTTTTGGCGAGTATTGAACCCCATTCTTGCCGTGCTTTAACCGACAGTTATGCCATCAACTAAAAGGCAATTTCCAGCGCGCACGAGTTGCAAAATAAGACTATCCGGAAGGCAAAAATTAACCATTAATCAAAAGACCAAAATAGGATAAAGTCTAAAAACCGACTTGATTTGTCCTTCAGTGAACTTATGGCCAATCAAAATTATCGAATGAGTTAAACATCAGAAAGAGAAGGGCTTTCGGCGCTTAATATAATATTTTATGTGAAATTACTACTATAAAGCACTTTATTTTATCATAAATTTATTTCTGCAAAAAGTTGAAAATTTATTTTTTTATCCCCTTTTTTTTTGAATATTCGAGGTTCCGAAAC
>Ga0302140_10007326_pt1 | contig 13795 bp, 3 predicted proteins | sample I_Bog_E1_1_FD_202095 | JGI IMG/M metagenome (GOLD analysis project Ga0302140, IMG submission 202095) | Peat permafrost microbial communities from Stordalen Mire near Abisko, Sweden - I_Bog_E1_1 | ecosystem: Environmental > Terrestrial > Soil > Wetlands > Peat | place: Sweden: Abisko, Stordalen...
CGGAGCAATGTGCGCCGCCACCACCACCTGGCTCTTCTTTTATCCGCATTGGGAGCAGACCGAAGGCCATGGGGCAAAACTGGGAGTGTTTTGCACTGCCCCTGCCATTCCCCATCTGCCCTCCAACTTGCTCGGCGAAATCGTAGGGACTTTCGTACTGGTATTGGTAGTTGGAGCCATTTTCTCCCACGGAGTCGCCGCCAACGGCCCAGCTCCTGGGTTCGGTCCATGGCTGGTTGCCAGCCTCGTCTGGGCCATCGGTCTCTCCCTCGGAAGCACTACCGGCTACGCAATTAATCCCGCACGTGACTTCGGCCCCAGACTGATGCACTTTCTGCTGCCCATCGCCGGCAAAGGCCCCTCCAACTGGCAATATTCCTGGGTTCCGATCGTCGGAGACCTCACCGGAGCCGCGCTGGCCGGAATTCTCCTCCGTTACGCACACCTGTAGTACCCCCCTTTCGCTGATTCTTGGACCCCTCAGAGGGGATCGGCCTTTCCTATCCCGTGCGGCAAACCTCCCCGGCGGCCCCACCGTCAAGACACCACCCCACCCCATGCCTTACCCTACGGGCATGAAGGTAGTTACTCGTGATCTCTTTGCTAATTTTGTGCGGACGGGCTTTGTCTCCGTCCTTGCTCTCTCGTCGATGGCCGCGCTCGGCCAAGACACCACGCATCCCGATCGCGCCTCATGGGTCAACCCGCTGATCGGAACCAGCAACGGCGGAAATGTCTTCCCCGGCGCTACTGTGCCCTTCGGAATGGTGCAATTCAGCCCCGAAGCTTCTCCAGCAGTCGCCAAGCGCATGATTGCAGCCCCAGGTGGCTATGAATTCCGCTCCCAGAAAATCCGCGGCTTCAGCCTCACTAACGTTGAGGGCTGGGGCTGCGCCGGTGGCTCTGGCGACGTTCCACTCATGCCCATCACCGAGGCCGTTGAAGCCTCGCCATCCAAAGATTTCCGCAATGCCTACTCAGTTGCCTTCTCTCATTCCGATGAACAAGCCGAGCCTGGCTCCTATCGCGTCAAGCTGGCCAATGGAGTCGAGGTTTCTCTCACCGCCGCGACCCGCATGGGTGTCGCCAATTTCCACTTCCCCGACGGCAAGCCCGCGCGTATCCTGGTCCGCACCTCTGACTCCGAGGTTGGTTCAACAGCAGCACACACCACCATCGACGCCGCAACCGGCGCCATCTCTGGCTCGGTAACCAGCGGCAATTTCTGCGGATACCTCGGCACCGAAGACCGCCGTTCCTACTACACCCTGTATTTTGTCGCCCGCTTTGATCGACCCATTACCGAGACCGGCGCGTGGAAAGACGAGTCCGTCACTCCCAGCGCAACCGAAGCGGAAGGAGGCACCGGCTTTGGAGCTAAGGGCTTCCCAGAACCGGGACACGGCTCTGGCGTGTGGGCCGGCTTCGGATCAGGTGGGGACGTTCACGTCCGAATTGGCATTTCATACGTCAGCGAAGCAAACGCCAAGGCAAACCTTGAAGCAGAAAGCGCGTCAGGAACTTCATATCGGCAGGTCGCGGAACGCGCACGGTCCGCATGGAACAACCGCTTGAATCAAATCGAAATCGAAGGCGGCACAGACGAGCAGCGCACTGTGTTTACAACCGCCCTCTACCACGCGTCAATGACGCCCACCACGTACAGCGACAGCAATGGCGAATACACAGGCATGGATGGAAAGGTACATCATGTGTCCTCCGCACAGTCGGTGCAATACGCCAACTTCTCCGGATGGGACGTCTATCGATCCCAATTCCAGCTACTGACATGGCTTGATCCAAAGCTGGGCAGCGACATTGCTCAAAGTCTCTACAACCAGTCCCAGCAGGATGGCGGACGCTGGGATAGATGGACTCATCTCAGCGGAGCAACTCACGTTATGAACGGTGATCCCGCTGCCGCCGCAATCGCAGACATATACGCTTTCGGCGGCAGGCAGTTCGACGCGAAGGCTGCGCTGAATTCGCTGGTTCACGCAGCCGACGTCCCGACAAAAGAAGACCTCAGCCAGGATGGATGCCCCGTTGAATGCGTAGGACAGCGACCAGGTCTCGACCAATGGCTCAAGCTCCATTACATCCCCGTAGGCGCTCCCGCGTGGGGACCAGCCGCCGACACACTCGAAGACGTCTCTGCGGAGTTTGGAATCTCCGCACTCGCCGGGCATCTAGGAGATAAAGCGCTTCAACAAAGATTCGTCGAACGCGCCCAGTACTGGAAGAACATCTGGAACCCCCAGGCTACGCAGGACGCCGGCTATTTCATGAACCGCAACGCAGACGGCACCTGGCCCATGGTGCAGGATGATAACGACAAAGCGCCGCGAGCTTTCACTCCTGACACCGAAGACGGTTTCGTCGAAGGCAGCGCTGCTCAATACGTGTGGATGGTTCCATTCAACGTAGCCGGTCTCTTCAATCAAATGGGAGGGCGAGACAAAGCAGTACACCGTCTTGATCGATTCTTCTATGACGACAAGGGCGATCCAGCTGTTACGAAATCAGGTCCATTGCATGCCGAGCTCGACAACGAACCGTCTATCGAAACTCCATGGCTCTATGACTTCGCCGGACAGCCATGGAAGACCCAGCAGCTAGTCCGCCAAGTCTTGAATACCATCTGGAAGAACGCGCCTGATGGCATCCCCGGCAACGACGACCTTGGGGAAATGTCTTCCTGGGACGTCTTCGCATCCATGGGCCTGTACCCTGAAATTCCAGGCCGCGCAGAATTTGTAATCGCAAGCCCGCTCTTTTCCAAAATCACCGTGCACCGCACCAATGGAGACATTCACATCGTCGCAAGCGCAGCAGAAACAAACACCCCTTATGTCATCGGGTTAAAAGTCAACGGAAAGAAAACGTCCAGGACCTGGCTTCCGGAAGAGTTCGCGCTCAAGGGCGGTACACTTGACTTCGAACTCGGCACCACTCCGAATAAAACTTGGGGAGTAAAGAACGGAGACGAGCCGCCGTCGTTCGGACCGTTATCTAAGTAAACCGCACACTGATCGATCCTCGAGTGCATTGCTTCTGGCCTGTTCGCAGTGCACTTGATCGAACCGCCGTTTCGATTTCAACGAATCATCTGCCAAACGAGGATTTCATGAAGACTGTCCCATCGATGGTTACCTGCTTTTCTGCGATGCTTCTGTTTGCTGGTCCCGCATTCTCTCAAGAGAGAGCTCCAGCAACGCCGCTCATCACGCACGATCCCTACTTCAGTATCTGGTCAACGACAGATAAGCTGACCGACTCGGATACCACGCATTGGACAGGTGCTCGTCAACCCATCGCCGGACTTGCTCGAATCGACGGCAAGCCCTATCGCTTCATGGGGCAAAATCCCGACAACGTCCCCGCCATGCAACAAACATCAAGCACCATCAGTCCCACTCACACGCAATATGAATTCACTCAAAGCGGCGTCACCCTCGAACTCACTTTCTTCACCCCCGCAATCATGAGTGACCTGGATGTACTTTCGCGTCCCGTGACATACGTGACCTGGGATGCAAAATCGACTGACGGCGGCACGCACCAGATATCAGTTCTCCTCGACGTCGACCCGATCATCGCGGTGAATGATCGAAGCCAGCAGGTAGTCACATCCCGTAATCAAACAGCAACTCTAAACGTCCTCTCCGTTGGCTCGCGCGAACAAAATCTGCTCAATCGTTCGGGAGACGACCTCCGCATCGACTGGGGATATTTCCATCTCGCCATTCCCCGCAATGAAGACTCAACGACAGCGATCGCCTCCGGCACGACAGACACCTTCACAACTCAGGGCAAGCTACCTGCCAGCGACTCAATCGACATGCCTCAGCCCGCAAACGGAGATAGTCCACATCTCGCTGCGACGCTTAACTTCGGATCAGTCGGAGCACAGCCCGTCAGCCGCCACCTGCTCGTCTCTTACACCGAAGGCTATGCCATCCAATATCTCCAGCGAAATCTTCGCGAATACTGGCAGCGCAACAACATGCCTGTTGAAGAGATGCTCGATACCGCCGAAAACCAGTACGCAGAGCTGGAAAAGCGCGGCACCTCATTCGACAAAGAACTAACAGCAGACCTGACTAAAGTTGGTGGGGAGCACTATGCAGCTATTGCAGTCCTAGCTTACCGCCAGACAATCGCTGCCCACGGACTCGCCGCAGACGCGAACGGCGACCCAATGCTTTTCGCAAAAGAAAATTTTTCGAATGGCTGCATAGCCACCGTGGATGTACTCTATCCCTCCGCACCGTTCTTCCTCTTCTTCCAGCCGAAGCTGCTCGAAGCCCAACTGCTTCCTGTGCTCGAATACGCATCCCTGGCTCGCTGGAAGTTTCCCTTCTCTCCCCATGATCTCGGCCAGTATCCATTGGCAAACGGCCAGGTCTACGGCGGTGGAGAAAAGACTGAAGACGATCAGATGCCAGTCGAAGAGAGCGGCAACATGCTCATTCTCGTTGACGCAGTCGCCCGAGCCGAAGGCAACGCAAAGCTCGCTGAGCACTACTGGCCTCAGCTGACAACGTGGGCGAAGTATCTGAGAGAAAAAGGACTCGATCCGGAAAATCAACTCACCACCGACGACTTCGCCGGTCACGTAGCGCACAACGCCAACCTCTCCATCAAAGCCATCGACGCGCTCGCCGCCTACGCCGATCTCGCTCGTCTCCTCAAGCAGGAAAGCGTAGCAAAGGATTACGAAAGCGCCGCGAAGGTGATGGCCGGAAAGTGGGTGACCATGGCGCAAGAAGGGGATCACTACAAGCTCGCCTTCAACAGCCCCGGAACATGGAGCCAGAAATACAACCTGGTGTGGGATATAGTCCTCGACTACAACCTGTTCCCCAAGAACGTTCGCGAAACAGACATGGCCTACTATATGACCAAGATCAATAATTTTGGCCTGCCACTCGACAGCCGCGCCGACTACACCAAGTTGGACTGGTCGCTCTGGACAGCAACTCTCGCATCAAAACCTGAGCAGTTCAACGCCCTCGTCGATCCAATCTACAAATGGATCAACGAAACTCCGAGCCGAGTCCCTCTCACTGACTGGTATGACACCAAGACCGGCAAGCAGGTGGGGTTCCAGGCACGTAGCGTAGTCGGCGGAGTTTTCATCAAGGCCCTTGCAGACAAGAAGCTAACTGAAAAATATCGCGCCATAGCAGCTACGCACAAGTAAATCTGGCATATTGCGATGCACCTCTACGGTAGCGAGATCAGCAAGAATGATGCCTGTCCTTCTTGTCGATCTCGCGACCAGCCTTCTATCTCAGAAAATTCGCCCTTGCATCTATCTAAAGACCTACTTCTCACAAATTGTTTTATAAAACTTTGCCAGTAAAGCCTTATCGTTGCCTTATTGTTTGACCGGCCAGTCATAATCTAATTCGTCAAGACCAGCAACTAGCGATGCTAGCTCGAATCCGAGACGTGCTGTATAAAAATGCACATCTTATTGATTCCCCGCAGAGTAGTTACAGTTCTCATCGGCAGACGAATCCCCGTGCCCTCAACCTAAATCACTGATGAGTCGCAGCTTCCCGAAGCGATATCGAAAAAGCAAATTGAAGAACCGACGCGGAAAAATTTCTTGACAGCCCCGCCCATACAACCGACAATTTTCAAATTAGTGGAATCGTTACCACTAAACGTCAGACAATGCTATTTGGTTCTGAACGAGATAGACGACTGCAGGGAGGGTAAGTAATCCATGCACACAAGAGACACCCCATATTTGGAGGCTAACCATGCGCAGTATCCGTGCTTTATTGCAAATAGGCGGAGTGTTTTTAATCGCTCTGCTCTTGAGCGCTCTCGATTGCCGAGCGCAGGAATTCCGGGCAGTCTTAACCGGCCAGGTCACTGACCCATCCGGCGCTGTCATAGCCAACGTCACCGTGACAGCAACCAACATAGACTCTGGCACCACCTATACCAACAAGACCAGTGCAAAAGGGACCTACTATATCCCTTACGTTCTTCCCGGAACCTACACCGTCTCCGCAGAAGCCCAGGGATTCAAGACCGCGATACAAGATAAGGTCTTGCTGACAGCCTCCCAGACATACGGTCAAAACTTCAAACTGGAAATTGGCACTACCACTGAAAAGGTGGAGGTCACCGATGCGCCTCCAGAAATTGAAACTGCCAGCGGTTCGGGCGGAACGGTCATCCAGGAGCGCGAACTCCAGGGCGTACCTCTCAACGGCGGTCAGGCATACATGCTGATTGGAACTACTCCCGGTAGCCAATTCACAACAACCTCCTTCGGACCTGGCGTCGGAAACTCCGGCACTCGCGGTTGGGACGTCACCAACTCCTACACCATGGGCGGCGGTATCGTCGGAAACAATCAGTTCACCCTCAACGGTACCAACATCACGCAACAGACCGGTTACGGCAACCAGAACCCCGGTGCCTGGAACGTCTCCCCGAATATCGACGCTATCCAGGAAGTCAATGTCATGACCAGCAACTACGATGTCCGCTACGGCCGCACCAGCGGCGGTACAGTAAACGTCGTAACTAAGTCAGGAAGCGACCAGTTCCATGGCAGCCTCAAAGAGGAGTACGAAGGTACTCTAATGAACGCTGATACCTTCCAGAACAACATGGCTGGAATTCCAAGAAATGGTCAGGTCGAGAACCACTTCTACGGAACCGTTGGCGGTCCAATCAAACGAAATAAACTCTTCTTCTTCTTTGGTTTCGAAGGATATCGCGAATCTCTTTCTGGCACCGTGCAGGAACACGTTCCCCCCGCTTATCTCCGTCCCGGATATAACGGTAACAATGGCGTAGATTTTAGCCTCGTTGGCCAGTTGGATCCCTCCGAGTTCCCGAAAGGTCTGCCCGTCTTTCAGCCAGGAACCGCCTATTGCCTCGACGGAGGCCCTGTCTCAGCCTGTAACGACAATCACGTAGCGCAGGTCGAGTTCCCCGGAGACGTTATTCCGGCAAGCTCCATCAATGCCACGGGTGCTGCACTTCTTAAATACGTGCCGTTACCCAATATTGCTGCCGCTGCAAATCTCGCCAGCGGTCCAAACTATCTCGGACATACACCCGATCTGTACGACTACAACCAGCCTATGATCCGGGTCGATTTCAATATGACCGAGAAAACCAAGATGTATAGCTTCTTCGAATGGCAACGAGGCACAGAGTACAGAAGCAACAACGGTTTCTCTGGCGTTGCCGCTAACGGAAACATCAACTGGGTTAGAGAGAACTGGGCAGCTACACAGGACTTCACCCACGTCTTCTCTCCCACCCTACTCGGAGACTTCAAATTCTCCTTCTCGCGCTTCTGGACATCTACACCTGACGGCGATTTGGCTGCCGCTGTCAATCCCAGCACAGTCGGCCTGAACATGCCGTTGCCTGGTACAACAACGCAGGAAGATCTTCCCGAAATCTCGATTGGCGATAACTGGAACTCAGGTGTAATCGGCGGCGGAACAATCTTCGGCAACCAGCCTGGCGTAGATGCGACAACCAACACCGGATTCGATACCGACTTCACAAAAACATGGGGCAGTCACAACCTACATATCGGTGGCTCTGTCTACGAATTCCAATACGGCAACCCGGGCTTCATCGGATCAGCCAACGGAAACTTCAGCTTCGGCTCCGGATTCACCAACTTCAATCCGCATAACACCGGTTGCTATCCAGCAACCCCTTCGAACGGAAATACCAACAACTGTACTGCAGCTTCCACTCCTAACGGTTCGGGCTTGGCATCACTCCTGCTCGGATACCCCACTGGCGGCGGAGTTGACTGGAACGGAACCATCTTTGAAGGTCAGCCCGTTTACGCTATCTACGCTCAGGACGACTGGCGCGTAAATCATCGCCTAACAGTGAACATTGGCCTACGCTACGATGTGCAGCGCGGACTGCGTGAACGCCACAACCACTTGAATCGCGGTTTCTGCCTGACGTGCGTCAATCCCTTGACCAACGATGCCACTTACCAGGCAAACGTGAGCAGCCTTGCTAACAACGCAGCTTGGTCTGCAGCTGGTATCAACGCCGCTTCACTCACAACCGTATACGGCGGAATCGAATTCGCCGGTGACAATGGCCAATCAAGAGATGCTTACGATACCGACTGGGGAAATGTTGGACCACGCATCGGCGTTGCCTACGTTCTTGATCCCAAAACAGTACTTCGCGGCGGATTCGGCATCACCTACTCCTACGGTTTGGAAGGAGGATCCAGCCTCGGCCAGACCCAGAACACACCGTACATCAACAGCCTCGACGGAAACACTCCTACCAACTACTTCAATAGCGGATCTCCATTCCCCAACGGCCTGGAAAAACCCCAGGGCAACTCTCTTGGACTTCTGACTGACGTAGGTCAATGCTGCCCCCAGGTTGACTTCCCCGGAAGAAAGATCCCTAGGGAAAAGGTCTTCTCAGCAGGCCTCCAGCATGACTTCGGTAAAGGCGTCGTTCTGGATGCAAAATATGCAGGCAACTATTCCACTAAGTTGAGGACCTTCCTCTGGGTGAACGGCACGGCAACTCTCGCAGCAACAAAGATGGCCATCGCGAATCCTGCTATCTGGGATCAGCAAGTACCGAACCCTTACTACGGCGTTCCTGCCGCAGTTGCAGGCGGTTGCGGAACTGGCACCACTGTAGAGGCAATTGATCTACTCCTCCCGCTGTCGCAATATTGCTCTGCTGGCGGAGCCTCTCTGGTTGGTGAATACAATGCGCCACTCGGTAAGAACTGGTACAACGGCATGGAAGTAAAACTCACTAAGCGCGTCACAGAAGGTAAAGGAAGAGGTCTCTCCTTCCAGGCCGCGTACACATGGTCCAAGACAATCAACGGTGACGGTTACCAGAACGGTTGGCCCTATCAGGATGCAAGCCAGCAGCATTGGATTGCAGGCACTGATCGCACCAATGTCTTCGCACTAACCGGAGTATGGGATCTACCTATAGGTAAGAACTCTTACTTCCTGTCAAACCCCAATAAGGTCATCGGCACCATTATCAATAATTGGACGCTGAGCACCGTAAGCAACTATCAGAGCGGAACACCAGTTGGAGTCAACACCGGCTACTTCTACGTCTGCAATCACAGCTACCTGCCTACCAATGGAACTTCAGTACGCCAGGGTCATTGGTTCAACAACGACACCAGCTGCTGGCAGAACATTCCCCAGTGGGGACTGTCTGACATCTCAGGCACGACAAACGAGCTCCGTAACCCAACCATCACGAGCGTAGATCTGTCGCTGCAAAAAGACCTCCCAATCACGGATCGAGTAAACTTCCTCCTCCGCTTGGACGCCTATAACGCACTTAACACAGTGCTCTTCCCGGGTCCGAACACCAACCCCGGAGCAGGTCCGGCAACATACACGGTAGGCTCCGGATGGAGCGGCTTCGGTACAGTTCCTGAAGTCCAACAGAACTTCCCAAGGGTCCTGCAGATCTCTGGCAAGATCTCCTTCTAATCAACCCACGGTAGAGGTCCCGGCAGCATCACCAGCCGGGATCTCTGCTGAACTCAATTGATTTACGCTCTAAAAATAGGAAATGCATCACGGCACTGGTTTCTACCAGTGTCATATTTGTTTGTACGACCTAAACTCACAGGGAGTCGAGATGCGAAAAGTCTGCATTACACTGATGTCGGTTTCACTGGGCTTTTTTCCGTCGCTTGGTGTAGCTCAATTACAAACTTCGGAAAAGCCCGATCTGACCAAACAACCAACACTCTACGTCGTTGGATACGCACATCTCGACACCGAATGGCGATGGGAATATCCGCAGGTCATCGACGAATACATACGCAAGACCATGGAAGACAACTTCAAGCTCTTCGATAAATATCCGCACTACGTCTTCAATTTCAGCGGCGCCAATCGCTACCGCTTCATGAAAGAGTACTTCCCCGCCGACTACGCCAAAGTAAAAATGTACGTCGCTCAGGGCCGCTGGTTCCCTGCCGGATCATCCATGGAAGAAGGCGATGTGAATGCCCCCAGCGCCGAAGCCATCATCCGCCAGATCCTCTACGGCAACGACTGGTTCCGCACAGAGTTTGGTAAAGCCAGCGCAGAATACATGCTTCCCGACTGCTTCGGCTTTCCCGCTTCCCTTCCCACCATCCTCGCTCACTCCGGCGTCAAAGGCTTCTCCACACAAAAACTCGTATGGGGATCGTCCGCCAATGCTGGTGGTCTAGAATCACTCGAGAAGACCCCAGAAGGAACACCATTCAACGTCGGCGTCTGGGTTGGCCCCGATGGTGAAAGCGTACTCGCTGGCCTCAATCCCGGTGCCTACAGCGGTGGAATCTACACCGACCTCAGCAAGCCCTTCCCCCTTCCTCCAGCCAATCCAGCCTTCGCGGAAATCGACAAGAAGATCGGCGACCTGGAGCAAAAATTCCAGCAAGCTCAGCAAGAGAAGAAGCCACTCGATGACAAGGACGTCTCAACTTACTACGAACTGAGCACCGAAAGATCCGCTCTCCAAAAAGGCCAGAAGGATCAGGACCTTGAGATCCACCAGGCGGACTGGGCATCACGCGTCATGTTGAACGGAAAGGTCAGCGGCCTCTTCACCGACTATCACTACTTCGGCACAGGCGATATCGGCGGCGCACCTCGCGAAGACTCCGTCAAGCTCCTTGAAGCCATCGTCACCCAGGGCACAGCAAAGATTCCCAACAACTGGTTCCTGCAAGGCGGCCACTCCAAATCTGGCGACGGCGGCGAAAAAGTTGGCGACGGTCCCGTTCACGTCATCTCCGCAACCGCCGAGCAGATGTTCCTAAACATCACTCCCGCTGAAGAAGCCGCGCTGCCCCGCTACACCGGCGAGATGGAGTTAACCAACCACTCCGCTGGCTCACTCACATCGCAGGCCTATCAGAAGCGTTGGATCCGTCAGGAAGAGATTCTCGCCGATGCCGCGGAGAAATCCTCCATCGCAGCAGAATGGCTCGGAGGGCGTCCTTATCCCCAGCACCGCCTCAACGATGCCTGGACCCTCGCCATGGGAGCCCACTTCCATGACATAGCAGCAGGCACAGCCACTCCTCGCTCCTACAACTTCGCTTGGAACGATGACGTCATCGCGATGAACCAGTTCGCCGGCGTCCTCACCAACGCCAGCGAAGCCGTCGCCGCCTCTCTCAACACTCAGGCAAAAGGCATCCCCGTCGTCGTCTTCAATCCACTCAACATCGCTCGCGAAGATATCGTCGAAGCAAACCCCAAATTCCCCAACGGCTTGTCCAAGTCTGTCGTGGTTACCGATCCAGAGGGGAAGCAGATCCCAGCGCAGATCTCTAACGGCAAAGTCATCTTCGTGGCCAGCCTGCCGTCCGTAGGCTACGCAGTTTATGATGTGCAGCCAGTAGACAGCTCCGCAGATACCGCATCGTCTCTCCACGTTTCCGAGTCCGAAATGGAGAACGAATACTATAGGGTCAAGCTCAATCAGGACGGCGACGTCTCCAGCATCTTCGACAAGAGGACAAACAAAGAACTGCTCGCAGCTCCCGCTCGTCTAGCCCTCTCTTACGACAATCCCGAACAATGGCCAGCATGGAACATGGACTGGACTCAGGAGCAGGCCAAACCAACCGGCTATGTCTCCGGGCCTGCCCAAATCAAAGTCATTGAGAACGGTCCGGTACGCGTAGCCATTCAGGTATCTCGCGAAACCGCAGGTTCTCGTTTCGTCCAGACCATAAGCCTCTCCGCTGGCGATGCAGGCAAACGCGTGGAGTTCGGCAACGTCATCGATTGGAATACACGCGAATCCAATCTCAAGGCCACCTTCCCTCTCACAGCTTCAAACGAGATGGCCACCTACAACTGGGATATCGGCACCATCCAGCGTCCCACCGCAAACCCCAAGAAATTTGAAATTCCTTCTCACCAGTGGATCGATCTCACTGACATGACCGGCCAGTACGGTGCCACCATCCTCACCGACGACAAGAACGGATCTGACAAACCAAACGACAACACCATCCGCCTCACGCTTATCCGAACTCCTGGAATTGCTGGCGGATACGCCGATCAGGCCACCCAGGACATCGGCCATCACGAATTCGTGTACGGCATTGTCGGGCACTCGGCTGGCTGGCGCGACGCTCAGACCGATTGGCAGGCTCAACGCCTCAATACTCCGCTCATCGCCTTTGAAACTTCAAAGCACGATGGAGCTCAAGGCCGCGTCTTCTCGCTCCTCAAAGTCAGCAATCCTCGCATCCGCGTTCTCGCCGTCAAGAAAGCAGAGCACGGAGACGAAGTCATCGTGCGTCTCGTAGAGCTCGACGGCAAGCCGCAGTCAGATGTACACGTCTCATTCGCCTCTCCAATCTCCAGCGCGCGCGAAGTCAACGGCCAGGAGCAGCCAGTCGGACCAGCAACCGTTACCGACGGAGCACTGATCACCTCCTTCGGCGGCTATCAACCCCGTACCTTCGCTCTCAAGCTGAACGCGTCTACGACCAAGGTCGCCGAAGTGCAATCCACACCAGTAGCCCTGCACTACAACCTCGCCACAGCCAGCGAGGACGGTGAGCACTCCACCGGCGGATTCGACGGCAAAGGCGATACTCTACCCGCTGAAATGCTGCCCTCGCAAATCGCGTTCAACGGCGTGCTATTCCAACTCGCCACCGCCAAGACAGGAACCCCCAACGCAGTCGCAGCTAAGGGACAGAAGATTGCACTACCCTCCGGAACCTTCAACCGCGTCTACGTCCTCGCAGCCTCCAGCGATGGAGATCAGAAGGCAGCATTCGAGGTAGGCTCTAAGAAGACTGAACTGAACATCCAGGACTGGGGCGGCTTCATCGGCCAGTGGGATGACCGGCAGTGGAGTTCCAACGACGCCGTCCACGACAACTACGGTGAGATGGTCGGCCTCAAACCAGGCTTCATCAAGCGGGCCGACCTTGTCTGGTACGCAAGCCACCACCATGACGTAGCAGGCAAGAACGTAGCCTATGCCTACTCCTACCTCTTCGGATACACCATCGATCTGCCCTCGGGCGCTCGAACGATTCAGCTACCGAACAACGACAAGATCAAGATCCTCGCCATCTCTGTAGCCAACGAAAACCCCGAACTCCAGCCAGCTCAACCGCTCTATGATGTGCTGCCTTCTCCCAACGCAGGCGTTAGCGACTTCACTGTCTCCGGCTCTTCAGCCAGCATCTCGATTCCTCAGGGACGCTCTGCAACAACCCATGTACTCGTGATGCCCCGTGGCAGTTTTGACGGACACGTACAACTCACCGCATCTGGACTTCCCTCTGGAGTCACAGCAGCGTTCTCGCCTGTTGCAGACACTAGCTCCAGCATGTTGACCCTCACCGCCAGCAAGTCTGCCGAACCCGCAAAAGCCACCATCACCATCACCGGCGTCTCCGATGGCAAGACTCACTCCTACACCGCATCCTTGGCCATCACACCGGTCCTGACCAATACCGTCTCGGTCGATCTCGCTCCGTCCTACAACGTGACCGGTATCTACAAAGACGACACAAAGTTTGCCCCAAATGCAAGCTTCGACAATGGCGGCTACTCCCTTTCAGAGCAGGCCCTCGGCACCGACCCAATCGGAGGCGAAGTCCACTTCAAACTGGGTCCCGCCAACGCACCCGATGCGGTCACCAGCAAAACAGTAACCCTTCCCTCAGGCAAGTTCAGCAGCCTCAGGATTCTCGCCACGGCCGTGGAAGGAAACCAGGAGCATCAGACCTTCATCGTCA